>Ga0163217_1065566_pt1 | contig 11684 bp, 4 predicted proteins | sample SynspAceP_FD_185933 | JGI IMG/M metagenome (GOLD analysis project Ga0163217, IMG submission 185933) | Saline lake microbial communities from Ace Lake in Antarctica - Synechococcus sp. Ace-P (PacBio error correction) | ecosystem: Environmental > Aquatic > Non-marine Saline and Alkaline > Saline ... | reverse complement strand
CCTGATAATCGGCAAACCTCGGGTTAATAATCAGAGCCTTCTAGGCACTGGAATTTATAAAATTATCGACAAATTGTTTTCAAAGCACAATTGTCGATTAAAATCTGAATAGTTGGTTCTGTTAATGTATTGATGTAATGATCTCTTACAAAAAACAAATCTTTGTAGTCAATGAAGTACTTGTAATCTTCCAGATGATCCTTCTACCAATGCTATAATTTCGTGGCAGTTGTTTATTGGTAACGATGACTAGTTCCTTGCCTGTGGCGGTTCTAAATGTTTGGTGATATGGTAATTACCATAACTTGATTTGTCGGGTTAATTATTTCTGGAACGGGGCATCAATGGGTAATTTGTTTAAGGGAATTAGGTTCCCCAGCCTATTTGGGAGGAACAAGGTTATATTCCGACAACAAGTCGGTTCAGTTAGTTGTATCTCGGAAATTATTGAATGAGTTTTAGGTCTAACATTTTAGATAGAGAGAATTTTTAAGATGGTGGAAAAACAACAAATATGAAAACACCAAAGCAGCCGACCTATTATAAATGGTTTGGGCCTTTAACCACTTTATAAGTGCAAATAGATTTTTAATTCTAAAGTTTCAGAATGACTTTAATGGGGAAAATAGCTTAATGACAAAGATTTATTGGCGCATAGGGCCTAGAGGACAGGATATGTATAAGTTTATGTTTTAAGCTTACACTAAATTTTGCTTAAAAATTACAAAACACCATATAATAAATTATAAACTCCAAGATGGAGTTGGGTCCCTAAAAAGTGGATGGAGAAGGTGATATGTTAGTAAAATATGGAATTATAAAGATAAAACCCGAAAGCTCGTTGCCTTTTAAAAATTGAGTTGCCAAAAATAACTGATTATAAGATATCAACTAATAAAGCAGGAAATTTTTGGACGGATATTTTTGCTCTTAAGCATTAAGATTATGGGGCACTTTTTCTGAAGCAAGGCAACACGCTAAAGTGTTGCTATCATCTCCAAGAGCTACATATACCTTTCAACTTACAGTCTTTTCCAGTTAGCATTAAGAAGATGTGCTGAAGATAGTTTCAAAAATATTATCCTAGCTCTGAAATGTTCAGCTGATCGGTATTGTTCGTTAGAATACTTTTCCAGAGTGAAACTGAAATATGTTCATCAGCAGAGTGACCCTATAGAGTCAGTATGAGCACGATGTAGTCGGTGGACCTATTTCATAATGAGGCTGCCTGTAAGAAAAGTATATTTTCTAATAATTTTCAAAAAAATAATTGAGATTTTTGCCACGTTAAAATGAGTTGTTTTCTTTTAAAAAAAACAAAAATTCTTAAAGGTGTATACACAAATAAAACAGTGGGCTAAAATTAGATTTGATTGATGTTGTATTTTTAAAACTAAAGACTTATATAAAATTACTGAAATCGCCGGAAGAATAATTTTGATGGTTGGCATATTATGGTTGAATGAAACCTATTTGCGAATAGAATGAGTCTTAGTTAAATAAAGGGGTTTTGTAAATGACTTTGAACAAACGAAAGTAAAAAAAATCTTAGGAATCTTATTATATCCATGTAGATTCGTCAATACTATATTGGCATGTAGAATATTATGGTTTATTTATATACCAAAGGACATAATTAGTATAGTAAGTAAAACATTGGATTGTGCAGTTTAATTTACTAATTATGGTTAATTAATGAGTATTATACGACGATTAGACAAAAGGACTAAAAATACGACTTTTTAAGTGCTAAAATTTTATGTATGCAAAATAAAAAATGGCTCCAAGGAAGCTGATAAAACTCTCATGGAACATGCCACTTAAGCTAATATGCTTTAGCTACCACCTATTATGGGCTTCGGACCTAAGGAACCCCTCTAGAAATTAACAAGATTCAGATTGCTCTAAATTCCAGCTGAGCCAAAGGAAGGAGTGTACTTTTATCGGCTTAGCGGGTGCAAATAGAATTATTAAATGTTTTTTCAAAATTAGGCAATAATACATAAGAGGAAATAGGATTAATTTTTACTTTTTTTTTAATTTCCTTACTTCTTTAAATTTTCTCTTTGAATCAATACCCAAATATCATGACTCCAAAGAGAGAATCACCGCCCAATGGCAACGAACATAACATAAATACACAGAAATCCCAAAATGATTTTGTCCAGCCGACTCTAGAAAACTAACTCCTCCTTCACTTCGGTGCTGATTCCTGAAATCATCTCGTTAGAGATGAAAAACATTACATATTGCCACCATCTTAATGCTTGGTATGGGTAATAGATTTAACCAAAATGCACATCACCCAACACCGAAAACCATCGCTAATAAAAGGTCCTTCAGGAAAAATTCATTTCCTGATTTATAGTCTCCAACGCTCGCTCAAGAAGGGCATATATTCATACGATTCCCTTATAGGTCACGTAACGGCGTCTTATCTATACGTGAGGGTGGGCTCTCCAATCTGTTATCTTGGTTAGAAGGATGAATTTTAGTTAATTGTTATATATTATTGCTGGTTAAATAAATTTAATTAGTTTCTGTAAAACACCGCTGGTGATTTAGATTGCCTAAAAGCGTTATACGTCATCTTCCATGTAATTACTTAAAATATCTTCTATTTTTTAGGACCTACACCATATAGAGACACCACTGCTTCCCCTTACCGTTCTATTAATCATATTATAATTTTTTTCTCATAGCAACCGCTTTTTTTCTAAGAGTAATGCTTAAGGATTTGTATTATGCCGTAGCAGCTTATATCTTCTTAGCACAAACCTCCTCTTTCCAATAGCATCCAGTTTTTTGTCGTTTCACCGGCAATCAATCTGATGGCCGCCCTATGGTATAGAAAATACCTGCATCTTTCTGCAAGGTTTCATTCCCCTGGTTAAGATTGAACACAGGGTAACGGAGTGTCAAACAACCCAAAGGTTCTGTAGCTTAAAAAGCGTCTTTCCTTTATGCACCTAAAAACATCTCTTATTCCCCTCTTCTGGTATCGTTGAGAATGAAATTAATTTTTACTTAACCGTTTTTGCGAATTTCTACAGTCGAAATATTATCCTCTCAATGAAACTGAAATGATCGAATCACATCAGCCCCATAGCACAAGGAGAATTTCTTTGTTGTTTCTCACCATCTATTTCTCTAAGAGAGATTCTGATCTCCGCAGTTCTAAGTACCAATTACGTTTCCCCGATAGAAATCTTACTATAAATACACGTGTTTTTATGCTTCGATGCTGGACAGGGATCATTACTCTAAATCAGCCCCCACCGTGAAAAATTTAAGCACTGGATTAAATCTAGCTCCAGGCCCAGAAATTAAATAAGTTTTACTCGTAAACTACCACTTTATTACATTTTAATATATAAAATCCCAAACGCGTTGCCAAGCTGCGTTTTGGATTTAATATTCCCATATTGGTTTCTGCGATCTTTCTTTTAGTTGTATCTCGATATCCTGCTTTCATTCAATCCAAATACCCAGAATTTTGACATACCATCCTAGCGAGCAACCATCGATGCGTTACTCTGTTTCTCCAATTTTCTCTCCTTAAAAAGTGAAAATTTTACATCAAAAAACAAATAGAACTTTTTCTACTTTGGTTTAAAATATTTTGCTGGGATGTAATGTCCCTAAGTTCGCTGTAAAACAACTTAAGAATTTGATATTTGATTAAAATTAAAGGTAAGAATTCTGTTAAAAATAATAATCCATTAACGAAATTATTAGGTATTTTTAAAGCGCCTAAAAGTAAGCTTTTAAAAAGTCTAAAAAAAGCCAAAGATATTTCCTCGCCCATTTTTTTTAGGAAATATTTAGCGCATAAAGTGCTAAAGCGTTTAATATTTCTAATAATGGGCTGTATCTTTGTAAAAAAAAAATATGCGTCAATTCTTTTGCAAATACAAATTACTGGTGTAGGATTGGGGCTTTTTCTGCGGGTTCATCTTGTACCTTTTTTGGTATGTTCTCCTTACACACCTCGTTTAAAATTTTGCGTATTTACCAGGCGTATGCAGATTTTTAATCTCTGAACTGGTTGACTCATTCGATTACCTCATTGGATAAAAAAATACCAACCATTTGCCGATTTTTCGTTCTAGATTCAACCAAAATGGGAAATGATAACTAAACGGAAAGATACCCAAGACAAGATTGTATATTTGCTGACTTCTTTTTCACCACTTTCCCTTACCATATTTGCCCATTAATGGACAAGAACATATGGCCCGTAGATACAAAAAGGAAATTTTAAATGGCGAGGATGTTTTTATTGTTGTCCACTACTCCGTAACCCCTGGATTGATCTCTGTTGACTCATAATTAAAATAAAGAAATATGGCCTTATAGAAAAAGGATGTTGTTGAGCTGCGTAAAATGGAATCTGCTCACTGGCGACAAAAGAAATCAAATCTTATGCCCTCGCCAAGAAATCGTACTCTGCGGCAGTAAAAACGAGGATAGATGATGGAGGTCTTTTCGACATGATACACATGAAAACATTTTTATGTTGATTGATACAAAACGGTAGAATTTCGATTAACTACGATTGGCTACAGATCCTGAAGAAAGTAAACGGCTTTTTAGCAGATTTTAGCAGTATAAAAGCTGGTTCCTGTCCGAGAATAACGATACGGTAATGGTTTTTAAAGCTAAAAACAATAGGGTATAGGTTAAGCCAGTAAATGGGAGAACTTACTTTCCTTATTCTTTCCTAAATTAAGGCTTACATGTGTCTTAATTATAATCAATCTAAATAAAAATTGATAAAAACGGTCGCACAACTTAAAAGAATGAGGAGAAAACGGGATATCAAGGAATTTGCCGATGTATTTTTACCTATTACAAGCTACTTATAGAAGTTGAGGTTGCTACCTGGCAATGAAGGTTAGAGAAATAACGTTGTCCATTGGAAGAGACTTTTATTTATATTAATGGTTAAATGGTTTCGCATATGCCATTAACAGACCGTCATAGTGATACGAAGTTTTTAAAACCAATATCTCAGTGTAGCATACTGCGAAGTGAGACCTACAAGACGCTCATCATAAAGCTAGGTTATCTGCGTAGGTTCCATTTAATTCAGGGTTCTTGAATTGATGCAGATTAGAGAGCCAACAAATAACAAAGGCAACTCATAAAAACTTATAGATTGATGATAGCTATGCGCTCCATATTTCCGAGGGTAATCGGGCTCTCATCTCTTTTTACAATATAAGGCACAAGGTAGCGTGCGACACACTGAGCATAGACTCTGATAAAGGGCATAAGTATAAAATTACAATATCACTACTGAGAATTCCTAAAGCACGCAAAATATAAAGTAACGGCTTACTAGCTCTCTTATGAGTACCTTGTGACCTTCGGCGGTCCATTACTCTAGGTCTGATAGATAATCCAATGCTATTCATCGCTACCAAGGTATTATCAGCTATAAGCTTCCACGTGGAGGCTCATAGAGATAGCAGCTACCTACTCACTCGAAATATATAGACATGGTCAGCGACTGCCCGCGTGAATCAGAAACAGATTAACCGACATTCTCTCAATGTGAGCCAAGGATACAAGTTCTACTCTGATTCGCGTGAAAATGTGCTCTTAAATATGGAAAAGGATCAATGGCTATATATTACGCAATTTTCGCTACGTGACTGTCAGCTACTGTGATGTAAGGTTTTCTAAGTTTAAGAAACTAATGTAGCAAATACTCATTGACTTTTTATAAGGCAGTATATCTCCATAAATGAGCCTAAGCTCGTATTATTCTCTGCAAAACTAAAGATTATCTTTTATACATACGCCGTATATAGTCATTCTATAATGGAATTACGTAGTGACCTCTTATACTTGGCAATCCATATTACTTTGAGAACGCATATTGTCGTGATCGCATAATGTGACATTTATGTTGTAGTCATATATCGAGTGATAATTGGTTTCATGACAAGAAGCTAGTTAGTATCGACATATTCACTATTAATGAATCTCGCTGTGTGAATTACTGTCACTCTGCACAAATTAATCAGAATAGGGAATACGTTAGAGTAGAACCATACATAACAAAAAGAGAATCATAGAAAAGTTATATCTTATAAGATTTATTCACGACCCAAATAAAGACTTCTCTGCATTTATTTGCCAACATAGAATCGGTTATAGGCATGACATTACTTAAGGTATAGGATACGCTCTGATCCCATGATTATATTTCAGAGCAATTAATCACATACATTAAAAAAAGATTTGATCTTCGCACTTTTATAAGAAAGTTATGGATATATTAATAAAAATCATACTGCTGAGCTCAGATTGGCTGGCGACTCTCATACAAGACGCGGATTGATAAATAAATAACAGTTTAAGTGCTCTCATGGCTATAGTTAGAATAAGAGAGACCAAATAAAACAGCCTATTCTGTGTATCAAACCAGTTCATAATAATAGGATCAATATGTACACAGAGTAACTGAGAAGAAATTGTCTAAAATGAGGAGTTAGCTTAAATAACGATAAAAAGTATATATACGACGTATCTATCCAATAAACACGTACACGATTGTATTTTATGTTAAGATTGCGCCTAATGTCACTGTCGGTAATATAAGTAAGAGTCATCTTACTAGCAAAACTCAGAGAGGGCTATTCTCTCAACACTTTATATAAGCCACTGGTAAGTCCATAAATTTGGCGACATAAGGAACTACGAGATACGCATCACAAAAAATTACTACTACCGGCTACAAGGTGATTATCAGGTCATCAAGTGCAAGGCCAATACTATAACAATAAATTAAAATACATAGAGTCTGGATATTCGAGGTGTATAACACAATGAACGCAATAATTCCTCATATATAATGCGGCGATAAATATAATGCGTGGGCCGACTCTCAATAAATGTGAAAGGGAGCTCCAGTGTTGCCTTAATATTCGAATTTTGAATGTAAAAGCCGGCATTTCACTTAAATGATTAAGCCTTTGGCCACATGAGAGAAAAAGCTCCTCCAAAACCCCATACTTATATAAGTTGCGAAATTCACCCAATCATAAATATAGACCAGGAGAACTGGTAATAAGTACCCTGATAAGAAGAAAATAAAGATAACCACAAAAAACCTTTGGGTTTAGAATATTTTTCTGTCCTAGGCGTTTATGCTCTATAGTCCTGCTTGCAATTAAACATCTATATTTTGGAGCGTTTTTTGTTTAGTAATACCATTTTTATATCTTGATACCTAAAAAGTCTTTTAACTTTTTTGGTTTTGTGGCAAACATTTTTTCTTTTATTTGATTTTTTGTTATTTTTATTCAATCTGGTCATAAAGTTTATATCCTGATTTTCTCCATAGCCAAAGGTTTATACACTCTCTTTTTTTTCCTTTTTTGGTGGTTGTTAATTTTTCATTTTCAACAAAATAACTGGGATCTCATAACCGGATACTATTATTTAGGGCTTTGTACTTAGGGCGTTTTATGTAATCAAGAATAAAGTTCTTTTTAGTTGTTTTCTATCCCTATTTTTTTTGCGAACTTACTACGGCAATATTAGTGTCTAGCCTTTTTCTTTCCAGTAATCCAAACATCAATTGAAATGCTTTTATTGGACATTCTATCCGCCATATTGATTTACGATCGTATAGCCGGAGGTATTTTTTAAATCTTTAATTTGGAAGTAAAGTAGGAGTAGATTTCTCGCTTTTTAAATTTTCTAACTTTCCGCAATTACTACGTCGTCTACATCATGTGGAAATTCTTTTTTTTTATTTATAGTATTAACAGCAACACTTTCATCCAAAAGAAGGCTGGTTTTTTGTTTGGTCGCCTTATCTTAATATGTGTTGCCCGTGGAAGCTTGCAAAATACCTCTTTTTTTCGAGCTGTAATTCCGGGGTGAATAGTTACCTTACTTTTTGGTATATTCTGAGTTGACTTATTAAAATACAGGATGTTTTTCCTGTATTTGGGTTTTCGATAAGTGGCTTACTTAATATTGTTTGTTTGAAATCCATAGGTAGGGGCAGGCACATCTCAGTTAATTTCCAATTCAATTAATTCAGCCATACTAGAACGGCGTTTTTTTATTGGCCAATATGGCGACCCATTGTTACCATTAATATAAATAGGGTCTTAAATTGTTTTCCTGTATTTGATTAACTCTACCTCATTGCCAGGCAAGCAACCCCAACTCTAGTAAGCTAAGTGTGTTTATTTTTCTTCTTTCTCGGCAAATTTCCTTGATAATTCCCTTTTCATCCTCTTTTTAGTTGTGCGGACCGTTTTAGTTGATAATACAATTTTTATTTAGATTGATTTTTATAAATTAATGGGGACAAATGGTAAGCTCTTAATTTAGGCAAGTGGTCTATAAGATAGTACCTACAATAGTAGTCTAACTGCTGTATTTTTATGTAGCCTCTATATTTGTTATTAGTCTCTTAAAAAAATTATTACCTCTTTCGTTATTCTCGGTGGAATAGATCCGGCCTTTCTAATACTCCCCTAATCTTGGCCTTAGAGAAGCTCGGTGTTCATTACTCGTCGCAACTGGCCGCCTTTCGATTAGATCGGGGCGTTGAAGCGCCGGTCGAATCGCGTGTGGTATTAGCGCCCATGTCTTTACGGGCATCCTGTCTCGGCGTCTTCGTAAAGAGAGTGCCCCGCTCGAATTCGTATTGCGATATGCTAAAGACTCATGTCGCTGATCCTCAATCAACATTTTAAAAATTTTCATCCTGTGTCACCGAGTGCAGACAGGCCAGATCGGCCTGGGTTTCAGGCTTTTGTGTCTGAACTCTGCCTCGAACACTGTTCAACCCTACGATAGGCGGCCAAGACCCTCTGTGCGCGTACGTGTCGTGGTATAGAAGGACCTCCATCACCATCCCTGAATAACTGCCATTATAACTGGTTTTCTTCTTCTTGCGAGGGATCGTTCGCCACACCGGCGGCATATAGTATAGATCCCATGGTGTCCATTGTCGCCAGGGACCAAGCATATAAACACAGAGACGCATCGCGGACACAGATCTGCGCTACGCGCGCTAGAATTAAAGTCCTAAGGTCAATATGTGCTATTCGGTGTTTTCAGCATATTTCTTTTTTTTTAATGAGCAACAGATCGCGCATATTCGCTCATGCAGGCCGGTTACCGGCTGTGTGTACCGACAAACAAGGTTGACCACGAGCACATCAAGCGGCCTCAGTTCCATTCTAGACACACACGATTTCCTTTTGATATTAATTACCGGCCATATGCTGTCATAATGGTGAAGCGCCGGCAATAGTCGACGTGCCTGTGCGTGCGCGCGCTCGCGGCTGCGCTCTGGTGGAGAGATACAGAATGGGACTCGGAACGCCATGAACAGCTACCTTTATGACAGTCGTTATGCTCGCTGTCATGGCTTCGAGTGATTACATCCTCATTTCGACGCTCTGAATACCCGCCCCCCAAGCAGTCACTTTACGACCCATTTTCCACCGTGGGCGTATGGGTCATGGGCGAATGGCCCATTGTGGATTAAGAAATAAAACCAAAGGCGGCAATGGTCAGCCTCGTTTGTTTACTGCGTGACATTCTTTCGTTATATGGTTTACCGTTCAAACCTATGTTTTGGCAAGAGTGAAATAAGCATACAGTTACACATGGAATGCTATTACGAGACTTGTAATCGTTAGCGCGGCATATTCTAAGGACTGTGTGCATTGCCTCAATGCGTTAGGCTGGAATACGGTTTTCGGCTCATGACGCGAGCCAGCCGTGCTTTTCGAATGTGATGTGGGTTGACGCCTGCGGTAGCGGACAAACGGGGTCCAGGTTACAGCCAAGCACCTGTGTTGCCTTTACCCCAACGCTGTTGCCCGGGGCGCACTCTGGCCAAAGCGCAGAGCGATAAACCACCAGGCGGTTACTATACGCATGAGGTCGCGTCGCGCAGATGAGATTATAGATAGCACGCGGCGCGATGATGCTCTCGGCCTTTGCAGAAGCACTTCCACGGAACCACATAGTATTGCCAACCAAAAACCTCGATTTTGTTGTTTAGCTTTGTGCAATCGAACATTTCTCTAAGAATGACTCGCCAAATGGTTTACAAAGAGATTACAGGGCTTCGCGAAACGTTATTTAGAACCGAACAGTGAACGTTTTTCGAGAGCGTTCTGGCGCGTAGTCTCTGTCATGCGACCGCCCATAATATTTCCTAGAGAAAATCGAAAGGATGGCTAGCGCACGCCGCAGCCGGGCGGTGGCAGGGCATTTTCGCTTGGACTTTTTTTTTAGGACTTTTTTTGTTTAAAAGCTTTTTACTTTTTGGCGCTTTTCCTTCTTAAAAATACTAATTATCGTTAATGCGGGTATCGTCGTGCACTAGTATCCGGACTGGGTCACATAGCTTGCGATGAGGACGTTGCTCGTCGTGCGCCTCACCTTTCTCGCGATCTGGACTGCCTCACCAATTCCGGGTACCGGCTTGTCCTTATGGGGTCTGTGGGATACCCTATCACTTTGTTTGCACGGGAGACGAATTAGGACATTACATCCAGCCAAAATAATTTTTTTTTTGAAAACCAAAAAGTAGAAAAGTTCTTATTGGTTTTGAGGTGGATAATAATGTGAACTCTCTCTCTAAAACGCAGCTCATGTTGCACAGGAAATGTGGCAAAAACCCAAAATTCGGTGTGAAGAGTTCCAGCGCCGCCGCACCTGCAAACACGCAATGATGGTCTGTTGCCTCATCCGTGCCTGCCACGGGTCGCAAAAGCCCCGCGCGTCTTACCACCGCTCCCTGGTCAGCGTTCATTTCAGCGTTTTTGAAAGCCCCCGTCGCGCCCCACCCACGCAAGCATAAGACGCCCTGCCGCCATCAAGACTTTGTGTCGCGCGGTTTCGCCGCTAGGGGATGGGGGGTCTCTTATTTGTTCCGAAGTTTGCCTATTCCGCTCAGCCACCCGACCTCATTTTGAGACTGGAACGGGGCTATCGTCCTGCCGACATCAGACGACGACACCGGCCCATCTGACCGCGATCGGTTCCAGCACGGTTCTGGACCGCCCTTCGAATAGATTGAATGTGTTTTAACCGGAATGATGCCAGTTTAGTCAGTCTCCGCATATAGCGCAAGATCCAGCAGAATTCATGCGGCTAGATCGGCGCTTGCCGCGTCGCAATTACCCAATAAGTGGGTATAAAAAGCCATCGGGATCAATTCGGGGGCGAATTTTAAAGACTTACGATGCCAGGGGCTTTTCAGGTTCAAACAGCGCGCGCCCTCAGCCCCGCGGTTCCATTTGATTATTATGTTTTTTTACTATTTATTCAGCGCTGCGGGATTAAGGGTCGGTTGTTACGCGCGGGTAAACTTTTTTCTTGGGCCTGGGCTGATTTATATAGTTGGTTTTTTTTCCACCCGTGTCGCGGAAAAACGAGGATCAGGTCATGCGTGCGAGGGTTATATTTTCCCCAGGCATCCCGGCACATAGATAGATAAATGCTGTTTCCTGTTTTGCAACAAACCCCACAGCCGCGGATCAGCTGCAACCAGGGCGTCCCCGCCGGCGGGGCCTTGCGGGGTACGCATCGGCTCGGCATAGTTAGTCGGTACAGAAAAGTTATTGCGCTATCGACGGGGAACGGTTCAGATGCCAAAGGGAGGGAACGAAATTAGGACTTAAGAACTG
>Ga0163217_1039584_pt1 | contig 11684 bp, 11 predicted proteins | sample SynspAceP_FD_185933 | JGI IMG/M metagenome (GOLD analysis project Ga0163217, IMG submission 185933) | Saline lake microbial communities from Ace Lake in Antarctica - Synechococcus sp. Ace-P (PacBio error correction) | ecosystem: Environmental > Aquatic > Non-marine Saline and Alkaline > Saline ... | reverse complement strand
AATCTTTAAATCACATCCAAAATATTTCTCGAATGCGGCATTTTTGGTGTATTTAAAATCTGGATACCCCGCCCCGTCTAGCAATTTCAATCGCCCATCGTCGCCTGCTTCCAACATAAGTAAAAGCTCATTGTTTGTTTAATAATAATTTTAGTGCGATTTGATGATAGATATTTCTAATTTCGCGCAAATTTCATCTGACATGCTTCCATTTCCTCTATGGACTAATCACTAAAAAGAGGTTATTTCGAGTTCTCAATCAAAATATTCACTCAGCATGCTTATAGGCTTTCTGGTTAAGGCGTCTATTGGGAACATTCTATACCTTCTTTTATGTAATTATTGAATGCACACATTTGTTATTTCAGTATACTTGATCTTATCCTTATAGTAGAGAATACAAGTAAGCAACTACAATGCTTTTCAAATTTTTTATAAAACTAAATGGAAAATGCTTTTCGATAGCTTGATTTCTTTATTATAAACCTGTTTATGTGGCCCATTCACCGCCTCATTTTAGAAGATATTGGGTTTCCGATAGGCCTTTTGCATCTAGTGTTGACAATAGAAAGATAGAGGTAAGGGGAATACATCGCGGCCTCTATTGTTCCTATTTGGTTTATTGTCGTTGTTAAAACTTAATTCACTCATTTTTTTTTTTTTCAAAAGAGATAAGTTACAATTAAAATCTTGTTCGCTTTTTGTGGGTTGATTCTTGTTGATTTCTTTATTTTCTGTTTGGTTCGAAGTAGGGCTTATCTTATCAATTAGTAAGATTGGAAGAAATACCGGTCATCGCAACCTACCTAAAGGAATGAAATCCTGGATTGAATCAAAGAGGACCAGATGAAATTCTGTGGGTACAGTACCTGTTAGTGTGCTAGATTATATCAAAATAGATGATAAGCTGGGGGTCTTGTACTTGGTAAGGTTGGGCCTGGACGCGTTGCCCTTCCTTGGGCTTGGTCAGAGCGATCCGCTTTAATCCTATCAGCACAGTTGCAGAAATCTCCTCCTGTGGCTCAACTGAAAAGAGGGAAAAAGCCTGGAGGACATTGCTGTCTGACTCAGTTTCATCAGGTCGCGCGCCGCTTCCGGTCTCCAAACGGGTTTTTGCGTCTTTGAGTGTTTGTTATGGTACCGCTTGCGACTGGCTGTCGGAAAAGGAGCAGCAGGTGCCCCCATCCGTGTGCCCGGCACGCGGCTCTGGCAGCACGGCCGTCTAGGTCGCCTTCGGCTCAAGCCCTATCGGGGCTTAGTTGGGCTTTTCGCATGTGATGTGCAGGGTATTGGCAGACATCTCCGTCTAAAAAAAAGCTGCAGCAGGGCCAGCAGCCGGGATGCTCCTCCAGCTTGAGGTCGATGATGGTGCTGAGGGCCCAACATGACAGCAGCTCGGCCAGGCTCTCGCGCCTCATGGCCGCTCATCCGTTGCATTTTGCCATTTTGCCCGCCAGCCACAACGGCGCTGCCCGTTTGGCTTCGTTGGCCGGGCGTCTGCCAGGAAATGCCGAGCTTTCAGCCGCTTGGTGGCCAGATAGTTATTACTTTAATCTAAGTGTAACTGAGCTCGGATCCATCATAAGGGCAACGCCAGTCTCGACCTGGAGGGCCAAATAGCCGTGCCGCAGAAACCTCGGGAGCCGAGTCAAATGTCTGCGGGTTAGTTGAATGTGATCAAACCGAGTCACGCTCCGCCGCACCCACCCAGATTTCTCTAGAAGATCGAAGGGCGCCGACGAACACAGTAAAATAATTGCAAGATCCTTGCGCAAAATATCCGAGAGCGGCATTCGTTAGCCGTCTATCCACACGTGTCGAGCGCCATTAAATGGCGTCCTGGAGCCCTGTAGCTTGAGCTATTGTTGAATCGAGGCAGAAAAGCCGTCGCACAAAACTCCTGCGTCAGATAAAAAGCACCACAACGCCTCGCCGTCGAAACTTCGATCATGCGCAGGGCCTGCTTCGACTGGACGGCAGGTCGCAGGCGAGCGAGTGCGAGCCGAGGTCCTTTCATTCTGATAAATCACAAAATGAAAAGGCATCTGAGCTTGCACCCCGCAGCCATACACCGTGTCAACGGTTTGACCTTGGACCTGGTGAAGTCTATGCTCCGTCAACGCGATTTACAAAGCTCTATCTGCTCGCTGGCCATCAGTCGTTTGGCGAATAGCAGATCATCGACCTGGAAAGAGGTTACCGTCGCCCTAATATGTGCGCATGCTCGGCATCTGTGGGTAGGTTCGCGTGGCGACGGAACCAAATTCTACGGTACTCGTCCTCTATCCGTAGCTTCCGATCAAAATTTATAAAAATACAATCACAGCGCGTGCTATGCTCGATATACTCATCCGATTGTTTACGTAGAGCTGGCTATGTTTGGGGAGATTGTGCTCGCAAGATTGCTTACAATTCGATCCATCCAAACTGGTATAACAAAATCCGCAAATACTCGTTTCTATATGAACTACCCCGGCTGTGGATAGAGGCCCCTGGAGAGCCTGTTCAAGAGAGAAATGAACTCTCTGAGTAACGACCAAAGTCGCGTCCACAAAAATAATGTGTACCGCCGGTGCTTCGATGAGCACGCCGCCTTCCCGGGCCCGCAGCGGCAAAAGTGTGTAAAACCACGGAAGACGAGCAAGAACAGATCCTGGAAAGTTTGGCTGCGGTGCATAATGAAATAATTGCCAAACCTGATCCGTGCGGGCCCCGAAATTCTTAGCGAGATAAGCCTACGCGGTGCTACCCGTTCTCAGGTTCCGGCATCCACGCTGACAGGTGAAGGCAAGTCTGCCCGTTTGCCTTCCAGTGTTGTGTGCAGTTTTCTCACACCATCAAGTGTCAGCTCTAAGAGTCGCATCGAGTCCTGTCTCTCACATACCTATAACGCACAGCTAAAAAATTCAGGGGCCACCAGGAGCTCCCTCAATGGTGATATGAAATTGAGATCTGACTCGTGGGTGGCGACTGGCCGCGCAGATCAGGTTCTTGTCTTCGTTTTTCACCTGCTTCTCAATCTCGTCAAACTCCACCACCACGCACTTTTCTGCGCACATTGCGGATGGCTGTCTGAAGGTTCCGTTCTGTGCGCTACGTGAATTCGAAAAAAGCGGATATCCGCTCCCTGACGATTGTAATACAGACAAAACTTGAACTGGCGGGGCTGCGGGATCTTCTTGCGGAGTATACGAGGTATCAGTAAGTGAATCCCGGAGAGGTAAACGTGGGCTGTGTTCCCTCAGCTCTGTGGACGACTTTTTGGCGGGTTGTACAATGGGCGGTTCGCTGGCTCAGGGCCGCTTGTGCGCGGTGTTCTTTCCTGTATTAGGTGCCATGTACTGAGTGGATGGCCCGGTACGATCTGCCCTTCCTAGTTGTGCAGTACTACATGGTGCATTGTCCAAGATATTCCTCCCGGTCGCCAGACCACCACGCGGAGTATTTCAATAGGTTTGTGTGTATCGTTCCAATTTCCAAGCGCTACTCGAAAAAGGTTGAAGCCTGCAGACCGCTCTCCTTCTGTAGCCGGTCATCCCCACCTGAGGGTTCACCTTCTCGCCTAAGTAAGTATGCGCTCTAGCGCTCGGCAAAACAACTTTGAGTGAGATTAAACTCGCACCTTTCTGTCTCAAACTTAAGCCAGGGCGAACCCGTCTGTGGTTATTGTGTTTTAGTGTCATACCCACCCAACCCCCGATAGCCCAAATGCGCCAGCTCCCGTACCCCGATTTCGTCTGTCCAGCCTGCCGAGTGGTGCCTCGCACCTCGTCCCGGCCTCCTGGAGCGGGGGGTCCGGGTGTAATATGTCTATCTCTCCTCGCTACACCCTCTACCCGTTCCCTGGCGCTATGGCATGAGCGGTCACATCAGCGGAGGCGTACATTTCCCCCCGTCCTTGAAAACCTGGATTTTTAACTGTACTTGGACGCCCCTAACCGCAGAAGCCGTCTATTGGCTTGCCGAAGGATGAGATAAACTTTTGTTCGTATTGACTCTTTGGCGTGCAGCCCGTCGAAAGGTGCCTCTTGCGAAACCGGTTGTTTCCAAAAATCATTAACCGCTGGGTATTGTGCCGCTGTTCTGCCCTTCTTGCACAGCAAGGGTCTGATTTTTTAAACGAAAGGGCATCATCCAAGATGCCAAAAACCGGTTGCTTCCGGAGGAGGCCGCGCCGCCAAGGAACATCTACTGGTCTGCCCTGGAATCAGTGAGACGGTCGCGATATAGCCCTACGGAGCGAAGAGTTTAAAAAATGTTTTTCCCTCTAAATCTGTGCCTAAAATTCTTTGAGCGTTCTTGGTTTTATCTGTTTGCCCTAATTTCTAAAGCCGCCTTCCGCCAACTTTCTGTGGGTGGCATAAGGTCACCAAACGACCTCACCCAGTGAGATCAGCAGGCGCCAGCTGGCGGTTTGGCCAGCGATCCCGCTCAGTTCACGCCCCACCTGATGCCGATTGTGCGCGGCCTGATTGGCACGGTCTATGGGCGCCGCGCAAGATCCCGGGCCTTGCACCGCCGAGATTGCCAACCACCTTGCTCAGGGCGGCCGTAAAATCGCAACAGCCCGCTGCGTGGAGTGTTTGCCCGTCAAGCACCTATCCCTCCACCAAATGGGGCGGCAAACAAATCGGGCGCTGCTTTCGGTGCAGGTGGACAAAGCCACGTCCAGACGCTGATTCTCCCTCTGTGGCCATCGAACAAACCTAAAGTCAAAGGCCAGGCGGGCCAGGGGTGGCCAGTTCCTCAAACCTGATGCCGGCCTAAGCCGGCGGAAACCAAAGCGCCTCCGCTGCTGCTCTTTTATCCCTGAGCAAACTGTTTCCAGCGTGAAAAAGCAAGCCAGGGGCGACGGCCAGCAAAGGTCGAGTGATAGCCGATGTTTCCTGGCGCTGGATGCGACTCCGCCAGGCTGCTTGGCTGTCACGTCCAGCCCGGCAACAGCGGCCTGGGCCAGGATCGCTCCAAGCCAATCGACCACCTCCACAACCAAAGTGGAGCGGGCTGCAGGGACCCGTCCATGGGCTGCACCCCGTGCCGTCCAGGGAGCCTGGCGACGCGTCTTGGCCGCGTGGGAAAGCTGTGGCAGCAGGCGACGGCTTCGTGAATGTTTCAAAAAGCCCTGGCTGGGAAGCGTCTTTCTGATCAGCCTGTGGTTTTGTGACTGTATCCGCAATCGCATGCCCGCCCCATCAACCAAGCCAGTTCGATACTGCTGCGGGCGAAGGCCTCGATCAGCCTTATCCGATATCCTGTCCGTCTCCCGACTATACAAGCTGGCTTAATGATCCAAGCTCGACGCAAATTCCCCACAGCCCGCAATTGCCCGCTCGCCCGCCGCTTGGCTGTGTCCCCACCAAGCCCGTGTAAAGTTCGTTAAGACCGACCTTAGCAGGCCCACCGAAAGGAAATCTACGTCGAATTCTAGCGGTCTCTGTGCCAAAGGCAACCGCTGATTGTGATACCAAGGTGGAGCGCCTTCGAAAAATTGGTATCCCATGAAGCCTAAAGAGCACCATTCAAACTCCCCCACCTCAGAAGTGCCGTATGATCCAGTAAGCCTAACGGCTTTAATTGAATCCTGTGTCCTAGTGCAAAAATGTGCAATGGCCACTGGATGGAATCTTGTCGCTCGCTTCTCGCAATAGTTAGGATTAGGCTTCTGCACTTCTGGCAACGAGCTCAACTGTCGGCACCTCTCTGCTTGCCTTGACTTAAACGGTCTTATTCGCGACGCCTTCTCCAAGCTGAGCCGCCAGCCTAGCGTAGACCGATCTTTTGGCGCTTTCACCTCATTTCTCGGCTTTTACGCATCCAGTGTATCTACCGGCTTTGCTTCTGTCAAAACAGTGATTGCGTGCGCTGAGCTGCGGGTACGGCGCGACCCGTCGATGCAAGATCTCTCTTCGCTTGGCACGGCAAGCTATGTTCGCTCGGTCTCTGGTTAGGAAGTGATATCTGCATACTGCTGACAGCTCCGAATCTCCGTAGCCCTGAGCAAGTTGTACGGCCACCTCACCCCAGCCTCTACTTACACCTGCGGATTGTTGCCCCACTGAACTGACGCCGGTCCAGGAGCACTTAAGCCGATTGCTCTCTAACTCTGTTTCATCCCAAATTCCTCAAAAATCTGAACGTATCTGGACGCTCAGTCCTATGCACATCCCCCTGAAAATAATTTTGTCCGCCAAAAAATCTCTTCCTGGTCAAGTCGCTAGCACCTCATTAAGGAGTCCGTCGCAGCCTCTCACCGCCGCAATGGCCAAAACCATCCCTTCCTTCGCTGCTCCCAGCTCAGTATCTCCAGCTCCTATTAAAATTGTGCGGCAAAAATTACTCCTCCCTGCCACCTTGAATCCCTGGATTGCTCTTTTCAAGAAACGATTAGATCCCGGCAAGAAGCCATTAACCCACCCATGAATTCCCAAAAAGACCGCACTTCTTCGTTCGTCGAAGCGCGTTGGGCCCGCCACTGCGCAAAAGCCCTGTATAGCAGCTCGGCCCGATCGAGGCATCCGTTATGCCTGCTGGCCACCGAGTCTCAGTAGTGCGCACCGTGCCATCTCGATATCTGATTCATTCGGTTTTGCGCCCTTTGGCGGCCGTTGCTCCCAGTGGAAGGAGAGCGTTGGAGCGCCAACCCCAATCGGTTGACACATTCAGTGCGAAACCTGGAAAAGCCTTTGGAGTGTTGGTCCCCTTTTAAATTGCTCCTCTGCCTGCGTTCACAAGAGCGAGTGGTCAGCTGGCTGGCTGTAGTCATTGTCAGACCCAGCTGAATACGATACCTAACCGATCGATGGCGGCCCCATGGTACCGTCCCCTTATCCGAGTGGCGCGGACCGCGGGCTCACCGTGCGGTGAAGCTAATGAAGAGACGGTCCCGTTCAATTACCGAATCAGCCCCGGCTCCCTCCCGATCTTCCGTCTGTCACTACGCTGCTGATGCCCTGCCCTCCGACCGGTCTGTGAGGCCTGCGCCTACTTTCATGATCCCTAGCTGAGTAAGGCTTAGGTGAACAAGCCTTGTGTCTACGGTATTACCTCTTCAATTCTCCTTTGCTGCGGGAAGCAATTTGTACGGCGGCATTGAGCAACTGGACCGCAAATCGCGACCAAGGTGTTGCAGTTCAGCCGTTCAGCCCTGGCCAAGCCGGTATGGCTACCGGGCGCCTTGCTGCAGCTATGCCTCTACGTACGTATCTCTTCAACATCAGTGTGCGATATGTGCGCAGCTGCGAGTGTCTCCTGTCTGAAGTCGTACTCCGAATCGATGTACGACTATCGGCGCCGTGACCCGCGCACAAACAAAACGCTTTCTGGTTCCTCGAACGGAGTGTTGCCGTCACTCCAAGCTATAAATTCATCCCCGTTTCCTGCCACCTGCTTGCGAACGTCTTTATAAAATCAAGAACGTGACTCTCGACAGACTCCTATTATGAAGATACTTTAGACGCACATTGCTCAGCCGGTCTAACCGATTATTCTATTGACACCTGGAATCACTTCACTGCTAAAGTCGTATGACCCATCTGCTCTCACTACGATACTGAGGAGCTAGAGCGTAGTTGTTATGCGAAGATATTGGATTTTTTTATACAGTCAGTATTTTTGTTAATAACGCCCTCTTCCAACTTATTACCTAAAAGTGCCGTAAGGTTCGCCTGGTGTACCCACTCCGATTTCATATTGCTCTTTGTGCTGGTCGCGCCGTATCACATTGTTCCTGGCGTGTGAAGTCTTGTGAATGACTTCTAGATATCTCGACTGTAAGTGCTCTGGTCTACGTCAAAGCGTATCGCTGTGGAATACGAGGCCTCACATCTGAATGAACTTATTCGATTACGATGTACGTGATTACATTTGTCCCTGAGCGCCTACAGTATCTTGTCCGCTATGACCTTCCGCCGACTTGACCCTCATGGACTTACGGAAAGCTTGTCTTTACTTAGATGCTCTGCTATTCCTGTCCACGCGACGTCTCCCGAGTGGAATGGGTACTGTCAGCTTCATGACGTTCGTAGCTGCGATTCCGATATCCTATTACTACTGCTCTTCCTTTTTAGTGATACGTAACGTGAGAACGCAGTGAGGGATTCTGATGATAGGAATAGAGTTCGAGTCAATCAGGTGCGACTTCCTTCCTAAAGCTATGTGCGCGCTATATGGTGCCGCTGTGAAAGGCGGCATCAAGCGGCCAAGGTCTGCCTGGTCGTAGAGAATTGGTGCATGAAAAACTTAGTGTACAGCTATTTAACGCCGATATGTGATAGACACGTACGAAATACTTCTGTGTGCACGACTATTTCCCGTGTTACATATCGATTTAACATCTTGCCCCCCTTGCATCGTCGCTGAGTACACTCGCTCACGCTGCTCAAATCAGCGTTGCGACACTTATCGCAATCATCCTTAATCTCTTCTGGCTAGCCGTGTCAGTCCACAAGCTCACCTTGCTGGTGAGTCGTCCCCTCGGTCGCAAAAAGGTGGTGGTGAACGCTCATAGTGTTAAATATATGCGTTTGTCCATCCACATCGGAAGGCCTCTAAATACTCAACTCCAGGCCTTTTGCTGTCGGTGCCGGAATTCACCTGTTTCAAATGTGGTTGTCAATATTGAAGCAGTTACTCGTCCTATTTATTAGAATAGAGTGGTATAGTGTCTGGTGGCTCCTCGCCGCGTGGGTTGAGTGTGTTCCGTCAAAGTCTGTGATCCGCCCTTACGAGATTCTCAAAGCTCCAGTGGTCTCCTGCATCGCTGGTCCTTGTTGATGGTGGAGATTGCGGCGTTAGCGGGGATCGGCGCCTTCCGTTGGGTTGGCCGTCTATTACGCTGAGCGGGGAGGTCAGCACCTAGTCCTTGTGCAGTGCTGGAAAACGTCAAGGGCGTCGAGAAGCCGCCTTGCCGTCTGAGCCGCCTCTCCGCGCTGCGCCGCTGCCTCCGAAAGCACCGTCCCGCTCAGCCCGATGGCGCCGCTGCACCACACCCCAATATCCAGGCGGAAACCTTCGACTCACCCAGATGCTCGTGGTCTCCAAACCAGCATGCCATGCCTCGTCTACGCATCGATCCCACCCAAATTCGCGTCCGTTACGTATCCGTCGATGCTTTCGCAACCCGATCGATCCCACGCTCCCAGATGGTGGGTTGTCTGCCACGAAACTGTTTTTTGGAAGGAAAATCGGCACGTGTCAGAACCTGTCCCAGACCCCCCAATCCCCGTATACGAGGATCAGTTTCAATTTATTTCACGTGATGATCGTCTTGATGGCGACCGTCCGGGGAGGCGCATTGAGCCCCCACTCGCGGGTCATTTCGGTGCCGTGAAATTTCAGCTTTCAACGGTCACGTGGGTGTTCACCCAATTCGGTGGTGCGCTTGGGTTCGCGAACGAAAATTTCGCTCTATGCGAGTAGATATACTCAGATGTAGCCTCTAAGAATCCAACCGAATTGTGCGCAGCGGCAAGTGAGAGCACTGTACGATGTAATAAACGTCCCACAGCGGCTAAACAGCCGCGGGTGCCCCCAGTACGACGCAGACGGCGGTTGGAACTTGTCGTTGTTCTGATTTGGCACTGACCGTTGAGGAAAAATAGTTAATGAACAGATAACGCGTTTCGTATCTTTCTCAACAACTTTGTTACGTATTCATCTACGCCTACCGCGAGCGCACTTATCTTGCCTGTATTTCTCGTTGCCTAAGGATGATGTCGCCGTGTCGGAGTGGTCCCTCGCTAGTTCCTATTACAATGCGCAATGAACTTTGTATATCAGTGCGAAGTTTTGTGTGCGAGTTGGATCCTTGTTAAATGGTCTATCCGTCGTCAACGCCCTCGGATGCTCGTAGCTGAGACGTTTCGAACGGATCTGCGGCCGACCCGAAATATAAGACCTATATTGTACATTCCGGCCATGTATTCGTTGGCTCTCCGTTAGGTATGTGTCTGTAAAGATTGAGAAGCATGCCAAGTGCGCGGTGAGTCTGCTATGTACGCTGAGAATCCTAGAGCCGTGTTATGAGAAATCTAGCTCTGTGAAACCGAAATTTTGGTGCAAGGTAGCCATGCGGGTGGCAACAGATCGCGTTGCATCCTTCTGAATTCTGTGCTATGCTGCGGGCAACTCAATATTGTCCACTCCTGTAAGTGTGGTCTTGATTTGTGAATGCAGAGGTCGTTGTGTTACGTATTTCCTGATAGTCCTGCTGAATCATATGTGTCCTCACAGCAAGAAGGTGCCAACATTTGATAAATTTACTAGAGTCCATCTGGCCAGGCAGTCATTTCGCGAGAATTCATTCGTATTCCTATTTCTGCCTCGCTGTCTATCTCTCTCTATGGCCCTGATAAACCAGTTCCAGCCCACCGAAAGCTGGGCGGGGCCATGGGTCTTGAAACAGCCGGGACTGTGCGGCAATCGGGCAGATCTTCGCCCGGTTTGGCCCGTTTCAGCTCTTATCAAAAGCACAGACCGCCACAGCAATCGGGTTGACCCCTGCTGACTTCGACTCCCTCAGGATGATCGCTGCAGGTGCCTCCAGGCGCTGGAAGTGTGGAGCCCGCCAACGCGCCTGAGCTTTGGTCGAGTGCCCCGGGTAGGAGTTGGGCCAGCTCTGCTGGGGCCAGGACGCAAAGCGGCGTTGAAACTCCTGGAGTTTCCTCTTGGGGTGAAATCCAACGGGTTCGGCCGCTTTTTCTCTCTCTTATCTCTATTCTATATCAGACTGCTGTCGCTGCCTCACACCGTTCGTGCACCACGGTGGTGAAATCTTTATGAAGGAAGGGCGCCTGCTGCCGATCAGCCCAATCATGCAAGGCTGGCCACCGCCAGCTGGAAAGAGTAGCATGGATCGCAAACGTTTTGTCCACTTGCGTGGAAATGAACAGACGGCTGGACGCCACTTCGTGAAGAATCAGGAAATTCTTCATCATTTAGCTTATCTCTGGCTTATCCATCCTGGTCGTTTTAACGCTGTCCATCGCGCTGCGAGCTTGCTGGACGGGGCTTGGCTCAAATGAGCTTGGCCTGGAAACGTTTACCGATAGTTCAGTCTTCAGACCCCGATGAACCACCCTAGTCGGATGACGCTTCCTGATTTCAATCCCCCGAGCCCGGGCTCAGTGAACCTTTTTGTGGCGTTTGCTTGGCCACACAGATCGTCTGGGCCTCTGGCTGGATTCAGGTCCGCATGGCTGCTGTAACGATTCCAAGGCTCTAGCCGTTTGAGCCGGGCTTCAAGCGAGGCCTTCGCGGCGATGCTATCGGTGCTGGAAGCCGGAGCGATCGCCAACCCGGACGAGGCAACGCCGGGTGGGGCACTACTGGCTGCGGACCCCCACTGTGTCCGATCATGCTGAGGCGAAAGATCACATAACGTTCGGAAATTGACAGGTCGAGCGTTTTGGCAAGGCGTGCCTCGTGATCACAGCCGCAGGCCCCCGGTTTAGCCAAGGCCGTCTCTCACGGACTTCCTCTGGATCCGGCATTGGCGGTTCTGGCCTTGGACCGTTTGCTGATCCTGCGGCCCTGCAGCAGGAAGGGCTTCGTCGGCCTGCCCCTCATTCTTCGACAATGTCGGAGTCCCCAGGCGCTTCAGCCGCACCCTGACGGCTCCTCGCTGATCGGCAACAGACACCCTGGTGGTATTGTTGTGTTTTCTTTTTCCCCCCCCCCCAAAAAAG
>Ga0163217_1037725_pt1 | contig 11684 bp, 7 predicted proteins | sample SynspAceP_FD_185933 | JGI IMG/M metagenome (GOLD analysis project Ga0163217, IMG submission 185933) | Saline lake microbial communities from Ace Lake in Antarctica - Synechococcus sp. Ace-P (PacBio error correction) | ecosystem: Environmental > Aquatic > Non-marine Saline and Alkaline > Saline ... | reverse complement strand
TTATATCACGGAAAAATATAGGTAATATTTCTAAACGAATTGGTTAGTTAGTCACTTATCCTCAAGGTTACCAAACAAGAACTTGTTCCGTAATTCTTCTCGAGGCACTCTTGACCAATAGCTAATTTCATCATAGTCGTTGCAATTATTCTTCTCAAAATTTAACTCCCAATGTTTGTCACTAATTTGAAGAAGTAAATCGAAGTTGTGAAAGAGGAATATCTAAACTCAGCAATCCAACATTGCTATTAATGAGGTTTCAGAATCCATACGGCATTCCACAAAACATCTCTCCAACATCATTGAAGAGATAAATATCTTTTTACACCTCTTGGGACTCCAATTGATTGCTGTCGTATTCATTATACTATCACAGACTTATAAAAAAACCAATCACATACCATTCCATCTCTCCGAAAAAAGTGTAGCAGCCAATAGAATCTGGAGATGAATCATATGCAAAAAGCTACACGACATGATACAGTATTTATCTGAATAAAAGAACCTTTACATCTGTTCTTTCAACTAGGAGTACCCCACATCAATAGACGAAAATTTTGAATAAATCAGTCCACAGTTGAGATGAATTCCAGCTATTTACATTTAACTTCACCATCAACTTGAATATCTCATCGATGTTAGTCGGCAGCTTTTATAAGCTAGGTTTGATAGTAAAAGATTGAGCATGAACAATCGGGACTAAAAAAAAGACAACGATCGCACTTAATAAACACAAATGTAGTCTTCATTCCGATACCTACTACTGATTGTTAACTCTAAGAGACCCCTTCTATGAGGGAAAGATGCCCGTATTTAATTTAAGAGAAATGATAATCAGGCAATTGTTACAAATAAACAAGGGAATAATTTTCCTAATCTAGATTAATCTTATAAGTAATTTTACGTCCCAAACCAATAACTAAAAATTTAAATAAGACATACATTAGTTGGCCTTCGACATCAACAAATATCAACAAAGTTTCGACCAAAATAAAATTACCATTCACTTAGACCGCCCTCTTTCGTTGCTGCTAAGCCAAACAAAAAGAAGGTAGAAGCCGGCATCGAAATTCATATCTAAAACCGCGACTTACCTAGATTGAACGGACTTGTAAAAAATCGCTAGACATTCTTCGGCAAAAGAAAACTCTCGTATTTCAATCTTCGCAATATCAACTTGTAGCACGAACAATTCTATTCACCACTGTTCGTTTTGGCCAAAGCTGTATTAATTAAAATCTGTATTTCCTTAAATGTCCATTAAAACTCAAAACCACAGGTTCAGTGAAATTGCTTTAATTTTTATAACTTTCCTGAAAAGATGAATGGACCCTAACATATGTTCTAAAACTCATTTTCGGATGAAAAGTCCAGTTTATTCTAAAGGTAAAGATATATTAGTGCTTTTCGAAATCGAGAAAAATATATCGTTCTCCAAAAAGTGTTATCAGGATCTGCGGCTGGCCAGTTTTATAGTGCCAACATTGGTAAAATATTATTCTGCATTCAAGCTCTAATCCAAATATTCAGGTTCAATACGTTATTCTGAATGAACGTAGTTGGTCTATATGAAAACATCAAAACCAATAGTAAATCATTCATATTCCTTTCCAATATCACGTGATTGGAATTGACCCATCCCCCATGAATAAACACCTTAGAGCGGTTCTGTTCCCATAAATGGAAATTAAAGTTAATTATTCATCATTTATACTCATTAAAGAGACCGCACGTGTTAAGCGAATCATTAAACTCTTCCTAAAGAACCATAACATTTAGAGTTGAATGTCCCTGGTTTTAAATCTAAGTTTAAACCACCGAGAAATAGTTCTGCCATTAAACGATCTAAATCATATCCAGCCATGTAAAATGGTAACTCCATAATTACCAATATTGAACATTTCTTTTGAGTGTGCGGCGTTACTTATGTATGAAAAACGCAAAGCAGCCCTAAGCTCTAGTAATCAGCGGCTAGCTGAAAACCTAGATCATTTAATGCATACGGCCAGGGCTTACTCTCAGGAAATATAGTAATAGATCCGCAGTTAAATGATCACCCAGATGATTTTCTCTAAACTAAGCCTCAGGAAGCAAACCCTTCTAGACTTGGTTATTTGAAGGATCTATATTAAGTTTATCTGATCTAATCGTTGAATCAATGAAACGTGAGGAGCTAAACTGAAGCATCTACTTATGCTTCTTTGCTACCATATTAACTGACTTACAGAAAAAATGGCCACTAAACTAACAGATTCTCGATCATTCCAATTATTGTTCGAAATCTAAACCAGATTGAACATTAATGAAGAACTTCTTAAATATTCATTAAAGGTAGCTCCATTCCAATATCTCTATTAACCGCAATTTATGAACCCACCGTGCCAACTGTATTCCTTCATTAAATATTCGCTAATCGTTTATTCTAGCTTACAAGTAATCGTTGCAGCGCTCTACGGTATAATTACCTTCAGTTTCTCAAATGTTGGACCTTTGATTAACTGTAAGTTAGGGCACTCTCTTTTAAAGGATATGCATTTTAATCCCAATTGACCAACCAGATTTGTTTTTCCACATTATTTTTCCAACGCAGCTGCTATATTATGCACTGATTGGAAAGTCTTGATGCAAAGACTTCTTACACTATCTGGGGTGGAAGCAGAGATTATTATTAAAGTATTAAATCTATTAAGAGGAATCTTGTGGACGAATCTCCTATTTCTTCGTGAGAAATGATTTGGATTACCACCAATGTGTAAGTTGATATTGCCCAATCTAAAAAATCTACCATTTCCTCAAGAAAAACGTTCTACGTTCAGAGAAAAATATTTCAAATTGTGAAAATTTATTGTTGCAGATGCTGCTCAACTTGGCCAAAATCAGGATTATATAGTATTGGGTTAAGGTAAAATCAGATGTTAAGGTCATCATTTAACATTCTCTCCATCCCCAGATCAATTCATTTATTTATTGTTAACTATGATTATTAGAATCATTTTCTGGTTCACTCATTAATAATGATGAAACATATGGAGAAATTTTCTAGCCGATTAGGTTTTCTAGATAAGATATCCATTTTACTGACCAATTTAGAAACCAATCCCGGGAGTCTTCTGAGAAGTGGGGCCCCCTCCAGTAATTAATTTCATTATGTCTTGGCTATTCTTCTTTTGAAAGTTTTATTCCCCAAGATTTGTACTTCTTCATTTGAGCGAATTTAAATTGAGAACAGTGGAATCTTCATCCACCGACCATCCTTTGATAACAAATATGTGCTTTTTGCTATCCCATACTGCGATCCCAGTACATCTACCATTTGTCATTCATAAATAAAGGATGTATTTTTGACACCCCTGGGTTTACGCAAAGTAACGCTGTGTTACTTTTATCATTATAGCTATCAAAACTTACATAACCAGTCACTGCTTCATTTCCAATTCTCTACGAAAAAAGGAGAACTAAAGCAGAATCAGGTGCCAGTTATCGTATGCCATAATATCACGATAAATATATTTAATCGGAGTATAAAACCTGTGCTTCGGGCACGTTGTGAAGGAATTACCCTCAGTATCTACTGGAAAATCTTTGAAGTAAACAAGTTGAATTGGAGCATTTTTCCATATTGTTCTCTAATACACCCATCTAAAACTAACTTATCCATTAATTAATTCGAATACATCCTGTTGGGAGAGAATCAATATCCCATTTCTATAATCTTTGGAGAATGAGGTCGGATTTTTTAATTCTTAGGGATTCTTGATAGGATTTGTAATTTGTATGCAACTAATTTCCGTTAAAAATTAGCACACCACGGTAGCATAGGGGTAAGTAAATTTTTCAATGACTTATATCAGGTAGGACTCGACTTAAAATTCTTGTGATTCGGGTTTTTAATCGGAGAGTTTAGGATTCCATGAGTTCTACGTAGATAATACTTAGGGTTACACTAATGTATTAATAGTTTTTACTTATTTCTATGTCTACGTGAGAGTTTTTTTAAAAGAAATTCTGGACGACAACCATTCACAGTGCCAGTTATTCCATTTATTTTACTGTTTTACAGGAATTTACATCTCCACTAGATATTTCAGATGCACGCGTGCAGAACGATCAAGTTTTAATATCAAAAAATTAGTAAATATCATTCACCCGTAATCAGTTTTCATTTTTCCAGTGAATTTTCGGTGTTTGCGGGAAAGTAACTTCATATCTCCATTCAACCGCTATTAAAGACAATTGAGTGTATTGGAATTAACTGAAAACATAGGAACTTTCAATATCTCGTTACACTAACTCACTATTAGCGCCGACCCTACTACTCGGGGATTTAACATCTCCATTAGTGCTGTTTACTTCATAGCTCCCTATTACACCTTCAATTGAAAATATCACGTGTGTAACGTTGAACATCGAGTGAAAGTTCTTTGGCACAAACCTCAAGATCAAGATGCATCAGTGAATGGTGGTGCGGTGTATTAAATGCTGACTCATTATGTCTTCAGGACACTTCTAAGCTAGCATTCGATAGAAATTTTACGTAGACCCATTTCTACTATATTTCCACTTCCATCATCTTCATTGCCGTCAAATATTAACAATTACATATTTCAATCGTGCGCTTTTATTACAATATTCGTCAGCAAATAGCACTCCAGATGCAAATATACCGGGCTTCAGGATTTGTGAGAGGTTACTCATTATTTTCTTGACCTATCTACTGCATCGAGGGCATTGACCAATAAGATGCCTAATACGTAGGGATAATTGATTATATACTTTTTCATGACTGTCTTTCTTTTTATTATGCATTTCTTGTACGGATGTTAGGCGCTGCGTTTACATTCTTAAACTTATTTTTCAATAGGCTCCATCTTCCAATATTGGATTGGGCGACGTTACTGTTTATTTTGTATCGGTTTACGATCCCATCTTGTTCCTTGTTTCAACTCGGTTAGGGAGGCTGTTTTACTTGCTCCAAAGTCTCGTATATAATCACCGTGTAAAACTTTCAAAGGGTTACAATTGCTGATAAATCTTCTGGAGAATAATTTCATTTTCCCCCATTTCTGTATGGAATCAGGGTGTCTTCAGTGGAGTCTTAAATTACAACTTCAATGTCTTCATTAACTGTATTTGCTGAGGTATAACCAAAAGCTAATTTTTCACTGTTAAACGGAGCATTTACAATTATTCGCCCTGTACTCCATTTCCCATTTCATCAACTATAACATTCCCCACTATTTACAGTAGATGTTGGAGTGCCAATTTCGCATGGAACTGAATATCTAGATCAAAAATGTTCATGTAAGTCGGGTTCCTGTCGTTTGTTTTCCCAGTGCATTTATAATTTAATTTTTCCATTACTAAAAAGTCTACTGGAGCATTTGAGAGAATCTATGTTATATGTTATAGCGGGTTTACCTTCATATTAAATTGTGTTTTTAGTTAAAATTCAGCGCTTCATCATCAGTAATATTTCTCTTCTCTTCCTTAATCTTTAGTTCCCGAAATTTACAATTTAATCCCGGTCATTACCACCTGTCACTTTAACATCACATTAATATTCTTAATTGTAACTTCTGTATCAGGAATCGGAAAAAGAAAACAGTAATTTCTAGGAAGCGGGTTAATTGTAAAAAGTTTCGTGAATATTTTTGGCCATAAACTAGAGAGAAAAAAGACTCAAGAATAGAAGTAAGAAGTTGTTCCAATAGATTTTTCATGCCATACGCTAATAGTGTTTTCGATTTTCAGTTTAGAGTTTGCCCCATTAGAGATCTTTTTATATCAGAATTTTTATACGCTGGGGAATTCATTGGGCTGAATTTTTTTAATCCCAGTTATACCATGAGTATCAGCTAGAGAAAGAATTACCAAATTATCAGATTCCTGATTGGGCTATAGCTTTAAACAATACCCCTCTTCTTAATAATAGGGGGATATCTCCCATCTACTTATAGCCTCAATACTTTTGAACTCTCAACATTTTTATACTTTTCATCATTATTTATTGGCTGAATATAATTGCATCGGGATGGCTTTTGAACTTCTACCGACGGAAAAAGTTTTGCACTATCATTATTAACAGCCGTAAGACGATCAGTGTTGAAGGCCCTTTTCTAGGCAATCTGCACCATCATTCATTTCCACCGGGCATATGTCTGCATCTCGAGAAAGTAAAAGTTGCTGTATCTTCTGCATCTTTTCCTGAAAGTCAATTTGATTTCCAATTTTAAAATAAAAACCACCCCACTATTAAACATGGCATGCAATACGCAGTCGTTCGGCATAAGTAATCTGGATATTTTTAAAAACTTGACACTATTTTCTCTCGAAGAGTTTCGCGGATGAGAAAAACTCTTAGACTTTCTCTGTTTTCTTCTGTTCGAAGCGTGGAAAATAGAATTGATGAGCTCATTCAGGACGGATGGTTCAGGAAACCGGAATCATATCAAGTTTTCATCATGTAATGTTCTATAAGCAACGGAAGTCGAATAAAGTCATTTCTAAATATCACTTTTGGCGAATTTAGCTCCTCACTTTCTCTTTTCTGCCTGATGTCGTCTAATAAATATACCTTTGTAGGGGTTAATCGGGCGAAATCAGTTTTTATTTTTTTTCATCGATGGCTGAGTGATTCCTCAACTTAAGTGTGGTAACAATCCTGTTTCTTTAAATCTTTTTCATTGCCCTCCCCTAAACATTCTTCTACCTTTTATCGGCGCCGCTTTCTGTAATCCTGGTTAGTAATTTCCGCCAACATTCATGTTATTTCAAGCCTTTCGCATCGCTTTATGCTTAAATCACTTATTCTTTTTTCCTCATCTAGTTGCCTCAAGCGGCTTTTTTTCCATATAATAATTTTATTTTGATGTCCTTTCATCCATTTCCTGTATCCGGTCGGGCGCCGTCCAACTTATAGCGATTCGTTCCTCGTCGAAGAAATTTTTATTTCTTTCGCCGGCCTTTTTTCTTTGTCGAGAGATTAAGTGGTCGATGTGGGCAATTGTACGCGCTATGCTGAACTCGGTGGTGTGATGCTCCCGTGCGGAAAATACTGTGGTTTTCCGATATTTGAAGCATGCGCTTCGAAACCGATTGAAAGATCTTCAGCTAGTGAGACTGAAAGTTTTACGATAGAAAAAGGCTGTGTTTATTTTTAACGGTGGTTATACCTCTAAAGAGTGACTAGTTTCTCAGGTCTACTCCTTTCACTTTCATCATTTTAAAGTTATCTGTCGTAGAGAATCCAATTATTGTTTAATTCCAGTTTTAGCGTTCTCGTCATGTACACTTGAGAGTGTGAAAAGGTTACCACAATAGTTTTAGATATTGAGGGGGGGGGAAGAATTGGGCTCGTGAGTTTTGAAGAGTTTAGGTTGATCCGACTCGATTTCTGCCGTTATTTGTACCATATTATTTCACTATGGAGCACGTCATCTGGAAGTTGTTCCGATCTTAAGATTTTAGATTATGTCGGTTAATCTGGTTTTTAGATTCACTTGGTATTAGATTGGTTAGTATTTAAAATTGATTATTTAGTTTTCCCCAATTTCTCTCTCCAATTGACAATCTTCCAAAGGATTTATGGACACGACCAGTTTGCTTATGCCCCAAATTTTTGCCCTAGATAATGCTACTAGTATAGAGGAAAGGCGAAAGGTAGGATTTAGCGCCGGGGGGCGGTACCTGACCAAAAATTAAACTTTCTATTCCAGAGACCAATTAGAGAGTAAACTGGTTCATTATTTGCCAATATGTGTAATGAACCCCTATAAATTAAACGAATATAAATAAAAATAACATTGAAACATCGTCCATACAGAAGGTTTTGGTCATTAAATTAAAACCCTTATTAGACTCCAGATTCCGTTTCTTCCCCAAGAGTAGTTAAGGTTAGTTGTTGGGTGACCAATAATGTGATCTTTTTTGAACGAGGCGGGGTGTAAAATAGTTGCATCCTGGTTGCTTGTCCTTCACAGTTTACTATCAGGTTTTGTTGGAAGATGTTCTTGGAAATGGTCTCATGATTGCTCGGATGTTTTTATGCAATTCCAATTTGATTCCGCGGGCGAATTCTCTTGTTTTGAAACTGATAATGGTGATTCAATGGAAATGATTATCCATTAGGTAACTGAAAAGGATTAATTCTGGGGGCTAAACGTTACGTTGCATTTGATTTTTAAAAGGAGAAAGACACGCCTTTAGATAATTTTGAATGCTCTTTTTTATAAACTAAAGTAAACTAATGTATTTATTCGCCAGTTTCTGTACTCTTTATAGAGATCGTCTTTTTTTCGCAACCATTTTTGAATCCTTATTTTTTTTTTTAGCAATTGATTTTTGCTTTCCAAGATTTAATTCTATTTCTAATTTACAGGATGTTTGAAATGGGGCTTATTTAATTTTAAAAAAAACTGGTAAAGTTTCATCAACTGGTGCTGGAAAAGTAGTAGTATTCTCCATATTACAATCTTGTCCAGGTTTCCCTTGCTTTGTCTGTTAATAAAAATCGAAAGGTGTTTATCATTTATTCAACACATACAATGTTCGTGTCCAAGCCGATTTAATTCTTGTTCATTGATTCAAATCGAATCAATCTTTCTACCATTCACCTCGTATAGGCAAAACTTTGTAAATTGTAGAGTTAATAGGTCGGTGCTATGTTGGTGAAATATCGGAATTCTTTAGGGGTGTGAAGAATATAATGAGGCAGGCTGATCAAGCTTTTTTTTTCTTTTGCTTGAGAGGTAAGGTTTTAGCTTTATTCCTTCTTTTCTCTATAATCCGAAAATGAGTAAAGTTTAATTTAAGTGTTTTTTCCATCATACTCATCTTACCCCTTCTTGAATCATTATAATATACTTTGATAATTATCTGGGTAATCCAAGAGAGAACTTGGTAATTTTTTACTCATCTAATTAGATATTAATTGCTGTCTTACGAGGGTTTTTCAATAAACGGATGAGCTTTCTATCACCATTAGAAGCAACATGATGTTTCGATTATTCTGTACCGGTTTATAAATTGTTGTAGCTCTCACTGTAAATTTATAATCTAAGTTTGAGTATTTGGAGCAGGTTAGCACATGCAGACATGGACATTCCTTATTTTGCTTTCTCAACAACTTTTTAATTTTCTTTTTTCTTAAATGGACCTATGAAAAGCGTGAACGATTCGTTTTTCCACCTGAGCAAGTAATTTCTTCTAATGATTGAATTTCTTTTTCTTTTTGAAAGAGAGGAAAAAGGGCTCACCTTTTCTACTTCAGCAAGCTGTAACTCTTTTCCCCCAGTATTTGCTTCGGATGAGTACTTCAGAAAAGTCAGATATCACCATGTTGACTATGCTCAATTCTGTTAGTTTTGAAATTAATAAGATCAGTGAATCAGAAAATTATGCGAGGATAATTAAAGGGATTATTACTAATGCTTCTGTAAATGGTGATATTAACGTATTTAGACTTGGCCGAAGAGGAGGAAAGAAACTAAAAGGCAATGAGTATGCGAAAACACGTTTCAAACATATACAGTAGCTAATGAAGCTCACAAAAATCTTGTCACATTGTAGGGGGGCCTTTTCTTCAATGCATTCCCGTGTTTAGACTAGGAACTATAATGTTATTGTTTCACTACGCTAAATCTCAACCCCACATCCGTTTTAATTCCTAACAGCGCTTGGCCCCTGAAGGCATAAGTTCTTTCATAGCTGCTTTAAGTTGGGATCTCGTTCGGGTGGTGACTTAATATTCCTTTTGCCTCACAACAGTAGTTAGCGTATTCGCAAAATCAGAGATTAGATAAATATCAGTAGCCCCAAACATCGAATTCTTCCAGCTCGTTGCTATTCCTTTATTGGGATTTTCCAGCTCATTGTTTGTTCAAACAATCACTTTAAATCGGCATTTTGTTTTTCAACTTTAAGTGGTCCTTTCTGCGAGGATATGACAAGAGATCCCATCTCCAGAGCAACGGCGATTACGGGACGAATCATCTCAACCGCTGCCCCCAAGAGCTCCAATAGAAGCAGGTAAGGTTTAAAGCACCCAATTGATCCCTTAGTAGAGTGACATTCAAAGGATGTCTTTCGTTGCATTCGTAATAATCGCCCGCCACGAGGAGGAGTACGCGTTTATTTCAACATCCACACACATCACAGATCTTTCAGGCGCAAATTCATTGAGGCATCAATACAGCAATTAGACTTGATCGTTTCTATGTTCTTCAAATCAACCGTTTTTTGCCTTTTTCATCTGCCAGAAATTTCCAGCGTATTTCTGCTATTTTCCTTGTTTTAGCTGTGTACTCTAAATTTCGTTTTCACCCAGTTCTGAAACTGCTCATTCAACATGATTCAAACCCCGTAACAGAATATCCTCTCACAACAAAGACGCATCCACTCATGAAATTTGGAGATTAATGCATGGATCGAAAGATTATATTTGAATGGTAGGCTTCTTTGGGGTATCCAGTGTGAATTAGAAAAGGAAGTCAATGACTAACATAGATCAGCGTTCAATTCATAACGATGAAGCACGGGGTTCCACATTCTACACCAATACTCCAATCCTAATGGATGCGAATGATCGAATATCTGTCCTTTGGCTTTTGAAGGTCGGTCATCACTGGACAGTTTTAATTTCTCTGCAATTAGTAATTTATGTGTATATGGAAATCGAGCTCCCATGTCAACTATTAATGGTAGGTCGCTTTGCTTTTCGTTTAACATTTCAACGGCTTGCTAAAACTTTCTTTAGGAGGAGCAGGGTATAGCGGTTTTTTATAACGATTTCTTTGGCGTACGGGTTCTTTGGGCTTCTTGATTCACACAGCAGGTAATTTCTGAATTTCTCGGGAAAAAGTTTAGGGTGGAGAGACATCTTTTTTTAAGATGGCTGTTTAAATAGCTTAGGTGACAGAATCATTCTCCCATGTTCTATTATGCTCTACTCTTGATTTTTATTCAGCACCGAATCAAATGCTTGATAAATCTATCCTTGAAAAATTTATTCTTTTGTCCCTACTACTTGAGTCGCTACTTGTTCCTGTTAATGCTAAAATCCTAAATAGGAGGCCTTGCTCGCGATTTACCTTTTTTTGGCATCCAAAGTCCTGTGTTAACTATTTGGTTGTTGAAACGGGTCCTTGTCAAAATGGCCAAAATTTTTTTCCTGCGGTTTCCCCAGTAAAGTAAGTTTTCCATTTGCTGGAAGCTGCAATGAAAGCTGCACCTTATGCCGAATTTCCGTTTTAGTGAATTTAGGTTTCCTTTTTTTTCTTTTGTCTCGAGAAAGAGCATGCCTGACGAATCTTAAGTTTTTGGGAATGTGGCTACCTTCAAAAGTTATCGGATTTTACTCCATTCACATGGTTCCGTCTCTGCAGACATCAGATGGTTGTTTCTTCATGAGTTGGTTCTTCTTCCAGTCCTAAAATTACGTTAGCTCAGCTTCTTTCCTTTTATTTCCCGTTTAAGTCGTTAATCAATCCATCATTTCAAAACCCCACTGGGGGAATCCTGCACGGATGAATTAAGTGAAAAACCATGGGCCCCATGGACCCGTTTAAAAGGCCATTGTTCCGCTCTTTTTCATTAAGTTTTTCGGTTTTTCAGCTAATGGGGGTTGGGCCCCCTTGTTGGTGGAGGGGAAACGCATCCGTCGTTGGTTTTTGTTTTGTGTGGGTGTG
>Ga0163217_1110252_pt1 | contig 11685 bp, 14 predicted proteins | sample SynspAceP_FD_185933 | JGI IMG/M metagenome (GOLD analysis project Ga0163217, IMG submission 185933) | Saline lake microbial communities from Ace Lake in Antarctica - Synechococcus sp. Ace-P (PacBio error correction) | ecosystem: Environmental > Aquatic > Non-marine Saline and Alkaline > Saline ... | reverse complement strand
TGACCTGTTGATCATCCAACGCCGACCCAAGCCCCCTATAGTTCACCGCCAGTGGTGGTGGATGCAGGACGCAGGATCTCCGATGTTGACCTCATTCCGCACTCATTTCCGTGCCCTGAGCCGTGAGCAGACACGCAGACGGACACTGTATCTCGATCGGCGATTTCCCACACCAGCGCAATTTAATCGGCAAACCTGTGGTGCTCAGCCGCATCGAGTGTCTGTCGAGATTCCTGCCGCTCCCGCACAGCTGCGCATCAACTACCGCACCAAACCGAGGAAAACGACCCCGCCGCCTGGGGCCACGGCCGTGCTTCCAGGGGTCGACTTCGACGATCATCGACGGCAGGCAGCGACCCCGCCCAGTGAACTACCGATCGTCTGCTTCACGGCGAACACCCGCCTCGTGCAGGGCTTGGATCCGGCCGACGAGCAGCGCTTCCTTGTCGAAAAAACTGGCGCAGATCCACCCCCCCCCCCCCTGCAGGAGCAGGGCAGGCCTGTCGGGCACCATGCGTGACCGCTCGCACTCAGGAAGCCGGTCGAGAGAGCTCAACGGCCTGCTGGAACGGAAGGCTTCGCCACCCGTTGTGATCTAAGGCCATAGCGAATCCGATGACCCAGTGATCCAGCCCTGCGCCTTAGCAACCATGCCACCGGAGTCAAAGGCCTGAAGAGTTCGATCAGATGTTTCATCCCAGGCTCCGGATAGCGACAGATTGCCCTTACCGCTACTACTCAATTCGCCGACCGACCAGACTCTTCACGGAAGCAATTCGAGGCACAGGAACCGCTCCCTCCTGCACGTGTCGCAGGTCCACTCGCGCCAAAAAACGGGGGTAGTGGTTTACTTTCTCTGGCCGACAGTTCCGGTCGCCGTCATCTGAGTGTGGAATGATACCTTCTACGTGGGCATTCGCCAAGGACGCTCTGCTGATCATAATTCTGGTGACTTGAGGCCAAGAATCGCGGCAACTATCTCGGATGTCGTGCGCTGAAGGGCCTCCGATGCCCTCGCTGCCATTCAGCTTGCAGCCGCTAAACCCTCGTCGTGGATCAAATCATTCGGGCAGATCCAAATCCGCCCCTGCCGCGCCTCGCTGAAGCACCTGAAAGAGCACCTTCTGCTCAGCCTTGAGCATCTTCGATCAGTTTGGCCATATAAGCGGCATGGCCTTTCAGCGCACCAGCCCCCCGATCTCCAGCCGATCCCCAGCCAGACCGCGCCCCAGCTCAGCGACCAGCTCCCGCTGGGCGTAGTTGTGGGAGCCATTGGCGCCGGAAAGATTCGTTGAGGCCGGCTGTTGTCCTGTGGATGGATTGACTCGTGCGCCCAGGGTGGCGTAGTGGCGGTGCTTTTGCTGGTGGAAGAGCCATGCGCTCCGGCAGCTGGATCAGATCGAGATTCTGAGCATGTTAGATAAAGCGCCGATCCCCAGCGCGACTGATTTGGCACACACCAGGCGGGAGAGGGGTGGCCTCTGGCAGCGGGCGTGGCGCTCAGGCTCTGGCCGCCACCTGAGGCTCTTCTTTCGCCTTTGGGCGGCTCGGCGTCAGGCCTTCTTAGCGCCTCGCCTTGCAGATCGCTGATTGAAGATGGCTACGGGGCGGAAAGCTGGCCCAGCTCAGTTTCAGGGAAAGATTTCAACCGCCTTTCGCCTCCTCTTCGCGGCTGTTGCAGCCTGGCTCGGCGCAGGATGCGGAAACGGCGGAGCCCTTCTTGGGGAAGATTCCGAGCTTCTTGGCTTCGGCAAAGCCGCACCAGAAAGGGCAGGCGGAACCCGCAGGTGCATTGCCGAGGGTAGCGAGGATCGGATTGGCGCCCCTGTAGCGGTTGACCGGAGAGCAGATTGACGTGGTGACCGCGCCACTGGCTTCCCAGGCTTGCGCAAGGCTGGTGCCCGCTCCAGCGGATGAGGATCGGCCACGATCGCTTCTGCGGGCCGATGGGACCCTCTGAGGCTTACGGCCTCGGCGTGAGCGGGTTTTGGTGGCCATGGACAGGCAATTTGCCGCAAAGTGCCCGAATGGCACTTGCGGCCGAGGGCAAGGGGCCGGCGCCAGCCGCTTCGCGTCAGCCTTGCGCGCGCAGACCATGGAAGGAAAACCTTAGCGCGACTCAACTCTGGTCAGAGGCGTTTTCTTGACGTTTTCCAGCGCCCGACTTCCTCATTGCTGACGGCTCGTAGGGTTGATGTGTTCACTGGCTTTTGCAACCGCCCCTTTTTTGGCAATAGCTGATGAGTTGGCCTGCTGCTGAATGGCTGGAGAACGGGATGAATTGGCGGCCCTTGCTGGGTGAGTCGCCGGCCGGCCTTAGTATGCTCGACCCGCGAGCTCTGGTCCCCTGGCGTGGTGGAGCGCTTCAATGAGCGGCCAGAAGGTTCAGATCAGCAAAACAACCACGAGTCGCGGGTGTCCGCAAGCTTGAGCGAACCTACCTTTGCGCCGCAACCACGCGCTGGAGCTGGTCTGGACTCGAGGTGTGATGGCAGCGGTGCATGGCCCTCAGGCCAGCTCCGCCCTGAGGCTGGCCAGTTGCCTTTGCGCTCCAGCCGGTGGCTGTGTGTGCTGGTCGACCCCCCATGCCTTCTGCCGCCTGGCAATCGAGAGGCCTCCGATAGTGGCAGCCTGGAGCACGGCCGGCCTATTGGCCGGAAGTTGATCCAGCATCGCTTCGAGCTTGCCTGAACTCTTCGCTTGCCTCTGCGGCTGGCCTCGCAGGGAGTCCCAAATCCAGCAGGCAGAAAACCGCGTTTGTTGGGCTGCGGTGATCCCAAGCTTTCTGCCGGAACGGATCGTTGGTTGCCCCTTCTTCATCTCACGGCGTGACACCCGCACCAGAGCGGACGCTGATCGCGGAGATGGTGACGCAGTTGCGCCCGCGATGGGTGGCCTGAAGAAGGCTTGGGCTGTGCTGCGCTTCCTGATCCGGCTCACTGCTGTGGTGAGGGGCCAATCTGGCGACCTGGATCGCATTTCTTCTCGCTCGATCAGGCCGCGAAAATTGCGAGAGAAGCCGCCGCCGCTGGCTATCGGCGAGTTGGCAGGGAACTCCAAGATCGGGCATCGCGTGCGGAGAGGGACGGGGCATGGCTGAGGTGGCGAAAAAACGCGCACCACCAGCCCGAAACGCAGAGAAGGCAAGGCTGGGAGCGGATTGAGTGGCGGGCCACCACGGACCCTTTGATCCACGGCAGCTGCTTGCCCGGATCGTTCCTCCATTTTACGGCTTATTGCCCCTGCTGACGCTGCTGGCCGATGGCGGCACCACCGGAGCAGGGCGAGGATCAGTTGAGGCGGACTCAGTGGCTGTTATGCAGCCGCAATCAGGAAAACTCTGGCCAGGCTTTGATCGAGGAACGGACCAGACGCCCCAGGCGCACACCGTCCCAGCGAGAAAGATAGATCGAGAACTCCGCTGATGATCACCGCTGCGAGCAGGGAACATAGAGGAAGCGTTCGCGGTTCGTCGGTCGAACGGTGGTTTTACCGGCAGTTCCCCCCCGGCTGCTGGTGGTTGACTCTGCTGTAGTGGCTCGCGCTCATCTCCGCTCCATGCGTCTGGCTCGCTTGGGCATGAGCAGGTCTCCGGTTTCGATCAGGCCCCAGACGGTCATGCAGGCATTCTGCCTGACGGTACGTTCGCTGTGGGGTGTGCCGGGGCCTGAAGTAGCCCTCACCGCTCTGGGCTGAAGTCCCGGTCACGTAGGCGGCAGCAGCAGCTGGATCCAGGCCAGCCGGGCGCGTCCTCAAAGACGCGTAGCACCAAAGCTCGATCAAGGGGAACCTTCGGCTGATCCGTGAGCAGGCCGGCGTACTCCTGTGCGAAGTAGACTCTCTCCTTGCATCATTGCTTGGATCCGATCCCCTCGCATCAGTGCTTGCTCCCTGGCGGCGTCGTAGGGGGTCGGCGCAGGCCGGTTTGTACTTGCATGGACCCCGCGGCCGGCGCCGCTGGCGCCGAATCACATCGAAGATCAGAGGATCAGTGAGCCTGTCTCCACGATCATGCAGCCGATGAAACGGCGGCTTCCTGCGGGCTCAGTTTGGCGGCAATGGCACCAGGCTGGCCCGGGTGACGGTGCTGGGTGCGAAGAAGGACAGCCAGTGGCTGCAGGTTGCTGGTCGGCCATAAGGTTCTGCTCAGCCCTTACAACCAGGAACAGCGCGCCCGCTGCCGCCTGGGCCTTTCCAGCGGGGATCCCAGTTCTTGGCGCTGTCAGTGCTGGCCCTTGCCGTTGAGGTTGCTGGTGTACCCACACCGGACGAGGATTTGGCCTCACCGTTGGGATCGTTGTGACATCCAGCCGCTCGCTTTCGTAGCCGAGTCACCACGGAGTCCAGGGTGGCCGCTGCCCGATGGGCTGAGCTGGGGCCTTTGTGCAGCCAGGCCGGTGCGACGGCCGGCCGGCCGTTCGAAATCTTCTTTTTGATCAGATCGGCGGTGAGCCATTGGGAAAAAGTTTGGCCTCCAGCCCGAGGCGAAAACCGCAGGCTTGTATGAAGATTGGCGCCTGGGCCTCGGTGCTGTCGCCGTACCTGGGCGCGAATTGACGCCTTTGTGGCGTCATCGCTGCTGAACCTTGCCCCGAGTAGGCGGCGAGCATGGCCGCAGCTTCGAGGAGAAGCACTCGCGTAGCCGGTGCCGCTGGCGTTGTCGTTCTGGGAGAAGTAGGGCACCACCAGCGGGGTTTGGCGAAGGGTCTCGTGGGGCCGGCGGTGCTTGGCGGTGACTCGCCTGAAACGCAGAGCACCATGGCGCCTCTTGTCCAGCAGGGATTCGGCCTGGCCCTGCTTTGCTGCTCGATCTCGCCGATCGCGTCGGCAGCATCGCCACTCGGCCGGTCTTGCTGCCTGCTGTTTGCTCTCGAAGTTACTGAAGCGGTCCATCAACCGCGCCACGGTCGCATGGGGGGGGCATTTGGCCGTTTGGGCGGACCGTTCTCCTCCTCTTGCCAGCGCTAGCCGCCAGGTGTCAGCAGAAAGGCGGGCGAAGCCCCGCCGCTGAATCGCCTTCGGCCCCCTGGCCGCCTTTAGAAGTGGGCAGCTCCTGAGCCCTACCCCCACCGGGGCAGCGGCCGGAGTGGCGAGCTTGGCGCTCAAGAGGATCTTGCCCGGCCAGCTCCCGCGACACGTCGCATGGCGCGGCGGACCCTTGAGGCGATCCATTGCAGATTCCTCTAGGCGGCTGGAGCTCAAGGCACTGAGCAGGGAGCGGTGGACGTGCGTGGTTGGCCAGTTGGTGGGCAGCGCAGGACCCAGAAGCAGGCGGTGGGCGGGTCAAGGGGCCGGCCCAAGCGGCCGGTGCGGATCGCCTTGCCGCAGCCCCACAGCCCGCGCGGCGGCGCAACCAAGCCCGGCCTGTTGCGCACAGCCCTGAGGCGCCCACCGACCATGAAGGGGGCCTCGTTTGGCCGCAGCCCACATCCAAGCGACGGCCCCGCCGTCACCGTGTTTTCTCTACTTGGACTTGCTTGCTGATTCCCCTCCGCCCTGGGCGCCCGCCCCACACGGTTGTTTTGGTTCCGGATGAGGCTCCCGGTGGGCCTTGGGCCTAGGCCGCCCAGGCCGATGGCAGCTTGCCTGTTTGGCGGCGCTCTGGTGTGAGCCAGCCCAGACGACCCATGGGCGCATTTTCAAGCCTTCTGCCGGCTTCATCGGCGCTTCATAGGCCTTCAGCTACCTGGGGCTGAGCCTCAACTGAGTTGAAAATTCGAGCGGCATTTTGGCCTGGGTGAGGCCCCATCAAGCCCCAGAGATCTTTGTTGGGCATGCTCGCTTCTCCTTCAGTTGAGTGCCCCCAAGACGCCGGTGATCTCATCGGGCATGACGCTCACCGCCTTTGCCGTGGATGATTCGTGCTGCTTCTGAGCTCCCAGCGGAAAGCTTTCCAGCTCGTGGAGCGCATCGGCCACTCGCCGCCATTGGGCCCAAACCAGATCGGGCCGACCGCCAGCGAGAGTTGCCTGCAGCGGGCATTGCACCAAGCCAGGCGAGGACGCGGGGCGTGAGCGATTCATCTGGGCGATCTGGCCGCTTGATTGAGCAATAGGCGCTGTAGCCACTGAGCTGAGAGCGGAACGACGGATGAGCAGGATTGCGGGTTGCCATGGCAGGGAAGGCCGGAGGGACTTCGAGCGAAACCACGGGCGAGGGCAAGGGGCCGCGACCCGCTTCAGCGCCCTCGCGGACTTGCGGCCGCCCTTGCGCCGCCGTGGATCGTGACGAAACCCCGCCGCCGCCCGCCTCAGGCTCACAAGAGCCCGTCAAGCCCCCAATCCCATCCAAGCTGCAAGGTGGTGCTGGCAATAGGATTGGTGACGTTGCTGCGGGCCAGACCCCCGGAGTGACCATGGGCCTCACCCTATGATCGACGGCGCGATGAAAGGCATGAGGACGAGGGTTGACCGCCTGCGGTCACCAACAGACCTGTTCGTTGAAGGTGAACTGCTTTCGCCGCATGACTTGGCGCAACCTTGCATGGTGGTGCCTTGCAATTCGCCAAGAGGTGAATTCTGCCTCGTCGTTGGCTTCCGCCTGTCAATGAGTGGCTACCGCAGGGATGTACGGCGCGTCGAGAACGATTCGGGAGTTCGGCACCTCTTCGGTGGCGAATCTCGACGTGGCATCGCTCGACGCTTTGACCTCAATGCCCGATGTCCCGCCGCCAGCCAGACTGGAGCAGAAGGCCCTGCGCTCGATGCCGCCTCCCTGGAGGCGGCGATTCATCAACCGGCCGCTCGCCAACCTTTGACTCCACACGTGCCTTCACACGGGCTGAGCACAGCGTCTCCCCCTGCTGCTCCCCAGACCATCGATAACGAAGGCGGCTCGGTGAAGCTTCACCAAGCTCGAATCGCTGGTGGGATTCGGCGTGACGCCAACGGTGCGAGAAGGTGCTGATCACAGGCAAGGCTTGGTCGCCGCCAGATTCTCAGCACTCCGCCAGCCGCCCAGGTTTGCTCACGCTGATCTCTACCAGGTTGGTGATGGCCGCGGCATGGGTTTTGAGGACGTCGAAATCCTCGTGGTGCGGATGAGGTACGGCCAGCGGGCAACCAGTGCTGGGCTTCGATGAAGCCGGCGGCACCACAGCTTCTACTGGCTGCGCCCTGGGTGATGAGCTGATGACCCGGCCTCAGGGACCGTTCGAGGCCGCTACGGCCTGTCTCGGTGCCGGGACTTTCCGGCGAAGGCAGGGACGGGCCCGGGTCTGTTTCGCCCGGCGTGCGATTGGTTACGTGGGCTTGCGGAATGTGCAAACAGCGGGGCGATTGCATCGTGCTGTTACGTCAGTTCCTGTTTCGTGACCTGATTGCTCGCTCTCGCTCACTAAAGGCCACTCCTTTTTTTAGATTCTATCCACTTGATTGAGGGACACGAACCATGCTGCAATGGCCCAACAAGCTGATTTGAATTGCAGTTACGACGTTGCGTGGGCTGGATTCAAACCACAGCGCCACCCGATCCGTTGAGCGGGTCAGAGCCAGCGCTTGAGTGTGGTGAAGATCAGCTCACGCCGCTGGATTGAGCGGAGTTCACTTTTCAACCTTCTATGCTTCAGCACCCGGGCGCTGCTGCTTGCAGGTGGACATTTTTGCTTTGGGAGCTGGCGCCTGAACTGAAGGACGGCACGATCGGGCACCTGGGTCACGCAGCGTCGTTGGCAGGTTGCCGGCTGCCGGCGGCCAGGTGGAGCACGATCGCGGGCGGTGCCCTTGCTGACTGGCCCTGCTGAGGCGTGGCGAACGTGAAGGAGCACGCCTTTGTGTATCCCGCTGGCGCTTGACTCCGGAGCACCCCTGCTGGCGGCCTCGCCGGTCTCACCACCGCCTGAGTGCTTGTTTGATGCCGAAACTGGAACGTTTTCTACAGGGCTAAGATGGCACCGATGCGCGTGAATCCGTCGATGGTCCTTGGCGAGCCGTGGGCGCCGCCGGCAGGTGCTGAGGGTCGCCGGCCGGAACCTGCTGGCGCCGCCTTCTGTGACCTTGAACACCTGATCAGCGACGGATCAACCTGTGGATCGACCGTGCGCGAGCCGGTCCTGGCGAGCGCGCCCTATCTGGAGAGGGAGGGTATGCTGCGCATCCGCAGCAGGGCGACGGTGGAATCGCTTCGTTCATTCGCTGCCACCTGGAGGGCTGCGTTGAAGCATGGTAGTGGCAGGGGCGGTGTTGCCGATCTCGACCGACCGCAGTGGGGCGATGGCGGCACCGACCCCACGGACCCGAACCGATCCGTTGACCCCCCGGACCCTGGTTCCGGTTTTGTGCCGGTGATCGTTGAGCTTCAATCCCGAGGAGCCTCTGAGAGGTGAGGGGGCAAGCCTGTGAACGTTGTTTCAGTGGGTCGGCACCCGGGCATCGAGGCAAACAGGTGATCTTCTTCGTGAATGGAGGCCTTGCAACTGCTGATTCTTAATTACCACCTATACAAGCGACACAGAGCTGCAGTTTTATCTTCTCATTCAAGCGCGGATCGAGGCAATTAAATTGCCGGTGATCTTGTCAATAGCGCGGGTTCAGAGTTGATCCGTGGGCGATGCTTGAGGTCCTCCCCACCCAAGATGTCTGCTCCGTTGATTCCAAGATCGAGGGTGACCGAGCCAGAGCCCTATTTCTCTGGTTTCACCGGATGACCAGGGACGAGATGACATCTCACTGCCTTGGAGGTCTACGGGCGTCGCCCTGGATCATCGCATGACCAAGAGGAGATGGTGGGCTGAGGCGAGGCGCCTTGGAGCAGGTGAGGCCGGAAGCCAGCCTTGAAGGGGAAGCCGGAAGCGAAACCTGTCGATTTTGCTTCGATGACGAGGTCTGAGATACCGATCACTGCCTGCAGGACTTTCGGGATCACCTGGATTCAATCGATGACCAAAGCCGAAATTTGTCTTGGGGCCGAGCGGCTGCAGTTGAAGTTTGGCCACCCATGCCGATCCCCTGTGGTGATGGCCTGGGAAGATTGTCCCCAGCGATCTGCTGGTTAATCCCGCTTGGGAGAGACACCTACCCGGTGTTGCTGACGGCGGGCTTTTTTGTGAGCTGGCAAAGGGTGGTTAAGCTCCCTGCCGCTGCTGTCTGCCATGCCCCCTATCCGCTGATGGCACGAGTGAGCGCGATGACGGTCGCTTGCGCTTGCTGCGCCTGGTGTTGCCCTGCGGCGAGGAGTGGGTTCTTTTGCGTCATTCAGGTGCAGCGCTGGCTGGGATCGGTTTTCCCTCGGGCCGGGGATGCCTAGCGGCAACGTGGAACTGTGGTGGTTGCCATCGCCCGCGCTTGTAATGAGGAGCTGGGCACTGGCCGCGATCGAGCTGAGCATTCGTCACGTGGTTCGCATGCAGGAACCTCCAGGTGGATGGGGAGATGGCACAGGCGAGCTGGTGCCGTGGCCGCTCGGACGGCTGATGTCCCGAGCTGCGGACGTCTACAGCGAGCGTTCCGACTGGGTGGTGGACCATCGCATGGGCTGTATGTGGCCTCGCTGCCGGTGTCGCTGCTGGGCTGCCGCTGCGCCGCGGCTGTGGTGTTCGGGATGATGGCGCCCAAACCGTCTGGCCAGGCAGGCGGCGGCGGCGGCCTCTCTTGGCGTGGAGGCCCTGATGGTTGCCGGTAGATGGCTCGTGGGCCGCCGACCAACGGCAGCGCCACGGAAGCAGTGGCGGCCCTGGCTTACCCGAGTGGCGGACTGCTTCTGCTGCCGAGCCCGGTGGTGGCAGCCAAGCCCTGGCGTGGGATGTACGCAGCGCGGCGCGCCAGCCGTGGCGTCGCTGGTACTCCGGTGACGGGCCACCGACTCAGGCGTGGATGGAGTGATCAGCCCCCCGGCGCGGGTGATTTTATTTGGACGGGTGCGGGCCTGGTCTATGAGCTGGTGGCCTGAGCGATGAGTTGGAACCCGACGGGGCGAATCGACTTCAGGGGCACAAGGGCTGGCCACAAAGGGCCACCTGGGCCAGCCGGGTGGCACGGGCAACGAGCCGTGTGCGTTGGGTCGATTTCAACGTCAAGTCAGCGACGCCGTCTGCACCAGACTGATGCGGTCCTGGTTGCTTATGCGCCAAGCTCGCCGGCCGGATTGCTGCCTCAACCAGGGGGGGCATCGGGCTTTGCGCACCGGTGCTTGCAGCCGGCGCTCTTTTAGAACAATCTCTGGGCTGGTGTCACCGAACCAGGACCAGCTCCTCCTGTTGGCGCTCGGGGGGGGAATGACCTCCGTGGCACGATCTCCACCCGGCGCCGAGCCCTGCTTGCGGCCGGATGGCGAATTTCAACACCATGCTTCGCGCGCGCTCGCGCAGGCACCGGGCAACCGTGACGTGATCTGGACGCGCGGCAACGGCCTCTGGTTGCGCTGCTTTTTCTTGCGGCGCGGCTTGGCTTTCCTGCTGACAGTTACGACGCGTACGGCCCTGTACTGACCACGGACTGTTCTGCGGCTGACCAAGCTCAGACCATGTTCGTCTTCTGTTGCTTCTGACAATCCGGCTGGGCACTACTGCGGCTTTCGTTCGTCTGCCATTAGATGACGGTGCTCAAGACGCCAATGGCAGTTCGCACCAAGAACAACGTTCACGTTGCAACTGCAGGACTACGGGACTGCCATTTCTTGCCTGAAAGCGCCTTTGATTCAGGGTGTTTTGCCCCACCCCACGCGACGAGGTGTTCTGTCGTATCACTGATCTGACGACCGAGCAGCTGGCGGAAGGTTCCGACTCTTGAGCCTTCCTTGCTGTCACGTTACATGCGTGCTGGCTTTCCAGATGCAGACGATCAATCCTGCGTCTCGCCCACTTCGCGTGCAGCGGCTGCTATTGCGAGAGGACCGCTGAGTGCGGTGAGGTCTGGCAATAGGAGGCAGACCGCTTCTCGCTTGATGCTGCGAACACGCGGCTCGATCGCGGCCCGCTGGTGTCTGGGGCCTGGGGGAAGCCCCGGCCCGGCCGAAGCCCAGGCGCCGGCTGGTCGGCTGGGAGGCAGGGTGTTTCGCCGGAGTTGAGGGCAAGCCCAGGAGCCCTGGCGGGGCAGGCCCGGCGGGCCTTGCTGGACCTTTTCTGGGGCCCTGCCGGTGGCCCTGGCCCCGGGACCCGGCGGGCAACCGCATCAACCTCAGGGTTCGGTGGCCCACCTTTGGGATCTGCCAGTATGGCGAGCAGGCGATGGCTATTGGGTTTCAGCTGAGACGACAAGCTCTCTTCTGGGATCGGGCCCGGGCTGGGTGGTGCCGGTGGAGATCCAGGGCCGGCAGGCCCTGCTGCGCCCGCAAGCCCTGCCGGCCGACGGGGCCTGAGTTGTTGGGCGTCGTTGGCCAGTGGTCGCTGCTGGCAGCAGGGCATCGGCGTCCGGGATGCCTTGCGCGCCGCTGGCAGCGCTGGCAGCCGCGGGCACGGCTGGTTTGTGGGCACGGCGCCGCTGGCTCAAATGCGGGGCTCGACCCTGGTGTTCTTGCTATTCTCGGACACCTTCACGGGCGAAGGTGTATCAGCTTTGGTGCTGGCCTGCGGGTGTTTCCTATAGGTGATCTTCCCTCGATTGGGCTTTTTCCTATCAGGGGTGGCTGATATACGGCGCGCTTGCCGTTGCTCCCATGTGAGGCGCCAAACGGCAGTGGCCAGCTCCATCGCTTGTATCATTGCGCCATAAGGTCGGCTGGGGAATGAGCAGCCTAGGCAGCTAGACCTCG
>Ga0163217_1056393_pt1 | contig 11685 bp, 9 predicted proteins | sample SynspAceP_FD_185933 | JGI IMG/M metagenome (GOLD analysis project Ga0163217, IMG submission 185933) | Saline lake microbial communities from Ace Lake in Antarctica - Synechococcus sp. Ace-P (PacBio error correction) | ecosystem: Environmental > Aquatic > Non-marine Saline and Alkaline > Saline ... | reverse complement strand
GGGGCGGATCCACGTTCCCGCGATCGGCGGCGAGCGTTGCAGGCAGAGCAGCATCGGCCCCACCGGCTTCCGGATGGCGGCGGCTGGATACCGCTCCAGCCGCCGCTCTGGGCCGGACGCCAGGCACTGACCCGACCGCAGCAGAACGGCCTGTTTTTCAAGGCCGGGAGGATCCGTACGCAGATCACACCGGCGGCCACTGAGCGCCTGCTCGTCTTTCGGCTGTCGCCCACGTGCCAGACCTCGCTGGGCTTGGAGGCCGATGGCCTCGATGGCGAAGCGCAAGGGATCGGGCTGGGCTTGCCGCAGCCGGCCGCCACTTCGAAGACGATCACCGTTTCGAGGAGGCCAATCGAGTTCGAACCCCGCCCAGGATCGCCGCCGACAGCCGTTGGTCAAATTTGCTGACCACCGCCAGACGCAGCCAGCCTCATGCCAGCGCCGCAAGAGGCTCGATCCACATCGGTGGTAGATTTCTGCCAGAGGCCAGCATCGGCGAAACCGATCGAACAGCCCCGTTCCAGCGTTGGCGTGGCTCGAGCACGCACCGCTGGCGCTGAAACACCTCGGCAATCCGCTCCCCCCACCACCACACTTCTGCCTCAAGCAAGGCTTCTCCGGCCAGGCCAGGGAAGGCCAGGGGGGGGGCCTGGGGGTAAACGGCCGCGAAAGGGCCCGATCGATCGCCCGGCTTCCGCGCGCGGCATCCCGTGGTCAGCCGCCAGCTCCGCGTAGGTGTTGCCAACGGATCGACGCCAGGCCGATAAGGGTCCCCAATGGCATCGAGCACAGGCCGACGGGCTGGCAGAGCGAGGGGCGATGGATTCACACTCGTGTCAAGAACGGGAGGCCTGGCCGAAAACCAGGGGGGCGACCCAGGTCGCTGAGCCAGCCCGCGGCCACACGCAGCTGCGTGGGAGCGCCCGCAGACCGTGACAGGAGGTGAGTTGACGGATGCGGTAGGCGGCGGACCGGCCAGAGGTCAAGCCAGGGCCGGTTGAGCTGCCTCGCCAACACCAAGGGCTGATCATCTCGCGAGATCGCGCCAGAGAAAGGCTCAAGCGGCTTCAGCCGCGATCGATCGCAAGCAGGGCTGCCAGGCTGATCGCTTGCTGGGAAGGCACACCTGGGCCGGTGCCGGAAGGACCTTCCCCATCGGCATCCTCCACGTGGGCCAGGTCCCCGCTCACGATACACACCCGGGGTGATCCCGCAGGCTTGCCAGCGTGCGTGCAGAGCAAGGCGGCCGCGCGCATCGATGGCCGCCGCCGGAGGATGGACGGACTGTTGGCGGTCCCCCCGCCGTCCAGATCCACCCCATCGACGGCCAGTCTTTCCTCGCTGCTGCTGCCCATCGGCTGCCGCTGCAGACCCAGCTGGATGTGGTCGGCTTTCCACGGCCAGGACCCTGGTTAGAGGTGCGCAGCCGCACGTCCCGCGCAGCAGGGCCGTGCGGGCCTGCTCACGGTTGAAGGATCGGGGCTTGGGCAGCAGCTCGGGGACCCTGCTCGATCAAACTCCCAGCAAGGCGCTCCCTGCAGCAAATCAGCCAGCTGCAGCCAGTTCAACGCCGCGGGCCCAGCGCCAACCACCGCCAGGCGCTGCAGAGGCCGGCTGCCGCGCGAAGCTCCTGCACCCAGGCCCTGTAGGTGCTCGACATCGGCTCAGGGTGCGAAAAGGCCGATGGCGTGGTCTCCACCCCAGGCACGCCGAGCTGGTCGGACGGCTGCCCGGTGGCGATCACCAGCTTCGAGAACTACCAGCTCCCGGCCTGGCTTCGGTGCGCAGGGAGAGGCGTGAGTCAATCGCGCTCACGCCGATTCCCGCAACCGCAGGCCACGGCCGTGGCCAGCCAGGAAGGGTGTCATAGCGAGGAGCCACTCCCAGGAGCGCAGTTCGCCTGAGAGCAGTTCGTAGAGGAGCGGCAGGAAGACGACGATTCGTTCGGCTCGATCAGGCAGGATCGGCGGGTTTGTGGGGTGGCGTCGTTCGGCCAGAGGCCAGGGCTGTGTACAAAACCAAGCGAAGGCCGCCACCGGCAATGACCGACCCGCTCAGTAGCTCCGCTTGCTGCTCTGGGCTTTGGGCTCCGTCATGCCTGGCCAACCGGCGTCGTCAGGAAAGATGGTGAAACCCTAACCAGGCGTCGTTGGAGAACGCCAGAGGATGCGAGGCCCATGAAGCAGCTGATGGCTTCGCGGCCCTCCCACCGATCGTGACGGCCCTTCTGCTTGAAGTGCCGCTGCCGCCACGGGCCCCCTGCTCCACCCCTCGATCCTGGAATGGGCCCGCCTCCGTTTGGGGTTTGCAGACCTTCGGTGATTCCCTGTTGCTCTGACCACCAGCTTCGGCATTCCAGTCGGCCGGTCCTGCTGCACATGTCAGCCGAATCAAGTGCGCCATCCGGGGATCTGGGTGGACACCGAGCTACTTTGGGCCGGCGGAACCTACCGCTATGCGAAACCCCTTTGCCAGCTTGCTCAAGCTCAACCTTCAAGTGGCGCAGCCGGAGCCAAAGCCTCGGCTCGCATGGAGCGCTGCGCAAAATTGGGGACCGGCTTTCCTGGGAGACGGCCGACTCGAAGACCATTGGATCTCTACCTTGCGATGCGCAAGGGGAGCCGCTGATCGGATTTTGAAGCAGCTTCAGGATGCACGGGCTGGCCAGTGGAATGTTGAGGCGCAACCAGGACTGACCATCGCCGCGCGTTGCGCCCGCTTTGGACCATGCGTGGCGCGGCGCTGGTCGCTGCGTCCCCTTGCTGAGCTGGACCATCGAGACGTTTTTTATTACATGCAGGATCAGACGGCTTCCCCCAATCACCCCTGTTCGAGCAGGGCTACTCCACGGGTCGGGTGACTCGGCATTCCAGCGGCCCGGTTGCTGCAGCGATCAGGCGAAGACGGCCAGCGCGAGATGGCCAACCAGCATCCGAATTTTGCAGGGGCTCAGGCAGGAATTGTTGGCATCCACCTGCCTGGCGTGAGGGCGAGGGCATCTGAGATGGGCGGTCGTGCCGGGCCTGCCCCACCGGCGTCGCGGCTGTTATCCGGCAACAGCCGCTGGCAACTGGGCAGAGGCGGCAGGCAAGCGCCACCTCCGGCTTGCGCTCTGGCACAGCCAGGGCACCGGCCAGCCTTCAGCCAAAGGAGGGCGAGCGGCTGCGCTGCTGGGCCTGCTGTGGGGACAGCCGCGCACCCCAGCTCCAGTTACCGCTAGGGCCGCCGCTTTCACCAGGCCGGCGGCCGCTGGTCCGACTCCGCCCTGGCTCGCGTTTTGACCGGGCCTGGCTGGATGGCCAGGCCTGGGCCGGCAGCGTGAGGGGGCGGGAGGTGCTGTGCTGTGCCGATGCCGGACCTGACCTGAGCCTGACCGCGTGGACAGCAGGGAGGCTTCGCCGGAGGGAGATTGGATGGCTGGAGGTTCCAACTCCAGCTGACGGCGATTTGCAAGGGGACGGCCCAGCCTCCGGCGCTCCCGGGCGGCCACCGACGGGGGATTGGACCGGGCTTCGACCCTGGCCTGCCGCCACGGCAGGAGGCGATGAGCGCCGGCGTGTCTCTGGGGTCTGGCCGGCAAGCGATCGCTTCAGGCGCTGGAGGCGGCCAGGTCTGAAGGGCCGGCCACGCTCTGGCGGACAGGGCGATGGCCGAGCTTGGCCCCCTTACTCAAAAGAGCTTGGCTGGACTTTGAGTGGGCACCTTGAGCTCTGCCTGGAAGGCCTTGTGGCGCTCAGCCCAGATTCAGATACCGTGAGGATCTTGCTCAGCCCATTCCTCAGCTTTGACCTGAGATAGACGAGCTCAAGCCTTCCCTTCCGGGTCCACCAACGAAGTGTGGCGCATTCAGCCCATGTATTCCCGCGCCCATGAACTTCTTCAGTCCAAGCTCCATAGGCGCTGGCCACGGCAGGGCTCGGGTCACCAGAGCAGGGTGAACGGCAGGTGACTTGGCGTATGATTTTCGTGGCTGCGCGGCCGTCCTTTGCTGGATCCCCAGCAACCTTGATCCCAAAGCGTCGTAGGCGCGCCCAACTGATCCACGGAAGCCGCACGCCTCCTTGGTGCCACCCAGGGGGTTCGCCTTTGGGGTAGAAGTAGATCACCACCCGCTGCCCCCGCAGCGAGGAAAGCTGAGCGGGTTCGTGTTCTGGTCCATTGAGGTGAAGTCGGAGCGGGCATCGCCAATGCCAGGCCATGAAACGAAAACGTTGTCGCGCGAGACTAGGGGCTAAGGTCTCAAAACCTTCGGGGTCCTGATTGTCATTGCCGCCCGTGTGGGTCTGTTCGCTGTGCTGGGGCCTGATCGAGCAGCCGGATTGCTGGATCTGCCGGCTGACACGCCATGACCAGCCGTGGCCGGTGGACACAGGCGAATCCTGTTGAACTCAAACGCGCAAGAGCGTTTGATGGATTCAACGTCCACGAGGAAGCAGCCGTACTGCTGATCGTTCGTAGGCGCTGAAATCACCCCGTTATTTCTGGGCGATTCAGCGGCTACCTCGATGTGCTTCGGGAATATGAGAAGCCCGAGGGATATGGAAGCAACCGGACCCTCGAAGACCCAGTATCTGTCCACTCCCTGCTTGGAGCCAGGCGGCTCCGAAACCTACGTGGCCAGGGTCGAGGGGGCGGATCGACGGTGTGCCCCCGTGGCGTGGTCTGCAGGGGGCGAGGGAAACCCCTGGGGGGCTTTCCGCTGCGAACGCTCGCGCTGACCTGTCCCCAGGCGGGCGCCGGCTCCCAACATGCGACCGCCAGTACCCCCGGCTTGATCCTGATCAGTTAAATGCTGTTTGTGATCTGTTCAATTTATTCAGGACCAAACAGCTGAGAGTTGGCAAATGCAACTCAAGAAGGGCTAGGTTAAAAGTGATTCTGGCTTTTTCTGCCTGCTATAGCGGTCTTACTGCCACCCTGCTGATGGGTGCTGCTCTCTCGACGGCGGGCGCTGCCGCTTCCGCCGCGCGTCGATAAACGACCTCCCGTCCGCTGGAACACCGGTGGCGCTGTGTGGTCAACCAGCCTTGATTCCTTCGTTTACCGTCATCGAGAGCGGCGAAGTCACCGACCGCTGGCCTCGGTGATGGCTGTTCCCGCTATGGCTGGACGTCCGAGGAGGTCCGCGCTGGTCTTTCCAAGACCTACAGCGTTGATGTGGTAACGGCTGTGACTCGCTTCCTCTACTCCGATGAACGGCGTTCAAGTTCCTTCAAGGATCAGAGGCCGGAGCTTACTTCCCGTACTGGGAGCATGAGCACCTATTTGCGGTGCAAGCCCTGCGGCGCGCCATCATCGGCCGATTCTGTCGATGCGTGAGCTCTCCTCCGCCAGCATCATGGCCGCCCTGCACCGATTTCCGCCTCGCGGACACCTGCGGCACATACGACGGCAAGCAGACATCTGCGCCGAGGACAAATGCGAGGCGAAAGCCCAGTGCACCGCTCTGTCCTGTTGGTCTTCCTGCCCGCCTGCAATTCCAGGACCAACCAGATGGAACTGACCCTGTGGCTCAAAGTCAGGATGACCCGGCTCGGCTCCTGCCCCCCATGTGCCCTTCACCCCGCGCCCATCCGCGGCTTCTGTGATCGAGGCACGGCCTTTCTGGCCGAATTTCGATTGTGCTCAGCCCGGGATTCCGGGGCTTTTTTGATGGTCGCCTGCGCCCCTTTACACGTTGGGCTGTCAAGCAGCGTAGTGAGCAAGGCGCTTGCGGCAGTTGGGCCTTGCAGGGCTGCTGTGAAACCGCACGAATCTTGAGATGGCGGTTCTCTGAGATGTGGGCTGGCGCCAAGCGCTGGCCATGGCTGCTTGCCGCCCCGAACCAGCGTTCCAGCAGGGATTCACTGAGGCGGATCTGCAGGATTCCTGCCAACAATACGGTTATTGAGGCTCCAGCTGACCCCTCAGCAGGGCGCCGATCGCGCTTCTGGCGTCAACGAGGCCTTCCGCAGCCAGCGCCGCTCCAGGGCAGGCAGGTTTCAAGCCTTTGGCGTAGCGAGACGTGCGGGGGAGCCCATTTACCCCCCGCAAGCCAGCAGGCCAGAGCTTCGGCTGCACATATACACGCGCCTGGAACAGCGGCGGATTCAGCCTTCTCAGCGCTCAGGGCCGTGATGGTCTGGACCCAGCGGCGAAGTGATCGGCGGCGCGCCCTTGAAAGGGTTTGCCGCCCGCCACCCACTCGAAAGCGTTGGCCCGGCTCCAGCAAGGCAGCGAGTTGTTCAGGTTGATCGGGCGCTATCTCCAGAAAAGCTGCGGTTGGCGAAGCGGTTCGAGCATCTGGCACCGGCCCTCCAGCCGCTGCCGCTCCGAGGCCTCGGCCACGGGTTGATCACCAGGCCCCCTTCAGGGGGTTGGCCCGAGGGGGCGAGGGCCAGAGCAGGGAACGGGCTTCCAGCACCAGAACCCTTGTCGTGGCGTTGCCAGGCTGGCCCCCTGCCAAACCGCTGCCGGAGACGATCTAGGACGCTCCCCTTCAGCACGGTCCTGGCGTTTGCAGCCAGCGCACGCAGGCAGCGGTCGGCTCCGCTGCTGCTTTGACGATCTCTATCTGCTCGGCGCTGCTTTCGCTTCTGCGGCAGTTGGGCGGCGCGCCCCGTACCGCAGCCTGGCCCCGATGGCCCCCTTCCCAGCCCAGGGAGCCGGGGCTGCCAGAACACTTGCGCCCTATGCAAGGGCGCCGGCAGGTAGGTTCTGGCGCGACCCAGTGCTCCGCTGTAGGCATGGGGGTAGCGGTACCCTGGCCATTCACCGATAGGCCTGGCCATCCGATTGGCGTCGCGCGCAGGTGGAGGAACGGCCTCTTGCTGGCGGCACGAAAACAGTTTGGATGGCAATCGAAAAAGCCCAGCACGCTGTTGCTTTTCCTCGCGCACCAGCGAGGATAGAAGGCCGCTGGCGAGGGGGGGTAGAGCCCTCCGGCAGCCCCACCCGCTCGAACGGCCGCGGCACAGGCTTCGACCACCACGGATCGCCTGGTCGGCCAGCCACGTCTTCTCCTGCTGCGATCACATCGGCGAAAAAATGAAAAGCGTGGATTCTCACCGGCTCACCATCCGGGCCAGCCAGAAACAGGGCCGCGTCCGCTGTTCGGAGCCCCTCAGCGACTGAAAGGCGCTGATCGGGGTCGAAGTGGCATCCCCCTTGCTTGTTCGTTAGAGACCGCGCGCTGCTGGATCGGACGTCCTCGGCGATGCTCCAGATCGATGCGGATTCAGCCCGCGGCGCCTGGTTCGGTGGTCTCAACGGCCAACTCAGGGCATTGAGCAGGCTGCGGGGCATCGCCCACTGGCCCACATCCAGCAGGTGGCGGCGGCGGCTGGTCCAGGGCCACCGGACGATCGCCGTACCCCCGCTCCGATCAGCCAGGGCCCTCTCCAGCAACTGCCCCAGTTCATCCGCCTCCAGGGGCTGCAGCCGGAACGAGCGCGAGCGACTCACCAACGCCTTGTTCACTCGAGCAGGGTTTTCGGTGGTGGCGCCGATCAGGGTGACCCGTGCCGTTCTCACCAGGGCAGCAGGCGTCCTGCTGGGGGCGCTGTTGAAGCGATGCACCTCGTCGATGAACAGAAAGCTGCGCAGGCCATGGCGACCGAGCCGCTCGCGCGCGGCCTGCCACCTCGCCGCAACTCCTGACGCCGGCCAGCACGCATTGAGGGCTGGCGAAGTTGGGCCGCGGGTTTGCTGCCGCGATGAATTCCGGCCAATGTGGTTTTGCCCACTCCGCGGGCGGCCCGTGCAGGATCAGTATTGCCCACCCGTCGGGCCGGCGATTGGCGCGGCCGCAAACAGCCTGCGGCGAGATTTGCGTCCTGCCACGAAACTCCTCGATTGTGCGTCGGTCGCATCCGATCGGCCAGGGCGCATCGCCTGCAAGCGGCGCTGCGCTCGAACGCTTAACAGAGCGCTCACACGGTTTGGTCCGTGCTGGATCCGCGCAAGGTCAGGTCGATGTGACAATCTGTAGTCGTAACTCGTCGCAACAGATCGTGCCCGAGTCAAGCAGATCTTGCCCAACTTTCTCCCGACCCGCGTGATTTCGTATTCCCTCGTTCCATCCTCGGGAACCAGCGCTGTCCTGCAGCCGGGCTTTGGCGCTCAGCGGCTGCGCCAGTCCGGCCGCCGGAGGCGGTGCGCCAGTGAGGTGTCACCCAGCCGTGGCGCTGGGCCGCTTTCAGCAACGACTCGTCGGACACGATTCAGGCACCCTTTGAACGATCGAGGAGGTGCAGCTGGGGCCCAGGCCCCCAGGCCGGATTGAGCGCCTGCTGGTCCGTCAGGGTGATCAGGTCCAGCAGGGCAGTTGCTGGCTGAGTGCTCGATCAGGCCAGGTGCGTGCCGATGTGGGAGGCTGATCGCTGAGCGCGACAAGGACAAGCTCAAACGTGACGAGCGCCTTTGAATTCCTCGCCAGCCAAGGCGGCTCCAGCGCCCTTGCAGCGCGACGAGTTGAAGGCCCAATATCGTGCAGTCACGTGGAAAGCCGTGGGCGGCCCCGCGAGGCGACTTGGCCTCAAAGCAACCTGCGCGCCCCGATCAGCGGCCGGTGATCAGCGACCTCCAGGTGAAAAGGCATGTGATCGCCGCCGGCGCGGCCTTCACAGGTGGTGCCAACGACGACTGAGGCCCGCATCGATTGTGCCCGTATTTTTACAATCGGGTCCGCCCCGGCTGCTACCGGTGCTGTTGCAGGAACCTCAGAGAGGCACGGTGGTTGGCTACCGGGGTGGTCAGCTCGGTGATCCGGCACGTCACCCCCAGGACCCAGACCTTGTGCTCAAGGCATAGTTCCTAACCCAACGGGCGCCCTGCGCACCGGCCTGAGGCTGCGCACCCGGCTGGTGCTGGCCGCGGCGAGCTGCCCTTCGGTGCCGTTCGCTGCTGGTCACCCAGTTCGTCGGGACAGAGCTTCGTGTTCTCGTCGGCAGTTTGCAGATCTGGAGCGCAACCCAGGCAAGGTTGAATCTTGAGCCCGTGCGCGCCTTACGGCCGGCTCAAGTTTCGCCTTGCAGATTCCAGTACAGGCTCGGCGATCTGCCGGAACAACCGCTATCCGGGCTTCAAGGGGTTGGCCTCAGCGATCCGGTAATCACACCAACCTTGCGTCACCTCCGCACGGCACGCCCCGTGACGGTGAAATAGGGAGCGCCCGGAATGTCTGCTTCCATTTAATTTCATCACCGGCCGGTGCTGCCAGCCGTCTGCAGCCTCTCGATCGTGATCGGTGGCCTGATCGCGTCCCCCTGTGCCGATTCGAGGAACGGCCCGACATTCGCCCCCCGACGGTGACGGTGAACTCCCGTTACAAGCGGCGCCGACGGCCGGTTGTCGGTGGAGGAAGGATGTCACCGATGTGCTGAGCAGCAGATCAACGGGTGGAGAACCATGGAACTTCATCCACCTCCTGCCAGCGCCGCCGATGGCAGCAGCGCGATCAACCGTGTCGTTCGCTAGCGCACCGACGGGGACATTCAACAGGTGACATGCAGAACCGGGTGGCACTGGCCCAGCCCCAGTTTGCCCGAGGAGTGCGCCAATTCCGGGTGGTGTGTCAACAGGCCTCCAACTCGATTCGCTGGTGTACAAAACTAATCGGCAAGCGACGATGCCAATTAATCCCATTTTCAGCACGAGAAATTCATCAGATGGCCTGCCTCGATCAGAAACCTCACGGATCGGATCAAAACGGGTAAGGGTGGGGCAACCACTGCCTATGTCGGGCAACCCGCCAACTCGCCCTTCGCCGCTCCTGGCGCGATCCGATCGTCTGCGCGCCAACAGCTGACTCCTCCGATGTCGGTGACGCCCTGCGCAGCCAGAGCCGCCTGGTGCCAGCTGGTGCAGGTGCGGGGAGAGCCCGCTCCTCGAGGGGATCAAAGAGTCCACCTCAACGTGCAGCTTCAGGCGTCGGTGCGCAGGCACGAACGGAATTTAACCGATCCTGGTCCTGCGCAACGGTGGAAGACGGCGCCTCGGTGCCGCCTCAGGATGATAAAGAACGGCCGGGTGGGCTGGACGCCGAGCTTACGACGCCAAACGCCACGAGTTCTCCCAGGGCGTCCCTCCGTCGGCCTACCTGGTCTCTACCAGCTTGAGCGGCAGCAATGCCCTCGAGGTGTCGCGTGGGCGTGGAGGAGGTGCTTCCGCAACGAAGGTTCAGCCGCCCCGCCGCATGGCGCCCGGATGAAGGTCGGAAGATCTTACGACACCCGGACTTCAATTCAATGCCTCCATCCAGGAGGTGACCAGTTCCCTGCCGCATGCGTGGTTGGCTGGTGGTGCTGACCTGTTTCTGTTCCTGAGAACTGGAAGGCACCCTGGTGCTGGGCCATCGCCACCCCGTGGCCCTGGTGGGCACGCTTCCCGTTCGTGAAGGCGGCCGGCTTCTCCCTAAACCAGCTCACCCTGTTCGGTCTGGTGCTGGCGAACAGCCTGGTGGTGGATGACGCGATTCACCGTATCGAAGGACGAACCTGCCACCAAGAAGCCCAGGGATGACCGCCCTGGGAGCCGCCATGAGCACCCATTGAACGGAATTGGTTCGGGGCGGGTGGTGATCGCCACATCGCTGGTGCTGTTTGCCGTGTTCTGCCGGTGACTCTTCTTTCCCGGGCCCGCCACCGGCACATCTACCAGGCAGTTTCGCCGCCCACGATTCCATCTTCTCGGGTGGCCATTTCCACCTTCAAACGGCCCTTCACCTTCTCGGCCGAGTGCTCTCGGCCCCCTGTTGGCTCGCGCGTTGAAAAGCGAACACGAGCCGGCGCACCTATGCCATCGCGGCACCACGATTCGGCTTCGTCTAGGCCTTGCTGGTTAGTTGGTGGCGGTTGCCCTTGTGGTGCTCGGGGTGCTGGTGGCGGGCCTGCTGCTCGGCTACCTGCTGGGCCTGGATCACCCGTCTTGCCCGCGGGTGCCCGTCACCGATGGCAAGCGCGGTGCTGTGGCTGGTGCTCGCGGGGGTGTCCAGTCCGCTAGCGCGGTGGGGAATCTTCAGCCCTGATCGGTCTGCTGCTGGGGGCTTCCTGGGGGCCGATTCTTCGAGCGCTATCATAACCGTTTCTATTGTGCCTCCGGGGGAAGGTTGTTATCAGCGCAGCCTGCCCTGGGTGCTCGCCCACCGGCTGCTGATTCATGGGCTGTTTGGGTGGGGGGAATCGTTCTCTCACGGGGGTGGCCTTTACATCGATCCCTCGGGGCTTCGTGGCCCATCGAAGGACCCAGGGCTACGCGATTCGGCTTTGTGCAGGGCTTCCCGACGGCGGCTTCCGAGGCCCAGAACACCCGCAAGATCACATTGGCCCCAGGTCGGCTTGAAAGATCATCCGCACCGAAAACCGGAGGATCTCCACCTCCGTTGGGAAATTCATCAGTGGCTTCAGGCCCTCGATGGGCAAAACCGCCCCCAAAAACGTGGGGGGCCTGTTTTCTTCTTTTTGGGACCAAGAACTGGGATGAAGCGGGCCCTAATCCCGGGGATTCAGTTTCATGAGGAAAAAGAAATCGTTGGAAAGCGGGGCTTGAACCCGGCCCTCAAAAAAGGCTTCGGGGTGATTCAAAACGGGGGCGCGGAACTTTCGGGTGGGTGGAAAAAAAGCCCGGGGAGGCCCGGGGCCGGGGGGGATTTTTTTCTTTTGTGTTCCCCCCGGGATTACGGAACCTCCGGGGATCTCTACTCTTTTT
>Ga0163217_1054736_pt1 | contig 11685 bp, 18 predicted proteins | sample SynspAceP_FD_185933 | JGI IMG/M metagenome (GOLD analysis project Ga0163217, IMG submission 185933) | Saline lake microbial communities from Ace Lake in Antarctica - Synechococcus sp. Ace-P (PacBio error correction) | ecosystem: Environmental > Aquatic > Non-marine Saline and Alkaline > Saline ... | reverse complement strand
GCTGACAAAACCGTCGAGGCGTGTCACAACTGCCCCGAATGCACGACCTGTGCCCGAAGTGGGATCTATTGGCGCTATCTGACCGCACAAAGTCGTGGAATCGTGCCGCTGATTCCGCCGAAATGGACAGGTGACACAATCGGGCGACCTACAAAAAGACTTTAACGGCGGAATTGCCAAACGAACCCCGCGCGAGGCTGACCTTGTGATGATCGCAAGAGGATCGCGTCGGCGTTTCTACTCACAACCGGTGGGAGACGGGGGCAGCCAAAAGTGGCGCAGCATAAGAAGGTTCAGGCATGGTCTATATGGCTGGTGGGGCACATACGCTGCTTTTATACGGAAAACGACCAAACATTCATGTGTCCGCTGCCGTTGTTCCACGTCTTCGCCTGCACGTGATCTTGTGGCGGGCAGGTAAATCCGGTCTGCCCATGTCCGTGTTCCCGACGCCCAAGGCTATTCGCGCGAAGCGCGTACTTCGATAACGGCTGGAAGCTGGTCGGAACGCTGGAAAATCACCTTTTTCATCACCGTTACCCACGGGCGATCTCGGCAAGATGCCAAGCGGCCGATCAATGCGGACATCTCCTTACGGTTAAAAAAACCGCCTTTTTCGGGCTCGGCCCGTTGCCGCTGGAATTCGTTCCGCCGCTTCGAAAAGGCTACAGGCATTTCCGCTATCAGAAGGCTAGCGGCCTGACCGAAGCGACCTGCCTAGTGTCGTCGACCGACGGGAGGCCCTGCGTAAAGTGGGCCAGTGATCGGCTTTCACCTTCCCTATACGGATGTGAAGATCGTCAAAAGCACCGGCGACTGGCTTGTCTGAGTGCTGGACGAGATCGGAATCTGCATCTCGAACCCCGGTGTCTTTGCGGCAGCGGCAATACCTTATACCGAAAGGCGGACAAAAACATTTAGACCGCTACTAATCAGGCAAATACCTTGCGCACAGAGGAATCTGGGCCGTTAGCGGACAGCGACAAATACCCTGCCGGATTCACGGCCGTGCCAAAAGGACCCTGATCATCCGTGGTGGCCACAACATCGACCCGCCGCAGATCGAAGAGGCTTTGCTGGGTCAGCGAAGCGGATGCCTTTGCTGGCGCCGCATGCCATCGCGTCAACGGATGCCACGCGGAGAGGTGCCCTGCGCTTTGTCGAACTGGTTGCCGGGCGTCGGTCCACCGAAGCGAACTGCTGGGGTTCTGCAAAGAGCACGTGCAAGAACGCGCCGGGGCGCACCCAGCACATGACGATCATGAGCGCGAAACTGGCCCAAAACCCGCCGGGTTGGCAAAATCTCTCAAGCCTGACTCTGCGCAAAAAACCCTCACCCGCGTCTGTGATGAACGCTCGAGGGCCGCGGTGCCTGCCCTGCGCGGGTTTGCCTCTGTCACCGGACGATAAACAACGCGGGCTGTCGCGCAAAATCTCTATGAACGCGCAGCAGGAGGCCGATGTGGGCGGCATTGCTTGAACGCCTTTTACCTTCGGTTGGGAGGCCGCAGTGATTCTAATGCAAGGTCGTTGACGATCGGCTAGCGCAGCGCGTATCGTCTATCATCGGATGTGCGCTGCTTTCACCTATCTTTCCCCGGACGGGGCAGACATGGGACGTTCCTTGCGGAAGCGTCCATGTTCGCGGTTTTAGGGGAGGGGCGCGGTGTTGCATAGGGCAAAGTGGTTTGCTTGAACGGCTACCGCGTTCTTCGATCCGCGAGACTGCTAAAGCGCGAGGGGGCTATTTTAGAAAGACGCGCTTCATCGTTTTCGGCGATAGGCGGCCAAACGGCCAAGGATCGTCGGCGCAAGCTGCAAGCTGGTGGATCACGGTGCCCTCTGATGGCCCTCGCGCATCACCAAAGTAATACAGCGCCGTTTCCTTGCTGCAATGCGCCGCGTCCGCGCCTGGTGGCGCGCGTGTCGCTGACGCATGGATCGGCTGTAACGGATGACTTCGCTGACCCCATCGCCACGCCATTTGGGGATGAAAGGGGCCAGCAATCTCTCCTTCACGGCGCAGGCGTGGTCCATTTCCTGACAATGTGAAAGAACCGGATGCCTATGTGCTATCCAGCGTGCTGTGTGGCAGCATCCCGTAGTTCAGACCGAACCGCAGCGCCGATTGGTGAGAGAGCGAACAGGTCTACATCCGAGGCGTCATCTGGTTCACCAGCCCATTAGCCGGCATCGTGGGATGGAAACCGCCCGTGGATTAAGCGTATCGCGTCGGTTCGTATATTCAATATCACGCAATAGTCGAACGGATGGCAGGTTGAAAAATTGTGACCAAAAAGGAAGGGCGACAGACACCCGTCACCCGCCCGGGCGCGGGTCTGGGCAAAATGGGACGTCCTTGCTGCTGGACCGAAAGGACATTGCCATTGCCCGTGCAGCAATGCTCTGGGCCGGTGCCGACGCCCCGTGTTGTTCGAGCGCATTAGCATACGCGGCAGAGTAATCGCGGCAGCACGCACGCTGGGTCCACACGCGCGCGTCGCCGCTGTCGACCCAACCTTCCAATTGCCAACAGGACGGGGAATTGGTAGGGGACACCAGTCAAGGCCATGATCAAAAAGCAACTGTTCTTCATTGTGGGCTCTTGTGCGGCAGGCGGCAGATATGCATTGTCGCGAACGACCTCTGCAACTATCCACAGCTTTAATTTGGCCGGCCGCTTTCCATTTTGCGATGTTGCGATTGTTTCTTCCAGCAGCCGATCTTCATTTTCGGGGACCGAGCTGGCAACAGGTCGGTTTATAAATGTCAAATGGGCGGCGACAGCACATGAGTTTTGTGCATAGCGGCACGAGGCTTCGCCCTGATACAGTCACCGCGATTGCTGTCAGCGATGGCCTTTCACCGTGACTAGATCGATGGGATGAACCAGATAGGCACATCCTCGGTCTTTTGCAGGTATCAGCGCAGCTTTGAGGATGCGTTCGGCGACCAGCGGGTCAAGGCGCTTGTGACCTCGTTCGCAGATATCAGGCTTGGGCTTGGCGGCCAGCCACGGGGCGATGGCAGACACGTTGTTTTTTGCCCGCCCGAAAGCTCTGCCGGTAGCGGTCCTGCAAACGTCGCCGGTTTCGATCTCGTCCAGCAGTTCCTGAATACGCTTCTGTTTGGCTTTGCCTTTCAACCCGAAATAAAACTCAAAGCGGGCGGCCTCGTTGATGGTGCCCACGGTCTGCGCGGGTCATCCGCCGGTGTCGGCCATCTGGTTTATTCTGCATCTCGCGCAGGTCTTCGATGCGGGGCGTTGGGCCAAACGGCGGGGCAAGTTCGCTCCGTCCAAAGGTGATCGTCCCGTCGCCTGGCGGCAGCAGGCCGTATGACCGGCGGGCCAATGTGACTTACCCGAGCCGGATTCCCCGGACCACCGCCAGTGTCTGGCCCGGGTGGACAGATCCACATGATCTTTTGAGCACGTCGGAAATCCGTACCGGATTGCGCGCGGTCACGTTTCACGCGCGGACGGGTGGTCGTCGGTGTTTTTCTCTTCGTGACGGATTCGACCGGACTGAACCAGCGCCTGCGTATATTATACTCTCCTGGGGCCTGCTGCGTTGGATAGCATCTGGCGAGCAGTGCCGTATTCGACCCATTGCCCGCCCTGTTGCAGACCATGGAGTGATCGCTGGCACCTGCGGCCACAACCGCGAGGTCGTGTGGGATATAAAGCGCTCGCCACACGGTTAGTCGCCAGCATGGCTCCCTGATGGCGCCAGGACGTCAATCCTGCGTTCGTCACATCCCAGCGCTGGTGGGTCTCGGTCTTTTCATCAAACACCACCAGAGTCAGCTGGTCCCTCACGCGGAATCACGAGCGCCAGCGCCGCTTCATGCAAACGCTGCAACTGCCCATGCCCCCGCCACACCTGGTGAGGTACCTCGGTTTCCGATGGTTTCAGGGTCGGGCAGGCAAGTTGCGGAACAGATCGACCGCGCCGTTCTCGGCTTCGGCTTGGTGAAAACTTGTTTCTGATAGTCGCGGGCCTCGGGACTTTGAATCATGATTTTTTTCGCGGCTGCGGTTGAAAGCATCGCGCGGCGGAATTGCGAGACATATGTGCACCTCGGCACCGCGCAGGCGCGCCACGGCGCGCAAACGTTCCTTGGAATATCGCGCCCGTTGACCCAGACCCTCGCCGCCGGTTGATTTCGACACCGGCCGCGGCCATAGCCATCGGGCGGCCAGCCCCGATGGCTGACTTGCCCGCACCGGGATTTCCCCGAATCAGCCCCAGGACCGTCCAGGTTGCAGATCGAAGTCGACGCCATGCACGATCTTGTATCATCGGCTTTTCGCGGGCGGATAAGGCCGTCGCGGCCGATTTTCAGGCCGCGTACTTTTGAGAGTGCTCATCATCCGCGGGCCCCTTTCAAGCGATGTGGTGGAACGGGTGAGGATCCAGTTCCGCAAAACAGGTTGATAGAGATACAGAGCTTGGCGATGGCATAGGCAGGAATACAGCGCCGCAATCTGAAATTGCATAGTAATGCCTTCCTTGTTCCTCTTTCACGATTGCCGACCCAGTCCCGCTTGGGGGCGGCGCACGCCGAGTCCCAGAAAACGACAGGGTCGCCACAAGAGCACGGCAAAATAAAAGCGCGAGGCCCATCTCCCGCGATCAGCGGCGATACGGGCATTCGGCAGGTTTCACGGAAAGATGATCCGCCGATTCTCGCCGCGCAGGACGGGCGGCTTCGACATAGTCCATCACGTGATGTCACGGCCACAGCGCTCGCGCCAGACGGTACACGCGGGTGCTGTCCAGCAGGCCCATCAGGAATGATCAGGATCGCACCCGTAGTCGCATGACCGACAATACGACAAGCGCAAAGCATCAGCGACGGGCACGACATTGATCCAGATTCGACCAAACCGGAGGATAGCCTCGATTTCAGCCCAGCCACCGGCCACAGCGGCAAAAAGCCCAGAATGGACCCCACGAAAGCTGAGGATCGTCGCGGCAGTGGCGATAAAGATCGGTCGTGCGCCCGACCATAGGATCATCCGCGACAGCAGCGTCGCGCCCGATTGCTAATCCGTGACCCAACAGGAACTCCGAGGAGGAGGGCCTCCATACGTCCCGACGATTTCAGCCATGCCATAGGGGAGCAAGCAAGGCCGCAGAAGAGGCCATGCAAGAAATAGATGCTGGTAAAGAACAAGCGTCAGGGCCGAGATTTGATATTTTTCTGGGTTGGCTCCAAACAGATGCAAGGCGGGGCAACGCATTGCGTTGATGCGGCAAAATGGGCGGTTCCCATACGCATTTGCTTTGTAAAACGTTCGTTGCGCCATGGCGCCGTATTGTTCTGGAATAAACTCATTTTTGGGGATGCCTCAGCCTTGGAGTGGCAAGGAATCGACACGATGTCCGCCACAGGTTGAGCCCGATGATAGACAGCGGCAAAGTCACAGCCGCAAGGCCTGTACCCACAGGGCACAATTCACGTTTGCTGACGTGATCACCAGAAATATTGCCCATGCCGAGATAGGCAAGACGACCTCTACCACGACGACGCCGCCACCAGCATAGGGCGAGGTTCAGCATCACCACGTTGGACGATCCGGGGCGATGGTGGCGTGGGGAAGGACGTGTTTGCGGATGATCTTGGAGCATGCCAAGCCCTTGAGCTCGGCTGTTTCGATATAGGGCGATTTGCATACGTTCAGGATCGCAGCCCCGCGTTCATGCGCATCATATGCGCCAGCAACAAACCGCGTCAGCACCCATCACTGGAATGGCAATCGCGTTCAGCTCTGGCCCAAGGGACATGCTGTCCGTTGTCGATGCACAACCGGGAACACAGACGCCATTTGATCCGCCACCAGTAGAATATTCAGCACATAGCCGCATCATGAATTCGGGATAGAGATCGTCGTTAGCGTTGATCGCCCGAATTCAATTTTCCGGCCAGCGAGTCTTTATAGCGCTACAGGCCAGCAGGCCCCAGAAAGATCGCCAGTGGCTAAGACGTTGCAGCGGCCCAGAAGGCACGAGGAAACAGAGCGTGTTTTTCAGCAGCCCGCCAAGGCGCTTTCGCGATTTCGGTCGCGGCAATTGGTCAGCCGCGTTGCCCAAGTCCCCTGAAGCACGCCGCCAAGCCCAAGCCGAAATAGGGGTCATGCAGGACTCGTTGTGAGCGCCAAGCGTCGCTCGGATATAAAGGTGTTTGGCGTGGTGGCCGGATTGTATGCGCTAATATAGATTATGTGCCACGTCCGCCGGCGGCAAAAGTCGAGGTTACCTACGAAGATAAGGATCGCAACGCCGCAAAGAGCGAGAAGAAGGCCCACGCTAAGCGTTGGGCGATCAGTTTGACGATGGGATGCATAGCTGGGATCTACCTTAGCGTCTTGGAACCCCCCCCCTCCCACAGCACCTTTGACTTTCCGGCTTTGTTGGTTGGACATCTCGGCAATTGGGTACCAGAAAGCCCATCCACCAGACATTGTTGTCGCAACGCCATCCACAAAGGTGCGTCGACATTGAACATCGGAGGATCAGCACCGCCTTCGTCGCGGACCATGCCATCTTAGTGAGTAGATCTTCCTTGCGTTGGCTTCATCCAACTCGGCGCGTGCCGACAGCAACATCCTCGCGTCATATTTGGGACCTTCCAAGCGTGTGTCGTTTCCAGTGCTGTCGACAAGATAGCGGTATCGAATACATCTAGGCTCCTGTACCGACGGCCACCCCAGTAAGAGGCACAGAACGGCGTTTGTTCCAGATTCGACAAGTACCCATCGTTAGGTTCGCGCTTGATTCTCCAGCGGGATACCGGCGGCTTTGTTCGGATTCGGAAACAGGGATGCCCGATCGACCGCACCGGGGGAAGGCCCGTCTGAACACGGCGCAGGCATGATTCGGGCGCCGTCATGACACCGAGCTGTCTTAATGCTCTCTTTCGCGCTTTCGACGGCAAGTCATTCGACGCTGCGGGATAGGGTCGTCGAACAGCGAGGGTAAGGACGCGTTGGATCGGCATGTCCATTCCCGTCCGGGTCCATAAGCCGCGCGCGAGGTATCTTGTCGACCAGGTGTCTCGCGGTTAGATCGCATTATTTCAAGCGCCAGACGCAAACGAGTCGTTGTTGTCTCAAATGTTCAGAGAGTATCACGTTATACCCCTACACCTCTATCACTCCGCGGCTGTCGACTGTGCGCGTGACATGAAGCACATTAGAGTGATAACACCCACGGGCGGACGGATCTTCACCGACACGGTTAAGGAGCCGGCCAGCAGGGGCTCTGGCAGACCACTTGCGGGTCGACCAGCGGTTTGATACCAGTATTGAAACTGACCCCGATTGTAATGCGCAGTAACGGGCGTCGATCGATTCATGGCACCAACACTTCGTAATATTAGGTCGACGTGGCCGCGGCTTTTCGGCATCCCCGGTGTGTGAATCGAGTGTGATGCTGCATAATGGCGCAGCACGCCGGGTTCGTCCGAACACTCACAGTTGCTAATAAGGGCCGGATGCCGAATGCCCCGGACGGAAGAAATTATAATACTCCTAATCCGACGCGCTCTATCGCAGTTCTAGTGGGTGAGCAACCTACGTGTCGGTAATCGACTCACGTACAGTAGCGCTGCGCGTCTACTACACGCACTCTCAGCATTACGACCGGCCCAAGTTCAAATCGTAGTTGTCGCCGTCGACCTTATGTTCTCGATGCGCGCGATTCAGATGCCCAAGCGGCACCGGACTGAGCTGTCTTACGCTTCGAGTGGCGCTGCATGGTTTTCAGGCCTCCCACGTCCTTCGGGGGTCATGAGTCCATTGCCGTTGGTATGGGAACTGATGCCCTTGCGATTCGTTGAACGCACCAGGGCTAGAGCACTCACTAGCTTCGGACCATGACGGTTTTCATTCTCTCCCCGTTCGGATCGACAGCTCGACGGAGGCTTTTCGTAAGTGGCGCAGGTTGTCAGTGAACCTCGGAAGCGGCGGTTCAGCGACTCGGAATCTCACTGAAGACGTTGGTGAGAGCCTTGTTCACCGCCCGACGAACCCGATTGAGCGTTTCGCCGCCACGAAACGCGAGCCTCGAGAGGCGCAGCCGCCTGGAGCATTGTTCGCCAACATCGGGAATTGAGCGACGGCGCGCTGTCACGCCCCAAAGCAGCTCGGCGCGACCAGCAACGAAATTCGCGTCGTGATCATCGGCCCCTTGGCCACTTGGCCAGTCATATGTTCATTTTTGATCCCATCCATGATGAGAAGATACCTCAGCCTGTATTATTAGGTGATATTTCCGCGATTCTTAGCGTCATGGTTTTTACTTGTATGATGGCCACAACTTAAGCATACAAAGCCCGTGTCCGGCACGCCCAGTAAGACCAGTGCCGGCACTGATGACCCCGAGTTTGTTAAAATATTAAAAGGTGTCGCTTCTTAATGTCCTTTCCCCGTTAAAATCCGTACGCCGGCATTCATTATTCATTAATTTTTGTGAGATCGTTTTTGTTCGGTAATCGTCGGGGCCTGTGATGTCGGAGCGCGTGGACCCAGAAGTTCGAGGAAAAAGAGGAGAAGAACATCAGCCGCGTTAAATTTCGATTCATCAAAACCTGGCTGAAATGGATCAAAGCCGTTTCCGGGTTGAGAGGCGCTTGCCGTCTCACAGCAGATTGGGATCACGTCGTGGTCTTCCCCAGGGCGCTCGGACGACACCAATTTAGGAGCGCAGCGACAGATGACCGTCTACATCAAGACTGTGCTTCTTGGGAAGGAGTCCTCACCAGTTAAGACAACAACGATGCTGAACCTAGTTAAGAGGTGACCAGATCCACATGCCTCAGAGACGAGCGGCGGGCTGGACCGAGTCCACTCGGATTTCGCGCTAAGCACAGAGCACCCCAAGGCGAATCAAAAAGCCGTGATCGGCATCAGCGATAGAGCTTGCCGAACCCAAAATCATCCTCGATCTCACGTCGAAAATAATTGCCGACCGATGATGCATGACGCGGTCGATCTGCTTGTCGGCGGAGTGGTTCTTCAGGCGCCAGTGGTATCTCGTCTACCCACGGGGCGCGAGAGGTATGCGGGGGGCACAGCTGACTATCCGTCGCCGCCCAGCTCGTAGGGCGCTGCGGCAGGTCCGATATGGCCGACGACAGCTGTCAACGGCTCCAACTCGGCGGACCCTTCTGGCGCGGCCAAGGACAGGGCCAGATATGTTGGTCGAATCACACCCGGCAGCGGTGCCCTTTTGGGAATACGGTAGAGCGACTTGTTGGTCCAGATCAAGTTTGATGATATCTGTTGGCGAGCGCCCGTTGTCATTGCCTGCGGCTGTTCCGGCGCTGTCGGCGGATGGCTGGAGGTTTCAGCACGCGCGTAAGTAATCCGCGCCGACGCGCCGTCGCGGATGGACTATGGGTTCAGCCGCACGGCGATCTGCCCTTGCGGCTTTGTCGGCAAGCCAGGCGCAAATGGCAGGCGCGGGGTGCGCCAACGGATATCCACTCTGTGATCCAGCGGCCCCGCTGTCAAAAGCAGATCGACACAGCGCATCGTCTTGGCCGCTGGTACGCCCGGGGCCATCTCGGGCCCGAAGCCAGATCCGCGGCAGTATCAGCCCGCTATCCGCAACCCGCAGATGGGCGCGGCGGCCGACACCTTCTGGACGCGGGAGGCGATCCGGGGGGGCGCGGAAGGCAGGGGAGGCGACGCCTTTGTCCAGTGGGGCGGTGTGTCATGCAGCCCGTCGTCAGGTCAGGTGCAGCGTTTCAAACCGGAAGGTGCCGAGGTCCGCGCCCGTGGCTTCGGTGATCAGCGGCCCAGGGCGCTCGTTGTGTCCATGTCGCGGGGGCGCAATGCGCGCCATCGATAGGCGCGATAATCGGGGTCGTCTTCAACGCCGGTGGTCGATGTCCCTTGAGCAACGATCCCCACCAGCGAAGCTTCTTGCAGAAAGCCGAATGCGCGAGTTCGGGATGGCGAAATGCGGTAATTTGATTGCACCCAAGGGCGACGATTCCCTTATGGCGATCGGGGCAGGAGGCTTCGGACCAACTGGGCACAGGCTTTGTTGTTAGGAATCGCCCCAACCGCCGACCGCGGCACCTTGGCTTTGACTCCGCGCTGTATAGTCCCTCGATCACCGAATCCTTGCTCCAAATTAGGCGTCGCGCCGGGACTGAATGGCCAGCTCAAAGCGCCAGGCAGGGAACGGCTCTGCCATCCCCAGTCGTTTCCAGCCACACTCTCGCGCCAGGTCGGGGCGCAAGGCAGGGTCGGCGCCACGCATTGCAATAGGGCCCAACATCGTCGCCCCCCAGCCGAGGTTTCGTTCAACAGGGCACCCGCCCATTGTAAATGGATTCATCGGCAAACCGGTCGACGGTGGAGCACAGCCAGTGATCACCGCTTTCACGCGTCTGGCGCGCATGAGGCCGCGACCTGTAGGCGTTTAAAGCCGCGCACCAGCTCAATACCCATACATGCCGACGGATGCCCCCTGCACCCACGGCTGCGGCGGCTAGCCAGGTTCATCACTCTAGGCAAGTCGGCACTGTTCTTGCGGGGTAGTATTCGATACTTTCCAATCACGCCGTTAAGCTGTCGCCGTTCCCGCGAATGTCGACCGCAACACAGGCATAACGCCACGGTTCGGAACCCGGTGCGTTAAGCGACATCCACGGGCACGTCCGTTTCCGGATCGCGTATTTGCGGGTCAGGCAGGGTATTCAAGGAAACGGGGAACCGGCGTTCGTTTGCATCTTTGAATTTCAGGGCGCCAGATCCGTGGCAGGAGAGCCGGAGTACGTCCGACGAGGTGATTAGCCCAAATCACGGGTCTTCGATCAGCGGGCAGCGGAGTGTGTTATGGGGGGGGGTTCAATCGTCCCGAAGGTTGCAGAGGGGGAAAACCTATATATTTGTCAACCGTTTAGGTAGTGACTTAAGGGGCCTGCGCTCAGGAGCTTTTTCCTGAATGAAATTGAAATGTTTTACATAATGACAGCACGGTTAAACCTGAGTTAAACAAACTTTCCCCGCTCTGATGTTCAGAAAACTGTGGCCGACGACTGCACGTTGAAAATTAAGGCAAGGATGTGGCCGTGTCAAAGTTTTAAACTTGGCTTTATATGTGTCTAGGCGGCTATCTTCTGCGTCAATAATAGCGGTACGCTTTAAAGACGAAATATTTCAGGCGGTCTGCACAGTGCGATTTTCAACGCGGGTTGGGGCGGTCATAAAATTTTCTCAGGTGTCGCGCGTGAGAATGCGTTACCGAGGTGGAGCAGGATATGATGAAGACGATAGGATTTCCGTCGTTCGCGATTTTCAAGGCGGGCCGCATTGCAAAGCCGTGGCACGGTTGCCGAAAACGCAAACTTTCCGACGTCATTTCCAGGGGGACTACATCAGGGTCAGGGAAATATCGCTGGAAAACCTGCGTATTCAGAACCCGATTTCCAGTCCGCAATCAGCGCTCGAGGCGGACAATTTTCTTGGCTCACGCTTTTCAATCGGGAACGGGGTCCGGGTCCATCCACCCATTGAGGAATTACCTTTTAACGACACCGTGCCCGGCGGGAAAAAAACGTCCTGTTATTTATTTCGGGAATAGCATGGCGCTATGCTGGAACGGGAAAAGTTCCGCCTTGTTTCATCTCCTCTTTTTTAACCTTGCATGTTACGTGTTGTGGTGT
>Ga0163217_1045729_pt1 | contig 11685 bp, 15 predicted proteins | sample SynspAceP_FD_185933 | JGI IMG/M metagenome (GOLD analysis project Ga0163217, IMG submission 185933) | Saline lake microbial communities from Ace Lake in Antarctica - Synechococcus sp. Ace-P (PacBio error correction) | ecosystem: Environmental > Aquatic > Non-marine Saline and Alkaline > Saline ... | reverse complement strand
CGCATGGCCGCCCGGCATTTTTTGCCGGGACCTTGCTTTCGCCCGCACCTAGTGGCTTCGCCGCGACTGGACATGCTTGCGCGCGATTGCCTTTGCCCGCGGCGGCTCGCTTCGACAAAATGCGTCGTTCTTGAGGGACGGCGCGTGATGAATCGAGCCTGCGGGCGAGACGAGTTTTGTCCGCCCAAGTGCTTGGATGCAGTCGGCGACCTCATGCGACAGAGCCGCGACCGATCGCAGGGCAGCTAATGATGCCAGTCAACGGGGCACTCGCGACTCAACAACGAGCTTCTGTGTTGGCGCAACTCCTGTCACCCTTAAGGCTGGTGCTGGGAAACCGATTTGTGGACGCAGATGGCCTCTAGGCAGCCCGAACCTGCTGCGACGCCGTCTAAGGGGCACTCGTGCATGCAGATTGCCTTGCTAACGTGCCGGTCCTGACAATGTCCTCTTGGGAAACCTGTGTCGGTTCGGCTTAATCAAGCTGAGACATTAAGTGAAGTTCCGACCGGCATGTCTTGAAACTCGCCGAGCCTCTTGATTGCTGTATTGTGCCGTTTCGGGTGCCCAGCGCCAGCGTCGTTAGGCAGGTGGCTGCTTTGTCGATGTCGGATGAACATATTGTAAACGCGCAGCAGGGACTGGGAGAAGTGCGGCACTTATCCCGCGCAATCCTTCTCTTGTTTCACGAGAGTCGAGGCCAGCACCCTATTCGAGTGGGGGCAAATCATGGTTATGACGGTCGTACGCATCGTATTCAGGATGCACGATATTGAGGAGCCATTTCGGGCACGGCCTATCTGAGCTCCACCTCTGGCGGTCTGAGGCGATTATGCCTAGTTATCTCATCTGCTTGTGGCTTATTTCGACAGATCGTCGATATCGGCCGCGACAGCGATCAAGCCGAACTGGCCCTGTCGGCCTGCAGGATGTGATCGCGCCGCTTTCCGGACAAGGTCCTTGCGCGCTGATGCCGGGCTGAAATCAATGGTCATGACCAGTGGCGGCAAGGAAAAGGAAAATTCGGACGCTCTTGGTCTGCGATCGACCAGACGCTGGGTGCCTAGTGACCGGTTCAAGAGGTCGTGGGACGACCTAATGACACGACCTTCGATTACAGTGAGCCTGCCCGTCTGTCGAATCCTATCTTAGTTCGGGGCCTGCGGGACGGCGCGCGGCGGGCGCACGCTTCGGGTACATTTACGCGACAGCGACTGGTATCAGATGAGTCCGCTTCTGACGCAATCAGAGCCTTTGGAGCGAGGCGTTCGTCGCGGCGCGGACGAAATCCCAAAACGTTCCGGACGGAAATAGGCCTACGCGTCCCGACAGGGACGAGCCATTCCTCGGTCGGCGTTCTGACGCCAAGGCTCGGCCTTGGCCAGTTTGGATCCGGCCCCCGGCCCGGCGACGAGAATTCGGTCGCGCAGAGATCGGAGCTGAGAACTTTCGCGGCGCGCTCGCGCGAGCTTGGCCTCGCGCGGGTATCTTTTCAGAGTGCCCTGAAACGCGGTTTTTGCCGGCTACCGGGCTGTTATTTGCTGCGTGCCACCTCGTCCACGATGGTTTTGATTTCGACAGTAGCGCCGACAGCATCTCGTCATTGTGGGCTCTGCCGACGAATGCACAAGGACCGACCGCCGCGCCGCGATCCCGTCAGATGCCTAGCTGGGCATAGGGTTCGTCCCGGGCCCTTCAGCGAGCTTTTTCGTTCACGGTTCGACCAGACAGTTCCAGGACAGGGGAAATTCGGAAATGCTCGACGTCGTCTGCCCGGATGGCGAATGCCAGGCCGTTGAAGAAACCGCGCGAAGACGTTCGCCGGGGGCATCGATCGTGCTATCAAGCTTGGCCGCGAGGGCCCGAACCCGTCCACTCGGCAGCGGAGGCGGCGCTCTAGAACTCCTCGCGTGTCATGAGCTAAAAAAGTTGTCTGTGGCGCGTGCACACGCCTTTCTCATAGAAAAGATGTACCTGCCTGGCGCCGGAGGCCATCAATGTCGAGGCCCTTTGCGCGAGACGAAATGGCTCGAGCCGTTTCCACCGGCTGGCGGACAGACGCAGCCCTACGGTGCACTGCGGGACATCTTCCTCGCCTTCTTCATTCCATTCGCACTGCCGACTGATCCGCATGTGATTTCGGCAGTGATTCGGTGCATGTTGGAACGGCGCACCGCGCCATCGGGCGACTCGCGCAGGACCTGCGGAATACATCGGCGCGGCCCGTTTTGATTTCCACGTATCGCCGATCTTGACGCCAAGCGGGCAAGTCTCGTCTTCATTGTTGCAAAGTGGCGTCGACACGTGATCGACGCCGGCCAACCGGCTCCGGCGCCAGAAACGCCCCACTTGCGTCAGCGACCCTGTGCGGGCCCTGGATTATCGATGCACTCCAGCCTTGGTGGTGCCTTCTCAGCTGGAATTTGGGCAATCGCCATCCGCGGCGCCGGCGACAAAAGCCGAGCCGCTGCGCAGTCGAGCGAGTCCGACTTGTAGACTACGCCGTTCCAATATCATAGCCAGGCTCGCCCGGGGCTCCGTGAATTCCTATCCCGATAGGGCGCGATCAGCCGTCACCGTATCGGACCGCGTCATCCGGGTTCACTCGAAGCCCCATTCCGAAAACGCGCAAATCGCGCTGACTGCGTCTCGAGCAACAGGCGCGCTAAGCAGCGGCCCATGCATAGGCAAAAGAATTTCATGGGCCCGATTTCGTGATCTCAAGTGAGCTGGCGAAGGCTGCAGCACGCAGGCCATTACGCGGATTGGCGGAAGACTTTCCGGCCCGCTGCGTCTCTGCGCGTATTTCAACGCGGCAGATCGGCATTGGCTCATGAAAACTTCACCGCGTATTCTCAAGGATGTTCAGGCCACCTTCCTTGAGGCGGTGAGAATGTCACTAAGGGTAACGTCGCATTCGAGCCGTGGACATGCCTCGGCCACTGCCCGTCGCCCGTGTCGCTGCTCGGATCAGTTTTCATTTTTTGTAAGCTAGGTGAGAGACAGCCCGTTTAATCTTCGGCTCAGCGTGATCAGGACTTCTTTCCGTTCAGCGAGGCCCAGAAAACGCAATGCGTCCAACGAAGTCATCACGTCCTCGATTGTGAGGCTGTTTGTCGACGACAGCATGGGCGCGGCATGGGGGGCCGCCTTCGCAAAAGCTCCCGGCGGGGCCGCAGGCCGAACACGCTCGTGGGGCTGTTGCTCGCGCTTCAGCTCGGGAAAGCGCGCCTCGATGCGAGGTTGCGCTGGCGAAGCGCGTCATATTCGGCATCCGTTATTTCAGGCGCTGTCCGTTGCGAGGTCATAGGTTCGTCGTTCACGGGATGCTTGCCAGTCGGGCAAGGTAGCCTTACCTCGAGGGTGTCAGCGTTCGTACGGGCACGCTTGTTTCATTGCATCCTCCAGCAACCTCCCCGCAGCAGGGCACGAGCCTCTTTCTCGGTGACTCGCGCAGACAGCATTACGGCATTTCTTCTGCCGTGCGTGTCATTAACCGCGAATGCGTGTTGCCGCCAGACGTTTTGTCAGGGCTTTTTCACAAAAGCACTGTGTCGCCGCGAGGCTGCAACCTGTGGACTATGCCGTTGATGCGAGACCTTGCTTGCCCCTGCTGAGCGCCACGAGCCGCTCTCCGACTGCTGCCGCAACCGACCCACGACCCCTGGTCGACCTCATCAAAGATTCAGGGTTTGCGCGATCCGGCTTCGGCCAAGGGAATTTCAGCGCGAGCGAGAAAGGCGCGCGAGTTCGCACGACGGCGATTTTCTCAAGGGCCATCCCGGCTCTCGCGATTGGTCTCTCGGCTTCAATCGACGATCAGCCCTGAGGGCGCCCTCTCCATCCGAAGGATCAACGCAGTCGAGATGGTTCGCCCGACCGAGTTTTCAGCGGCGCAGCTCCTTGGCAATGGCCTTTCAGCCGGCCGCCGCAGCCTTTCGGCTGGCTGAGGGTCTCGGCTGCCTAGGTGCTCAGCGCGCCTGGGCAATGCTTGATTACGGCCTTTACGAGCGGCGTCGGCATTTACCGCTTCGGCAAGATTCAAGCGTCGCGCAGCGCAGCAAACAAGTCCGGACAGGGTCTCCCGGACGATCGCATGTTTCCGCGCAGTGCCTTCAAGGCGGAAACAGCGGCTTCCGCCGAGCTAGCGCTTCGTTGTCGTGATGATCAACGTTTCCAGGCCAAAATACCGCAGATGCGGCTTCCGTTTTCATCAGGCGCGCGATTCAACGGCCTCGGCCGCAAGTTCTGCGCGCTTCGGCAAGTTTGACGAAGCCACAAAGCCTGGAGGCGGCAGATCCGCTCCATGCACGCGACGCCTGCGACAGGCTCCGTACGATGTCAGGCCCCGTCTCCGCCGCGCTTTCAGCTTCACTTAACGATCGCCGCGTTCGGCTGCATCAACGGGCATGCGTTGCGATGCGAGTTCTGCGCCTTCACCGGCCACTGGCGCGCAGTCGTTCAAGTTCCTCTCCACCGACTTGGCCCCCAGCCATTCGCGGGTCGCCATCGGCGTCCGCTTGCTCAGGCATCCAGTTTGCCCGCGCATCTCGCATGACCTGCAGGACGTCGAACGCTTTCTGCGCAGGCTTGATACCAGTTTCTCATTCCGGCAAATGGTCGAGCAGGCGCAGGTGCATGGAGGGGCCGCATTCAAGGCGGGGACGCGCGTGCTGGCCCGTGGGATTTCAACATGAGCAGTTCAGCCTATTTCGCGAGGAAGGTCCGCACTGGAACCGCCTGATTCATTTAGAAGGCACGTGCCGGGCCGGTGGGCGCGAACCACGCGTTCAGCTCTGCTGGGAAATGTCTTTTCAAATGAGCTTCGTATGCCTTGCTCCGCAAACGGCGCCCAAACCGGATGGCGCGCAGCGGAGGTGGCCGAATCGACAGCAACGTCGTCTGATCAGCGCCGGACCGGAATGAAGGGCGGCGGTCCGTTGCGGCGGCCGATGGCAGAGAGACAGGGCATCAAGAGGATTGATCGATTGCGGCACCCGGTTCTCACCGTTGAGCGCGGTAAACCGGCGCCGGCTCTGTCCAGGCGGTCAATCAACCGAAAATCACGGATCGAATGGACAAGATCATGCCTGCTCCAATAGGCATTGGAACAAAACAGGAAACAAGAAGATTTCTTTCAGCCCGAGATCGGAGGGGTGCGCAGGCCGCCTTCAACCAGAGACTTCACTTCCCCATTCAGCTTGCGGACAGCAGCTCCCAAGACCGCGTGAATGATAGGACATCGACCCATGCTGTTCAGGATTGAAGTTAGGTTGGATACGATCCAAGTTCCACGCGAGAGCGGCGCAAAGGTGAGCTTCAAAAACTCCATATCGATATCACGCCCCGGTATCGGGGCGGCGGGTTTGACATATTGCGGTTCCGATCGGATCCGTACTGGCCCTCGCGGGTAATAGCCCGGCTGTTCGACACGCATATGCCCGGCACCAGAGGCACCGACGTTCCATGGCTTTGGCGATCCGTTGCGGGCCCTTCATGGACTCCGAAGATAGACGCCGACTCCATTGTCCGTACCACTGCTGGTAGTCGAGCCCGGCCTGCCAGAGGGCGTGACGGGCCAGCACCGTCAAGGTGCGTGCCGTCGTGCCAGGCGGGAAAGCGCACGGGCCGTATAGCAGCAATATGTCCCTTTCAGGACCAGCGTGTAATGACGCCGCATTGTTCGTCACTTATCACCATCGGGACCGTACGCGTGGACATCGGTTTTACGTTCGAGATACTGGCCGGCCGGAATTTCGAGAGGAAGAGCGAGCGCGGCTCCAGCACACGGTTAGACGCTCTCGAAGACGGGGATAGTGCGGCAGTGCCCCGTGCGGGCCGGCGGCGGATATCGTCGGAAAGAGAGATCGTTGAGGCGTTAGCTCTTCGCGGGAAGGCTTCCAGCTTATCACACGCTCAATCGGGTTGACCTCGCGCTCGTGCGCCTCGGTTTATCCAGCCAGTGCAGGAAGCGGGTGAGGGCCTACGGCCCGTCCGTTGTATGGGCGCCTGGTGCGCAATTTCGTATCGTTTTGCAGGCTTCTTGCGCGCGACGGGTCACGTGGCGCAACACTTTTGCGCCCGCCGCTTCCAGCGTGTCGAAGAACCAGCCGAGGCCACGTCGGGGATCGACGTCACCGTGCTTGCGTTCAGGTTCCAGGCGACTTTTCAGCTGCGAAGCGGCGCACAGTGACGCATTGGAGATGGGTGGGCAGGTCATCTGACCTTGGCTTCAATCTGAACAGATCAGCGGACCCGTCCAGCGCGCAGGATCGCGCGGCCGAGCGGCAAAGGGTGCAGCTGGACATCCGCCGCCTCGGATGTTTGAAGGCCAGGCGATCGCGCGGTGAGTGGACCAGGCTGCATCGGCTTTTCGGCTTTCGGCGCGTCACGATGCGGGCGCGTTGATTCGGCATTGGTCCATGCCGGCATACGCAACCGCAGTTAGTGATCTCGACGATCAGGCCGCGGTATTAGTGGTCCGGACGGTCCTTCCAGGCGCGGGTGATCGGGTTTCTCGGCCCAACAGCGACGAGATTGGCACCTGAGCTGCCGCACCTTGCTTCAACAAGATGACCTCATCGGGCTGTACCAGTTTTCGGTCATATTCCGATTGTCTTTGCAGACATGTCTGCGCGCGCAGCTTCGGAAGGCGCCTGGCTCCGGGATTTTTGAGATTTCTCGAAAACAGGTGGGTCGGTCTGTGCCGCTGTTTGTATAGCGGCTCGGCGAACAGGATGGCGCGGTTCGGCGATAACACAGAAACGTATTTCGAAGAGCGTAAGCCGCTGGACCAGCCAGGTGCATTAGCGTCGCGCTGCGTTCTGGTATTCTATGCCATCGTTGTCGGTCGACTAGAACAGTCGAAGATGGTTGCGTGGGCGGCCAAACGGGAAAGACTCTTTGCGAAGGAGCGGGCAAGTGGGCCCGGGCCGTTATCGCGGCCCGCCGTTGATATCAAATGTCTGGCTATGATTGTGGTATAACGCCGGCTTCGACTCATTGAAAGCGCATCCTGTGATGCCATTTCGCTGCATATGCCGGTAATCCATACTTAAATGGTTTACGCTGAGCCATATGCACGGCACATCAGAAAATTGTGCACGCACCTAAATGGAATGAGACATGGAGACGGTTATCGAAACCGCCCAGCTTGTGAAATTGACCGATCAGCATGTGTTGCTGCACGCAATACCCGACCAGCTGCGCCGCAAAAATTCCAAACTGATGCAGCCAGCGCGTAAATTCCTTCGCCCCCCAGGTCGGCGGTGGGCGCGTTGGGTTGCTTACCTGAGCCGAATACGATTTCCGGAAAGACCGGGTGACCAGCCGTTCCTTCTTGATCCGAGCTGGAAATCAGGCCGCGCGAGGCAACGCTTGCGAACGGCCGCCTGATTGGTGCAGCAGGCATGACAGGATGATCGTCCGCCAGGGCGCCGTAAGCGGCGCTTGATGGTGGGGGGCAGCCGATTCAGGGGCTTCGATCGCATGTTGGCGAAACAGGTATCGTAGGGTCCGCCCTGGCGGTATGCGTGGCGTGTATGGCCCGGGGTTCAATGCAGTCTGCGTGAAATAGCGGTCACGATGGTTCTTGCCGCATTTCGTTGGCGACCGGCGGACACTGTGAAATCGATATCCGTGCGATGTGAATCTAGTGTGCACGCCGCCGTTTTCATTGACGGCGATTCGCCAGCGCCAGACCGGTACCAGATCGCAGATAACTTTTTCGCATGGCTTTCCCGCCGCCGGCACTTCATCAGCGAGCTAGGCAGCCAGGTGTTCCGTTGTGGCCAGTGCCGAAGGCGGGGCTGCTTCGATTAGGACGGCGATTCTTGCAGGTGCCATTGCTGAGGGCGTGGTGCGGCCACGAAGAATGTGGCCGCGCAAGGCGGCAGGGCTTCGAGCGAATGGGGTCACCCTGTCGCGATCTTCGATTCTCATCGCGCGGTAGAAGTCCTGGGGACGTGTCGTGGAATAATTTCAAAAAAAACCGACCGCCTCGGCTCTTCGGCGTTTTCGGTGAACGCGTCGAGTCGCCATGCAAGGCAGATCCGTATTCTGCGTCGACTGCCCGCCCCGGCGACGGTCGCCCAGGCAGGGCGTCCAACGGCGGAAATGATAATATATCGATATTTTGGGCCTCCGTCCGCACCTCGCGTCGAGTAGGGTAATCTGGTACGATGCGCAGAGCTCGCTTAGGCTGTGCAACTATTAGACCGCAGGCGGCCAGAGGCGTCACAGCTAAGAGTAGTCAGGGATGGGTGGAGGTGTGGCGGATGGTCACAGTCGCTGGCTCAATGGTGGGAGTAATGGGGGTCAGCAGGTGGTGCGGCTTGAGGGTTCTGGGGTCGTTCAACTCCGGAAAATCTGTCTCTGCTTCGAAACCGGCGACGGGGGAAGCGCTTTGCATCGCTCTCGCGCGCGCTGTGTCGCGCGGCATGTCGGTCCATGATATACGCGTAAAGGTCTTGTTCGTCCGGACGTATTTATGAAGCGAGCTTTTTCGATATGGCGCGCAGCCGTCGGTTCGACATGGCCAGATACGCGCACGGCAGGGTCTGTGTTCGTAGGCGACCTGGGCTGAGGTGGCCGGACTGCCGCTTGGGCAGAGCGCACCGTTTGTGAGTCGACGGCTTCGGTGCGTCGGCAAGCAGACTTTGGTTGCTGCGGACCCGGCGCCACGCGCCGAGTTTGCGCAGGACGGACGGCGGGCAGAATGGCTGACGAAACTTGTCACGGCGCTATGGGCATGGCGGCAAATGAGCTCGGTACAGGGCGATGAAATTTTTCATTCCCCTCGCGTCCCGGCGTGCCTTGATTGCAATACATGTCTTCGGCCGTGTGATTGATGGCATGGCAATGTGCACGGCTGAAACGGGTCGATCGGGAGGCGAGGAAAACCACCGGATCTGTTCGAGGAATGGTGAAGCGCGCTTCGCAGGCGCATTCGCTTACGACGCGGCACGGTGCAGGCAATGAGATCCTGGCTATTCGCTTGCGGCGACCTGCCTGGCGACCGCCCGGGCTGTTATGAGTATGGCAGCGTCAGCGACGAAATGGGAAAAACTGAAAGGACGTCAGCGACTATTCCGCAATTGGGACGCTTTTGTGCATTACCCGCCCATGGTGTGGACGTGTGTTAGCCTATGCTGTACCGGTCGCCGTGTCCGCGCAAACGGCGACTTGACGGCAGAAAAATCGGCAGGCCTTGGGATTTTGAGGTTGTTCCCCGGCCGCCATTCTGTGAATGAAGTGCAGGAGGCGCAACGACGCGCCAAGAATGCCAGGGAGGCTGAATTGACCGGGGTCATGATTTTCATTGAGGCGCATGGCGGTCGCAACACTGGCTGCCGCGATCCGGTACCGCATTTTTGCCTACACTGCAACACGGTGCTGGATCTGACATCGACCGGCTCCTTTCATTGCTGTTCGGGACTGGCGTTGTTTTTATGGCGGGCTTGTGCAGGCAAAGGAACCTCCTGTCATCTGATGCAGGTTTCGCATTGCCTGCCTGATGAGATTCTGTGGCTGGCAGTGGCGTATTCGGTGGTTCGGACCCGGCACGGGGCCCTGATCGGGCGGACATTCAGCAAATGTTTCGCAGCCGGCGTCACCCAGTTGCGCCGCTGACCCCGGTCAGACGATCCATAAGCCCTTTTCCTGATGTTCCAGATGAGTTCGCCATTCACCCTGCCTGATCCTCGGCGCCTTTGCGAAGCGTTGAAACTTCGCAGCCGTACTGGTCTTCTCGGCGCTCTGGATGCTATCTCTACGCACGCGCTGGGGCATGGGTCTGGGCGGCGGCTTGGGCTTCGCATCGCGCCGGCCTGATCGATTTTTGCGGGTGGTGCGTCGTGCACACGACCGTGGTTCTCAGCGCTCGCGTTTGTGCTGAATCTCGGCAAGCGCCAAGCATTTTCCGAAAGAATGCACCACCGGCACAATCCGGCATTCGTCATGCTGGGCGCCTCGATGCTCTGGGTCGCTGTTCGGCTTTAATGCCGGCGCGGCCTTGGGTGCAACGGCGACGCGGCGGTGCCATGCTGTGACATACGTCGGCCGGGCGACCGTTCCCTGGTTGGATGTGCATCGAATGGATCAGTTTCAAGCGCCGACCTTGTCGGCATGCCACCGGCATGGTGGCGGGCTGGCGGACGGATCACGGCGGCTGCGGATCTGTCGGACGGTTCGGCGCTATCATCTCGGCCGTCCTGGCGGCTGTCGATGTGTTTACGGCCAGCGGTTAGTGTGATCCGGCAACCGATGAATTGACGACAGGCTGGACGTGTTCGCCGTCCATGGTGTCGGAGCATCTTCGGCCGTGGCCATCCCCTTTCCTTCGCGCGGACTTGGACGATGGCTCGGGGCCTTGGTGAAACAGCATTTGCAGCCAGTTCGGCGTGCAAATCTCGGCGTCGTTGCTGTTGGGGGCCTATCGGCGATCGTTACTGTCGGCTGCTGTTTGCGATTCAAGTCTTTATCATACGGTAAGCGCGACGAAGAGGAAGCCGGTCTGCGATTCGTTCGAAGACCATGGCGAAGCGCCGATAACCCCAACTGACAATGCGAGCGGGCCCTGGCCCGTGAACAGGCAGGCGATTACCCATTTCACCGATAAGGCATGGCAATACCGTTTCAGTTCCTGTCGGGGCCTTGCGGTTTGCAAGGCATACCACGGCTCTTTTCGGGTCGTCAGGGCGGGTGTGAGGGTCGTGTAGACAGCCGTCGAATGTAGGTCGGCTCTGGCGACAAGCGGACGCAATCTCCGCAACCGGGCAGCTTGTTGCGCACGCTTGGCGGCGAGCACTTATTGTCTTAGCTTACCAAGGTCCATTCGGCGCAGCGTTTTTCCGGTCGCAGCCCCGTGGAGCGAAACGCCCCCAGGCGATTGCGGATGGTCACCGGGACGCCCGGCATCGGCTTTATGCATGCCTGACGCGATTGCACGCCCGTCCTGTTCGCGACGCGGGCAGGGGTGATCGTGAAGCTGAATTGGGGCTGGAAAGGGTGCGTTGGGGGGGTTACTGGAAGCAACGGTGACCGCCATGGACGAATTCTCGGTGCGAACGCTCGAGTTATTCCACGCGGCGATCGCCGAACATCGGACAGGCGAGCTATGAGTCGGTCCGGAATTCAGCGACGCATTCATGTTGGCTCGCCCAGGGAGCGAGGTTGCCTTGTTCCCCAAACCGGCAAGGGCGACGGCTCAGTTCGAACCTGCCAGGTTTGTCCGCCAGGCGGGTGGGGACGCGAGATGGACCATCGGGCGCGTGACCCATGTGGGGGCATGGACAACAGTGGCGCGATGGAAAAAGACGCCCTATTTTTCCCAATTCGGCCGCCGGCAATATCGCGGCGGGAAAGGCGGACTATGGCGGCCAAAAAAAACGATCCGTGATTCCTTTGTGAAGGGGCTTATGAAAAAACGCCGGCCGCTCGAGTTTTGTTGGCCGAGAGTTTTTCACGCGCTGCAATTTCATCCGAATCTGAGTTGCATCCGGCGGGGGAACGCGGTGTTGGCCCAGGTTTTTGCGACTCCCCCCGCTGGGGGCTTTTGTTTTTTACAAAAAAAAAGGCGACAACGCGGGGGGGGCGCGGGCAAGGTTCAGGGGGTAATGAGGGGGGGTCCCGAATTTTTTTTGGGAAAAAAAAAACTTCTATCGTGAACGATTCTCTCTCTTTGGG
>Ga0163217_1001502_pt1 | contig 11685 bp, 8 predicted proteins | sample SynspAceP_FD_185933 | JGI IMG/M metagenome (GOLD analysis project Ga0163217, IMG submission 185933) | Saline lake microbial communities from Ace Lake in Antarctica - Synechococcus sp. Ace-P (PacBio error correction) | ecosystem: Environmental > Aquatic > Non-marine Saline and Alkaline > Saline ... | reverse complement strand
AGCAGCTCCGACGTTTTTTAAAACGACAATTTTACTGAAGACCGACAGCTCCTTAACTTCCTTCTGGCCTGCAATAAATTGCATATCAGTATTTCGAAATGTTTAAAATTTTTCAAAAATGTGATATTCTGATGCATCACATCAACAGCCGGTGATGTTGTCCCCATCCAATTATAACCTCTCATCAACCCAGCATCTTTTATTGTAATCGGTTTTCTGGTGTTCCTTTTAGGTAAGTGGACGTTAAGCCATCTGAAGGAGTCATTCATGGTCAACCATAGTTCCAATCTTTCAACTCTGTAAAGCCCGGCATGCATAAGCAACAAGACATCACCCGGCTGAACTTTTTCTCCCAAACGCTGCCATCACCCAATCCGGGCCCCGTAATACGCCTGCAGGATACCAGATAACTGGTTCTCGCGTGGCCCGTCAAAGGTCTCCGGATAAAACATTGTTAAGGTTCACCCCCTGTGTAAGGCTGCGGTTCTGTTCGGGGTAGTTTACCTTGACAGTTTGGACTGGTCTTCCCCTTCCACGCCATCAGGATCTGACATTTTAATCTTTACATTCGATCAGTGCCGGTTGTAAAATTGGAGGAATACTGCCAGGCAAATTCCCTCCCGTACAGTGTAGAGTCGAGATTTTGTTCCGTTCACGAAGATGTGTTCCCCTCCGATACGTACCAAGGGCCTGCATCTCGCCAGGTACTCTCGCCCACTGCTCGAAATTTGCCACTTCTACTTTTGGCATTTCGGGTTTTCATCCCTGAAAATTTGACCACTCAAAACCCAAGTTGAGTAAAAGTAGGATGCTCAACAGTGAACTTTACCCACTTCATGTGCATTCCTTTTGAGCCTGTTATTGTCCCAAAACCTTAGGATTGTTTAAAATATAATTAATTGATTTTAATCCATTAATTCATTTCATTTTAATTCAATAAGTAAGTACTTCAACCAAAAAAAGGAAGCAGTTACTTTTATTGTTCAACCATTTATCTTTATTCCCTAATTAGGCGATTAGAACTCTTGATGCAAGGCACGTAGCACCATAGGTCGGGTGGACTGCCTATTTCGAAGTGCACCAGATCCGGCTGCTTTTCCATTGAAGCCGCATTTATGTTGGGAATAATAACGCCGACTCTTACGCCTTACCCTTTGGGTAAGCTTAAAGTTAAGGGTCCACTGCGTGTAAACACGGAGTAGGCATTCACCAAAGGTGTATCTACAGGTTGCTTGGATCGGTTTTCTCAAGATTCTTCAAAAATATCATAATCGACCGTTATGCCGTGCCTTTTCAAGACACTGGCTTTGCTCAAGTTCTTTAATGTTTTAAATTCTACGGTCTCCCCATAGGTGACAACCCTCTATATTGATTTCAGGGACTTTCAGGGCCTTGGTTTTGGTCGATACCCGTTATAATCGGCTTACCGAAAGGTAGTTGTTAAGGGGAATTTAGGCAGTCGATGTATAGGTCCCATCGAACCAAGAAACAGATTGTTCCGGTTAGTTCGAATTTGGGTGTCCACCACCAACGTTGTTTTCCGCGGATGAATTGTGTTGTGATAAGCTGTTAGACGGGGTACCCCTCCGTGGTATTTTAAGCCGCTCCTCCCTTGTTTATGTTATAAGAACATTCCTGCATTATAGTAGGCAGGACCACCAAATACGGGTTGGGCACTTATTTCCACTCTGTGCAGTGTTCACCTCTATTCCGCATAACACGGATTTGTGCACACCCCCCATCGCCTTCAACGAAGTCATCGACCAAGAGGTGTAGGTCCATTATTATAATTATCGATGGACACCGCTTTTAATTCCTGTTCTTTCTCGGGGTACCATAGGTGGATACCACCTTATGGCATCATGGGAAATATGCAATGGAATTATGATCGATTACGTGGCAGGACCATACACTTTGATACCGTAGTACGAATCCATCAAGGTGAGTCCCGTAAAGGGATAGGCCCCTCCCGGTGGGCAGCCAACCACTATTACTCTAAAAACGGTCGTTCGCGACAATGATACGTTGTTCCTGGATAGAAAGTTTTTTGAACCTGCGAATTCTGTTCCGAATTGCCCTCACCCACAATCCTCCATTACGACAGTTCCGTACGGCTTTAGGTCACTTGCCCCCTGCCAAATGTTCCTACCCGCATCGAAAACCCTGGCCTACGTTCCTAAAGGTAAGGTTCTGAAAAATGTTTGATGTTTCGGTGGCCATGACATTTAAATAGGTTTTCGCGGCTCCGTCCCCATCAAAAATGACCTTCGCCGCCCCGGCCTGCCTCGATTACGATAGGCGCTCTGCAGTCCCTTTTTTGAGTGAAAAAATAAGTCCGTCCGAATGGTATATGCTGCCATCGGGAAGAAGAAGATTTCCCCTTTTATAGAGCCCTCCATGTATTTGATAATTGTCCCGGCTGGAACCGGATCTTCGGACTTACGACCGTACCAAATTCTCCCTTTGTGTGTGATCGAACCGCCTAAGCAGAAACCAGACCCGGGTTAGTTCGGCTCTTCTTTTCCACCGGTATAATATGGGGAATTACATGCCTAACCCTTCCTTTCCCGGTGGCCTTGGGCTCGGCACGTTGCGCAACATTTGACAACTTTAACAGCTTCCCCATCGACCCATCAGGATCTTCCAATGTAAAGCGGGCCTCATACGGTACCGATGTTAAGGTCCAGGATAACTTCCAGCGAAACATATGGGCCGTTGTATAATCAATTCCAGCTCTTTCAAGATTGTTCTCCCCTATTCCTAAGGAGCCGGGGGGCATTCCCATCTTTCCATTCGCTGGCCCGATCCCGCTTCGATATCACCTTTACGTGGCATTGCGGTTTGGGCATCGCCCGCCGATCTTCCCATTTCGAAACCAAATTTCAAGCGTAGGGGGTCAACAATAAATTCTTCCCCCTTGGACCCCGTTCTGGGCCAGTGAAAGGACTGGGGGGAAAAGAAAGAGCGGCCATAACCAAAGGGCCCACCCAAACAGGTTTTGCAAAATGGCCTCCCTTAAACGAACTGCTTTTTCTTACCCGCCTTCCTTTTAAAATATATTTTGCAATTTTATTTGATTTTAATATGTTTATAAGTGTCCTAAATGACCGTTCTTCCTTGGCATAAAAAATGCCCTATTCCCCATAAGGCACCCGAACTCTTTTTATTCGGAAACGTTTTATCCCGTCCATTGGCCCCTCTAATCCAAAACCTAGGACGGGATACATATATGTTTAAAGGTTATCTAATACCAGGGATTCTGCTCAATTACTCCATTGGACTTATTAATGGCTGCCCTTGGTACTGGCCTCTTTTATACTCGGTTTTGCAGTCGTTAGAGCCGGCATCAAGTTGGTTCTGAATAAACGTTCCCCATCGTATCATATCCGTTTTCTCGCTTGTTCCTCTGCCCATAATTCCAAAGAAACCTTTCGTCCATTAAGTTGCTAGCCTGAATTCTTCTTTGGGTTAAGCACCGATTGGAAGATTCAGCCAATTCAGTCTATTTCTAAACCTCATTTACTAAATCATAAGCTTCCTGTATTGGGGGCGCTCTCTTCATTAACTTGCCTCGGGCCTTCATTAACAAAACATCGGCATATTCTTCATACATATATGTTAAGCGATTAGATTCTCCTGTTGAAGTGGATCATAGCATATTTTTCAAAGGAACAGCTCCGGGATACCCTTCAGCCCTACCATCAAATACATCCTCCATTCTCATTCAAGCCATTCGGCAAATTAAAATATTTAGTCCGTTCTCCGCCCGGGCGCCAAAATTTTATCATACATGCTTCCAAGGCAATAAAAAACCAGCCAAAATCGATCTACAAGTGAGATTATAAATTAAAAACATCCGTGATTGAGAGCCTCTTATAATTGGGCGGGTTAACAGACACTATCTCGCCAAGAATTTCCGTTTTGGATTACGACCTTGTGCTTGGATCATCTATTAATTCGAACAGGAATTGCCAATATTATTTCGCTATTCCCTCCTATGGTTCCACTTCGAAATTAGTAGCATAATCCATCTTACCAAGAATAAGCCCAAGCCTTGAATTATATCTCCAAGGCTCAATAAACTTTCTTCCCAAATTTTTTTGATTTCAAGTTAAGAGCCGCATCAAACCGGAAATAAGTTGCTGTATTTGTAATTCGACCATAATTTCAGTTTCAAATCGTGCAGGGTAATACTGCTGCTTGCTTGTAGGTAATCACTTTTCAAATCTGGTCCAGGGCATTGCTTGCTGAAGCCAGAATTGGTTCGAGTCCGGGTCTAATGCATTCGCTAATCAAGACGAAACTGGAACAGGACCATTTATAAAAATTCATTAAAAGCCAATGTAAATAAATGGCTCATTAGCCCATTTATAACTCTCCTATTATACCTATTCTAAGACCTTCATCCATCTCATCTTAGAATATTTGGTCCACCCTTAACGGCAATCATTGTAACTATCTTCTTAAGCCGTATTATTCCAGCCCCAAGGATCCAAAATCCTCTGACAAATCCAAATTACCATTCGGTCTCGTGTTGTATTTGGCGTTCTTGACACCCAAATGACGAGCCATTAAAACTGGATGCGTAAAACAGCTTTGGCAGGGGTTACAGGCATATATTCTACCTAGTCCCACCATATGAGGAGTTCACGAATTGCAACTGCTTCAGAGCATTCGAAGGAAAACCATTCAGGTGATAACTCGCAGTGAACGGTTTCCTGCTCAAGCTCACCCTTCACAGGAAGAAAAGAAGGTGAGCATACATACAAATGCAAATTTACCTCTTTGTTAAATTTATATAGACTTTAATCGTTTCATAATTATGTCTTTTTTATTGTTTATTATCTTTAAAACCGAAATATTTATTAAAAGAAACATTTAATCCAATTACTTATATTCCTTGTGATTGGATACGGTTTGTTGATGCCCAATTCAGGATCACCACCCCTTATATCCGGAAAAAAAAAAAAAAAAAAAAAAAAAAAAACAAAAGGATTTCTCAACTTTACGTTCAAATCTAGCACTGAATAAACCTTTTAGCTTTTGAATAATTAAGGAGGTGCTAGGGAATATCCCTCGCTATATTGCCAATTCTAACAAAGTTTGCTTTTTTTCAAAAAACGTAATCAGATCCACCCAGAAAACCCAGGTATTTTATCTTGAAAGCCCAGCAGCATGATTTGAACTTCTTGATTTATCAACGGACCATCTGTTTTGTGCCACTTCACTCAAAATATTGACCCACTAACAAGTAATTGAGTTCAACACCAAAGATTAGCCGTTTTACAACTCTGAATTGGTTTTTGTTCTGTAAGAAATCCATACGCAAATAATGGGACAAATCAAAAAATTGTTTTATAGCTGAACGAGTTATTAAACCAAAGCTTTAATTTTGGGTCATATGCTAACTAATAAAGAGATGTCTGCCGTTGAAATCGTCCAATTCTGGCGTTACCGGTCAATCACCAATTACTTGTCAAAAACCATCTATATCTTCAAATGATTATGGGGATTCCAGGCTTAATATCTGGGCATCCAAGCTGGCGCAGCCCCACCTGTGGTATAATTTCACCCGAGGTGTATCCATAAAAGGCATTAAAGGGTCTTCCATGACCAACATAGGCAGGAAGCGTGTTTATAACTTCATGGAGATCGTTCCCCCAAATCACTGGTATTAACGGGCTTAATGTGATATTGGTGGTTCCAAACCAAGCCATTCTCCTCCATTGATGGGAATAATGTTCTTTGTATTTAAGGGGCCCAATTTCCATCCCTTGGGTACGGGTTTTTCCTACGTTAATCTGCGACGGCTGGCGAACATGGAAAATCTACGGAAGTGGTCGAAAACTCAATAGGTCATCAATGGTTTTGTAAAATAATCAAATTGTGCCATCGATTTCATAATTTAATATTTTTAAAAAAATCCAAACCAAAATTTAATCTGATACGTTTCCCATGTTAAATCATCGTTGTTCAATGGTTGCCAAAATACACCTACGTTCTCCGTTAGTACCAAATACATATTAGAATAGAAATTGTATCTACTGAAACACCCGTTTGAATAAATGGAGAATGCATTTGCCTACCAATGGCGCTATTCCCGGTTACTCATATCCCACTTCTTGGCTTCCAACATATTGATCATGGATTATCTTCACCTACTAGATTATAAGAGGCCGAAATTGCGGGGAAAGAGGACCAAACTTTTTCTTGTTCTTCGCAAAGTTGGAAGATCTCATTCATATTCGGAGTTGAGCCAGTTACATTTAAGATTATTCGCAGCTAAATGCTTTGCACGGGCCAAAATTAGGAGCCCATACAAGGCTAGATTTTTTTAGACGAAGTTACTTCTACATTTTGTCTTCCTGCACTCAAATTATGGTAACTAAAATCATCTGTTATATAATTTGTGCTCTTTCCTGTAAGGGCTTTCCTTAAGCGTTTTCCTGATAAGATAGCCCACCCAACAAACTTAGCCTTGCATTTTCTCCAATATCTTTTGAATAGTCCAAAGTTACTTCGAGTGTTATTTGAAAAAACTATTCTGATAGCGATTGAACGCAAGTCCTCCAGTCTCGCCCCATTAATAGAAAAATTATTTGGGTAAATAAAGGGCCCCGTGTAGATTCGGATTCATCATAAGTGTAACCTAGCCTGAGCAGTGAAAATCGGCAAGAAAATTCCATGAAATATTGCACTGGCCAACAATCTGGAATTTGTTGTTTGTCATTCTATTTCAAAAAACGACATTGGTTTGGTTCCAGTACGAGGTTCTGGATTTTCAGTATATTCCCCGTCTGCATCTAGAAAGGAATATTTGGCAGAGGTTATCCAAAAGCGGCCTCAATAATCCCTGATTCTTTGAACGGTATCAGGAGACTCGCCGCCACTCGCCGCCCTTTGGGTTTGAGAATCGGATTTATTGTTAAGAAATATTTACCCCTATTTTGAGTACGTGAAAAATGGAATTATCTAAACCTTACTCTACCAACCGTATCTTTTTTAAAATCAGACTTTGACACCACCCTTCTTCTGATAGATTAGTTGGCGGAATACATAGTAATTGTTGTTTTGGCGTTACCCCCCGATATGGATTTATTGTGATCTGCTACAAGTGGCAGATATTGCTATAGCCTCAAGAGCGTTTTGCCGATTTGGTGCATTTTGTTATTTCACTGTCCGTATAGAAGGGGCTAATAGCACCCACCGGTACTTGGATCAACAGTGCCATAGGGCGCTAAAAAACCCATTTTCCACTCCAAATTAAACTATCATATGCAATACGATTACGGCTCTGTCATTTAAGATCTAGAATCCAATATTATCATAATTCCCAGATTTGCTTTTTTAACGAAAAGTTATTGTTTGTAATTGATAGATGACCTACATCTGTGAGCTTTTTTTTGTGTAATCAAAAACAACCCCCGCACCCGCACGTGCACCATTATATAGATAGCCACTCGGCATCCTTTTAACACAGAAATGGATTCAATATCATTTAGTGTTCAAATAATTTAATGGTGATCTGTTCACGTTGAAGTTATTGTACTTTGTGGAATTGTAACCTTGCTTCTTCGGCAGACTCATTAATAGGCACCCGGTCACTACATATAATAACACCTGAAGAGGGCAAAGGATGGATTACCCTAATCTAACATCCATACCCCTCTGGTTTTGACCGGTTTTTGCATTTACGACAAACCAGCTACAACTCCTTGTAGCCCTTGGTAAAGTTTGTGCCAGTTATGGGTTTAATCGAATCGCTTCTGAAAAACTGTATGTTATGGCCCACTGGAAAAACCTCTCTGCTTTCCATTGTTCCATATCCCCCACAACCACCACTTCATCCAGACGGCAAGCGGCGTCTTCTTGCATGCTTAACGGAAATGACGGGACTGTCGTTTCAACTGGTATTCATTGCGTCTTAATAGCCGATATAGGAGACCACCAATTATAGCGTTATCTCCAAACCGTTATTGAAAATTTTCCATTCAAAATCCGATTGTCACCGTTTGTGGCTTACCTTTCAACAATGCTGGGCACCAGGCAAGTGTGGTTTATTTTGTCAGTTATTGGTACCCGAAAATATTATCTTGGAGTTCCTTATTTTGCTGCTCTCCCATTATGCTCCATTTGGAAGATTTTTCACTTATTAAGGATAGCATTTATTTGTGTTACCTCAATGTTAAGATTTCCCAGTGCTAAACTTCGCTTTAGTAACATATTGGTACTATCCGGCCTTTTTTTGCACTTGTACTTTAGGAAATCCTTGAATATACCTTCTTCATAAAAGAAAATTTTATATTCAGTCTGCTCCATGATTGAGATTCAAAAACTTCGTCAACTGTCAATGATTCATCCTCTGTATTTTAACTTTAGAATGTTGAGATTCACCAAGTTATTTGCGTTTTAAAGCAAAAAAACAGTTGCGCAAAATAAGAAAATGAATGTTCTCAAATAATCAATTAGTAGGCATTTACTTTAACAGAAAATAACCTTGATCAATTTTAATTTCCATTAAATTTGTGTGTTATTGGTTGATAAAATTTTAATTAATGATTAATCAATACCAAGGGGATTTAGTTAGAGCTATAAAACTTTTGCGGTCCTGTTTAAACTTATCCTCCTTTTTTTTTTATTATGGAATTTCACCTTCATTGGCATATATTTTAATTGGTTTTTTAAAATCTGTTTTGTTATCTGTGTACTTGATAGTATACTGTACATGTTAAACCTTCATTATTATTTTAATAATGATCATTTGTTCTTTTATTTCATAATTATTTATAGAATTTAGATTTCATAATTGATTAAAATCTCTTCAATTTGCTTTGGTGTTTATTTCCCAAGTACCTTTGAATTTTAAGGAATTCCAATTTCTTTATTTTCGAAAAATTATATCGAACATCATACCCATCTAGATATTACTTTCCATAATATCTATTTAAATGCGTTTTCCTTTAAAACTGGAAAACCCCTTTTATCCATTGAGATTTTCATTTCTCTACATCAACTATTTCGAACTGATATTTCGTTTATTCACAATGTTTACATTTGCCTGTTTGATTTGGACCAATTATTTGTTTTTACCCCGTCGAAGTATTTATCTGTACTTTGCCCTTCGACCAAGGTTGTGGTAGATGTTCAAATTCATCTTTATAGCGCCTTATGTTTGAATTGTGTCCCCTACACCTCAAAGGTTCCTGCTGCATTATTAACCACCTTGAATTTTTGCACCCTGGTGTTCTGTGCTTGGGACACATTAAAATAGACTTCTCCATATGAGTTCTACTTTTCGGGTTTTACCTCCAAAAATGCCAACGGGGTACTTCACATGGGATTCGGAATTCAGCCAAACTTCTGTTCCATCTTGATAATTTTAAATTAGATTGTCCACCTCTCGGGTATCATTGACTGAGTACTTGTATACTATTTTTTTTTTGAACTTTGGTCATCGCGCTTCATATACAATTCTGCTCTCCATTGCTGCTAGCTTTGCGTTTCGAAAAGATGAACCCTTTTCCAATGCTACAAACAGAACCTCTTTCAAGTGGTTAAAGTAGCTCTTATCCGTACCTGGTTTATATTACTATTTACAAAAAACTTACAAGCAATAGTATTTAATTTGGTATCCACAACCAATTTCATCTTTATAAATAAAAAGCAGCCGTCAATATTGCAGCAAACAACTGCAGCTGCAGCGTATTATTGCTATATTTTTTATTATTGCGATTTGCTCTGGAAATTTTTCTTTTTTTATTACGTCTTACTATATTGTTCTTTTGCACTTTTTTTGTCATATCTGCCTATAGTCATATTTATAAAAGCATTGGTCTTTTTGAATGTATTCATAAAACAAAAATTTCGTTTTTTGGGAATACAGATCACATCTATCCAATTGCCTGAGTTCATTCAATATCGGCCTCTTGTTAGAAACTTTGATGATATAAATTTTCAATCTTTTATTCTCGTCTTTTCATATCTTTAATAACCCTTATAACGAAAGCTTACAATTGTTTCCACATATTATATTGAAAAAAAAAATATATTTGTTCAGATTCCAAATTCCATTTCCCTCCATGGAAAAAAAAAATTTTTCCGAACCAAAAAATACTTATCAAACACCCTTAAAAAGGGTAATACGAATAGCGTGATATACCTATCTGGTGGAACTCTATTATGAAAAGCTATGCACTATGCAAGAAACTTGGCCCGAGACGACTTTAAATTCAGAAGACATAGTACAAAAATGTTATTTATGAGAATGTGCGCAACAACGTGAAAATATTTGAATTCTAAATATTCTCTATAAAAACTACCTTTTTAAATCTGTTTACAATGAATTTGTTGATTCAATACGAAAGGATATTGCCATTTTTCCGGCGTTGGAAAAAAAGGTATATTTGAAGGTTTTGGATACTGTTTTTTTGCAAGCACAAGATCATTGATAATACAGAACGGCTTACAACTATAAGTAATCGAGAGCAAGAGGACCAATTGTTCCCCAAAATGTAAAGAAACTTTTTATTAATAGAAAAGAAGGGCTTACTTATATTGAAATTGCGGAATTTCAAAACGTTTCGGGTTAATACCGTAGAAAAACAGATTGGCCCAAAGCTATTAGAAAAGTTTCGCTGAAAATTAAAAGATAAAAATTAAAAACTGTATTATTTGTTATTACTTTGGTCTTAATTCTTAATAAAGTCAATTCATAAATTAACATTAAGGTGAGCTCTAATAAAAGTCGCTTAGGGGCGGAAATTCTTTTCCCAGGAAAGGTCTGTTGATTCCTCTCTGGCGGCCATAAATCTTCCACTAGGCGAGCGTTAGTATTGTTTTCCTTAATGTTTATCAATTCCTCTCTCTCCATTCTTTTCCGTGCCAGAGACATTCTTATCTGATGTCAGGTCAGTGTAAGGCGGGCACCCCCAACACAATTTTTCTTTCCTAAAACACAATCGGAATTAATGTTCATTTACAATCTTTCTCTGATAATGCATTATCATGATTATTCTGATAACTCTAGCTAACGCAAGATTTTCTAATATTACCCCCATCTTCTGCCTTTAACAGTATTTGAAGTATCACCATTGCATATCCAGAATATACTCTCTTTCACTCTTACTAGTGTGGCTTTCATCAGAATTTGACAGGAACCCCAGCTTCCACAGGCACTTGCCTGGGCAAGTAAATTGTGTATTCTCTTTGAGAACTGAAAATTGGCATATTTTACGACCTCTTATCTTAAAAACCCAAAGCTTATCAAATCAAATTAGGATTTGCGCTAGCGAAGTTTTTTCAGATTTTGATAAGAAGTTTCATATTTCTATTATTGACTTGGCTTTCTGCACGTATTACTTCGATTACCCTTGCGCTGCCCTTCTTGTTTGCTTGATTTACAATGAATTGAAACAAAAAAATCGGGCTTGTAAAGCTCTGGCCAATTTTGTTCCCCCGATGTCCCAAATGAAATCTAAGTGTCTGTATATCTGGTCAAATAGCATATCAGTTTTTTGTTAAATTAGGTGTTATTCAATCTAATAACTTCCGAAGCTACCTCAAGACCAAACAATCTTTTTCTTTATGCCATTTATACGATTTGCCCCTTGAATCCACTCCCCCGTTGTCCTGGGTCCAAAAAAACTACTATTGCTCTTTTTATTTACCTGAGCCAGAGTGGGATTG
>Ga0163217_1058479_pt1 | contig 11686 bp, 7 predicted proteins | sample SynspAceP_FD_185933 | JGI IMG/M metagenome (GOLD analysis project Ga0163217, IMG submission 185933) | Saline lake microbial communities from Ace Lake in Antarctica - Synechococcus sp. Ace-P (PacBio error correction) | ecosystem: Environmental > Aquatic > Non-marine Saline and Alkaline > Saline ... | reverse complement strand
CTGAAACTTTGCACCACGTTGCCGTCTGCAACACAAACCGTTCGAGCGTCGCTGCTTCGCCACCAGGATGACACCAGAATGGTGTTAGGTATTGGCAGGCCGCTGCGGATGTTCAGATCGTTCGCGCGCTTGCAATCCATTCGCCCATCGCCGCATACAGCAAGAACGCGGCCAGCGCCAGGGGAAGATACCATTGTAAATTTTGTAAAAGACTTTCTCGTTATTCTCCTCACTAGCCGCGTAGCAGTTTGATCTTGCTGTCACCCTGTTTCGGTCTGCGGCAATCTGCGGTTGATAACCTCAGAATGGCAAAAGGTAGTCCACCGTTGGTCTCACCGTGATTGGACCGCCGGCCAGAAGTTTTGCTTATAGTCCGATCCAGTCTGAAGTTGAGTATGGCAATTCGCAGCTTTGCACCACGCTGCCGTGTCATCGGCCTGAAAACAGGATGAACTGTCGAATTCTTCGCGATTCCAGATCCGTCAATCCAGCGTCCGTTTTAAATTTTGTCCCCACGAGAGGGGGGCGTTCATAGTAGAGTTTCTTGGACATCGTTTTATAAAAAAGATTGCGGTGGATCGGCTACTCAGCTCAGATCCTATTCAGATCACACCGGACTTACAGCACTCCACCCGCCGGCGATTGACGACATCTCCACATCCCTTTAACGACCCGGATGTTGTGCATCGCGCGCTTAGAAGTCCTCAAGCTCGCTATCGACAGGCATTATAATCCGCACGATGCGAAGCGTGCGCCCACACGGCGCGCTGGAGGTAAGTTGTTGCGGATTGTTGAATCTTTGCGGACAGCAAAAAAAGCCGCGACCGATTGGCGTGCGGCTTGTTGTAAAGTTTGGTGCGGGGAGTAGGAATTTGAACCTACCGACCTTCAGGTTATGAGCCTCCTTCCGACAGCTACCGGGCTGCCTACCACATCCCGCGCCCCGAGGTGCCAATGAGTAGTATGGCTTATTAATTTCATCGCAGAGAGATACTTATTAGAGTTTTGCAGTTTTGGCGTGACCTACTCTCCCCACGTCCTTAAGACGCAAGTACCCATGGGGCGCAGTAGCACTTAACTGCCGAGTTCGGATGGGATCGCTGTTTTGGCTTACGCTATGACCACCAACGAGTAAAACCTCTAAATGGGTCCCAAGTCAGTACAACGCATTGGTATGTTTATGCTTTTGTCTCAGTAATTAGTCTTTCTTCTACTGATCAAATCAAGCCTATCGAGCAAATATTACCATTCAACTTAACGTATTACTACGCTTACATCTCGCCCTATCGACGAGGTGTCTACCTCGGCTCTCAGGAACCTTGTTTGAGGGGGGCTTCCCTTAGATGCCTTCAGCGGTTATCCTGTCCGATCATAGCTACCCAGCACTGCTATTGCATAACACTGGATCCACCACGTGGATCGTTCACCCCGCGTCCTCTGCGGAACTAGGGGCCAACTCCTCTCAAGTATCCTACACCCACAGAAGATAGGGGACCGAACTGTCCCACGACGCTTCTAAACCCAGCTCCACGTACCTCTTTAAAACGGGAAACAGCCGTACCCTTGGGACCTGCTCCAGCCCCAGGATGAGATGAGCCGGACATCGAGGTGCCAAACCACTGCCGTCGATATGACTCTTGGCAGTATCAGCCTGTTACCCCGGCGTACTTTATCCGTTGAGCGATGCCCTCCCCACTTGGACCACCGGATCACTATGGCCGTCTTTCGACTCTGCTCGACTTGTCAGTCTCGCAGTCAGGCTGGGCTTCTGCCATTGCACTCAACGAGCGATTTTTCCAACCGCTCTGAGCCAAACCTTCGCGCGCCTCCGTACGATTTAGAGAGGCGACGCGCCCCAGTCAAACTACCCACCACACCAGGGTCCGATCCGGATAACGGACCCGGATAACATCAAGCCAGAACAAGGGTGGTATCTCAAGGGAGGGCTCCACGCAAAATGGCGTTCACGCTTCAAAGCCCACCACCTATCCTGCCACATGTTCGGCCTAATGCCAGTGTGAAGTTGTATAAAGCGTGCCACGGTTCTTTCCGTCTAACCTGCGGGGTAACCGGCATCTTGACCGGTGTTAATTCAATTTCGCCTGAGTCTATGTGGGAGACACGGGGGAAGTCGTTACCGCCATTCGTGCAGGTCGGAAACTTACCCCGACAAGGAAATTTCGCTACCTTAGGACCGTTATAGTTACGGCCGCCGTTTACCTGGCTCAATCAGAGCCTCTTCACCCCCTCCTTTTAACTTCAGCACCGGCAGCGTCAGACCCTAACTCGTCTTACGACTTCGCAGAGCCCTGGTTTTTTAATTAAAACAGCGCCACCCCCTGGTTTGTGCCCCAGCCGTACTTCTGCGTACAGACCGGGCCTCCTTCTCGCGAACTTACGGAGGTATTTGCGCAGTTCTTCAACATTAGTTCTCTCAAGCGCCATTTGTATTCTGTCTACCTATCCACCTGTGTCGGTTTAGCGTACGATTCTAACGATGGAAAGCTATTCCAGGAAACCTCTTAAGCAGCCCATCAATCATAAGGAGAACTACCTTCGAGATCCGTCAGCTTCCATTCTGCGCCCAGGAATATTAACCTGGTTCCCAACGAACTACGCCTTTCGTGCCTCGGCCTTAGTCGGCACCCTCCTCAGATTAGTTTAAAGCAGGAAACCCTTGGATTTTCGGCAGAGAGTGTCTCTCACACTCTTTGTCGCTACTCATGTCATCATTCTTCCACTAGTGATCTCTCCACGAATCCCTCCACAGGCCCGCTTCACAGAAAGCTCCTTGTGTCCCAATTCCACCGAAGGAGGATAAGGACACATGCAACTATGTCACACTACCGCTCTGACTACCATGCAATAAAAATGGCATCCTAAGCTTCGGCTCATGGCTTGAGCCCCTTTACATTCTTCGCCGCAAACAACTTATAGACCAGGACTGTTACGCTATCGTTTAAAGGATGGCTGCTTCTAAGCCAACCTCCTGTTGTTTTGCGTCTTCTCCACCTGCTTTCCCACTTAGCCATGAATTAGGGGCCTTAGCTGTAGTTCAGGCGTTGTTCCCTTTCCACAAATCGGACGTTAGCATCCGCTTGTGTGTCTGCCATCTAGACTCCTCGTATGCGGAGTTTTGGTTAGGATCAGTAAAGCCTGTGGGGCCCCATTACCCATCCAGTGCTCTACCCCCGAGGGTATTCGGATGACCTCTTACCTAAAAGATTCGGCAGAGAACCAGCTATCTCCGAGTTTGATTGCCTTTCCCACCCCTAGGCACAGCTTCATCCCGAATCCTTTTTCAAACGGATTTGGGTTCGTCTCAATAAGTGTTACCTAATCCTTCAACCTGGCCATGCCTAGATCACTCGGTTTCGGGTCTGATCCCACAAACTCAACGCCCTATTAAGACTCGCTTTCGCGCGCCTACACCTAACGGCTTAAGTTGCTTGTGAGACCAAAGTCGATGACCCCATTATACAAAAGGGGATACGCTGTCAGGACGTAAAGGTCCCTCCAAACTATTGTTAGGCGTCGGTTTCAGGTACGTTTCACTCCCCCTCGGGATGCTTTTCACCTTTTCCCTTCACGGTACTGCGTTCACTATCGTCAGTAAGAGATCTTAGCCTTCGAAGGTGCCGTCCTTCCATCTTCAGACAGAATTTCACGTGTTCCCGCCCTTACTTAATACGTCCTCTCATGCTTCTTATACGGACTATTCACCCCACTTGGTTGCGCATCCAACGCATTCTAACCACAATTGAGGCTCGCTGGTCCCCGTTTCGCTCGCCGCTACTAGGGCAGTATCAATGATTTCCTTTCCTCCGGGACTTAGATGTTTCAGTTCCCCGGGTTTGCTTTATAAAACCTATGTATTCAGTCTGATAAATACCTGTTTACCAAGTTATTAGCTGCTCCGTTGCCCGAGCAATAATAACAAAGTATCAGGGTGGGTTCCCCATCAGAAATCCATGGATCAAAGCTTTATTCTTCAGCTCCCCATGGCTTATCGCCAGAGTATACGTCTCATCGGCGCCTCTTACTGCAACGGCATTCACCAAACCGCCCTTTCCGCCGCTTGATTTGATCCCAGAAAAAAGACTGATTAATGTCCTACCCCCTATTCGGCTACTGAGGGACTATTACACCCTCAAAGGCCGGTAATTGCAGGACGTCAGTCCAACGTGGAAGACAGAAGCTGTAAGAAACTGTCTTTCCTATTCCAGTCAAAAGCATACTTTTTTACCCGCCCAAATTCACTATAGACTTGGACAGCGACCAGCTGCCATCTAGCCTACCTCCGTGCAGGAAGTAGCGTCACTACTCCTGGTTAGTTAACTTGACTCGACAACACGTCTCTTTCAGTCGCGATACATTCTAAAAGTACCGAGGAAACAGTCCTAAAAAATGCCGCTTCCTAAGAAGCCAAGCAACCGAGATCAACACCTACTCGTGCGACAGATCGTGTTGTTTGTTACTTTAAGATTGCTCTAAAAGTAACTGTATCTCTCTTTTACATGTCAATGTGCTGAACTTCCGAATGAACATCAGCGCGTCGTAGAACAGACGTTTCAAACATTCAACGAATTGCTGAAGATGTGTTCTGCATAGTGCGTGTGATGTGGAGGCCTAGGAGGATCGAACTCCTGACCTCCTGAATGCAAATCAGGCGCTCTCCAAGCTGAAGCTAAGCCCCATCAAACCCTTCGGGATACTGGTGGGTCGAGGAGGACTTGAAAACCTCCGACTTCACGCTTATCAGCGTGCGCCTTAAACCAACCTGAGCTACCGGAACCAGCGCGTCCAGTCCCCGTTGCGAAACTGCGCTTCCGCCCTGGCAGCTCTTTTGACTTCAAAAAGAGCCGAGAAGGGCCAAGCGTCAGCGTATTACTTTGGGCGCTTTAGGCAACCCTACCCCTCCGGGACACCGCTGCGCGTACCCTGTCGGCGGCGACGCGCATCTACTGCGCGTAGATACCAACTAAGAAGATATGAGGACCGGCTCGTCCGAGTACATCCTAAATGAACCGAATATGTACAGCTTTGTTATGCTGTCCTAGCCTAAGTGTTCCATGAGAATTAGCAAAGCTTAATCTGCGACTAGGAACATCCTTAGAGAAGGATGGTTATCAGCCGCCATGTTCCCCTACGGCACCTTGTTACGACTTCACCCCCAGTCGCTGATTCCTACCGTGGCGCCTGCCTCCCGAAGGTATAGCGCCAGCGTCTCGGGTAAACCTAAACTCCATGCGTGTGACGCGCGGTGGTACAAGCGAAGCGTATCACCGCTCATGCTGTTTACCGATTAACATAGCGATTCCGACTTCATGGGGTCGAGTGCAGACCCCAATCCGAACTTGAGGACAGCTCTTTTTGGGATTACCCCCATTGTCACTGCCATAGTAGCACTGTGATAGCGCCCAACCCGTAAGGCCATGAGGACTTGACTTCATCCACCCACCTTTCCTCCCGCTTATCACGGGCAGTTTCCTTAGAGAATGCCCAGCCGAAACTGCTGGCAAACTAAGGATTGACAGCTCGTTGCCGGAATCTTACCGAACACTCACGACACGAGCTGACGACAGCCATGGCAGCAACCTGTCACTGCGTCAACCGAAGTGAACGCCGATCTACTCGAGTTAGGCACAGGATGTCAAGGTTGGAAGTTCTGCGCGTTTGCCTTCGAATTAAACCACATGCTCCACCGCTTTGCGGGCCCCCGTCCCTAATTCCTTTGAGTTTTAAATCTTGCGACCGTACTCCCAGCCCGGAATGCTTAATCCGTTAGAGTGTGTTCACCGACAGTTATACTGCCCGACGACTGGCATCATCGTTTACGGTGTGACTACCAGGGTATCTAATCCTGTTTGCTCCCCACACTTTCGTACCTTCAGCGTCCAGTATCGAGCCAGTGCAGCCGCCTTCGCCAACGGTCCTCCAAAATATCTACGAATTCCCACCTCTACACTTGGAATTCCACTCACCCTCTCTCGAACTCAAGACCAGGAGTTTTAGAGGCATTCCAGGTGAGCCTCCGGATTTCACCCCTAACTTTCTGAATCCGCCTACGTACGCTTACGCCCAGTAAAATTCGAACAACGCTAACCCCCTCCGTATTACCGCGCTGCTGGCACGGAGTTAGCCGGGTTTCTTACCAGGTACTTCATTATCATCCCTCCCCCCCCCCCATGAGCCCGAAAGTGCTTTTACGATCTAAGACCTTCATCACACACCGCGCAATAGGCGTAATCAGGCTTGCGCCCATTCAAGATTCCCCACTGCTGCCTCCCGTAGGGAGTCTGGGCCGTGTCTCAGTCCCAGTGTGCTTGATCATCCTCTAAACCAGCTAAGATCGTAGACTTGCGTAGGCCATTACCCCACCAACTATCTAATCTAACGCGGCCAATCCCTCCCGATTAAATCATTCCCGCCCGTAAGGCTTATACGTATTACTCTCAGTTTCCCGAGGCTATTCCCGTAGAAAAGGGTAGTTCCCACCGTTTAAACTAACCCGTCCGCCGCTCGTCCGAAGACTGCGCTCGACTTGCAAATGTTTAGGCCCTGCCGCCAGCGGTTCGTTCTGCAGCCAGGATCAAACTCTCAAGTTGAAAAGCCATCGCTGCTTATCCTGAACGTCGAAACCTCTGCCACATCAAAACCTGCATCACTACTGAATGATACAGGCGTTTTCTCCGTTTGAAGTGCTTAAAGTTACCAAAGTAAAACCGAAAATCCGTCCAAACAGTGAAGCTTGACCACCGAAATAATCGCTAAGCACCTAAGTGCCGTCGCTATCGGCCATATGTTAGAGGTTGATACCATCGAATGAACCAAACCGTCCCCACATTATCTCTCAGATATCTAATTTCAAAAGCGCGTTGAGACAAAAGAAAACCAAAGATGCGCCTCGTAAAAACTTTCAAGCGCGGCCCCCCTCTATTACCTCTGAATTTCTCCCGCTACGTAAAGCTCCGAACCTTAGCTGTCGTCCCCGTCTAGCCCCCGGGTCTTCATGTTTCTGCGTTCCCGTAAGGCGTTCCTAAGGTTTGTTCCAAATTACCCGCAACCCCTTTTTTAGGATTCTATTTTCGTCAAAAAACCTTCACCAAACGCCCTGTTTTAATGGCCTTTCGGGCCCGGTGGTATTTCCGGGCTGAAAGTTCTGCTGAGCTCAAGCTACGCCAAAAAAAGCGCGCCTTCCCGTCAATACACCACCTGAAGTTGCATTTGCCCAAGGAATCGCGCGACTCGATCCGCCAAAAAACGTCGCGAATCCAATGCGACCTATAACGCGTGAAAACCGTCACATTCCGTTCCGGCACGCTTCTTTCGCGATGTCGACCAGCATTGCGGTGGTGAGTCAGGTATATACCTGCCCTTTTTTTCCCCACCGCCTGCATCAAACCGCATGCCAGCGCGGGTACGTCCTCGTCCGAGGTTTCGGAACACATTCATCACAGAAGAACGGCAGCACCGTTCAGTAGACGCCATCTGCTCGTATGCCGCTGCCCGGGCAAAGCAAGATACAGCTGGAAACCCGCCGTTTTGCCCTGTTGACATGGCGCCGCTCTTTCGATACGCCGCAGCTGCCCTGGACCGCCATTAAGAAACCCATCGCCCTGCGGGCCAGGCTGCGTCGTAATTAGTGTGCTATTTATGCGCCTTGGCGAAGATCGCTGAATGCCTGCCTCGGTGGCGGCTAAGCATACTACTGCGATGGGTGTTCCGGTAGCGGCGGATCGCTTCCCTCGGCCAGCGTGTACCAAAGCGTCCGGTGACGACGCAGCAGTACGGCCTGCATCTCTTCTTCTACTGACGCTTTTGGGAGGTCAGCGCTTCAATATCCCATCCCCGCCCACCGCGCTCCAATGCCGGCCTTGCGCGCGGGCCCGGTGTTCGATTGCACCATCCAGCTCATCGAGCCCGCGACAGACGTCGGCCAAGATCCGCAACCTCCGCCTTGGCCTGCCTCTATTCGGGGTGCGAAATGCTTAATATATCATTGCGCCTGGCCCCCAGCTGGCAACATTAAGCGCTTGCGCGTAACCGGCTCAGGACATCGGCCTTTGCGGCGCCAATTGCATAGCCTTGAACTGCGCCGTCGCGTCGCGCGGCGCAAGCATCCAGCGTCGAGGTTGTCGATCAATGCTATCAAAACGCGCGGGCCAAAAAGATGGCCTGATCGTCAAGCACCGGCGATCTCGCGCTGTGCCCCTTGCGCGCCGCTTCCGCACCGCTCTCCGTGCGGCCAGAATCACGGCGACGTGTTTCTTGCGCTGACGATGCCGCCGTCACCGCTGTTTGCAATGCGGCATAGCGGTATCAACGGCTGTTCTTGCGCGTCGCCCCGCCGCTCCAAAGCATTCCAGCCGTCAATAAAAGCCGCACGATCCAAGCTTGATGCCGCAATCTGTCGCTGGATGCCCCACCAGCCGAGCGTCGACTCGCGCAGCCTGCGCAATCACCCGGTCAGGCCGTTCCATGTATCCACATCTGCATCAAGCGCGCGCAGATATTCCAGCGACGCAGCCTGCGCATTGGTCCAGCGCGTCGGCGAGCGCGGCTTGCTTTTTTTCAGACGCAGCCCACGCGCGCGCCACTTTCTGTGCTGCGTGCTGGCACAAAGTGGCTTGCCGCCAGCCTTTTGCGGTTCTTAGGGCTTGCAAGCGCGTTGATCTGCGCCCTTGCCATTGCACAAACAGTCCGCAGTAAGCCTCCCCCGCGTGTAGACGGGCGGCAAGATCGCGCGCAATCCTGTTCGCCCTCGCGCAAAAGCGCGCATGTCTGCGGCAAATCGTCCCGCACTTTTCGGCTGTCACTTTAGCGCCGTTTCAGCAATCGCGCAGCCATCTAACAAGTCGCTCAGCCGATGAGGCGTTTCAGGCCCAAACCGATTGACTGTTAGATGCTCTGAGCTCAAGCTCGGCCCTTCAGATTTCTTGGAGCCCGTGCCTGTCTAGCCCGCGTCGCGTTTGCTGCCGCCACCTGCATGGGGCCGTCGCGGGTTCTCTATACACCCTGCGTTCGCGCTGCCGCATTTCCGCAAGCGACTGCACTTTGCCGGCAGCGACAAGAGATTTGCGCGGTCATTTCGCCTGCTCGCGGCTTCAAAAGCCGTGCGAGGTCCCGCTCCAACCACTTCTTTATGCTACCGCACCAAAGGCGCATCCCGCTTTCTGGCGGCCACGGGCGGCTGGCATTCATTCGCTTACCACGTCAGACCGTTGACCAGCAACGCTGCGCTTGTGTTTCGGCCCTCTGCAAGCCGATCGTCCCGCGGCGTTTTCAGCCTGCTCGGCAGCACGGCAGAGGCAAGCTGCGCATCAGTAGAGGTTTGCGCCAGCGCTTGAGCGCCCCTGACGTCGGGGAAGACAGGGGAGGCACCGGCACCGCATCAAACGTTACCCCCTAGCCGCGGTCAAACGCCGAGGACGTGCCCGCCTCTTGCCCCCGCCGGTTGCCAGGATACGCGAGGGGTCACTATAATCTAACCTATTAAATCTCGGCTTCGAACCTGAGGAACAAGCGCTCGATATCCGGAATCAACCAGCGGTCTCTTGCTCTGTTTCAATTCAAGCACGGTCGCATTCCTTCGTGCCTGTCGCTGCGGTTGCGCCTCGCCCTCCGCGGCCTGCAGGGCTTTGTGCGCATCGTTCAGCTGCCACACGCGCGTCCTCGAGCGTGCGAGGCAGACGGCAGAGATTGAACTGCGCCAAATCACAGTTCGGCGGCGAGGCCAAGTGCCCAGCATGCCGCGCATATATCGGCCGATCGCACGCAACAACTGGGCTTCGGCGTTCGGCAGATCGGACTGCCCAGCCTCTACCACTCTTGCGCCAAGAACGCGAGCGCATCCCACCTCGTCCCCTCGGGTCAGATCGCTAGCAGTCCACCGTTATTGCGTTCATAAATGCGGCACCGCAAGTGCTATGGCCTCGGTGGCAGAGCGTTCGAGCTTAGGCGACAAGGCGCGATCCTGTTTTGTCATCATTTTTAATCAAGTCTTCGCCATCAAAGCTCAGCGCCTCAGGATAATGCGAGAATCGGAGTCAAACTGAGCCTGAAAGTGCCTTGCCACTCTGTCGCCAACGGATCGCTTCCAGAATGGTTTCCAGAACGAATTTTCCGAAGTGAAAGCTCGGACTTGCCTGCGCGACGTTTCCTCTTCTGCCGCGCGCGTTTGTCCGGCGCCAGACGCCCAAATCGCGAAAGGCCAAGGCGCTGATAGTCAGTGCTTCTTTTTGATCTGCTGGACCAGATTCCGCCATGGCCAACTTAAGGGCCCGCGAATCGGGATTTTGTTGCCCCGCCTTTAGATAAAGCTCGCGATTTGCCCTGCTCTTACCCGTCCCAGCATGCTGCGACAAATCACTGATGCCCGCCGCCGCCGAAAAAGAAAGCTTGCCGATATCGCCTTCGCTTTTAGTTAACTCCTCGCCGCCGGCCTCGATGGTTTCATTCGTCGAGACCAAAGCAGGCCTCTGGTTATTCCTTTTGCGGAACACCCGCGCAGGCGGCAGACGAAATAGGGCATCCGGAACCGGCTGGACCCGCGCCATCCACAAGGTTTCCCGACGCTTGGCGGCAAAACGCGCCAGCTGGTGGATCTGCCCGTTCGATATCAAGGGTGCCGCTCACCCGAATCGTTCGGCGCGCGGATGTTTAAATCGCATAGGCTCGCGTGCAGCAAAACCCGTACCAGCAACCTCAAATATCCCTCCATCAATTGGTTTTTTCCGGCTCGTTTCGGCCAAAAAAACGATGTGTAAATCAAGAACCCGTTTCAGAGAGGCGCGCCCCAAAAATCCAGCAACACGGTCGTGAAGTGCCGAAGCGATCAAGCCGTCCAGCGTTGCAGCCGCAATCATGCCCCGCCCCCCCGCATCTGCGCCGCCATTGCCAGCACCGCATCGTCGGTTGAGCTTGCTGCAAACAGTGCCTTCTTGCTGCCCTCGGCGTTCGGGGGCCAAAGCCGCGCGCTGTTCTGCGGGCAAAAGCCCGCAGGGAATTTGCTCAATCCTGCGCAAGCCGTCACGGGATGCCGTTTCTGCCGCGATCTCTTCAAATTCAATTGTTGCGCACCCTCGAAACAGGCCAACTTGTCTTGGCGCGTCCTGCGATTAAAGGCGTCACGTCCAGCGTCCATCTTTTCGATCCAGAAGCGTTGGCCGATGCTCTCCGCGATCTCATCCGCCCTTGGGCGCCGCCCATTGCGTCTGCCAGCTTGCCTAGTTGGCCACGCAAACAAGCATGTTTGCCCCATCAAGCCGCAATCGTAAAAAATCGCCGCGGCCCCGCCCCTGCCTGCGGGGCCGGCCAGCGCCGACTTGCCAGTGCCGCGCGCATATCTTCAATCCGCGTGTCCACCCACCAGTCAGATCCCCAAACAAAAGTCGCACCGCCGAAAAAAAAACTCGTTACCAACCCGACGTTGCGGGACTTTCGGACACCGAAATTTCTCCCGCGCTTTTTCAAAAAAAACCGTCAAAGGAGGTCGCTGAATTTTTGGCCCTTTTTGGCCTTCTCCCGATATTATCGCGCCCCTTGCGCATTTGCCCCGGGCCCATGGACGATACTTCCGCAATAGTGTATAGACCATGTCTTTCTTCTAAACATAAAGAGTCCCTTCCTCCTTGTGTGTTGGTGGGGCTACTCGCAGACTCCACTATACATCATGGCGGTCGGG
>Ga0163217_1111956_pt1 | contig 11687 bp, 8 predicted proteins | sample SynspAceP_FD_185933 | JGI IMG/M metagenome (GOLD analysis project Ga0163217, IMG submission 185933) | Saline lake microbial communities from Ace Lake in Antarctica - Synechococcus sp. Ace-P (PacBio error correction) | ecosystem: Environmental > Aquatic > Non-marine Saline and Alkaline > Saline ... | reverse complement strand
TTACAAGTTCATTAAAGACACATTTCCAATCCTGTAATATAAGGCCTTTTTATTTATGTCAGCTGACTTAGCCAAGTTGCCATATTGCTTGGGTCCGAGAAGAAACACAATCACTCACTAATTGCACTTTATAGCCAAGCTCTGGACAGCCCATTGCTGTTTGATAGCACAAATATGTTGCTTCGGATAACCACACATTAGCCAAGTATCTACATTCTGAGCTCTAAGCGCATCTTAAATGTTTGGCTCTTGGCAGGCGTGAAAGTATATTAAACTAAAGGCCTTGCTTTGTTTAACAGTAAATGGATTTCATTCAACCGTAGGGCCTAATTTATCTGGTGTTTTGTTCTAGACAAATTATCGGTAGCTTGAGAGCCTGTGCTCCTTCTGATAAGCTTTACGCAATTAGAAAGTAAAGTATCACTATCATGGACTAAACGGGCGAGTTTTACCCTGAATATCGACTATTAAGAAGACCAGTACTTTCTCTTATCTAACATACGCAAACTCCCCAACAAATGCCAAATAAGCTGCTCACTTCCGTCTTTGCAAATAATTACTTCTATTGTTTTAGTGTAAAGCCACGTTGCGTTTTCTAAATTAGGTCGCAAAGCTTCCTAACCATGGGGACTCCCTATATGCATGGTCGTAATACGGAATCTATTCCGGCTTGGCTTTATGGGCTTTTGGCGGCTTCATAATGGGTTTCTCCGAGGGTCTTTGCCGCTACTAAAGCAGAAGCGGATCCCTTCAACATCCAAGCACGGCTTAAATTTAAAGCCATTCTAACATGAGCAAGTTTACCATCACTTTTTATCAACCACCCTTGCTACGCTTAACAAGTTCCATCACCATTGGTAGATAGTCGGTAAAAAAGCAGATAACAGCTGTATATTGTCTGTTTGACAATAACTCGGCGCATAAGATCAGCTTTCAGCTATGCAAGGGATAAAAAATCTTGTCCTGATGGTTACATTACGCCAAGGGGCAATCACATCATCATGTACAAACGGGTGATGTTTGCTTTTCAAAAATCAATGAAAGACCTGATTGTTCGCCGTTTGCACTTCCCAATCTAACATTAGCCCAAACGCAAAATGCTGTTTGGCTATGCTTCCTCCAACTCGTATAGGAATGCCAGTTGTAACCAATCACTAAGGTTGGCCACAATTTTATTTTCTTAAAAGGGAGAAATGCCAACCAAATTTTTGCTTGCGGCAGTTGTTCCACTCACGTTAAATTCGTGGTAAGTTGTTAAAACCATGGCCAAACCGAAGGGCGCTCAAACTTGTACCGGTATTTTTCACGATTAAAATAAGCCAATTCGCCTTCAATATTGGTCTGGGTAAACTCTGGCTAAGACTGTTTATGACTCGCTTGGATAACTGGCTGTGTTGGGGTGTTGGCTGGCAATTTCGAGTAAGCAACCAATGTCCATGAACTGAAGATATGCAATCGAAGCAACCATAAAATGCGGGGTATAGTGTTTAGGTGTTTGCACCATTCCTCATCCTATTCATTCATTGCTAACAATATATGGATATTCTGTGTGCACGCACGCCATTAGGGAGTGGGCAAAAAACGGTCGATAACTTCACCCTGCTTGGCTCAGTGCAAATCACTAATGGATCTGCAGTAAGTTAGTACAGTTAAAAGCCAAAATAATAAACACGCCGCATTAATTCATTGTTAGGTATTTCATTAATCAATTATGTCATTTAATTAGAAGTCTAAACCGCAACGAAGTCAAATTAAGAAAGACACCCATTTTAATTCGACCAAAATATTTAAAGTCATTGCGACCAAATTTAACAGTGGGGCCTGGTGAATTGTGTTAAATTAAGCTTGTGTTCATGTATCGGAAACTCAACCCTCTAAGTCAGCTTTGGATACCTGTTTCGGAAGTCAATTAAGAAGACACCCATTTTTAATTCGACCAAATATTTAAAGTTCATGCGGACCATATTTAACCATGGGCCTGCGTGAATTGTTGTTAATTAAGCTTTGTGTCATGTATCGAGAAATCCAACCCTAAGTCAGCTTTAGGATACCGTTTCGATGCTGCCAACACTTTTTACTGTCAGTCTTTATGAATTTTTGTAGGACTGAATACATCTTTAGTGAGTTTTATTAGTCAGTTGTTTGTTTAGTTTTGATTCCGCTGCTTTTTTAAAATCGCAGGCCTATTCCAATAACGTTCCACTATTCTTTACAAAACCTATATAACAAGCTATAAACGATAAACCGTTACACTATGGTTATATCCTTCACTGGTTTAAGTAAATGAAAGGACAGAATCACTATCCAATATCGGTCTTAGCCATCAGGTAAAGGTGATAAGCAACGCCTAGTCGATATTCCGATGTTACAAATTTTACCAAGCCGATGGTGTACTCATAAAGGGCGACATTGCCGAAATGGGAAAAGGCAACTTTGCCAGAAAAAATTCTTAAACATGCATATATCCGGATTCCTAGACGAGCGTATTGTGGCGGCTCAGCGGCAAGGGCGGATCAGTTTTTATTTTGGCCTTTTACAAGGTGAAGAGGCTTCTACCGTGGCAGTTGCTGCTGCCACTTGACCGCAAAGACATGATTATGTGCAATACCGCGAGCAATACCTTGGCGTTTTCGTGGTTTATAGCACGAACCAGTTTATGGATCAGATGTTCAGCAATGGGAAAAAGATCGATTTAAAGGGCGGCAAAGCCTATTCATTATGGGGTAAAAGAAACTTTAATTTCATTGGACGATCTCGTCTCGCCCCTAGGTACCCAAATCTCCGCAAAGCTAGTGGTTTATGCCTATGGGCAAAATGGCTGGGCAAGCCTGCAGTAACCATTTGTGTTATTTGGAGAGGGCGCTGCTTCTTGAAGGTGTTTCATGCCGTTAAATTATGGCTGCTGGTTGCTTGCATTGCCCGGGTGATTTTTTTCTGTCGTAACAATGGTTTACGCCATCTCTACGCCCTCTGAAGAGCAGTTTGCGGTTGATGGTATTGCTTCACGCGGCATGGTTATTGGTATTAAACCATTCGGCGTTGACGGTAATGACGTAATTGCGCTGTATTTGCTGCTACCAGAAAGCCCGTGAATTGGCCTATAGCCGAAATTGTTTCCGGTATTAATGAAGCCATGACTTATCGTTTGGCTGCGGCATTCCACCTTTGATGACCCAAGGTTTATCGCTCTAAAGAGGAAGAAGAACGCTGGGGGCAAAAAGATCCCGTATTGCGATTTGCTTCTTGGATGCAAAGCCAGGGTTTGGTATACGAAGAGCAAAACAAAGCCTTTTTGGAGCAAAGTCGTCAAGAACGTATTGAGTGAGTTTGAAAGCGCGTGGAAAAAGTACCCGGTGTGTTAAAATTTGGATGACATTATTATGATGTGTATGGACACAACCACCTTGGCATCTCCAAAGAACAATGGCTGAACTAAAAAGCCCCACATTGCCAAATAACCCCTGAGCCTATCAAAAACGGCGGGGGAGACTGTAATGGCTTAAAATGATATTGTTGCAAGCGCGTCAATAGCGCGTTGATTACGCGATGACTAAAATGAAAAGGTCATGGTTTTCTGGCGAGATGTTGGACACTCGGTGGGGTACTTTAGAGCCACCAGTAATCTACAGAAAAATTGGTTAAAAGGCCGTTGTATACCCCTTTAACCGAAAACAAGGTATTATTGGATTTGCAATGGTTTGGCCTCACAGGCTCAGTAACCGGTAGCAGAAATTTCCAATTCGCCCGATTATAATTTTTTCCGGCTTTTGAATCAAATTGTGAATGAAACGGCGAAAATGGGTTATCGTTTTCTGGTGGTCAATTTAGCTGCGGAACCTTAACGATTTCCGGACTCTTATGGCGGTTGGTATATTGCCGGGGTTTGTTCTTCGCAGTTCACCCCGAAGCCTTTTTTGCCATGTTACCGGCTTAAAAATAGTTTGTGCCACGCAATCCTTACAAGCAAAGGTTTGTATTGCGTCAATTCGCGATGACAACCAGGTTATTTATGGAGCCCCAAACGCCGTATCGCGCATCAGTGGGGGAGTACCTGAACATGATTATACTTTCCCTTAGTTAAAGCGGGAGTTGACGCAAGGCAGTGATATCACGCTGTTAGCTTGGGGGGCGCAAAATGGAAGTGATGGAAAAAGCGCCCAAAATTCGCGCGCAAAAAGACGGGTATCTTCCTGCGAAGTCGTAGATACGCGTATTTTACCCTGGGATCGTGAAACCTTTGCCATATCAGTACAAAAAAACCGGTCGTTTTGTTGATTAGGTTCACGAAGCGCCGCAGACCGGAGGGTTTGCTAGTGAAATCGCCGCCAGTATTCAGGAGGAAGTGCTTTTTAATTTCTTGAATCACCGATTACTCGCGTATGTTGCGTTTGGATACTCCTTATCCCTTAGCCCTGAGGAAAGAGTATTGGCTGCCCACCGTTCAAATTTACGAAGCGATTGTTCGCTGCGTTAATTCTAGCCAAAGATAGAGAGAACAGATAAGTGACTGATTTTATTTTTGCCAGATATTGGTGAAGGCATTGTTGAATGTGAATCTTGAATGGTTAGTGGCGAGGGCGATGTTTATGTTTGAAGATCAGCCCGGTGGAGAGGTCATGACCGGACAAGGCTACCGTACAAATTCCTTGCCATGTATTCAGGTAAGTGTGAAGCTTTATTATAAAACCGGCGAAGATTTGCCAAAGTTCATGCAACCTTGTTTGCGATGCAAATTGATGGCCGTGAACAGCAGACTTGCACCTCAGCAGGCCGCACCTCAGCAGGTCGCCACCTGGCAGGTCGCACCCGAGGTGCATCAGCACCAGCAACGCCAGAGAGTACTTCAAACGGCACAAACCAGTGGAAGTGAGGGAGATTTCAATGACTTTATTCTGCCGGATATTGGCGAGGGCATAGTGGAGTGTTAATTTAGTCAAATGGTTGGTCAATGAAGGTTGATGAAATCCCTGAAGGACCAGCTGTGGTTTGAAGGTCATGACAGACAAAGCCCTGGTCGAAATCCGCCTAAATTACTCGGGTAAAGTAAGCAAGTTATATTATGGCTCCAAGCGATATTGCCAGGTCCATACTCCCTTTGTTTGCCATGCCAAGTCAAAGATTTCGGGTAATGCTCCGTAGCCACAAAAAAATGCAAACAGCGCAACAACCTGCCCCACAAGTAAGGTCTGAGCCTTCACGGAGTGCTGCAGTAAGTGACTTAACCCGCTAATGGGCAAAGGAAAGGGCCTTGGCAGTTTGCAGCTGCGGTCGTATGCTCGTGAACTCGATGTGGGACTTAGCTTCTGTTAAAGGCAAGTGTGATTTAAGGGCAGAGTGCTTAAATTGTGATTTGGAGTGCTCCAGCATCAAACTAGACTAGCTTGTGCCCGTTAAGCCGCAACGTTGAGAGTGTGGCGGGATTCCGTTAAAGAACAAATTCGGCATAAAAAGCGGTTATGGCCAAACAAATGCTGCACGCCAGTTGACAACAGTGCCGCATTTTACGGTTGAAAGCGAATGAAATTGAATTGGATAATTGATTTGCGGTACGGAATCAATTAAAAGAGCAATTTGCTATCAGGGCGTTAAAGTTAGAGCTTTATTGCCGTTTTTTATGAAGGCATTGGCGTGAGCTTTAACAGTTCCCGATTATCAATAGTCAGGTTGGAATGCAGATTTGCAACTGAAATTACCTACTTTGACGAGCATAATTATGTGGGATTAGCCATTGATTTTCAAAAAATCGGTTTTGTTGGTGCCCAATTTAAAAGGGGTACAAACACTTTCCCTTATTCTTGAAATTGCTCCAAAGACCAATGACTTAGTGAGAAGGGTCGCCAAGGTAAGGTTAAAAGCGCAGATTTGAAAGGCGGTACTATTTAGTTTTATTTCCAACATTGGGTCTTGGGCGGTACCGTTGCGCGCCTGTTATCATGCCACCCAGAGTTCAGCCCATTCGTTGCTTTAGGCCAAAAATACAGCGACTTACCCGCGCTTTGATGCCAACGATAATGTGGGCGGTTAAATATCATGCCAAGGTAAGTTGGTCGGGGATCATCGCATATCGATGGAGCCACCAATGGTGAGATTTAATTAATTTTATGGAAGTTTCTTATTTTGGAAATCCGCTTACAATGTTGTAGAATTAAATACGCCGTTTTTGATTTTAAAAACCCGCTTAATTGCGGGTTTGTTTTTTACAGTCTAGTCACTTAGTTGGAGTTCGATCATTGTTTAGTTATTCGTCATAGTTTTCATGCTTGGCAACACGCCGATGTATTAAAGCACTTAGGTCAGTGCTATTATTTGAAAAAGCTTTCAAGAAAAGATAAGGGTTTTATGTATTCGATACCATAGTGGGGCGGGTTATATTTATGATCTGAGTTCTTGATAACGCACAAAAAACGATGGAATTTCAACAAGGTTATTGAGCGCCTGATTGCAAGTATCACAGCGGGCTAATTCTATATTTTAAAACCTATATCGATTTTAATCACCAATACATCGCCATGGAAACTATCCAGGCTCACAGAAATCGCCCGCTCCTTAATGCGCGACCAAAGACAACTCGGTGTTAATGGAATGGCATTAATCAAGAGATTGATTAATCTACGGGAAAATATAAGTGGCAAAAATTGCGAGTATTCATCATCGCGATGGGTTTTGAAGGCTGCTAGCGATGGACGGCCTCCAGCACTGCCAGAGGACTGGTCTTAATCCGATCGTCTTTATGAGGTGGCGAACGAATATCAAACAGGTTGCTGATATGTCACCAGGCAAGTCAAACGCTGGAGTACCGGTATGTTTGTTTATTTGGTACCCCATTGATTGCTTAATCGCCATGACAAGGAGAGTGACGTTCACTATGCAACAAAGTAAAATGGGCAAAAGTGAGGACTGTTAAGCGCACTTAAAAGCTCAGCCATTTAAGATTTACTGCAAATAGAGCTATGCGAACCGCTTAAGGAACAGGTGGAAGGCATATTGTATGGCTTGGGGCTGGCCGGTGATTAACGCGCCGGGCAGTTTATCAGAGAATGCACGCCGCTTTACAAGAATTAACGCCATTGTTAGCCCAAATCGCCGAGAGTCCAGCAGTAAGTAACGTGGTTAATCCACAGAGTAAATTGAACGATGTTTTTAAGCGGCCAGCAGGGATTAAAACATTTTTAAACCGATGCAGCAATCTATTTATTTGCTTGTCCCAATAAGACGCAAAAAAACTCAAGATTGGTTTAATTAATTTTGTACTGAAACAACTAGAATTAATTTGGGTTATAAAAATATTGAATTAATCGGTAAGGGCGCCTTATTTTTGGTTTTGCTTTTGCGGACACTTTTCCTGGGTAAATGAACTTAGCTCAGATTCATGCTGCTCAGCGTTTGTTTTTAAGTTTTTTCTCGGATTAATTTTTGCCACCAACATATTCAAGACAGATTAGAGAAGAAGCTACATTGTAAGCCATGTAGAACATGCCAATGTTCCTGCTTTGATTAGAATTCCAGCGGGTTAAAAAGCAAGCCATACTGTGATGGAGCGCCGCACCTGGTGATGATCTAGGAAAAAAGTGTTCTTTACAGCAAAGGGCCCTTATCGCCTCGGGCTTTTCGTTAAAATTAGCGGATTTGCAATAGCCGATGTATTGAGTTATTTGCGCAACTTTAAGGTTGAGGGGCAACAAAAACCCATAGTACTGGTGATATCAAAACCCTTAACATTGTTTTTGCATCAACAGTCAGAGTTCTATCGGGACTGATTGAATTGGGGTGTATCGGTTTTGCGCAAATTCGATTGAACAGGGCATTTTTGTTAGTCAAATTATCATGGATTTAATGTCCAGGAATTGCAGTGCAAACCAATGCGCGTTTGGGGGATATTTATTTATTGGGTGAAGAACCAAACTTAATGGTGGTTTATTCTTTCCGGCCTCGTTGTATGAACCAGCGCTTAGCCAGTACCTTATATGCCTTGGGCTTCTGGGGCAGTCAATGCCGTTTTGGCTTGGAGAGTCATTACTCCTGATTCATTAGGTTTGCCCCAAGAAGCTGAGCCCGTCCTTAAGTGCTATGTCTTAGTGACGGACCCCATAGAGCGTCAGCCGTTGGGTGGTGATTATTTCTTGCTGAATAATATGAAGTTTATGAAAAACCTCTTACTGATTGATAGTTCATTTCTTAGAACAGCCAAACCCCTTATACCCAGTTGGGTCGTTGCCGTAAAGAAAAAAGACATCGGTACCGTGCGTCTACAGCTCAAAAATCTTTTTTTGCGCGGCTGAGGCTTTACCTAGGCACACGAAACTGCAATTATATGAATGATGCGCAATTGAGGCGCTACTATAAAAACTTTTGCAAGGTATGGGTGATGAAACAGAAAATTTTGTATTGCCGTTAGTCGTTGGGAAATTTCGGTAGTGGGTGGCTTAGCCGTTCGTTTGGCAGGGATGAAGGGCTATATATCGATTTCGAGCTGTGATCTTTATGATCAAAGTGATGCAATGTTCGTTTGAGGCCTCCATCAACAATGTGTTTATTTTGCCAGAGCCATTAAAAGATTGGCATTTTCAAGTGTTGTTTGTTTAATGCTCGAGGGACACTTTACATTTAGAACGTTGTGGATTGAAAAATTCGAATTTTATGCCTGACTGTGGGGATCGCGCATTCCTTATGAATATAGTTTCGTATTTCAATTTACCAGAAGATGAGAAGTCGTATGCATTCCTATTTTTTGGAAGATGGGGATGATCCCGACGAACTATTAGCCTTTGCCTGCCGAGTTATTGACTATTATCCGCCAGGCTCAAACAGCATTCATCATTACGGGCTGTTTATTTTTGAAGGCTTTGCCTACCCTTTAAAATTCACGTTTATTATACTTTGCTTAATCATAAAGCTAGAGCTGGATTTAGCAGTTTATTGCGAGACATATCGGACTTATCCCGCAAATTAAGGGTTTAGGAATTTCTGGGTTTATGAAACTACCCTATAAGATACACGGATTTTTTCCAGGACTCAAGCGCCATTACCTGATTAAGTTTTATCCCGTGCCTCGTCCAAGCAGAAGCGAGTGTAGTTCCATTATTATGAAGAGTAAATAGCCATTGCCAGACATTTAAATTAGTCGAATTTATTGCCCTTGAAAAATTGAGCAGGGCTTATTCGTGGACAAAGTTTGGATTTAGGTTTTCGGCGCCATTATTTGGTTGGTTCAAGTTATGGGCCAAGCACTAGCGGCAGGCCCAACTCACTATGGCTGAGGGCCGAGTTGCGCATTCATTTTCATTAGTTATTTTTTTACTTGCCCGGAGATGCTAAATCAGCCGTGTCTTTTGACGATAGAGAACAGTTGCGAGAATGGGCGTAGTTTTTCCACCAGACGGGTTAAAGCCGTGCAAATGGCGAAATATCTTTTTATATGACGGCGTTCTTTCAATTTGCCAGGGTGGGTTTTAGAACATCAATATGCCGAATGCCAATGTACTGCGCCAGAAGATATTGAACCAGACATTAAGTTTTTATGAAAAATCACTGAGTGATATTGGCCCTGCGTTCGTGCGTGAACTTGAGTTATCCACAAAACCGATTGATACACGTACGGTGCTAAGCCATTGATTCCTTACAACCCCAAGTTGGCAAGAGCCAAATGGCGTTTATATTTGGATGAAAGCGCAAGAAGACTGGGGTGGGTAATATTCAAATATTTAATCAGACGATGTTGGCCTATGCGTCTGGGACTATCATTTTTTAGGGCACTTGTCTGCAACCTTCACATGGCATTTTCAGCTAGAAATAAAACCTTACGCATGGCGAATTATCGATCATGCAATGTGGTTCATCACCCCTTTGGAATTTTGATGATGGTTATATATTGCGCTGAAAGTCCATTTACGGTGGGGCAAGAGGTTTGGTTAGGGGCCAATTTTTTAATTCGTGAAGGTAAGTTGGTCGCCTTCAACCATGCAAGAAGGTTTAATGCGCAAATCGAGGAGAGCATATTGATTTATTCTATAGGTGAGCACAAAGTTAAGCTCAATTCAAACCGCTTTATCGCCCCTGGTTAGCCATATTCATTGGCCAAGTCTGTTTAGAAAAAGACAGTAGGCGTTTTGAGTTTAATGTGGTGATTCGCAGGTGATTGTGCTGTAACTGTCGGGCGAGTGCAGCAATTGTGCAGGATGGCTTCAGTATTGCATACCTATCATGGCGTACCATTAGTCATTGGCAAAGGAGTCACTGTTTTGGGCATAAAATATGTTACATGGCTGCGAAATAGCGATTACAGTTTTAAATTGGTATCAATAGCGTTATTTTGAATGGGGCTAATAGGCAACATTGCGTGATGGGTGGCCCAACGCATTGATTACCGAAAATTATGCAGATCCCAGATTGCTCAGTGGTCATGGGCTCACCGGGTAAAATTGTTAAACTATTTCTGACAATCAAAAGCAATGTTAGAAAAATTCAGCTGAGATATTATGTGAAATAATGGGGAAACGTTTTTGCTGTTGACCTAAGAGCTCCAATCTTGAAGGCCTTGAGCTCTAAACAACTTGTTTAACCTTAAAAACAGCAATAATAAAAAAAAGGCCCGGAAACTATTACTAGTTCGGCGCTTTAGGGAATGGGCTCATTTGCAGAGCCGTGCGCTAAACTGGATTTATTTAAAGTTTTGAAACGAGTCATTAACAGTATTGGGATACAATCCAAGCTTTAATTGTAGAAACAATTTCTTTGCTTAGAAAATGAACTATCCCTGGTTGTTTTTTTATTGTATAATTTTCAATTAGATTTGCGCGGGTTTCTTAGCGGGTTTTCATTAAGTGAAATTATGTTTGTTCACAGTTAGTGCACAGCTTTTCAATAGGTAATCCAACATGCTCATGGTCGTGCTATTCTATTAAGGCCATATGATGGCGCATAATATTTTCATCTTATTTTATGACACTATGGCCTTCTTGTTTACTTCGCAATGAGCTGTTAATCTCGGTATAAGTTAAATTAGATGATGTTGTTTTAATAATGGATCAGAAATTTCAAAGCTTTTTTTCCGCCTAATAGAACCTTAATTGGGGTCCAGGTCCTTCAGATGTTAATCCTCGCATTATTTAAGTCTTTAATTCTCCGCCCTACAATTGGCCATTTGGATCCATTATTTGTGGAATTAATGGACCAAACCAAGCAATTGCTTGCAGTTTGCTTTTCAAACCAAAATGCCTTAACTATGCCCGTTATCAGCCCCAGGTCGGCGGGTATGGAAGCGGTATTGTTAATTTGGGTAGAGCCTGGCGATTAAGGTTATCTCGTTTGTTCAAAACGGTGTATTCGGGGCGTATGCAGCAAAAACGTGCAGCGTTGTGGTGGACAAGCCATTATTGAGTCCAAGATGAATGGGCACAGCAACAAGATATTAATTAATTAGAACAAACCTGAAAATGCACCCAGATGCCAAAGCAGGTGGCCTTTGTGCATGCTGAAAACGTCTAACCGGTGTGCGCCATGATGCCAAAGCACTGTGCGCTTAGCTAAGCAGTATGAATGTTTAACCCATAGTCGACCGCCGGTTACTTCATTGGGTGGGATTGAAACTGCGTGGATGATTGGCCCAAATAGATGCTATTTATTTCGGGCACCCCCAAAAAACTGTTTATCTTGTGGTCCCCTGGTTTGTCAACCTGTTTCCCGTTTTA
>Ga0163217_1080500_pt1 | contig 11687 bp, 15 predicted proteins | sample SynspAceP_FD_185933 | JGI IMG/M metagenome (GOLD analysis project Ga0163217, IMG submission 185933) | Saline lake microbial communities from Ace Lake in Antarctica - Synechococcus sp. Ace-P (PacBio error correction) | ecosystem: Environmental > Aquatic > Non-marine Saline and Alkaline > Saline ... | reverse complement strand
CCGCCTCTTTCCTTGCAGCGCTTCTGGCAGACCCGCAGCCCTGGCGGGCACGGAACATGCAATTCAGCAGTCTAATCGCGCATGGGCTGATCCAGCGTCGTGGCGCGTGACGGGCGAGCGTGGCCAGGCCCCTCGCCACCCTGATCCCATGACCGGCTGTCCTGGGTGCCTTCAGGTCGCGGGTGCTCGAGCAGGCCCTGAATGTCTCCCAGATCGCCGAGCTCAACCAGCGGAAAAAACCCCACGACTGGCCGCCATCTGCCAACGTCTTGGCCAGGCATTGTCCCACTGATTCACGCCGGCCCGACTCTTCCCGATTGGCTGGGATTCCGGCGGAAGATTGGGCCCGATCCAACGTGGTTGGTCTTGGTGGCGACCCTTCTCCCTCGGTCGGCGTTACGCTGAGTCCACATCGACCGCGCCAACCCTGCCCGTCGCTTCGTCAGCTCGAGCTCCCAGCCGCCCTGGCCTCTCGGAACTTGCCGCAGTCCGGCCAGCAGCCTTCCCTGATCCAGAAAACCCCGGCCCTGCTGTTGCAGGGAAATCGCAGCCACCACGCATCGGTTCACCACAGCAGCGAGCAGCGAGGAGCGTCGCTTGGCAGCGAGCCAGCGGACGCTTCCGATGCCGGGCTGTGCCACTGATTCGCGCTTGACACGCACCGCCTGCTGGGCTCCCGCTGCTGCACCAAAGCCTGCTCGGATTGGCCGGACCCTTCCCCCCTGTTCAGCCGTCACATCAGGGCCCCTTGCTCTGGGCCGAGCAGGCCAAAGGCTGTTGCTGCAACGAGCCCGCATTCCCCAGCGCCGCCCAGCTCCAACCCTCGCTCAAGCGCACGATGGACCTGATTCTCTGCCCCCCCTGATCCGCCCGAGCGGATCCTCTGCAAGGTCTGGTACCCGGCTGGAGGCGGGCCCCTCTCAAGGCAACCGAACCAGCTCCAGGCCAGGCGTGGCCTGCACCCGAGGCCGTTCAGGAAAACGGCGTGCCTGTGGGCGGAAGGGGCTGGGCGTTACTCTGACGCCCAGCTTGGGGGCGGAGGGTGGAAGCGTTCAGCCTCCCAAGGATCGGCTCCTTCAGTTAGCAGGCCCGGGGTCGCCCCCTGGCTCCGCTCAAGCGGCCCTGGCCACCAGACCCGCCCGCAGGCTGCTGCCCTGTGGCAGCCCTGGCCGGCTTGCTCACCGGGCCTTGCCGCAGCCCCATGGCCAACACGATCGACGGTCTCGCCTTCAGCCTGGTAGCGGAGGCTCCCGGCGACACAAGGCCGAACCGCCCTGCGGCTGCGGGGGCCGCTGGAGAGCCTGGGCTGAGCCGATGGACATTCCCAGTCTTCTGCTGCTGCCCCATGGGCTTCTTCACCGGAGCCTGGCCGGCGTTTGGGCCTGGCCGATCAGCAGCGGCCTCTTCATCTAGGAGACGCCAACGCAACGCTGGTGTTGAAAAGGTTGGTGGCTGGACTGGCTGCGATCAAATCCTTTCGGTCCCCCTGCCTGCCGCGCCAGCGAAACCCGGATCTTGCCCCTCCGGGCGCTTGGCCCCCCCCCTTGAAGCAGACGCCTAATGGCACCGGAGGCCGATCCCCTCGATCGTTGTTTGCCCGGTGGGGCGCAGCGCCCCTGCCAGCGGCGGCGACTCGCCTTGGCCATTGAAGCCGGATCGAGCATGCCTGGCCCGCCCGTGTTCAACGGGGCGGCCTCGGACCTGCGGGCATGGCCAAAGCGAGTGCGCTGCTGAGCTTCCTGCCGGCAGTCCGGCGAGCCATGGATGTCCGGCGGGTTCCTGCCTGGATGCTTCTGGCTCACGCCCCGCTAGTCCTAGATCATCAGATCGTTACACAGCGCCGCTAGCTGGCGCCCTGAGGAGCTAGCCCTAATTATCTCAGTACTCCCATTATGTGTCTTTGCTAGTGGGGCGGTTTTGCGATGGTGGGTAATAGCAGCGCAGACTGCGGCAATACATCTGCGCAGAGAAATCTTCTGCCCCAGCCGCCCAGGCCTTCCGGCCCGGACTTTGAAGGCGTCCGGCACGCAGTCTTCCATCTGCGACATCGATGGCCAGAAGGTCTACTCAACTACCGGCGCTAGGGCGCGATGAGCTGCGCCAACAGCAGCTTCCTGGAAAGGCCTATCTTGATTGCATCTGCCACTTCATCAGCTGCGCGCTTTCGAGAACATTCCAAGAGCACCGTCGGTGAGCTTCCCGTATCCGCGACATGATTGAAGGCTTCCCGCGGACGCCCACCGATTGGATGCCTTCAGTCGAGTCGCCGCCTCTCTTTGGCTCTTCTATTCACGCCGCCTCGCGAATCCCATTACATCGTGACGCGTGATGCGGACTGATCCCAAGATCCCCACGATTTGCGCCTACCAGCGATCCGCAAAGCCAAGTCCCATCCAGCCCACGCGCGATCTCCCTATTCGCCAATGCTCTTACGGATGATCACCGACGGGAGCCCGATCCCCCGCCGCTCGGATCTTCGACGCCTGCCGATCCTTCACCGCCGAGCACAGCCTCAACGCCCCCCCAAAAAGGGCCCAAAAACCCTTCAGCTCCTCCGGGTCACCGCCAGCACCCTCACGACCCTACCGTGTGGCCCGCAAGAACCCTGGGCTGGCCCCCTGCAGCGGCCAATGAATACGTGGCTCGCCATGCTTCGAAGCAATCGGCACGAAACAGGTGAGCCCTACCTGATAGGGCCACCTGAAAAGCAGAAGATCATGGCTTTGGCACGCGAATACAAGTGAAGGATCCCGCGCCTTTGATCCTGCAAAACCTGCCGAAGCAAACTCTTCAACCGTCGCCCACGATTCGATGTACACCTTGGCCCGTCCCTTGAGGAGGCGCCGCCACGCGCTGGGGCCGAAGGCATCTACCCAATGTCTTTATTCAGGCCTCGTCTACCGCAAGTCTCTGCATCCCCCACCTGTTCACGCCGATCTTCGCGATCGCCCGTGTGGCGGGCTGCTGGCCCACTGAAGGAGCAGCTCGTGCCAATCGGGATTTACCGGCCACCCAGATCTATACCGCAGTTCCGCAGAAGCTGTGCCCCGGATGCCCGAAAGCGCGGTGCGGTTAAACTGCATGCACCGATCGATTCGGCAGTTTGACCGCTGTGGTGATGATGGACCGCGCCAAGTCCTGGAACAATGGCTAATCCTCCCGCTGCTGCGAGTTCAGACCGGGCCTACCTCAAGCTTCACCACGCCATGGAGGCTTCGGCCTCACTCGGCACCGCCCACCTGCTCTGGCATGCCTGCCCAGCTGCTTGCTGGTCCGCGCGGTTGATCGACGTACGCATGGTCAAACGTTCTGCTGAAGCGCAAGATCTCCGCCCCGTCAGGCAGCCGCATCGTCCGAATGCCGGCGCCCTTGGGGTCTTGCAAGCCCCTCGCCGACGGCCTCAACCTGCTTTGGAAAGGAAACATCATCCGCGAAGGCCGATGCCTGCTGTTCACCCTCGGCCCGATCCTGGTGCTGATCCCGGTGATCTCTCCTGGCTTAATCCCTTCGGCCAGAACATCTATCAGCGATTGGGCATCGCGTTTCCTCTGGATCGCCCCGCAGCATCCAGCCGACGGCCTGCAGATGCTACGCCAGCCAATAACAATATCTCGCTCTTTGTGGCGCGGGCGGCGCCCAGTCGAATCAGCTACGAGATTCCCCTGCCCTGGCGGGCGTGGTGATGATGAGCAAACTCGCTCAGCACCATCACACGTCAACCTAGACAAAACACGCGGCATCTCCAGCTGCGAAAACATCTGGCGCCGCCCTGGGCTTCCTGATCTTCTGGATCTGCGCCCTGCCGAATGCGAGCGCCTCCCTTCGAACCTTCCCGAGCAGAGAGGAAGCTGGTGGCCGGATACCAGACGGAAATTCCGCATTGAAGTTCCCCTTCACCTGGGCAGCACCATCAATCTGGTGCTCTCGCCCTGTTGGTGGTGCTCTAATTAGCGCTGGCTCCCGATTCCGGTGGATGTAGCCGGGCGATTGCCATCCGTCGATGCCCCTGTCGATGCAGTGATCACGGCTCGCTGGTATCGTCATGACCGTGCTCAAGCCTACCTGCTGTTTCATCGCGATCCTGCTCGCGCTGGACCCTGCCCCCGGGCGGATGGACCCAACGCTCGAATCTGGCTGAAGTTCCTGCTGCAATCGCCCTGTCAATCTGCTGTCACGCCGGATTGAAGCTGGCCTTTCCTGCCTTCTTCGGCGGTTTTAAGCAAGCGTTCGTCCATCATGAGTGAGTAGAATACCTTCTCCCAGAACTCCCTCCAAAACTCCGTTTCCGCACGGGCTCCAGTACAGCTTCGGGTTGCCCGGAGCCCTCTCCCCTCTTCACCTTCCGACTTCTCCAGCCATTTCGATTCCTCCAAAAAGTCGCGATACACCAAAGAGCGTTAGCGCCGCCTCCTACATCACCCAAGGCCTGTCGTCACCTTGACCACTGAAGCCGCGGCCGATCACCGTTTCATTACCCCTTTACGAGAAGCTGATCCTCAGACTTACCGGCCGATCCACTCGAGTCACAAGTGCATCGCTGAATGCTGGGGGTGTGTCCATCAACCCTGCCGGTGTGATTGGCGATGCGAGAACAAGCAACCAAGAAGAAAAGAGCTGAGTAACTACTCAATCGATTATGTTTTGCATCTCTCGGCAACTGCGTGCGATAGTATTTGCCCCACCAATTGCCTCCCATGAGCCGAAGAGTATGATGCTGGCGCCTTTGATCGCCCACAGCCTCAACTCGACACATTGCCCTTGCCGGCTGCCAACCAGCTTCATCCATGAATCCGCCGTCAACCCCTTCCAAAGAGCTGCCTACTGCCCCAAAGGTGAGATGGATCCCCACGCCGTCGATCCAGCCCGGCCCGGCGGCAAGCTGCCCGAACAGTGCTGCCTAACTCAAGGGCGGTTCAAATGGGACTTCAGCCTGATACGATCGCTTCCATCCACCCAGTGAATTGTTTCCTTATTCTGTCGGCCGCCGTGGTGTCGTTGCACTCTGCTTGGTTCTGCGCCAACATCGTCTATCGCCTTTCTGCTCGCGGCGTTTTCTGTCGTGGCGCATCTATCGATGCTCAACGCCAGTTCGTTGCTGCTGCCCAGGGCTGTCTACGTCGCGCGTCACGTGCTGATCCTGTTTGCGACATGCTGGTCACAAGAAGGAGCGATGGCGGACATTCAGCTAGCTTTCGTCGCCTGCTCTCCGGTGGTGTTTGCCTCGCCTCTCCTGTTGCGCTGCGGTCGATCTCACCACTCGCCAGGCGGTGCCTGGCCCAGTCCGATCCGGCATGACCCACCGCCGGGATTGGCATCCATCTCTCACCACTATCTCCTTCCTTTGAGTTTGCTTCGTGTTGCTTCTAGTCGATAGTGCAATTGTGCTGCCAGCGCGATGTCTTCAGTGTCACATCGTCACCGTAATGATGCATCAGGCCCTGATCAGAAGTCCAAAACTCCCTGCTGATCGAAACCCCCCCAGCTAACCCACCGCCTGAGACCAGACATGATGACGACCCAATTCGATGATGTGCCCCTGCAAGCCATCGGCTGCTACGGCGATTCTCTCTCACATGTTGGTTCTGATCAACAGCCGCAAGCTTCGGGTGCTATGAGACGAGTGATGCTTCAACGCACGTTCAACATCAACCTGATCCTTCCAGCACATCGATTGCCAGCTATCCGTGGTCAGGTGTTTGCCACTTTTGATCACCGTGGCGCGCTGAAGCGGCTGTTGGGCGCCGCATTCCTGCTCTTCTTTCTCTATCGGAACCGCGAAAACCGTCGATATGACGCTTTAACCTGCTGCGCGTGATCTCTCAACCTCTTGCGATGCAGCGAAGGTCTCGCTGATCCTGCGTAGCCAATAGTAGAGCCCCATCGAACAGGCCGACTCTGTGCGGCCGCATCTCAAGGGCCAGGCATGACTCACGGTCGCCACCAGTGATCTGGCCTCCAAACCCGTCCCCGCCTGTCTGCCACAAACCGCCTGCCAGATTCTCACGTTCTGCTCGGCGGTGATCACGGTGCTGGCGCCGCCAGGCACCTGGCCCCTTGGGGTGCCGATCCTCAGCTTCAACGTGGGTGCCACTTCGTTTCTCACGCAGGCGCGCCATGCTGTCGTTCGCCCAGCACCCCGGACAATCTCTGCAGCGGCTGCGTGATGACCGCTTTGCCCTGGACGCCGATGATGCTCGAGCTGTCGTCGACCACGTGATGCGCGCCCGCGACCCAGCCTGCCTTGAACGGCAAGGCTGCATCTCCCCTCAAGACTTCATTCCGTCCTTGCCTGGAGAAGTTGCACCCACCTGCCTGTTGAGCTGGAATCGATGGGGAGTGACCATCCGCTGCATGTCCTGATCATTCCACCCGACCCGCCCACGGCTATTCGATGGCGGCGGCTGGACCATCCTGCACCCTGCATCTGATGCCATTGTGGGTCAATCCTATCGTCCGATGACCTCTTCCAGCCGCCCCCTGGTTCCCCCCCGGTTCGACACCTGCTTGGTTGCCCCGGTGAGGCCAGTCGCCGCGAGTGAAGCTTCGGAAAGACGGGCCAGCCACCTGCTGGAACCTGGTCGACCGCTGCTTGGTGCGACGCTGTGACACTCCGCCCTGATGTGTCTCGAGCAAAGCCGTCCTATTACCGGACCTTACCCACCAAGCTCCACTGGCAGTGACCTGACCTCCGGTTAAAACCATTCGAACAATTATCGTGTGATCGTCCAAGGAGCGAGCTGCCTGCCGCCGCGGCCAGATGGACCGATAGCGTTGGAAGCAGGCCGTCTGATGCACGAGATCGAACGACGCTTCTTGTTGAGGGAACACTGGGCGCACAATCTGGCTGGCAGCAGCATTCCGCCAGGGCTACCTGTGTGTCGTCGGACAGGGATTTTACCTTCGGTTTGGAGCTCATATGACCGCCAGCCGCTCACACATCAAGCCGCAAGCGACGGATCGCCCCGCACGAGTTCGAGATACCCGATTCATTTTGGCGATGGCAAAGCGCTGCCTACCCTCTCGCGCGCATCGCCTCAGCAACAGCCTTGGCCTTATTGTCCCGGTGCGGACTGGGTCGATGTCGAGCGTGAGAATGCGCCTCTGGTGCTCGCCGAGGTGGGAACTCGAGCACGCAGAGCAGGCCCTCTGTCCTCCAGATGGTGCGGGATTGAGCTGACCGCCAAGCCCATGGAGCAAGTTCGCCCCTAGCAGCCCATCCTACACTGCTGGTTCCGAATCAAACACGACTCTATCTGTCCGATCAACATCGACAAATCCAGATGGACTCACATCAAACATATGAACTCGTGCCGCGGCTCTTCAGCCCATTCTGAAGGTTTTATCCTTGTTTGCCTTTGCCGCTTGTTCCTTCCATATCTGTCTCACGACGTGATCAATGGTATGTTGCTTCTCTGACGGCACACCCTTGCCTGCCTGGTATACCCAATTGTTCGCGGCTCACTCCCGACGGCTATTGCCTGAGGCGTTATCCGCTGGGACGAACACTCGCAGCACAATCCGCTACAACTGATGCGGGTTCTTGATATCTGCGCCTTTCAGGCTGCGTTGAGCTCAGGAAGGTTGCAAGCAGTGAAGCTCCATCTCGCAATCTTGCCGTGATCCATCGCCCAATGTCAAACAGCGACCCGGTCTTGCGCCGGTTTTGCTGAAATATTCTACGTGAGTATCGACCGTGCGTTTGCTGATCATCAAGCGCAAGCCAATTCCATGTGTTTAGGCCGGGGCCACCAGCTCATATCTCATCTCACCGCGGATGAAGGAATGGCCAGCAAGCTGGGCTAGACCAATCTGTACGTACACAAGGATCCCAGCCTCGGGTTCACATCTAAGCAACCAAAGCGCCGGAACCACTGCCGCATGAAGGCAGCGTCTGATTCTTCCCGTTTCTTGTTGCTGCAACAGGCGCATGCCGATGTCGCTTTCGCGACACCCGGAGTTCGATGCCGCCGCCGCGCACCCCGGCGCACTAGGTGCGGCTGGTTGAAAGCCTTGTCTCATGCCTCAATGTCATCGGATTGCATCCTGGCTGTGGCGGGATGAGCAGCGCTCCTTCTGCCGCGCGGCTGACATCGGCCTGGAGGCCCCGTCTTGCACTCTCCTGCCGTCAGACCGCAACCGCTTGCCCTCCCAGCCAACTCGCTCGGAGCCCCATGCCCTCGGCATTCGCAATCTGCTCTGTCTGCACCGGTGACCCGCGCGCGCCGTCGATCAACCCGGGCCCGGCCCCGGAATGAGCTGGAAGCCGTGCGTCTGTTCAGCTGGTCAAGGTTTCAATGCGGGAAGACCCCGTCAAGATGGCTTGGGCTGAACGACGCAACTCACCAGCCTGTTCGCTTGCGCGGCTCGACCCAGTCGCCGTTGAGCGGCCTGAAGACCAGGGTCGGCGCAAAAAGCCGCCGGCCCGCTTCTGCAGACCAGATGGTCATGCAACCAGGCCCGAAGCGCTTCTGTGGCGAGATCGCCGCACCACGGCTGCCGGTCTGCGGTGTTTCTGTGAATCGGCGCGCAATGCCGCCTTTGTGAGACCGGATGTGCCTAGAGCACTGATTCCCCAGCCCTGATCGATCGTCTCCCGCCCTAAATCCGGCTGCCTGAAGGGATCAACATCGCCGTCCGAAACAGGTGCAAAACCTATCAATCTATCGCCCAAAGGGTCACCTGAGGCGTGAAACGAGGAAGACGGAATTCCCGATGATTTCTGGCAAGGCCGGTGTGCTCCAGTTGAGCCGCCTGATCGCTCAGACTCCCCCTGTCTGAGGGGGGGCCTGAAATCGGGCCAGCAGCTCGGCCCAAGCCTTCTATGGGAGGGTTGGCGACATCTGGCGCCCGCACATCGTGATCAGCCAATCCAGGGCTTGCTTCTGAAGATCAAGTGTTCGACCATTGCGATCGACGCGTCAAAATAGCGCCGCCAACACCCATTTTTCGACAGCGCACGCCAGCCCAATCCGTGAGTATCAAAAATGATCGAGTTATCGATTTGGCACCTTTCGCAGTATTTGCAGCTACGGTCCGATCAATCGCTGGGCCAAGATTTCACACCCGGTTCAATCCAGCTCATCCCTCCCACGGTTAGACCCGGCCCGACATCATTCTATCCCATGTCCGCGCGCCCACGTTCAGGCCCACTAGATCCCAGCCGCGCACTTTCTCCGTTCCGGGATCTGCACCCGGCGAAACATCGTCCGAGCAGCACGCGCGGATCGCCCCAATTAGTCGCACCTTGCCATTCGACCCATCAAAAATTCCATCGGCATGGCATATAAAGGGTGTCGGGCCCACAGCTGTCAGCCTTGGGAAAAAGTCGGCGCATATCGAATGGGAACACCTTCGGGATTGATCGATGTACTTCGGGCTCGAAAATATTAAATACCAGTTTTGATCATCGCGCGCATCTTCCAAAGGCTTCGCCTGAAGGGCCACCACCCTGGAACTTCATCGTAGCGACGACGCCATTGCTGCTGATTGATCCTTCGGGCACGCGCGTGTCACCAGCTTGCATTGCACCCTTTCCTTTGTGGCGCCGAACAGTTCATCAGGTCAAGATCGATCAGGGGGGCATCGCCGCGAGCACCACAAATGTCATCATGAAAAATTTCGAAAGTTTGTAACTTTTTTGATTCTCCAAGCACCGAAGCCTGAAGGCGCGCGATCAGTCGCCATCTCGAGCGCCCCTCAAAGCTGTAAGCCAATCTGTACACCGAATCGCTGGCCGTCGCGAAAGAATAATTTCAATTTTCGGACAGTTGGAGACATGACATCACCTCGTCAAATTCCGGTGGCCGAACAATTCCAGTCAAAACTCCCATACGGTTTCTGAAGATCGGTATCATCGTTTGGAATTGTGTGCTATAGGACGCACGCGGTTACCCTTGCGGCCCGCGAGATCATCGCCTCAGGCGCCTTCCTTAAATTTGTACTCTAAGAACATCACTATATGAAAGAAAAATCACGCCTCTGCTAATCGAGCCGGCAAGGACTGGCCCCAGCTGTGCTTTGCTTCCAGCACAGGGCGCGGCGTGTCGTTTTTCGCTGCTGCTGTTGCTGCCGCCGAGGCCAGTTTCCACTCTGCAGCGCTTGATTCTAAGCTGACCAAGAGAGCCCACCCTCCTGCGCAGTCAGTCGCTCCCTGGGGAGCAGATAGAACAGCAAGGCCCAGATACACCCCCACGCCATTCTGGATCGAGATTCGCGATGGCCGACGGCCCAGCCCAACAAGCTGCTTCGAAATCGACCCATGCGAGCGGCCCGGCCACTCCTGCAGAACAGCTTCATCCGCGGGGGTTTTTTCTGCTAGGGCGCGCGGGGGCAGGGAGCCACTGGCGAGGGCCTGCCCCTCGCTGGAGGGCCGGCGCCTGGGGGGGCGGTGGCGCCATCCAAGCCGCGCCACCGCGCGCGAGGCCTGCGAGCTGGCGGAGTCAGGGCACCGGGCGGAACCGGCCGGGCAGGGGAGGGGGCCACGCCGCGCCAGAGTGCCGCGCCGCCGGCGGGCAAACACAAAACCCGCGAAAGCGCGTTTCCGCAGTCAGTCCGATCACAGCCGAAGGACCTCATCAAGCTGCGGCGCGGCAACGGCTGGCGTTTGCCAGCACCGCGCCGGCAGCCCGACCAGCACGGCCAGCGAGGAAGGCCTCGCGTGGAGCGCCAAAGCCGTCGTGAACGCCGCCCCGGCCGGCCGGGGTGCCGATCAGCGGGGGGGGGGGGCGAGCGTCGAGTGCGGGGTGGGTGGGTGCGCGTGCGTTCGAGTGTGCGGTGCGAGAGAGAGCGCGGTGCTGCGATCGAGAGCGGAGTCGGCACCCATCGACGTCCCACGGGCGAGGCGCACCACCGGCAGCGGCCGGCCTGAAGCAGGGCGAATGGCCAGCGCGGCGCCGGCGGTCGGCCACCGCGGTCGCGCGTCGCGTAGGCAACGACCCGGGTGGCGGCTTCAGCCAAGCCACTGAACGCGGCGCGACCAAGGCTTGCAAGGGTTGTACGCTTTGTCGGCGGCCGGCGAACGCTTCCCCAGCGCGGCACAGGCCAGCGGGGCACCACTGGTGGCCCGATAGCGCGGAAAGTGCGCGGTCCAGCGTCGGGAGTCGGGCACCCGCTTGGCGCGCATCGCGTCTGACTGACCAGCTGCCACCGGCGGGACCACGCCCCGGTCCAACGCGAAACACCCAGCGGGCCGTGGCGCCGAGCCGCCAACACGAGCAAACATGGCCGCCACGGGCCAGGGGGACACGCCCGCAGGAACGAACGGAGGTGTTGTCTGGTGTGTGCTCGATGGAACATGCACGGCCAGCCCGAAGCGGAAAAGCACAGAAAAAGGCAGCGTGCCGCATGCTCAGCAGCGGCGTGGGTGGCGGGCAGGGACTGTACAGCGAGGGGTCGGCAAGCTGCTGCGGCCTCAACCGGCTAGGGGGCGAAACCGCGCAGAGCAGGCCCCCGCGCGTTGGCAGCCCAGGCGGCGGAGCAGGCGGGGCCACCACGCGAACGGCGCCGGGCGGATCACCCCGGGCCCGAGGAGACAGCACCCGGCCAGCCACCGAGTGCGCGCGGAGCACCAGCCCGATGAGGGCCCGGGAGGGGCGGACGGATCCGGTACAGGGGACCAAGGAGACGGCACCAAGGCAGGAGATGCACGGTTAAGAGCCCGCGGGCTCGGCAGCCACCGCTGGTGGGTG
>Ga0163217_1087385_pt1 | contig 11688 bp, 13 predicted proteins | sample SynspAceP_FD_185933 | JGI IMG/M metagenome (GOLD analysis project Ga0163217, IMG submission 185933) | Saline lake microbial communities from Ace Lake in Antarctica - Synechococcus sp. Ace-P (PacBio error correction) | ecosystem: Environmental > Aquatic > Non-marine Saline and Alkaline > Saline ... | reverse complement strand
GTCCCAGCCCAGCATGTGCAGCAGGCCATGCGCTTGCAGCCAGGGAACGCTCCCGCTCCCAGAGCCCTCGCCCGCCGCTGGCTGACGAGCAACCATGCCCGTCTCCATAAGGAATCCACGACTGTCACGAGTCACGGTTCAACTCCATCTCGAAACAGGCTTGGCCGGGTCGGGCCGCATCAGGTCGGCTCCTGAACGCCGCAAAGCCAGCACATCGCGTGGGCCTTCACTGCCGCCAACTGCATGAGCTCAGCGATCTCGGCGTCCGACACAGACGACTGACCGAGGCTTGATCAGCCTGGCTCAACTGAGGCCCGGCGCAGTGCTCTGACCCCACGCTGGGACCCAGCACAGCCGCCCAGTAGACCCACACAACGCCCACCGGCTCTTATCTCTCATTTAGGCACCGTCCCGAAGCAGAACTGCAGGCAGCCGGAATCGAACCATCGGAACACTCCCGAGCGATAAGAGCGCCCCACGCCGAAAGGCCAGATACGAGCGACAGCTCAGTGGAGCGGCCGAACACGAACCAGGCCAGCTAAACAGCAGCTGAAAGCCCACCGCGGTAGCCCGAAGTGGACCAGGCTTTCTGGCGCCCTTCCTGACCATGTCGCATCGCCAAGCTTCACGGAGCTGGGTGGCGCGGGGGCCGCGCTACAGAGGCTGGATTCACTGGTTTTGTCAATGAGGCCTGCTCATGAGGCCGGTTCAGAAGCCATGAATCCAGCGGCTGCTTGCTGTCAGATCATTGTCAGTTTTTCGGTGGATCGCAGGCTCAAGCGGCCACATTCGGCGGCGATCTCCACACCCTGCCGCAACAAACGATTGATGAACGGTCGAGATCCGCCCACATCACCCCCTGCACATCGTTGGTTCCACGGCCGTACGCAAATCCTGACCATCTGATTACGGGTGAAACACCATAGTGCGGATCTCTTGCCCCAGGCCGCCTCGACTATTCGCCCGCGAATGCGTGCGGTCCGAGGGCCGCTCTCCTGGCGTATCACCAGCCAGCTGGCCATCGCAGCGCATCGCCTTCTCCTTTGTTCCTGCAAGCTGGAGCCTCCTGGGCAGCGCACCCGCCAGGCCGGTGGCCACGTGCAGGATGCGCAACCGCCGTCTCCACCTTGTTGAACTCTGGCCCTCCCGCCGCCGTGAGCGGGAGGTTCACCTCCAGTCTTGTCGGGATGTCGAAGCTGACCCCTCCTTCCAGCTCGCATCATCCTCGACGCCGGCAGTGGGTCTTGGCGTTTTGCGTTGCGTTGAAACGTGAGATCCGCACCAGCCGGTGGTGCCCTTTTCGTTTGCGCAGGATAGACCGTAGGCATAGCGGCCATCGATCCCGATCGTGCAGCCTGATTGCCGGCCTCCTTCCCCTTCCGAGAGCTCATTTCACCAAACCTCAATTGCCGTGTCTTCGCCCCAGCGGGTGTACATGCGCATCATCATCAACGCCCAGTCTGGGGGGGGGCGGGGGCTGGGGGGGGCCCCAGCGCCGCGTTGATCGAAATCCACAGACCCTTCCTTGTCGTAGATGCCGAGAGCAAACCCTCAAGCTCCCAGCGATCCAAGCTCGCCCTGTGAGTGTTAGCAGGCCCCATTGCTTCGGCCAGCAGTCCTCGTCGGCGTTTCAGTCGTAGAGCTCCAGGTGGCCGCCGTCACCACAGACGATCGCCACGCTCAAGCGCTCCAGCTGCGCCTTCACCTCGACGAGCGGCGCATCTGCTTCTGGCCTGCTGCTGTGTCCACAGAAGTCGGCTGGTACGAGCTGCTCCAGTCTGCTGGCTTGCTTCATGCCGTACGTTCCAAAACAGTCCTGGCATGGCCAGCGGTCATTGAGCTCGGAGAGATCGCCGTTTGAAATCGGTGAGAATCGACGCACCGTGTGTGGAAGCTAGAGACTGAAAATGACCGTAATCACAGGGCCACCAACACGCGGTGTGCCGAAATCCCACCAGCACAGGGCGTACGGAGCAAGACTTCTAGGATTCCCCCTTTCCTTCCCCGCCCAAGCGAGGCGCAACGTCCGAGATCTACACCTGGCGTTCTGCCCCTTCTGCATCCGCGCCAAGCCCTGCTCGATCGCCAAAGGCGTTCCTTACCCAGAGTTCGCCATCACCGGCGACAACGCGGCCCGTTCCGCCATGCGCGAACGGGCGAGAGGCGCAAAAGCCATGCCCCAGATCTTCATCGATACCAGGGGCATCGGCGGCTCGCATGAACTCCACGCCTGAGCGGGCCGCCGGCCTTGATCCGCTCCTAAAGGAGCTGAGGGGACGGCCAGCGCCAGGGCGCGGGAGGCCCCAACTGTCGTCGTTCGATCCGCGTGGAGCGCCTCGCCCGGCCAAGTATTCCAGCGTTCGCCTGATGGCATGCGGCCAGCGGGCGGCCCAGCGGTTGGCCTGCCGCACGGCCTCTGGCGGGGTGGAGGGCAACGCAGCCGAAGCGCCACTGGCGGCGTGCACACCGGATGGGCGCGCCGGGGCCCCCCCCCCCCAGCCGCTCAGCTCGCCGCATCCGGCCCAACATCACCCACAGAGCGCTTGCAGTGCCCGATCCTGGCACGCCGGTGAACGCGCTGCTGCCGCTCAGGCCATCTTCCGTGGTGTTGATGCGTTAAAGGATCCGCCTCGACGAGTGCGTTACTCTACGCACCTGCTCTGCAGCTGGCCGAAACAGCAGGGGTGCGGAGGCTCAAACCGCCGCGGCCCTGCTGGCGAACCGAGAAGCTGTGTTCGCTGCGTCAGTGAGCTGATCCGCCCTCGCTGTGAGGAGCCAACGTGGAGCGCTGGCTGGCTTCGCCGCCCGAACACCCAGGAGTGTGCTCAAACCCGCTGAGGTGGGCGGGTCAGGCCAGGGGTGGTGCGCGGCCGCAGCAGCGCCCCGTTGCGGCCCGCTGCTGAAGCTGGTCACCCAGCAGCAGACGTGCCGGTGATGTGTGCAGGCCTTCTGCCGCGTGGACCCCGCACAAGCCGCATCTGTTGGTGAACGGGGAGCCGCTGGGCCGATCAACCGCCGCCCTGCCCATCGAGTTCCGCAGCAACCTGCCGTGGGCGCGAGCCCAAGCACCACCGCACCACCGCTGTGAACGGGCGACTGCGCAAGCGGGCCCCCGCCCTTTCAGCGACGGTTCTGTTTTTCGTTGGCATTGATGTATCGCGAGCGGCTCAGGAGATCAACTTCACCAGCCCCACGGCATCCGCCGAAATCGAACGGCTCGGCTGGCCGTGGCCCGGAAAACCTCACCATGGAAGCGTTTGTTGGAAGGCGGAGTGGCAGCTGAGTTGCTGCTGCAGCACCCCCCAGCTTCAGGGCCACCTCTGCAGTTCCCGCCCCGGCTCCGAGCCTTCACCAGGCCAGCGCCGGCGGTCAGTTCCAATTTATCACCGCGCCAAAGCTGGGCCGCTGCGGATCGCCACCCGCAGTTCGCATCGCCGCATTGTCGATCCAGCCGATCGGTGCGGCCGTAATGGCCCGCCGAACACCCCAGGCTGCGCCAGGCCAAGGCCACGCCTCCCCGCCCGAGGCAGCCCTGCCCACCCGGAGTGGATGGAGGCGCGCGATTGAAAAGCGGGCTGATGGCGCCGAATCGCGCGGGTATCGTTCGTCTGCAGGTTGCACCAACGACCATGGCGGACCAAGCCGCGCTGGCGGCCAGCGGTGAGAACCAATCCGCAACGGCCAGCAGCGTCGGTGACGTTCCACCACCAGCGCGGCTCATGACGATCTTACCGAAGCGCTATGAGCTCGGCGAGCCGGGCCCCAGGGCGTGCCGTCCAGGCGTCGCTGCGCAGCTGCCCCGACGACCGCCAAGCATCGCTCGCGAGCAACCGCATCAGTGGCATCACCGGGGCTTTGCTGCCAAGGAGAAAGCGACAACTACCGGCTGCGGCCGCAAGCTGCTGGAGCAGCACCAGCGGGATCGAGCGACGATCGAGATTGCAGCTGCTGGCGCACGGCCACCACCAAACTTGCGCAGCTCGCCGCCCACTAAGGCGAGGGCGCCTAACCGCCAGGCCGGTAGCCCGTCTCCCAGCTGGGAGCGCTGGGCGAGGTCGCGGGGCTGCTCTTCCCAAGCGGGCCCGCCCTCCTGGGACGGCAGGCGCTCGCAGGCGACTGGCCTCCTCCCAAGTTCTTCGGCCACGCTGCGGGCCGTGAACGCCGCCCCCCCAGCGGCGCTCAGCCGCAGCCAGCAGTGAAGGCCCTGCGGCCAAACTGCCAGCGCGCAGCACCGCCTGCACCCCAGCCACCCCGCTGCCCTCCTGCACGGCTGTCGAAGAAGAGAAACGCCAAACAGCAACCCCGCCGAGCCATGGCAACAACCGCGGCACCGCACCAGCCGGCTGAGGCAGATGGGCTGAAGCGCTGGCCAGCTCAAAGCTGCCGCGATCCGCTCAGCCCAGGCTTGTTGGCGCTGCCACAGGCGGCCATGCAATGCCAGGAGCCCCATCCCAGAGAAACGAAACCGATGCCAGTTCCCCAGGCGTTCAACAGGCCGAGGGATCCGGGCCAAGCCCCTGGGCAGCCACGCCAGCGCAGCCACAGCTCAGCACGCCTTTCCTCCTCCAGCTGCCGGGCCCCCCCCTCGCGGCAGCGGCCAGAAGCTCGCTGAAGGATAGTAACCATGCCGGTTGCATCCGGGGGGGTGGGCTGCTTCAAATGTATGGGCCCCCCTTCCCCGTCAGCGTCGCCCCCCCAGTCAGGCCCCCAGTCGTCGCAAGCCGTTACGCCGCCGCTGGCGCCGCCCGCCACTCTGGAAGCGGCGATCAAAGTGCCGATGTATTCGGCTGCGTGATGCGCACTGCTGGCCGGCCGGCTGTGGCTGGGCCCAGGTCATCCACCGCGCTGGCCAGCCTTCTCGGTTCTTGCTGCGGGCCGTCTGCTGGCTGGCCTGGGGAAAACCTGGCCAATGACCGTGTGGATTGCCGACACCGGCGTCGACCCCAGGGCAAAGCCCCACTCCGTGATGACCACCCGGCCGGCCGTGACGGTGCGCTGCTGCCAACAGGCGGCCTGGCTGCTGGGGTTGGGCTGATCGCCCTTGCGCCCGCCCGCAGCAGTCCGGCGGGGTCTGGTCCTGTGCTGGCCCTGCTCGCATCGGTGACGCCTACAGGTCCACCGCTTCGTGAGCTATCGGGTACTGAACCGCTCTGCTGGCTGCCTTCTGTCGCTGGCCACCGCCGCCGCCCTTGTTGGGCCTCGCCCGTGACGGGCCGAAGCCAGCCCCTTTTCCTGGCCTGGTGCCCTGGCGGTCCGCGATCCCCTGCGATGGGCCAGCGATCGCCACTCAGCCTGGAGCTCTATGCGCTCATTCCACCAGGTTGATGGAAGACCGCGCCCATGGCAAGCGCTTCACCCGTGCCGCTCGCACGGCCGCAGCCGGCCGGTCCTGGTGCCCTGGTTCAATCGCCCTGGACCTGGCGCTCCAGTGGCCCTGTGCGGGCGCTGCCGCCACTGCCCTGCTCGGCGTGATCGGCCGCAACGCCAGGTCTACGTTTGATCCAGCTGCGGGAGGACCACCACGCCAGCCCGAGCGCAGCAGCGTAGCAGTTTTCTGGGCCCTGAGAGTTCCATGCCTTCAACGGCTGGCCTGGCCTTGTGGCTGGCTGTGGGCCGTGGCTGGGCGCCGTTAACACAGCTGGTTCCAGGGCCGATTTGAAGCGGAACCAGCGATGAAGCGCATTGCGCCGTTCCGCTCAGCGCCCCGCCCCTGATCACGCGAAGGGACTACACCCCAACAAGCGTGGCTGTGGCTGCGGCGAGCCGAGGAAGCTGCCCTGCGGACGGATCGTGGGGGAGCCTCCGCCGCTGGAGCCATCCGCGGCCCAGGCCAGGGCCCTGGCCCAGCTGGAGGCCGGCGATCTCTAAGCCACTGGGGAGCGCCAGCAGCGCCAGCGGCTGGAAGCCGCGCTAACGGGTTGCCTGCAGCGCTGGCTTCGCGATCGGCGCCGCCCTCGCCGAAATCGATGCAGGTGGGGCGTGCAGGGCGGCGGCCAGAGTGCAGCGAAGGTCTGGCTCCGGCTCGCGCTCCGCCGTGCTGCTGCCGGCGGGAAAGCGCCATCGAGCCCTGAGGCGCTGATTGGTGGACAGCCGGAACAGCAGAAGCAGGGCAACAGCACCCCCGCCGCTGACTGCTGGAAATGGAAGGCGGCCGCCGCTTAGCCGTCATCGAGAGGGCAGGTGTTTCCACCCTGCTGAAAACCGTTAACGCCGCCCAAGCTGCACTGGATGCCAACGGGTTGGATCGCCGACGGCAGACCAGTGGCCCGGATCTGGCGGCCAACCTCGGCTGAATGCGACAAAACCGCTGAGCCCGCCGACGCCGCCAGGGCACCCAGGAGCTGCGGCCCAAAGCTTGCCTGTGCGTGATAATCGCTGCGCACTGGCCCCCTCGCTCTACCGAACTGGAGCGCTGGTTCAGGTGTCGGCCCGGCCTGGAGGGCGATCCCAGCCCCTGCTGGCCCAGCTCCAGGCCTCAGCCCAGGCTGTATGCTCAGCACCATTCCGAAACCGCACGGCCGGCGCTGGCTCAAACCCACCTGGCCGCCTGCACAACGAGCGCCCACCCCCCACCCGCGCCTGGCCGCCCCGCGGCTGAGCCGGCGGGGCCCTGTCAGCGGCGATCCCAGCAGGTGGGGCAGCGGCTGGCCGGCAAGGGGGTCCGAATGAACCTGTCTGTTGCAATGCGAGACGCAGCTGAGAACTGGGCCGACGACCGCCGCCGCGCCGTCCCCTGAGCGTCTCTGGGGCCGCCGCGAGTTGGTGGTCGGCGGCGCCCGAGGAGCGGCCCAGCTGCGGCAGTCTGCTCGATCGGGCCGCAACCCTTTGCGTACTGGGGCCGGCCGTGGTGATCGGCAGCGGCGGCAGCAGCGGGGCCGGCGCCTGTGCATGCAACCGCTCACCAATTCTGCGCCCAATGGCCGCCGCCACTGGGAATGGCCTGCGGGCGTTCAGGGGATCGATCCGGCGCACGTCGTGGTCAACCCATTGCCACGTGCACACTTCAGTGGTCTGCTGCCGTGTTGCGTAGCCCCAATTGGGCTACCGCTGCGGCTGGGCAGCCCCACGGTGATGCGCAGACGCCGCCCTGCTGGCCCTCGATCCCCCTTGCACAGACGCAGGCCTCTGATCTCCCTGGTCCCACCCCAAACGCATCGCCTGATGCCGATCCGCCGCTAGCTGCGCGGCTTGCATGACTGGTGGCGGATCCAGCCTGGCCGCGGCGCCTGGCGCCCGGCGCCAGCCGGCCTTGCCGCCCTCACTTGCTACGGAGCCACCGGAAAACGCGCGATGGTGCGGCCCAGCCACCCCACCTTCCTGCCGGCGAACGGGTTGCGGAGCTGCCCGCGATTGAGCTGCGCCTCGCAGCTGTGCGCGGTGAAGGCGTCAACGGAAGTGGCGCCATCGAAGGCGCACCTCCGGTAGCCCAAGGCTGGTGCGGGCGGTCGCGAAGCCCCGGGCACCGCCCTGCAGCCTTCCTGGCCCGAGGCTGGTGGCGCAGCGGGATTGCCGCTGGTCTATGCACGGGCTGGGGGTCACGGCCGGCCGATGGGCGATCCTCAGTGGCGCTGAGAACGGGTTTCCTGAAGGGGAGGAACGCTGAGCAGCGGCCCGCCAGGCGCCTGGCCCATCCGCGAGCTGCTCTGCTGCGTGGCCGATCCCCCTCTGGGGGCAGCTGCTTGCCCTCTACAAACCGAAGGAACATGTCGGCCGTCCAAACCAGCCTGGCCTTCCTTCCGAATATCGCCCGGCAGCGCCACGTGCGCAGCGCCCCCCACGCTGACGCCTGCGCCGCTCGAGCGCAACGTCGGGGAAGTGGAACGAAAAGCGCTGGCAATCTGGCTGGTCAGTTGCCATGCGATGCATCAGCCTGGCGGCGCCATCCTCTGAGCCGACTGGCAGCAAATGGGAGAGGCAAACCAAGCGTCCTCCACCACCGCTTCCGATGAACCCCTGCTCACGCCATCTGTCTCAGCCAGCACACACCGAACTGGGTCGACGACCGCACCCCCTGGCTGCTGATCGCCCGTTGCTGGCAGTGGAGCCCGCGCAACGCTGTTTCTGGCAGGCGCGCGGATGATGATCCGCACCGCCGAGCGCGGGAATTCCCTGCGGGCCCGCCGCCGACGCGCTCACCCAGCCGCGAACCCCTCTGAGGCAAGCACAGCCCCGGGTCAGCACCCCCGCCTACTACCGGGCCCGCTTCCCACGCTTCCCGATGGCAACCTCTCTGGCCGCGCCTGTGAGGCGAAGCAAGCCACCGCCCCTCGTGGCGCTGCGGTCTGAAAGAGAAGCCACGAGCGCTGAGCCGCCCAGGCGCCGATGCGGACTCGATCTTGCCGCATCGAGCCCAGCCCTCACGTCCGGTGCGCCAGGCTCTCGATGCGGTTGTTCCGTGGCGTCGCACCCCTCGCCCTCAAGAATTGCTTGACACGCGCGTGGAAGCTCCGTCGTCAGCCGGCCCCTCGACCTCTCCCCCCAGATGCTGCCGTGCCGGCCTGCGCGTGCAGCGCCGGATCGAAGCCTTGGCACCACGCCGCCGCGAAAGCAGCGATGCCTATGCGCCTAGCGTCGATCTGATCACCCTGCAGTTCGTTCTGCCCATGAGCGCCTGGCGAGGCCACCCGCGCTCGTGCTGTCTGAGCGCCCCGGCTGTTGCGCCCGGATGCGTCGTGGCCCTGTGGATCAGGATCCGAATCGGAGGTGATCCGGGCCGATGCCCCGCCCCCCTGCCACCTGCCTTCAAGAGCACCGAGCCTACCTGGAGATTATTCCGCCTCTATCTGCCCGCGGCCTTGGCGGACGGCCGGCTTCCGCCGGCATCCGCCGCGTGGCCTCCGACCACCGCCACCGGGTGATGGTGGCCACCGTTGACGGCCCCCTGCCCAACACGCCAGTCCGCGTGGCCTGTTCGCGGCCCGCGGGAACGTGCCGTTGGAGGAACGCCTCCAGTCGCTTTCACTCCTGCAGCCCCACCCCACCGCCTCACGAACCTCTGTGCAGCGGATCCGGCACGCCCAAGACATGCGCCCTGCCCGCCAGCCTTGCGCGCGCGATCAACCAGGCCTTTCGCCAGCTGGATTCAACCGCGCAGGCCGGAAAGACAGCTGCCTCCTGCCCCCATCAGCGAGGCTGAGGCCATGGCACTGCGGTCCGACTCCACCACGACGCCCGACCACTCGCCGCCCGGGCCGCCTGCAGCGGCACCTGAGCTGAGCTGGAGCTGATCCAAGCAGCCCGCCAATACCATCCCCGGACAAAGAGCTGCCGCCGAAGCCATTTCATCGCCGGTCCGCGCATCAAACGCCGCCGCGAACCCCTCGACGCTGCTCGAACGGAGCACACCCCGCATGACCGAGCCCAGATTGAACACCTCGCCGCTTTCGTCTCGGCACGCCACGGCCATCCACCCCTGGTGAACAACCGGGTGGGGCGCGCCTGCCGTGAGGCGCTGTGCGGCCTGGGCGCCGATCGTCGTGCCCGTCCCAAGCCGGTTCCAGGAGCTGCATGAGCGCGCAAGCACAGGCCCCGTTCTGGAAGCGGAGTGATCGCATCCAGCGGGCGGAGCCCGCTGGATCGAAGGCATCACGCCCCTTAAGCACAGCAGTCAGTAACAGGGGCAGCCGCAGCAGCTGCCAGACTCCTCCCGCCTCCAGGCCGCCTTTCCAGGAATTCCAGGCAGCAGCGCGCCTTCAGCGAACCGATGCGGGAGGAGCCTGTGCCCCGTCCACCGACGCCTGAAGCTCACCTTCTGCCCACCAGCAGCGGGCGCGCTGCCACTCGGGCAAACGCCCGCCAGCGCTGATCGGGCCGGCCAGGCGCACTTCAGCGCCGCATGCAATTCCACGCGCCCCCTCGAGGTGCTCAGGCGGCCAAGAGAAGCATGCAACCCGTGATCGCCGCCGCACCGATTGCCGGCACCAAAGAAGGCTTGCCGCCCAGCTGCCGAAGGCGAAAGGCCGAACCCTGGCCGCAGGAACAACTTCCAGAATCCCACCGTCCGAGTTCCGCCAACAGCGGCCGGATCATCGTTTGTCCCGGCTCGAAACGCCACCGGGGCTCACAACAACATCAGCGGCCTGCCGCCAGCTGCTGATCGCCTGCCGCAACAGGCCGGAATCATCGGCACCACCCGCCGCTCCGGGGCCCCCCAACCCCCCCAACCACCCCACCGGCAGCAGGGAAACCAGCAGACGCCTTGCTCTCCCAGATCTCCGGGCCCGGGCCCAGGCCGCCCACAACTCATCACCGCTGATCAAACAGCCCCACCTGGGCCGAGGCGCCACGCCAGCTGCCACACCGCATACTGCGAGTGCGGCGAGATCAGCCGGGCCCAGCGTTGGACCACCGTCAGGCAGTCTTCGCGGCCGCGGCCTCCCTCATCTGCGCGCGGATCCAGGGTGCGCCCAACTCCCCCTTCAAGTCAGAGCCTCGCGCCGCTGCCTTCCCCGCTGCCCGGAACCGGCCAAACCGCATCCACCAGCTCCTGGCAAACACCCGCTGCGGCCCCGGCCGGGAAAGCGGGGCGCGTGAGGATGCGGATCCCTCGCGGGCCGCAACACAATCGCAGAGCGATGATCAAGTATTCTCACCCCGATTGAGCTCGATCCGCTGGAAGGGGCACCGGGCGATCGAACCCACCAGCGCCACAGCGCTCCAAACGCTGGAGCCTCCAGCTCGCATGGCATAATGCCATCCATGATCGGACCCTTGACCCGCACCGCCTCCAGCCGCCACACGCTGCCGCCTGACCCGCCAGCGCGGCCTTCCAGCCAACCTGTCCGGCCCGCCAGGGTTGGAGCGCGGCCAGGATGCCGCTGGCGGGCCTCAGCAGCAAGCCTCGCGGGGAACGCTCACGCGAGCCCAGGGTTCCATCGCCAAACTGCACTTCAGGCACGGGAATCCCACGGCTCCGGGATGGCGCCAGGGGCATGCGTCCCCGGCTTCTCCACAGGCGCACCGGGCCGATCGTTCATGGCGGGATCGGGATTGGCACCATGTGTATAGAGGTGAGCAGCCACCTGAACGCGTGAGGCCTCCCATCTCGGACGCCGGGGCCTCGTGGTCGCGCTGGCTTCCAGCCCATTCCCGCAAGCCCATCGCCTTTGCTCGATGCGCACCTCAGCCGTGAGGCGCGACGGATGACAGAGGGTAATTCAGCTCCCAGGCCAGCGGGCCCCCTTTGTGAATCGCCGGCCACCCGCGCCACCGCCAGACGTTCACCTGGGCACGGCCTCCATCCACCAGCGCCAGCACCTCCGGGGCCATGGCCAGAAGCCCTCGCAACGGCAGACGGTGGGTGGCGGGCGGATAACGCCCAACCCCTCCACCATGTGGACTCGGCCACTGGCAGTGGAGGAGGGCTGAGCTGGGTGGCGATCGAGGTGTTCGGCAAAGCCTTGCTTGCCGCTGCCCAACAGCTTGCGCATTTCGGGGCCCCAGGGTCCCATGGAAGGGAGCCACGACGCGGGGAGGCCCCTGTTTGCGCCGGGGGCCTCAAGCCCTCCAACCTTTGTTTTTTTGCGCGTTCCTCACCCTTGCTCAAAAATAAAACGATCGGTGAGCGAGAGGGGCAAAATTTGTCTTTTTTCCCCCCCCGCTGCTGCCCATTCTTTTGGCTTTTGATTTTTTTCCCTGCTTGTCCCCCTTTTTTTTTTTTTTTTTTCCCCCCCCCCCCCCCCCCCCCCC
>Ga0163217_1084119_pt1 | contig 11688 bp, 4 predicted proteins | sample SynspAceP_FD_185933 | JGI IMG/M metagenome (GOLD analysis project Ga0163217, IMG submission 185933) | Saline lake microbial communities from Ace Lake in Antarctica - Synechococcus sp. Ace-P (PacBio error correction) | ecosystem: Environmental > Aquatic > Non-marine Saline and Alkaline > Saline ... | reverse complement strand
TCGGTTTGAGCTCCTAGCATTGTGATAATTCGCTGTGTGATTCTTTATGGATATGCTGAGGGTAATGTCATATGTAGATATCATAACTGGTTGGATTATCTCAACCTTGACCTTGGAAGATTAAAAAGGTTGAAAGAGCATCTTAGCTTCTTTTCATGGACTTTGGTCTATGGCGGGATTTACCGGAAGCTTTGTGATAAGGAGGTAAGGATGATTTTTTGGAGTAGTGATACACTCATTACATTTTTTGAGTTGTGATGTTTTTCTTTCAATCGGTTAATAATTTTTCAGCTCAAAAATATAGTCGTCTCAAGGAGGAAAAAGGGTGGATAAAGGTGGTGAGGGAATGGTGACAAAAAACACCCGATTTTGATTTATTGCTATACGAATCTCATGATCGCCTTTGTTGGCCTGAGGCTGACAGGTTGTTTGTTTGATTGGAATGCGTCACTTTACTATCAAGAAAGTGTAGAAGCTGAGCTTACATTGGTGGAATATCACGTACGGCTATTATTGCATTGTTATGGGTCTCGATTGCAACAGGGAGATTTTGACAAGACGAAGTGACCAAAAGTCGATTTTGGAAGAAGTTAACCGTTGATCAAATGTTTAGCGGACTTGAATTGATTGTTCATTGCGATTAGTATGCTTTGATTTGGCCTACAAATTCTGCATTGCGAATTTTGGCTTTCTAGTTGTAGGATTTTGGGTGGAACGTCCTTAATCCAGTGTCTGTAATAGTATTTAGCAGTCGATTCTAAGCTTTATTCTCCAAGTGTAGCTTAAGCTTTGGTGCTTCACAATCTCTTTTTTGGATTCTGATTGGAACCTCCTTTAATCGGATTTATCGCCGATTATATTTGACTGAAAGTTCTTTCATTTAGTAGCCCTCATGGCATTGGATATCTCTTATCCTATCTAGTGTTAGGAAAACAGGTGTTTTGGATCCAAAGTAAATTCTAATTATGCAAAAACTAGCATTTTCTGTATAGCAAAGAGATTACCGTCGGCCGGTCAATTGGTCAAGTTCATCCTGATGGGAATTTACGAATGAATCTTGGGCTGGATTTTTTTCAGGAAGTTTGCTTGGCGACCTGCGATTCAGTGCTGATATTGGAGGAATCTTTGTAGAGGTATCTTCAGTTGGATTCTTTCTCGATTTGATATTAAAGTACTAATCGTGCGCTTACTTGGGAAGGAGTGTCAAAGTCTTTACGCGGCAGAGGCTTAGACAATTATTTGCTTCGCGATATTTTAATCACAAGATCTTAAAGGTAAAACCTTTGGCCAAGGGCGATGTCCTTCCCTGGTATGTATTGAACACCCTCTCAAAAGAAATATGCATGGCGAGCGGTAGGATATGGTGTGCCAATGGTGAGCACTTTTTATCCTCCAATTAAAAACTTCGGTATTGGCAGCCGATTCTGGATTGTCATTTTCCGGAAAGCTTTTGATTGAGTGAGAGTTAAAAGTTCATGGTCCTTGCTGATTTGGATCAGGACAATCACAGTTAACTAATTACGACTATATATCGATGGAGGTAGAAAGAATCTTTCTTAAAAATTCAATCCAAATTGACTCAAGCAAGCTCCTCATTCAAGTTATTGGCAGAATTGTTTTCTTGTGGGGATGAAGTTCAATATTAGAACTTAATATAAGTACAAGTAGGATAAATTTCAAATTCAAGGAAAAGTTTGAAATAATCCAGTATTTCTTTGCAGGAAATCGGAGTCTGAATCTGATGCAGCATCCTTTTCTTTAATTTTCCAAAAACGTGTATAAAGAGTCACAACTTTTAGTCGGGCTCATTTCCCACTTTTGTAAAAGCTTTACGTGAATTGAAAAACTAGGGAAAACCACTTTTATACATAATCACTTGATGTTGGTAGGCTTTTAGGCACTCGCATCAGTTTGGTTTGGTGTGTGGATTTTGCTTTATACCCTTGCTTATCAGGTGTTTGCGCGTCGCAAAGTTCGAACCTCAAACCAAAGGCACTTGAATTACGGAGCTCGATATACTAACAGTGTAACAGCCCATTAATGGACCATTGGGCATGTGCAAAGGTCGCCTGATTGAGTCAAAGAGTGGAGGAGAATCAAATGACGGAAATCAATCAAATGAATGACTAAGGACGTGAGCTAAGTTGCAAATACCCTCAGCAATACTTAGGTCCCAAATGGAAAGTGGAGATGAAAAAATATCAAGATGGTAGCGAAAGTTTGCCAAATCATGTGGTCAATTTACAGAGGCTGGTACAGCTCCTTTGGAAAAATAATTTATTCTGCTGTGGCGATTCCAGCGTTATCCTAAAAAAAGAGGTCGATCTGGAAATATGGAAGAGATTCCAAAGCGAATCAATGAGCTGTTTGAGCGGAGTTTAAATGCGAGAAGGGCGATACCCGCTCGAGCAAAGAAATGATTGCAATGGTGCCTACATGGAGTGGCCGCGGAAAAGATGTTCCTAAAAGGGCGAAAAACCAAAATGAGGTAAGGGCTTTATGAAGCCCCATTTTAGATCGTTGCGCCAGAATGCAATAAAAGAAACATATACACCGAACGTCAATAAGAGTACGGGCGAAAAGTGTCAGTCCTGCCATATGGAGAGATGGTCAGGGAGTGCAGAAATGAGTTCGGGCTATACATATCCTCGCTATTTTGGGCAAATAGTTTTACAATTTTGGGGTCTTTTTTAGCGTTTCTCGATTTGCAGGTATATGTTCGTCCAATATGCTTTTGGCGCGACTTACGAGAGGGGAACCTATGCTTTCTGAGAAGAGTTAGCGTTTTGGGAAGAAGCCGCAATAACAGACGTCAATAGCCTTGATTTCGACGCAGAGAAAGGGGCATCTTTCTCAAATTGGGCCAGATATTTCCAAAAAAGGCCAATGGTCATCCATGTATGGCCGCTATATCTGAATGATTTTCAGGGGAAACCCAGCACAATTTATTTGACTTTCAAGGGCTATCCAAGTTTGCGAAAATCGAAATTGAGATTTCTCATTTGCCTATTTTGGTATTCTTTAAATCACTATCGAAGATTTTCTCAAGAAAAAGACGCGGACCCACATTTAGTTCGTCCTTATAAGTCATTTTCCGAAACCTTCTTGAATGATTACCGAGCTATCCGAGGTGACTGTCCAAAAATGATTTTGACTTTAGGAAGTTCGTATGAAATTCTTCGGAGCGCGAAATAAGTTACTATTTCAAATACTGGAAAAATTTCAACTAGGCTATCGATTTTTTTTGGAAACTATGAGTTCGGATTTAAGAAATTGATTATAGACCCACTGTATCTGGACACGGGGGAGCTAATCGCGGTATGTAGTGAAAATCAAAGAGATTATAATTTGATCTGTTAAAACCCAAAAAATAGGTTTTGGGAGCGAAAATAGAAAAGACTATCGGTATTCGTATTCTCTCAAAACAATGAGGGGAATTACAGTTGGAAGGATAATGGGGATTGATTCTGATTTGGGTGAATTTGCAAAACGAGGATTCGACTGCCCCCAATGCCAATTGCGAACGGGAATATTAACTTCGGTCTTGAATCAAAGGAAAATCAATTCAAGGTGATTGGAAATTTTGGGAAATCGGGTTAAATGAGCATTCGAGGAACAGTTCAAGAGCTAATCTTTGGGGAGTCCATATAAGCGTATTCGATGTAGAGAGAGTGTTTGGAAGCCTTTTCACAATATTGGGATACTCAAAGGAGGTAGTGGGTCAGGTATCATGGATATTTCGAAAGAGTTAGGAGAATTTTGAAGCTAGAGCTTCAAGTGACCATCAGTGCAAAATATCTTCAATTACTTTTCTGATTAGGGGAAGAGCACCGATTGCAAAAAAATCCAGTTGGGCTTTTTGGGCGCCCAAATTGGATTCAACATGTTGGGGAGAAGGAGGTAAGTCCAGTCTTCAACTGATACAAGAAATCCGACGATAGGAATTGATGCAAATTTCGTTTAGAGGCTGGATACCTGGAGAAAAATACGCCGTAAAAATATAATTTGGGAATTTGCACTCATTTTTGGAAGGAATATGGTTCGGTGCTCAGCCCCAGGAGAGTGGGCAAAGGATGACGTGGTATCACTTTTATATCTAGAGAAAGAATTAGAGGTTTTTCTAACTTAACCGCATGACTGCTTATTTGGAAATAACGGTGTTTCCAGAAAGAAAATGGTTTGACTTCTTACCTGAATTTCGGATATTACACTTTCTGCCCGATATTGATTAGTAGAAAGCCAACAACTTATAATTCCCATCTCTATCGACAAATAAAATTTAGATTTATATCTATAAAGCCAAAAAAGGATTAAAGAAGCTGTCTATGTCATGGCGATCCATTATGAATAAGAACCATTTGCAACAACCTGATTTAAAAACCAAATCAACGAGCTATAAAAAGTGGGAATGTTCATCACGAATATTGATTTTTGAAACTGGAATCTGTGAATTATCCACAAAGGATCAGGATAGGTCAAAAACATTAAATGATTAACTTTTAGCATCGATTCAGGTTTCACGAATTCTTTCACCTTTGTAGCATTAAAGACGCAAAATCGTAAGGATTCATCTTTTCTTGAAATTAAAGTAATGCGTGATTGGTTATTCAAACCGCTTAAGTCAGCCCAAATTCATGAGGTTTTTTCCCCGCAAAGGCTGTTTAATTCCATTCAAATCTTTACACTTTTTTATCCAACAAACTCAAGAGTTGTTTATGATTGAAACCGTGCAGCCAAACCCCAGATGGGAAACTGAGTTTTACACTATTAACAAAAAAAGTCTATTAAACAAGTAAGTCTCTCGTAAATCAGAATTAATTCTTGAATTTACCCAAACATTAAGTCGACGGGTCTATGGTTCATTTTAAAAAGTCCACAGGTCGCCCTCAAAATTCGCTACACATCAATGTCGTTTCACTAAGAAACTATTTCTTATGGTTCTATTGTATCTAGTACCTTTTGTGTTAATCACCACTGGTGTCGCTTCCAACATTTACCAGATTTATGCTTGCTTTTTTCCTTCTCAGGTTAATATGGCTGGTTGTGGGACAATGTGGGTGGTTATGCATGACTGCTACTGCATGGTTCTTATTCTAAAAAATCCTCGTATAGAAATAAATGGTGGGTCATTACACTGAACATGGTCGGAGGCCAGTTCTATTGTTTGGAAATTGCCAGCATCAATGTCTTGCAAATACACAGTTGTATCACCAACAGTTGAATGATTCATGATGATGCTATCAATGCTTCATTATTTTCTTGAGGTTTCGTCACCAAAGTTGCACTCCCCAAAATAGTGCAACAAGTAGCAGCATTTGATTAGGCTTGTTCTGTTATTCATCGTATTCCGACTCTTTCATGTGGTGTACATGTGAAGATTTTTATTCGATTGAAGCGGTATTATGAAGACAAAGTGGTTTGATAAAGGAATAAGCCAATAGGGGAATACCGAATAGAAAGTGATTGAAAAAATTCCTAGACTTGGGAAAATGTGTTAATTTAGTATATATCCTAGGTCTAACTCTTAGAGTTTCGCACCATTTCAGTAAGAATGTTGCCTTGGTACATCATATGCTATTTCGTGACAGGGTTTACTATTACAATGGTTATCCAGATTTGCACACAATAGGAGAGGATGTTGATTTCCAATTCCTGATTCTGAAGGCATGGTAGAAGGAGAGGCGAATGCTTTCATCAAATTAGCCACACTTTGTAATTTTGCCCCTAATAATAATTTCTGATTTTTGTTTAATGTGGAGGACTGAATTATCAAGTTGAAGCATCACTTATTCTTCCAATATTTGTCATATTCGATTTATCGCGGAGATGCTCCAATAGTAAAAGCGACTGCAGAGGAATAAATTCCTTACCATTTCAAAAACCCATTATTGTCGCATGCTGTGGATTCATTTTAAAAATGACTCTATTGTTCTGTTATATGCCCAAAGTAGAGCAGTTTAAAGTTTGATTTAATTGGACATTTAATAGAAATACGAGCCCGGCAAGTCAAAATCGCAATCGCACCACTCCAGGCCAACAAATGAAAAAGAAAGAATCTACCCTAGATTCCAGGGGCTCCTTGTTAAAAACAGGGCTGAGCCAGTGGAAAGGAAGGATTTCAATCTTTTAACCTCCATCTTAGTCGGTCTAAAACCTCAATGCTGCTTTACTGAAGAATATTAGGCAAAAGGCGTTTACGAGAAATATGACCTTTACATGTCAAGAAAAATCTATTTCACCTTTGTTGGACGGAAGAGATTTGCTTGGAATTTCTAACACTGGTTCAGGTAAAAACTGGAGCTTTCTTATTTCCTATCATCGAGCATGCAAAAGCTGATCCTTCAAGGTTTCGTAGCTTGATAGTAACTCCCACACGGAGTTGCACTAACAAATAGAAGAGGAATTCTCAAAAAGCCTGTCCAAGGAAGAATGAATCTTCATCTAAATACTTTTATTTGGGCGAACGAATTTAAAATTCAGATTTCAAAGCATTGGGAGTAAAAAACTCCACGTCATAAGTGGCACTCCAGGAAGACTGCTTTATTTAGCGGATCGGAAAATCATTACTTCATCTTATGGAAATCGAATTAATGCACTCTCGTATTAGATGATATTGTGATGGTGATGCTTGATATAGGGGTTTTGTTCACGATGTGAAAAAACTCGATTAATGCGATGACGAAGAAGAAGCAAACTATGTTTTCTCTGCAACGCTCTAGCCTACTCAGAAGATCTAACGATGGCCTTTTGAAGGACCCTATAGAAGTGAAAAGTTACATACGGGGACAACAAGTGAAAATGTTGATCAGGAAAAATTATCACGGGTTCCAGATGGAAAAGATAAAATTTTGATTGTATATCAGGTCTTTTTAAAAATGGATCAACTTATTTCCTTTTTTAATTGAGTCGTGTGATTATTTTCAATGGAGACAAAAAGACTTGCAGATCGTATCTGCGAAAAATTAAATCAAGTTGGGTGAAAATCCGGATGATTACGGCAATAAATCCCAGAAATTTCCGAAATCGAACAATAGAAGAGTTACAAACGGGAACAACTGAAAGTGCTTTGTAGCTCACCGATGTGGCTGCAGAGGTATAAGACGTGGCTGATGCTAATCATCATGTGAGAAATTATCAAGCTCCCATGTCTATGGATCAGCGTATATCCACAGAAAATAGCCGCACAGGTCGGGCCGGAAAAAAAAGAAGAAAAAAAAAACCAAAGAAAACCCCCTGGGTATGTTGTACAACAATAACCAATTCGTCAAATTAAAAACGCCCAGAATCAAAAAAACTCAGAACACATCTCATCAAAAAACCGAAGAAAGCAGAAACTTAAAAGATGAAAGGAAAGAGGACAACAAAAGAGGAAAATGGCGTCGCGAAAAGATTCAAACCTAAAAGTGTGATTGGACGATGATGATGGCTACGTGATTGAATTCTAAGAAACATATCCGAATACTCCACCTGAGCCTGAGCCACCAAAAAAGCAAATTAATCCGAGTCAAAAAATTTTAATAGAAACACCCAAAGTTAAAAATTTAGTAATTCATGAATGAAGGAACAGTAAAATTCTTTAACACAAACCAAAGGTTTGAGTTTTATCACACCCAGCAGACAACAGTGAAGATGTATTCGGATACACACATCAGTCTTTACACGAATTCCGTGAACAACACGATCGTGTTACTTTATGACATAGTATGTTCAAGGTAAAAGGCGGCGGTTAACGCTGTTAACTTAAAGTAGACTAAGGTAATTAATCTCGGGTTATCCCGAAAAATGAAACTTGACCGAGTGCCTGCAAATTCTTTGAATTTGCAGGCATTTTTTGTCATCTTAGAATTGAAATTAGGTTAATACGCGCTTCAGACTAAATGAATTCATAATTGTTGCTAATTACTAATGACATTACGGTTCTTATTTTATCCAACCTGTACTTCATTGGTAAGTTTTCCTCCTTTAGGCCACACTTCATCTAGGTTTTGAAGTGATCTTTGCGATCTCATCAATGCTCTTTGGTTAAAATGCTTGATGTCCTGTAATTAGTACATTTGGAAAAGTCATCAATCGGCGCAATTTCCTCAGTCTAGTTACCAATCGTCCTCTGAGAGTTCTGGAAAAGATAAGTCCTCTTTCTTGCTCGTATTACCATCAATCCAAGGTTCTCTACTTTACGGCTTCTTTAAGTCCTTTAATCAACTGCTTGTTATCTATAATGCTTCCTCTGCTAGTATTGATGAGTACCACCCGTTTTTCATCTTACTTCAGTGTTTTGGGTTAATAAGATTGGAATGTTTCATGTGTCAATGGCAGGAGTGATATTAGTTTCGCTTTATGCTAAAGGTCTTCTAATTGGTAAGTAGGGTAACACCAAAGAGTAGAGCCTCATGTTCAAAATCATCGCAGAAGCTAATAAGGTAAACTTACACCCATGCCAAAGCCATATATATTGCAAAAAGGCTCTTTGCCAATAGTTCCTGTACCGTACTCTACACCAAGCGTTTTACCATGTATATTAAATCCAGTCAGACCTTCTTGATAAGAATAATATTATTCCCTAACTCTATTATATGCTTTGTGTTGTCTTTCGACTGTAAGTGTCATTAGTTAAGGCAAGCTGCATGCTCCGCCACCGCTTCTGGACTGGTATGCTGGAACCCGGCAGATTCTGAAACGCAAGATCAGATTGCCTTTTTTTCCAAAATCAACTGATTATAACAGCACACTTCTCAGATGCAATTTTTTCACCTTTCATTCGATGAGAGTTTACAAAGAGATCCTCCGGTCTAATTGATCAGTACAAAAGGAACAGATTGCATCATAACCCTCCGCTTATTGCCGCCAGTTACTGCACTTCGAGTTTGGGTCAAAAAAGGTGAACTTGAAGCATATAGTTTCATAAATGTACGAAGCTCTCTTTGTCTAAGATTGGGATAGCTGAAAAACGGCCACCTCTCATAGTCAGTTGGTTGAAAGTTGGGGAAATCGAAAAAACAAAGTAAATACCTCTTCCAATTTTGAATTTTCGAACGCTTATGATATCTAACTAATTTTGTTGTCAGGAGTGAAAGAATATAAAATATCTTTATCCTTCATCTTAGGTTTAATCTGTTTAGTGTTTTATATCAAGATTCTCTTGTTCGAACGTTCATCAAGATTTTGGCAAGCCATAATTATAAGGGGGCTCTTCTTAATTCCTAACTTTCATTACTCTCCTGCGATATCCTGTTGAAGTATTGGAACAGAGAGGTTTTATTCAAAACTGAAAAAGCTTTTTGATTTTTGCAGATAGCTGGCCTTAAGTCTGGCTCGTGTATATTCACGATATTGGAAGTTTCAATTATGCAAACAGGATAATAAGTCATAATTCGGCTCCAAAAATTTGAGAAGTTGGATGTTTTAAACGGAAGATCAGACTAATTGATACTCTCATTATATATGATAAAAATTCTTCATTGTAAATCAGCGCTAGATATTATTCTCTTCGTAATTATAGCTAGGAGTTAAGCTGCGTACGAGAACTGAGCTAGCTGTTTTGCATCTCCCAGATTATGAAATAATTAGGCATATAAAATTTTGAGATATTTACCTCCATGACTCAAATAGATAATTGCATGAGTATTAGTTGGTATACGCTTAAAATAGGGAAAAACTTAGTTCATCTCGCTTCTGATTGATGAGGTTGGTTTCCCTAATAGGACTGTACGGCGTAAAATGGAAGAGAAGGAACCTGATCGATGTCATACTATGTTCATAGTTTTCGTTTGGTAGCTAATTACCGATATAGGTGTATTAATTCAGCCTATCAGTTCACTTTCGGGCCCGAAACCCAAGCACACGTCTGATTCCAATTGCCCGTAATTTTCTCGGACGATCTCATTTTTACGTGCTCGTTTAATAATCTTTTTCACTTTTTACTAAAAACTCTAGAATCATCATTCTTCATTATTGACACAAGCCTTGAGTGGGATTTTCCTCAGGGTTGTAATTCCAAGATATTACTCGTAAAAATTATTAACCTAAGGAGTCAGTTATTAGCATGGTTTTGTAATTTCTTTATATCCTTTATTTAAGACTTTTTATTTCTATAGACCAGCTAGCGCTGATATAACAAGTATAGATTATTGCTTGAGATGAGGAATCAATTTCAACTAATTTAAAATTCAATGTGAAAATCTAAATTTTTTTTCTAGTTTTGGTTGCAAATTTTTGCACGTTTGGATTAATGATGTTGAATCTCTTAGATTCTTCTTTAATAATATATGAATTATGAAACAACTACTTTACTCCTCCTTTAGGCATTGGGGCGCGTGTTTCCGTTGTGCTGAAAAAGAGGGAAAGAAATCGAAACAGAAATTGTACATGTAAGAAATACGATAGGAAGATATGGCAGCAAAACAGATTACGTTTAAGGCACACATGTTCATATTTTGTAGTTTCAAAGAAACTTCGTCTCCAGACTGATTTATAACAATCTTGGTTAGGTACTTGCTTCAGGAATCTTCCAGAATGAGAGTTGATTGCGGATTTGAGAATTTTTGAAGAATGGCCAGAGTGAATGTCAAGCCCAAGAGGCATCATCAAGGGGCTGTAAACTCATGCGCATTTTACGTGAAACTTTTTATTCAATGAAGCTAGAGATGCTTATGTTGCCTCAATCCAGCACACAAGCAATTGGCGCACATATTAGAGACACTCACTGGATAAAGGACGGTGGTTTGATACTGGAACTAGGAAGTAAATATTGATTATATGCAAGGCACCGAGGAATCGGTTTTGCCTTCTTCCTGATTGGTTTAAAACTACGTAACACTCCAAGAAATTGCAATTGTGCCCTCTCCATGCGAAAGCCATTCCGTTATATTCTTCTGTACCGTAAGCTCTTAGCGTGTTTTTCCGAGACACGCTCTAATTCTCATGCCAACATGCGTGAGGATCGGCTAACGTGCTGAATCTACCATTCATTCTTTGTAAGTCCGCCAGCAGTAGGACTTTGAAACCCTCTTGCAACTACGCGACCTTTCGTAGTTTTTGAAACCAGACTCCCTTTTTTACAAAAAGTAATTTAACTTCCAGCTTTTACTCCTCACCAAAAAACGAAAAATACATACTTATACCAAAAGACTCCGCAAAAAATTGGTAGGAGAATTATTCCGATGCCATTCCAGCAATTTTTTCATAATGTTTAGAATTTAACTAGAATATAACCAGTAATCAATCGAGTTAATCTTTTAACAGCTTATAAAATAATTTTTCGAAATCAAAAAAAAGCACCGGTAAGAGTAGCTTTTTCCAAATCAATTCACCCAACCAAAAAGTCTGAATAGGCCTTATTGAGCATGCATTTTCTTCCGTTAGGAAATAAACTTCATATCGGCGGGTTCATAGCAATACCGAATAGACTTTTGGCTCTTGGGCAACATCATAAAAACGTGTTCCTAGGATGACTGATTCAAGTTTGCGTTCTCAAAACTTCCCCGGTCAGATCCGAAATCTTTTCAACAGGCTTATCAATGAACGGGCATCAAATTGTTTAGAGAAACATAGGCCATCCTGAAACCAGATTCGTTTATTTATCTTTTGAACTGAAAAGGGAGGCACGGATACGATAACAGTGAGATTCCCATCCTTTCTTATTCCCCATGTATTCATTTATGAAAAGCATATCAGTGCATCATCCATGTA
>Ga0163217_1066325_pt1 | contig 11688 bp, 12 predicted proteins | sample SynspAceP_FD_185933 | JGI IMG/M metagenome (GOLD analysis project Ga0163217, IMG submission 185933) | Saline lake microbial communities from Ace Lake in Antarctica - Synechococcus sp. Ace-P (PacBio error correction) | ecosystem: Environmental > Aquatic > Non-marine Saline and Alkaline > Saline ... | reverse complement strand
CAATTCATCTCTATTTCTCGTATTTTTTTTTTTTGGAGGTTTCAAAGGGGGGATTTCTAGTTCCAAACCAAAAAATCCAATTACCCTATGTGGACTGATCGTGCACCTTTATCAAAATCTACAGGATTCCTAGCCGGTGGGCTTTGGCTTAGCCCCTTCTTTACTTCAGGCTAAGCAAGGCATCGCTTGCAAGTTTGACAGAGGTCCGAGTAGCACTCATAGGTTTGCAATAACATGGGGATTTGGAATTCTCGCCATCACCCGCCATTCCAGCCGTGGAATGTATAGCCCTTTTGTGATATGTTCCAAAAATGTATTGTAACTCGATCGAAGGATCGCGGATGTGGAAAACTGCAACAGGGAAAAAGCCAGATCGCGTATACGCGACTTTAGAGCCTTCTTTCAGCGAGCGACTTGGATGCGCGTCATCATTGGAACTCCCGATCCATTGGCATTGCCTCATCGCTGTTTTGCGGGCCTGCCAAGCTGGGGAAGGATGTATATGTAGAAAAACTATGGCAAATACGATAGGTAATGTGATTTGATTGGTCAATGCAAAAATCAGTACAATCGAATCATGCAAGTGCGGCCAAGCAGCCAGCGCTCTGGACCAAGCTTTCTTCGAAGCCAAAGACTTGTGTCAAAGTGGCTATATCGGCAAAAATCAGAAAAGTCAATATCTGCCGTTCAAAATTTTTAATTTATTGGACTTTGGCAACTTGATCAAGCCTACGACTTCCAGTAACCGGAAGGCGTGGATTATTGATTTTTTGCTGGGCCAGCGGACTTCCAGAACTTTCAACCCAAATCGCCTTTCACGGAAGCTTGGCGAATTTCTGGACTATGGCGGAGGGTTGATTGTCTGACTTGGGGCGTGCATTTATTAGACATGCGATCTGGGTGGGAAGATGATCCGGCAGTCCCTTCCGAGTGTTGACCTACGCCCTAATGTCAACAAAGGAATCGAGATTCGAGATACCTTCGACACCATGAATGCTGTATCCGGAAAAAAGACTTTTTTGATTAATTATGACGATGAACGGAGGACTACAAACAGGGACCGCCTTTATGGCAACCTTATGGAAATTGGATATGTAGGGGAAAAGGAACGCTGGTTAGGTCAATCGTGATGGGTACGAAAATCTATCCAGAATGGGATCCAGAACAAAAGCTCCAAAACAGAAGCCAAGAAACTGCAGGAATGACTGAAAGCCATAATCTCCCATGTGGCCAATTTGTTGAGTGTATTCAAAAACCCGAATCAAACCTATTTTGTCACCAGAGGCTGGAAGAATTGCTGCCTTGCATGCACATATTCCCAATATCGCAGCGCGAATTTGGTGCGGAAGAAACAGATTTGGAATGATGAAAACGGGAATTCACAGAAAATGCCAGCTGCCAATGAACTGATTTTGGCCTAAAACATAGAAGCGCCTTGACCTTTACCAAAACTCTTACTTAACCACACTTAAAAAATTTTTAAAATTTTTCTAATTTTTTTAAATCAACGAAAACCTGATTCGCATTCAAATGCATTATCTGCTGTGATGTATAAATACTTTTCCTCTGCATCAAAAGCACAGTTTTGCAGTAGGCTTGCCTGTTTCGATAGTGCCAAGATGCTTTCCTCTGGACTAATGATTCAAAAACCCCGGCCAGGCCCAGTGGCAAAAAGAACTCCTGAGGAATGAACTTTCAGGCCATCTGCAAGCCTTTCCGCTCGGCGAAATCATGCTGGTTTAACATCAAAAGTTACTTTCCCGCTTATCACATCACCGCCCTCATTCAATTGATAGGGCATAATACCGACGCTTTCGCTGCATTCTGACTGGCGCGATATAAAGTGTTTTTTCATCCGGACTGAGAGCGACTTCCAGTTAGGGCTGGTGAGACTGTCTATCTTGTAAGGTCAATTCTCATTTGGTGAAGCGATAAAACTCCTGGAAATCCAGTTCTTTTCACCCCTCATCCAAACCGTAAGGCGTGGATCTGTAAAGAAAATCGAACCATTGGAATGAACCACCAAATCATTGGGCTATTCATTTTTTTTTCCATTCCATTCAAAAGCTAAGTTTTCATACGCGGCTTGAGGATCCTGGAGCGATGTCATGAGTTTACCTACCTGACGTTGTCATGCTGACAAAGAGAAAGACCCCATCAAGATCCAAAGCAAGGAACCATTTGACCCTGGCTCTCTTCTTTATTGCCTTCGCTCCCAAAGTATCCTGAAGGCTCCAAGAAAAATGGATAAACTATCCACTTCAGGGACCACGATAAATTTTATTCCTGGCACATCCGAAAAAATCAACGCCTGCTGATCTTCCAACAAAGCGGCCCTTCTGACCAATCAAACCAAGATGCCAAGAAGTTCTATTTTTGGCATCTTCTGGAAATCAATGTATTAATAGCTGATCCATGCGGATCGATAGACGACCAGTTTCGTACAGTTTGCGGAAATAATGGATTTCAGTTTTTTTATCGAAGGATGTACAAGCATGTTGTAAAGGAAAATGAAAAAATTGTGGAAATTTCTCATGGCTTCAGCTTAGTATGGAATTTGAATTTACATCATTTTCATTTTCCGAAGATCTTAATTTGCCCCTAGTCTTTTACGCATTCCCAATGGCTCTTTACCCTTCAGACTTTCGAACCTAACTCTTGTTGCCAGCACAAATCATTGCGCTTATTTTGACTTGGCACGCTCTATGGATAAAGCGGAAACTGTGAATTACTGGAACGGGCCTCATCCATGAGGCTCGCTAATTCTGCATTATCTCTGGGTTTTGGACCGGCTAGATTAGTGCTTTCAACTTTGGATCCTTGCTGAGATTCATAGAGCCTCCAAAAATAGGTTGCTTGCCCCAAAAACCTGCAGTTTTATCCTTCCAGTTTCCTTGACGAAACTGTTGCCGCCTTGCTCATGAAAATTCCCAATACAGATAGTCATGAGTCTTCTGCTGAGCATTTCCCAAAAGGTAGGCAAAAATGATATCCAATCGGTTTCTTTCTTCAGGCTTGATTCCTGCCAGCTCAGCGAAAGTGGGAAGTAAGTCCAAAAGGCCAAATGTCTGATCACTTTGGAACCTGCCGTTATTTTTCCCGCCAATAGGCAATCATCGGCGTACGAATTCCTTCCTTCGTAGAAAGGTCTCGGCTTATTGCCCCCTGAAAACTCCGTTGCCTATCAAAAAATCAGGACTGCCCCACCTTCTTGGTGCGACCATTGTCTGAGGCAAAAAGATTACAGTATTTTCACTCAATCCCAACGCATCCAACTTGTGCACCACCTGAGCGACATTACCGAGTCGATTCGCTTCCACCATCGCAGCGAAGGTAGCATTGTGGATAGGGCTTGAGATTGGAAACCCGGTATCGCCATCTCAAAGACCATAATCAGCCTCCTTTAGACTTGGCAAAACATAAGCTGTCTCATTGGGAATTTAGTCTTTATTTTGCCAAAATCTCATTCATCCGCGCTTGCCAATTCTGCATGAGGCATGGACGATCGCCCATAATAAGAAAAACGGTTGTCCTTTGATTCTTTTCAATGAATTCCCAAGGTTCGCTCCTTGGGAATTATATCCGGAGCGAAAATCTCCTTTTGTAGTCCCAATCGTTCCCGGAAGATCTACTTTTTCCAAAAATTATCCCACAAAATAAGCGGTGGTTATAACGATGGGCATAACGCTGCAATTGTACCCAAAAAAACTGACGAAGCCCGATTGGACCGGGTCGCCTTCGAACCTTGGAAATCCCAATCCCCATTTGCCGAAAGCTCCGGTTACGTAGCCAGCCTTTTGCATTAAGTTTAGAAACAGTCATGACCGAATCGGGCATTGGACGTTGCCCTTCAGCGCTGCACTTCAGTATTGCCTTCTTATAGGGCGTGTGGCCAGTATGTAGCCCCAGTCATAAAAGCAGAGCGGGAAGGCGCCACAAAACAGTAGCTCGCTGAGTAAAAATTGGTGAAGAACATCCCATTTGCTTGCCAAGCGGTCAATAGCTGGAGTTCCGATATACTGCTGAACCTAAAAAGCCCAATCTCCGTAACCTAAACATCAGCGAGGATGAAGATATATTAGGCTTGATGTTTTTTCTTCTAGGGCTTTTCATTTGCTTTCGCCAAGAAAATATAATGGAATGATCCCAAATAAAGAGTATCAAAAGAATGGCTTACATTTCGATATTCATCTCAAAATTAAGGTTTGATTCATGTGATGAAATAAAAACCTTTACAATTGATCGATTCTTGTTTTTAGCTCAGGCTATGCAAATCATAGAATTTATTTCTGAGCCCACACTTACCTGAAAAAAAAAATTCATTGAACTATTTCTTACAACCCAATAAAACGCAAACCTCGGGAATTCATTTAAGAGAATGATAATTTTATGAAGCTAACTTTATTGAATTAAGTAAAATATTGTGAAAGTTAAACTTCATGAATTATTGCTAAAATTTTGTGAAGTTGTCCTCATGAATTAATTCAACAAAATCTCAATGAAAATCAATCGAATCTTTTTTGAGCAGTTTGAAAATCAGCTTTTCAATGGAAAAAATGTTGATCCTCTATGAGCCTAGACGGACAGGGAAAACCACTCTGGTGAAAAAAAACTCTTGGACAAGGTATCCAGCCCATTCTGCCTACATCAACTGCCGAACTCCAGGAATTACCAATCAGCACTTTCATCTACAAATTCGGGCCCTTTAGCTGAGTTTATAGGAATCGGCAAAACTGATTTCTTCGACGAAGCGCAGGCATTATTCCTAAACCATAGGACTGACGCTAAAAGTGCTCATAGACACCTTTCCGGAAGTTCAGTTTATTTGCCACGGTTTCATCCAGTTCGAACTTTCAGGAATGGTGTCGAGCCGCTCACGGAGATCTAGACAGTATTTATTGCCTTCCTTTTCATTGGGAGAAAACGGACAAGAGTAAATCCAATTTCAAATCAAGGCTAGCCTTCCAATCTGCTCCGATTGGACTTACCTCCAAGTATTTCCTAAGTGAAGGAAATAACCAAAATTGAAGAGCTTGCCGAAATCTCTTCCAATTATTTATACAGGATTTATTTCATTTGAGCAAATCAAAAAGCCGGATTTACTTTTTCAAGCTATTAAGTGCTATTGCGTTGCAGATCGGCAACGAATCCTCGCCTAACATGAATTGGCACAGCTCACCGGAAACTAATGGTTCCATACGGTGAAAGCGGTATTTGGATTTGCTTGAAAAAACTTTTGTGATTTTCAGACTAAATTCATTCAGCAGAAAAATCTGAGAAAAGAGCTTGCCAAGAGTCAAAAAATCTATTCTACGATGTTGGGAATCCGAAATGCATCATCCGGAATTTTCAATTGAAATGCAACTGAGAAATGATGTGCGGTGGTTTATGGGAAAACTTTTGCATCGCTGAGCGAATGAAATACAATCAGTTTTTCATCGAAGATTTGTTTAACAATATTTTTGGCGAACTTATGATCAGAAGGAGATAGACTTACATCGAGAGAACGATTGGTCTTCTTCATTGTTTTTGAATTTCAAATATTCGGATAATAGTAAAGGAAAATTCCCAGCCGAGTTTCTGGAAAACTTCCCAATTCCACTTTTAAAGTAAGTCTCTCCTGGCAATTTCTTTGAAGCTATATCGCGTAGGGGTTAGGATTAAAATGGTCGGGTTATATCTGAAAGGCAATACCTATCCTAACAAAAAAATCAACATTAAATGCGGGAGGATTCTTCTAGGTTTTATTGGGTTGATTCCTTCTTAAAATATGCACGCTTCGTATGGAAGCTTGATGGAGAATATGGTTGCATTGTCTGCTCCAAAGAATTACCGCTTCGATGGAGCTTTCGCGATGAAATACATAGCTGGATTTTAACGAAAAATACCTATCCTCGAACCGAATCAAAAAAAAAAAAAAAAAAAGCCCCCAAAGGGGGGGCCAAAAGGGGGGGGCCGGGGGGGGGGGGAAACCATTCCCCCTTTTTTTTGTAGGGCTAATCAATAACCCATCACGCCAAAGCCCCTGCGCGGGCGATACCTTTTATTTAAAGAAATTAGGGCCTACAAACCCCGTAGCCACCGAATTCTTTCCTCTTTTAGCCAATCAAGCTTTCACGGATTTTTCTCCATTCTATAATATCCCAACGGAATCAGCTTCTCCTCCACTTTGGACACGCGCTTCTCGCAACCAAAGTCCTCACGTCTGTTGAAAAGCAGCCTGAAGTGATTTCCTGCGCTCCCGCCACATCGCCCTCGAGCTGGCAAATGGCAAGTTTTAGAGCGTCGAAAGCAAGCTTTGGCCATAGCTAATCGAAATTCGCCTCCAATGCCTGAATCAAAATCCTCCAAGGGATCTTTGACATTATGGCTTCGCCATCGATCAATCCAAGAGATCGATTCCCATGCTTGCACTTGATCTTCGGGCCTCCAGCGATTAATTCACAGAAAATCAAAAAACAACTGATTACGGCTTGATACTACCGGTACTTAGGTCATGTCTCCGTATTTACTATCGTTGAAATGAAACCCCGCCAGCATATTCTGAATGCATCAAGGAGCCGTGGCCACAATCTGCTCGATATTGGTATTGGGCAAGTTGATGACCAAGATCTACCAGCACTTTGGCACGATCTCCAAGTTGCCGACAAATCAGCGCCCGAAGTCCCCCAGTCCGAATCACGAGGTGGTAGAAATTTAGGCTCATAAGGCTTGTATTCCAACAACAACTTCAGTCGGCTGGCATTTCCAGTAATAGATTTCTTTTCAATGAATCTGTTGGTCCATGGAGGGCATTTTCGAAAAATTTGCCCTGTCCGGGAAAGTTACTTCCCTCGGCTGCCAATACGGTCAAACCCTTAGATCCAGAGACTTTTCCGATTTCAATCACTTCTTGATTGTGAACTATAGCCTTGAGCTCGTTATGGCGGGATTGGGATTACTGAGCGAGCCCATTTTGTAGGAGAGCGGCTGCCCGTAATCTTGAAAAGTATGCTATCATCGCGTCGATCCTATTCGGAGTTCGGCCAGCTTGTGGCGAAACTGCTGCCTACATCCTTCGGGATATCCCAAGGAAAATTGAAGGAAACAGCGTCTGTCCTTTTGGTCAAATTCGCGCTAAAAGACCAATATCCTCCAGTTTTCTTCCAAATCTCGAGGCTCCCCTCCAATAGAAAATCGTCCAAAAACGTGTGCCTACCAGGCACCCAGCGCCAACTTGGAACCAGCAATTTGAAAAGCAGCGATTTTGGAGATCAAAATCCAGATAGAATTTTCCTCTTCTTCAGTGATCTTAAGGAGGTCGATGATTTTTGGTGATGGACTGAATTTGACCATGATAATATTTTTTTGATGATTAATCTTGACTTTTATTTTTTCAATTATTCAATCCTTAAACCTTTCCCGCAGGAGAATCTCAGAAAAAAAGTCGCATGATTTTAAAAGGGATCTAATAATTCCCTAAAACTTCAATTTAGTTCCTTATCTAACACTAGGTGATTTTGTGGAGATATAGTTATTTTTCCCACAGATTTAACGCAGAAAAAGGTCACAGATTACTGCTAAATTTTCTAGACTGGATTAGCATATGATTCTGCCTCCTCAAAACTATGTTTCTCTTATGGTTATGCTAGATTATGTTTTTTTCAAACTTCCATACCTATCGGTAGGCAGGCTCACTTTAAATTTCTATTCATTTTAGCTTCGGGTCAGCAAAATCCCCCTGCCCCCTTTATCAGAAATTTCGAATTCCAAAACAAGATTAAATTCCAAGGGGGAGTCGCACCGTTTCCACTTTTCATATTGTTTTCAGCTTTCTCACTTAGGATTTCTTACTTTCTTTCAGCCTTCTCATTTTAGATTTCTGATTTCCCATTCAACATCTGTCTTCTTATTAATCCAAAATGGTTGCCGTTGAAAACAGCGAAACCAGCCCCAACAGTCATCATAATTTGTAGTGTCCAGGTCAATTTCAAGAAAAATCAAAAAAAACGAGGCGGAATCATCGTGAGCAAAAGCCAATAAACGATAGGGTTTTTAAGGAATGCTTTCATATGATTATAATTAGGGTTCTTTTAAGGGCATATGGAATCTCCGCAGGGTGTATATCATCACAGTGTGAGACATTTAATCGTCATGCCTTGATTTCATGCCATTTCCAATTAGCGGATGGATAATAAATTTTAGAAAAAGCCAACGAAAAGTTGGCCACAGGCAATAACCAACTGGCAGTCCAAGGAAGCGAATATTTCTAAGCCATAAAAACTGATTCAATCCAAGACATATATCAGGTCAAAACCCCAGCAAATAAATGAAAGAATACTAAAGCTTTATTTTTGTTGTTCAGGGCTGCTCGGATTGGAAAATCAAAATCGCTTCGCAAATTAGAAAATCCCGCAAAGATCACTGCGCCCATCGGCATCAAAAGCAATCCATATAAGGCCCACAAAATTCAAAGTAATTTCATCACCAAAGCGGGGAAACAGCGGCTTAAAGCTGGTATCCCTCCAACTATTGCAGTGATTTTCCAAGTGGCCAGTTTTAGGGAAAATCCCTTGCAATGCTAATCCAGCACCGGTAAAATCTAGGATTTGCAGTGGTCCAACCTGCCACTATCACGCAAGGACTGCCCCTGCAATTCCTGCGGTTGAAAAAGCAATCGTCCGCCTGGAGCAAAAAGCACTCGAAAGAAAGAGTAGCCTGAAGAGAAAAACCGCATATAGAATTCCCGAGAATCCAAGCGAAAGAAATGTCCATATAACATTCCGCGAAAGACCAAAAAGCCGTATTTCCATTGACTTGCATAACGAAGAATCGTCAGGTCTGACATTCGATATGCATGGCCCATATTACAAAACCAATCGCGAAAAGATTAATATGCCAGATCGTGAACTGGAATGCCCTTCTAATGGGAATTTCCTGTCCAGATTACTTCATTGGAAATCGAAAACTAGGCCTATCCAAGAATTCACTCCCAAATTGCGAAAAGCCCAATCAATCCAGCACTATAAAAATTAAAATCATCCAGGGCGCCATCAGATTTGCGAAGGCGAGGCTACATAGGAATACCCTTGGAATGCTACCAGGGTAATCAAAAGCTTCCCAATCAATACCACGGTAATAATCCAACCTGAGGTTTCTTGGCATCCAGTTCGGTTAGCGTCGCCATCTCCAATCCAAATGGGATTCCCACGGCAGAGGTTGCGGGGATTACGGCGATTCTGGATTTCCTGCCAGAAAACAGACATAAAGCATTGATTAAATTGTAGCCTGACCACAAGTCGCTTTTCCTTACGATTCGCATCCAATTGGTAAATAATGTGAGCCGTTTGTGAGTTGCAAAATCGGAGCTGCTGATCAGTGCCCCAAACTTAGCACTGCCAATAGATTCCAATAGAAGACCCAGATGCAAATCTCCAGCAGCAACTCCATGGGCAACGAAGAGTGGCCCGATTACAAAAAAACCCGTTCCCGCAGTAGCTCTCCGGCATTACATTCCCAAGAAAAAACTGTGCCAGATTTGAGACTTTTAGCAGGGACGGGAGTCCGCTCGTATTCGTTGGTTCTTTGAATTACTTTTTGGAAAATTGAGGAGGCCATAGGGGGTTATTTTGTAATCTTAAATAAGTTTTAAGTCTGGACTCGTGCGCTATCCTGCACTATCCTTTGTATTTTTATAATTGGACGGGGAAAATTTATGGATTTTACGGAAATGGATTCCAGAAACCTAATTTTCCTTTTGTTTTTTCTGGATCTAAGACGGAAGACCGAAATGCCCAAAATTAACTTTCCCTTTAAATTTTATATTGGTTTACACCAAGTACTGACCGAAAAGCGCACACTTCAAGTAAACTTCTTCAAAAAAGATTGTTTACTTGATAAACTAATTAGAAATCTTTTCCCAAGACTGGTTAATTCCATCCCAAGTAAGATTTATTAAACATCTATATAGTTATAGTTTTCTTCCAAATTCGGCAATTTAAAAATTTCAGTGCTTCAAGACAGCACAGGATGCAATTAGGATGCCCCAAATTCTAACCAAATTGAGGGTAAGAAAATCTATTAAATCCAATTGAACAAGAGACAAAAAATTTTCAAGCACGTAAGTTTACCTCTGGATGCAGAGAAAGCCTCAAAACTTGAAGGCAATGAGGTATTTAGACTATTGATCTATAGATCCAACATTCTTGGGCTGACCTTAGAATCACGGGAATTATTGGTGTGGGAAATACAAGTTGTTAAGACTTTTGAAAAGGATCCATTAAACCAAAGAAAGAAGTTTAGAAATAATGTGGTGAAAGGTTCTGGAGGGGATATAGGAAAACCTTAAAGAAATCGGGCTCGCAGGCCTTTATGTAGCATAAGTTGAGGTCGCTAAAGGGCATCTTATCGCGGACTCCAATTTGAAGATGAAATGGTGGAAGGCTCTTTAACCATCTTGCATCTATAATCTATGGCCTCCGAAAGCCAACCATCGATTGATACGCCACTTCATGGCGTTCTGCCATTTAAAACATATTTGGATCACTTGCATTCCTGATGCGGCGATCTGCAATCGCTGCAGCCCAAAGACGGCGAAGCGAATCACCCCAGGAAACTTTGGAAGGCGTCAAATTTCATGGGTTCCTGGCAGCGACCTGGCTTCGCACTTGGGCTTCAGCTCAAGCAATCCTAGATGCATTAATCCGGGGATTCCGAGGGTATTATTTGCTTGGAGGTCACGGCTTTTCACTTGCGGAAGATACAGCCATCGAATGCTATATGAAATAGCCTCGAAGTAATCGAAAAAAAATAGCTTCTGAGTAATCTAGCTGGAAAATTATGGGAAGAAGCGCCCTGTTTTTTGGCGGAGCAAAAATAAAAATCACTCGAGCCTGGAGCACGGAACATCACAAGGCAGCGAAAAACTTGCCCCACTTATTAAGAGGTCTGGCATCATCAGAAAGGCTTGATGGTAGGAACCTTTTTTACAGATGCCACCGGTAGTCTTGGAAATCATCAACCAGCCGATGACCTTTTTCAAAATTAGCCCCGATTGGCACCAGGTTGTCCGACCATTTTCTTAAACCAAGGATTTTCTCCTTTGGTATTGGGGAAGGGAATTCCTCAGATCAAGAGCTAAAACAGATCGAGAAGCCCAATCATAAGATCAAAATCGCAAATGCTTTTAAAGCCTTATCGCGAAAATGTTACGCGGGATTTACTATCAGAAAGCATTAAGCGATCCAATAGCCCCAGCTATTTGCGAGATTCCTAACCCCTGTTCGTAATCATCGGTGGCCAGGAGGTGGCGCATTGTTTTAGCCTTACGGCCAAAAAAAAGCAGACAAGGCCGGATGTGGCGGAGTTGGGAATTCTTTACAATTTCAATGCCGATTAATGTGATGCGAGGGTGCAGAAGGCAGTTTTTCTGAATATTGTGTCCCTTTTTAACCGCTTTTCAGGAGGGCTTTGATTATTGAATATTGGCCTTCTCGAAGAAAGCTAAAAAAACCTTTTCCAAACCGGCATTGCCTTTTAAAGAAGGCAAAAAAAAACCACCCTTTCACGGGGGGAAAAAAGATTTTTCGGCCTTAAGTCACTGGAAAGTTTGGCTTGGGGAATCGGTAAAGCTTTTTTTTAATTTTAGCTTGGGAAAAAAAAAAAAAAAAATTTCCCTTTTTTTCCCCCCCCTGTCCCTTTTTCCCTTTT
>Ga0163217_1031574_pt1 | contig 11690 bp, 7 predicted proteins | sample SynspAceP_FD_185933 | JGI IMG/M metagenome (GOLD analysis project Ga0163217, IMG submission 185933) | Saline lake microbial communities from Ace Lake in Antarctica - Synechococcus sp. Ace-P (PacBio error correction) | ecosystem: Environmental > Aquatic > Non-marine Saline and Alkaline > Saline ... | reverse complement strand
GAGCGGCGAGCGAGGCGCTCGAACGGCGGAAGCAGGGCGGGGCGAGCAACCGGGCGGCCACGCCGATGGCGCGAGACCCGCAGCGGGCCGGCGAAAACCGGGCGCACACGGGTGAGGCTCGACGAACGACGAGGGGTGAGCCCGGCGGGCGAGCGAGACGAGGACGGGCGATCGGGCAACAGGCGGGGGTCCAAGGGCGGCGCGGTGTCGCAACAGGCGTGCGAGAGCGGCCGAGGCGCCCCATGGCCGCTGGGCGCGGAGAGCAACCTCGGGGGCCACCCCGCGAGCCGAAATGCCGGCGCGCGGGCGAGCACGGCGCGACCGCCGGCAGGCGAGGCGAGTACCGAGAGGGAGTCGGCGCACAAACACGGGGGAAGGAGTGCATCGCAATGGGAAAGCACGCGCGCGCACGGGGGGCGGGGCACCCGCGAGCGAAGAACGGGGGGGGGCAGCCACGACGACGAGGACGGCGGGGCAAGCGAGGTGGGGAAAGCTCAGGGGCAAGCCAGGGGAGGAAAAGACGCGCGATGAGGCCTCCGGAACGGCGGGGGAGGCCGGAGGCCGTGGCCGGGCAAGACGACGCGAAACTGCGCGTCGGTGGGTGCAAGCCGAGGCACCGGGGCCGACGGGAGCGGGGGGCACGGCAGCACAGGTCAGAGCGGGGGCGACGAGCCAAGCGGAGCGAGCGCGCCGCCGGGCAGGACGGTCCAGTCGGCGCGACCGGCGGGGCGGGGGTTGAACCGCAGGGGCACGAGGCGAGCGGGACAGTGGCACCAGGGACGACACGGGCGCACTGACCGGACGGACGGGGCCCGGACCGACCGAATAAGGGAGGCGAGAACCAGGGGCGCAGGCGTGCGATCGCCAGTCCGCGGGCAGGCAGCCGGAGGGGGCAGCGAGGGGCGGGGGGGGGGCCGGGCGGTGGTGCAGCAAAGCGGCCCAAGGCGACGCAGCGGCGCGGGGCGTGTGGGCGAGCCGGCGGGTATCCGAAAACAGCAGGACGAGGCCCGGCGCGAGCCCGCGGGGGTCACGAAGCGCCGAAGGGGCAACCGCATAGGGCGGACGACCAGAGGACGACGGAAAGAGTACGAGTGAGTGGCGATCAACAAGCGTCGGCGCAGGGAATGGCGCGCGCGCGGCACCGGAGCGGGAGGCCTCTGCGCCGTGTGGAGGGGCCGAGACGACCTCATGTCTCACGGACAACGCGGGACGCGTGCTGCGTGCGAACGGATGGCGACGCCGGAGCGCACCGGATGGAGACCCCGGGCGCGCACACCGCGCGAAGCGAAGCGACGACCCGGCGAGGAGGGGCATGAATGGAACGCGGGGGGGGGCGAACCCGCCGGGGAAGAGGTCGCCGGGACCCGACGGAGCGGGCAGAAGCGGTGCGCGGCGCTAGCCCCACCCCAACGCGGCACGCGCCGCGCCGGCACGCTGGCGGGGCGGAGAACCGAGCACAATGCTGCAAGCGAGGGCGATGGCTCGAGAAGGGAGAGCCGTGCGAGGCGCGCTACGGGGGAACGGGAGTGCGAGGCGGACGAATGCCGAGGCGAGCAGCAAGAGGAGCGCAGTGGAAGACAGCGAGCCCGAGAGCCAGAGGCGGGTGTGGGAACGCGGGCGAGTCAGCGGCAGGTCGGTGGGTGGGCGACGGGCGAGGCGTGGAGGACGGCCAGGGAATGAATGTTGGAACAAGGAAATGCGGAACGGCGGCGGGCCGCTCCCGCGACATCGACCCCAGCGCCGTCGGTGCCTGCCTGCCGCCGGGGGGGGGAGAGAGAGGGGCTAGGGCGGCGCAAAGCCCCGGCAAAAGAATGGTAAAGGTGTGGCAAAAAGTGCAAGTCCCTGGACGGCCGCCATGTGCGCCGCACCGGCCCACAAAAAGACCTGACGATGAAAAGCGCCAAGCGCTCGGCCCAAACCGACCGCGGAAGAAGCCGGGAGCGCAGTTGAGCAGGCGCCGGCCTCGGCGGAGCGCCTGCGGCATTTTACGCACGCACCCCGCCACCGGGGAGCGCCGACCGCAACGCGCGCAAGGTACGAGCAAGCGCACGCCGGAAATGGGGTGCCGGGGCTCCGAACCGAAAAAGCGGACGACGGGCGCGGAAGCGGGGCGGCTTCAGAAGCCGAACGGACAGCGCCGAGCCGGCAGGTCACGTGCACCCGCGGCCACGCGGGCGACACCAACGCGTAAATCAGCCGAAAAGAAGCCGACGGGGCGGCTTCGAAGGCGAGCGGTGGGCGACGCAACCGGGGACGCAAGCACGTTGCGAGTCGACGGCGGACACCGGGCGGACGAAAAAGCACGGCGGTTCAACGGCGGGGTCCGGGACGGATCCGGCGTCGGCCAACAGCAACAAACACCGGCACAAGCAATCCCGCGTCCGGGCCCGAGCGCGAAAAGGTCAATAGCGAGAGATGGGAGCGCAAATCAAAGTCGTTAAGCGGGTCGGAACGGGCAAGGAGTCGTCCGCAAGAGGCGCTGCCACGTCGGCGAGTGGCGTGAACCAAGCGGGATCGCGCCAAGGGAAGCGGCACCGGATGTTCGGGAGACCCGCCGAGCGCGCCCACGCAAACGCCGCCGCGGCGCGCAGAGGGCCGCTGTGCGGGAAAAACAGCCCCAGGACAAAACCAAACGCCAAGCCGCGAAACCCACATCCGGAGGGCCGGCCACGAGGCGCGGTGCGCAAGATAGAAAGGCCGCCCCACAAACGAAGCCCCATGCAAAAAATCGGACTGGCCCCACGGCAACGGGCAGGAGAAAGGAGCACGTCGGCGATCCAGGGCGCCCAAGTCCGGCCACAGCGCCTCGTGAAACGAGTGGCAACCCGAACCCACGACGGGCGAAAGAGGGGACGGGCAGGGCCACCGGCGGCGAGCGGCGAGTCCGCGGCTCGAACCAACCGCGATGACTGAGAGGCCGGGCAAAGCCCCGAGCACGGCGGCCAACCGGTGACCGAGTGGCCAAACACAGCCCCAAAGGGGTCGCGTCGGTGTCCGGGCCCAGCGACACGGCATTCGGAAGAAAAAAGCAGCAGGCAGCGAGGAAGCAGCCGCGAGTCCGTGCAACCAAGGATGCACCTGGAGAGGGCAAGACACAGCGCGGCAACGCCGTGCGTCGGCGAGCGTGAGGCCCAAAACCCGGGTCCGTCGATCCCGCGGGGCCAGCCACCGGAAGCGAACGGGAGTGAGGCAGGACGAGAAATGCCTCAAACAAGGGCGTGGGGCCGCCGAGCCCCGTTAAGCGAATGCGCAGCGACGGAGGGCGCGAAGGGACGACCAGCCGCGGACAGGAGTCCGGACGTCGCCGGGGGTGGGGCGGGCAAAAAAAACCCCGAAGAGGGAGGAACCCGAGCCCAGCGGAAGGGGCCAGCGCGCGCTAAACGCAGACGGGGAGAAAACCGCCGCACGGGGACAACCGAAAGGGGAAACAGAGCGGCCACGGCGCGGCCCGAGTCGCACGCCGGGCAGCAAAAACACGCGGCAAACGAGGCGGCGAGCATCAACGGGGGGCGAACGGGGCGCCGGACCGATGGCGAGGCGCAAGCGGACACGGCGGGCAGCACCGGGTGCGGCGACGCAAACTGAGGCGAACGCGTTGCGAAGACGCGCCGAGACGCGCGCCACCTCAGCGGCCGACACGCCGCGGCGCAGCAAACGCTGAAAGCCAAGGCGCGGGCACCCACCCAGCGGCGCAGCCGACGCAGCCGCGACGAAGCGGTGAGGGCGGTGGCAGCCCCACCTGGACCGGCAAGACCGAAACCGGAGAGCCGCATTCGCGAGCGAAGCCGGAAGCGCTGTGTCGCGACGGCCCGAACGGAGTCGGCACGGGAGGACTGCACCTGCGGGACGAGTCGAGCGCAATGGCGCCCGGCAGTCAAACGAAAGTCGGGCGGGCACGGCGCGGAGCCGACAGCCAACGGGCCCGAAGCCGTCGAGTTGAACGACCAACCGCGACGGCGCACCGCAGGAAGCGGGTGAGTCCAGGCAAAACCGCCGCGGAGACGGTCGCCCCGCGACCCGCCGGGGATTATCGATCGGCAACCCACTGCGATGCACGGCGGCCCAGCAAGCGCAAAGCCGCGCGAGTGGCGACCGAAGGTCTGTCGCGGCGAGTGGCCAGGCGCACCGGCGGCCGAGGCGCCCGCACGGGCGCGGGGAAGCCCCGCACCCCAACAGCGGGCGTCGGACCAAGCGGCAACGCACGAGGAAAGGAGCGCTGGAGGACGGACGAACGACGCGGGGGGGAAGGCCTTGTCGCACCGCAGCCGGACGCAGCAGGCGGACATGGTTCAGCAACACGCAGGTTGAGCGCGGGCCCGACGAGCGAAAAACGCGGTATAACCTATCTCCAGCTTCTTCTCTCTTAAATTAACCTCGTCGTGCAATTCCTGAGCGAGGTGCGCGTCAGCGCGGAGAGAAAAATGAGGGGGCGCGGCGTAGCGGCCAGCGCAGGGAAACCCGGCGCATCACCGCGGCGTACGGGCCGCCACACGGCGGCGTGCTAGCAAGCGCACGATGCGCGCCGGGCACGAAAGCAAGGCAGCGAGCGGCCGTCGGACCGAGATCGGAGGGTAAACCAGAGAAACACCCAACCGGGAAGCGGCGACGACCCGACCGCGGGCGAGCGTCTTCGTCGGAACGAAACGAGAAGCCCGGCAACGCCGAGCCACCCCAGCAAACGCGGAACCGAAGTGCTCGGGCAGGATAACGCCGCGGGCTGGGGTGCGAGGCGGAGCCGGCGCCCGAGCACGCGAAAACCTGCGGCGCAGCCAAGCGGGCAGCGCGAACGCCGGCCGCCACCGCCGAGTAAAAAGCCGCGGCGCGCAGAGAAAGTCAGGGCCGACAACAACCGACGCGGAACCCAGCGGATGGAACAGCAAAGGGAGCACGCCGAGAAGCACGGCGGACGACTCGACGCAACCCCGACGGGAATAGCGAGCGGCGGCGGGCCCGCTCGACCAGCCACCGCGCGGAAACGCACGGACCGCCGCGCCGAGCACGCGGCACACCGTCGCCGCGGGCGAAAGCGAGGACGCCGGGGGCGACGAGCGCCAGGGCGGCGCCGCAGCCGACGAGCAACCGGAGCCCGCGAACGAACGGGGAGAGCATACGCGGGGGAGCCCGGTGCGGCAACAGACGACGACACGAGTCTGCCAAAAAGGAGTCGGCAATACCGCCGCGCCGCGTGGCGAGCGGCTCCGCGGCCGGACCGGTGAACAGGATCAAAGCCGAGCCCGCACCGACCGCGGAGCCGACGCACGCTGGGGCGCACGGGCACGTGCGGGCCACGTAGCCCAAGCGCCCAGGAAGTGCACCGGCGCCCGCGAGGCGCGCGGCAGGGTGCACCCCGAGCGATGCAGAGACGACCGCAAGCGAGGGGCGTGCCGGGTGAGCAAAACCGCCCGAACAGCGCATCCGAGCGCGCCCGGCGCCGAGCACCGCGGAGTCCGTGGAGGAACGCAGTGCCGAGAGCAGCCGGGGCAGCGTGGGGGGCACGCAGCGGCGCAATGGAGGGCCCAGGCGACCGGGACAGCAACGCGGCAGGAGAAGCAGGCACCGTAAAACAACGGCGGCACAACGCGTCAGCAGCAACACCCACGGCAAAGGGACGCACGTGGGTAAGAAAAGCCGTCGCGGAAAACGGGGAATATGCAACAGGCCGCAGGGCGCCAGAGGCGAGGGGGGGGGCACGCAGCGCACCGCCACACCGGTTCGACGCGAGCGCGAGGGCGCGGTCGGCGGCCCCCGCAGCCGACCGTCTCAGAGGGCAGGGAACCAGTGGTGGAGGAAGTTGGGAAGGGAGCCGGCGACGGCGAGGCCGAGGGCCACGCTGCTGCGGCAGCACGGGTGCCGATGGGCCGATGCGCCGAGGAGCGGCCCCACCCCCAGGAGGCCAAACAAAAGCAGCGCGTGAAACACGTCGCAGACAGGCGATCAAGCCGCGGGCCGGCCAAAAACGCCGCAACGCAACACCAGCTACAATGCGCGACGAGCACGAGCGCAGGCGCGCAGAAAACGGCGGGAACATAAACCGCCAGCAGCAGTGTGAATCCGGGGTAGACCAAGACCAGACACGCCCGGGGCTATCGGACGGAAACGACGTGCCCGGCAAAAACCCGGCCGGGCCGCGGCGGGCACACACGGAGGCCACCGTGCGCCGGGCAAGCCGAGCGAGAAACCCCGAGTCGAAAGTCCGATGGCCGCGGAAGCCGAGCACCGATTCCGCCACGACGCCGCCCGAGGCGGGCACGCGAGGGGAAGCGAGGCGAGTGCAGGGGCGGGCGACTGCGGTGGAGGGGCGAGAAAAAACGGCCGGCGAACCGGGCCGCCCCAACCCCCGCGTGGGGGGAACGCGGGAGGAACGGGACCCGCGAAAGGGGGCCCGGGAGGGGCAAGCGCGCGGAGCGGGGGGCACGCGTGCCGAGGATGGCAAGACGGGCGACCGGGGCGACGGTTGCGTGCGCGGGGGCAAAGGAGGAACGACGAACGAGTCGGGACGACGGGCCGAGGGGTGGGTCGAGCCAAGGGGAAAGGCCGGGAGCGCCCTGCGAGCTCCGCCGAGAAACAACGAGAGCACAGCGAGCGGCGTGCGCAGGGGAAACAAGCCGAACCCGAAACCCGACCAGCGCGAGCAAACAAAAAGTCTGCCCGCAGGCACCGGCGGCGGGCGACAAACCACAGCGGGCCAACGAGGGACTGAGGACGGACGGGCGAGTCGAAGGGGGCGAGGGGCGGCGGGGCTCACGGCGCGAGAGGGTGCAGAGAAGACGGTGGACCCGAGTGAACGCCGGGGTAACCAGCAGAAACAACGAAACGCTCAGGCAAAACGCAACACACCGAACGCACCGAAGTAACGCGGAATGGTGGCGACACCGGGCGACGGCGGGGGAGCCCAACGACGCCAACCCGAGTCGCCGGCGTCACCCGGCCGCGAGCAACAGGGAACGAGCGCCGGGGGAAGCGCCCGGAGGTGGCAGCGAGAAACGCCCGTGAGCGGCGAGGGCCGCCAGGAAAAGGAAAGGCGCCAGGGGAAGGCCCGACCACGCGCACCGACAACACAAACACGAGCCGGGCAACACGAGCAAAAAGCGGCGGTGCAGCGGGCGGGCCGGGAAGAAGAGAGCGCGCCAGCAGCAAACGCCGCGCGCGCCCAGAGCGCCGACGAGCAAGAGCGGAAGTCGTAGCAACCACGAACCGATCGCAAACAAATCCAAACACAACGACCGCCTGATAGCAAAAGTCGAAGACGCTGGGACGTGCGGATCAACGCATGCGGCCAGCAGCGAATGTCGCCAACCCGGCGAGCGCGGGGCCGGACAGGGCAAGCAGCGCGCGAGACAGCTGCGGCCGCGGCGACGGAGGGGGGAACGAGGGTCGATGGAGGCGGCGCGCGAGCGCACCGTAGCGGGAAGGCGAGCACGGGAGCCCGCTGGGACCGCCAGCGGCGCCGACGACCACACCCGGGGGGAGACGCGGTGCGCCGCACGCCGCACAGAGCGATGCGGCACGTGGGGCAACGGCGTAGCATCGGGTGGGCCTGGCGGCGAAGACCCAATGGAGGAACAACCGCGCGCGGCGCCCGAGGCGGCACGGTGGCCGCGGGAACCGCGCACCGCGCGGCGGGCGGGGGGCAAAACGCGGCGCACGATCGCGCAAACGCCGGCCAAACTGGACACGAGCAAAGCAGTGAGCAGCCAGCAAGAGGCGAGAAGGCGTGAACGAACGGCGAGGGCCTCGGGCGCGCGCGAGCCGACCCTAGAAAAGGGCGGGAACAGGCGACCGCAAGACAAGGTGCCCGACCCATGCACGGCCATCGAGCCGATAACGAACAACGACCAACACACCGCGACAGCCAACCGAAACGGAAGGCGATCCGGCCGAGGCGGAAGGCGGCTGGCGAGCGGACGCGGGGGCGGCGAGGGGCGGGGGGGGCCGTGGGGTGTGGCGGGCGACGCAGAAGAACAGGCCGGGGGGGCGCAAAACAGGCGGCGAAGGCGCATGAAGGGGAGACAACGCGACCGTGGGGGACAGCCCGAGCGGGAACGACAGTACCCCCCCCCAGGGGGCTGTCGCGTCACGGCCAATGCGAGGCACCACCGCCCCACGACGGGCGGCGCGAAGGGTGCGACGCGCGGCGCCCGACTGCGCCGGAGCGCAACGTCACGGAATGTAACGGCACGGGAGCGGCAACGGGCCCGGTGGAGGGAGGAGAAGTTTTCGCTCAACGCCGACAGCCAAGTCGGACGGGAAGCAGCAGGCGCGACGAAAAGCCGCGGACCGGCGCCGGAGGCGCGCCCGCGGGCGCCGGGTGCGGCGATAGACGAAACCGACTCCGCCGCGGACAGCGAGCAAGGCTAAAAAGGGGAACGCCGGAGCGCGCGCGGCCCCGGCACGAAAAGGCCGTGGGGTGTCGCGGGACGTCGGTACCGGATCCAAGCGAAGCACAAAAGACGCGCGACAGAAGCAGGGCAATAGAGTCGGCGAGCGAACGACTGGACGGGCGATGCGTGCCCGACGTGACACCAAGAGGCGAGGGTCCAGAACACACTGGACGCCGTGGTGCTCAGCGTAGGGGGACCCAAGTCCGCCACCGCCGGTGGAAGCCCCGGCACGGTGCAGCAGCAGGGCGTGGGGCGCGCCGAAACCCGGCTCTTGCGTGGTAGCACAACGTGCGGGGTGCAGCCGGCCCAACGCGCTGAGTGAAAAGGCAAAGCATGCCGAGTATACAAACAGTACGCGGCTCCTGCCGTGCGCCAAGCGCAGCGCCTGTCAAGCGGCAAGAGCGTGCACCGCCAAGTCCCTGGGACGGGACCATCGCGCCGCTGCGCCGATGGACGAGAAGGACGCGAGGGAATTGCGCGACGCCACGACGGGCACGGGGGCGAGGCACGTCGAGATGCCCAACCGACAAGCCGCGCCGGGGGGAAACAACGGGGAAAAGGCGGCAAGCGTGTCGCGAAGCCAAACAACGCGACCAAAGCGGGAAACAAACCCGGCAGCGGCAGCCGGAAAGAGGTGCGGGCCCGGACTCGCGGGCGGGCCGGCGGGAGGGCGCGCGGTCGCCGCGTTACGTGGCCGACCGGCGGAAGGGACGACGGCGCCGGCCCGCGGCGGGGAGCACGGTGCCGCCAGCGAGGGCAACAGGACGTTCACCGATGCGAAGACGAAAGCGGGCGCCGGGGGCGCGAGAGGAAAGGCAGGTGGCGAGGCAGCCCGGGGAGGAACACGGCACACCGAAACGCCCACCGGGCGCCGAGCCCAGGGAGGGGAGGAGGGGCAGCGATAGGGTGGGGCGGAGGGCCGACGCGCAGGAGGTGGACCGGACGACAGTGCACGACGGGGGCCCGGCCGACGGAGGTCCTCGGCGGCCCGCGAGGGACCGGTCAGGAACCAAAGGCGGCGAACGAAACTCCGCATGACGGGCGAGAAAAACTGCAGCGAAGGGCAAAGCAGCACAGCGCGCGTGTGCCGCCGCCCCGGGGGGAGAGAGAGGAGAAGCGGGCACCCGGGAGGGCGCGCCCCGGCAGGCGGAGGAGGCGGCCGCGCCCGCGGGTGGGGGGCAGAACGGCAAAGCGCGGCACCGCGAGGAATCCGCGCAGCGGACCACGGCGGGGAAGGCGTAACGGACCAAACCACGAGCGTCGATCAGCAGCAAAAAAAGACGCGACCTCCCAAGCGCAGGGCCGCGAGCACGGGGGGGCGGGGGCCGGCCTGCCACAGGGAGGAACGTTCGAAAAAAGGACGGCAGAATCGTAGGCAACCCCGGGCGCACGTATGGGCGGCGGGCAGCGGGACCGCAGGGCCTCCGCGCGGCGGACATGCCGTATCCGCAGGCGGGACGGCGCCGAGGAGGCACGAAGCGGCGAAGGACGCGGCGGACCGAGCCGCCGCACAGACGACACGACTACTGAGGCCGCGGGCCAGAAAGCGCGAGTCAGAGCCCGGGTGTTGAACGGGGGTGGGGCCGATGGGGGGCGCTGCTCGAACGATGAAAGCCGCCGGGCACCCGTGGGGAATCCACTCGGTGCCGCCTGGATGGGCGGGGGGAGCGCACGGGCTGCGGAACCGGTGCCTGGCGGGGACGGTCGCGGAAGCAGCGAGGCTGCGCGGCATCGCGAGCCGAGCGAGGTGAGGGAGCAACGGCAAGGGTATTGGCCGGACGGAGTGGCATGCCGGAGGTGTGAGGCGAGCGCGAGGCGCGACAGCGGAGGACGCGTGACGGGGCGCGCGGCCGAGTGACGGCAAGTGAGCCGGGGGGCAGAAGAAACACTGACGAGGGCGTGAGCCGAGTCCGGGGGTCGCGGCCAAACCCCACTGGATGCGCCGCAGGGAGTGCCCGCGGCGCGGGCGGGAAATGGCGGCCAAGCGCTGGCCCAGCGCAGACGGGGGGGGACAAGTGAAAGCGGGGGGGCGCGAAACGCGCGTCGAGTCCCGCTCAGGAGTCCATGCGCCCCGAACGCGTGGAGAAAATTGCAGTGTCGGGAGCGGGACGAGATGGCGCGAGCGGGGCGGACCCACGGCATCGAGAACAGCAGATCGGGCGGGGCGCGGTGGCGTGCTCCGTGAACAGCGCGCGGTCATGTCGGGCGGGGGCAGTGGGGGACGCCGATGGACGGGCGGTTGAGGGTGCGAGGCGCGACCGGTCGGCACGCGGCGAGCGGAAAGCGCGGCGACGGAGCGATGGCGCGAACGTATGGGTCACTTCCGAAGGTGGGCGGTCGGCGTGAGCCGAAGGTGGCCGCCATCAACCGGCCCGGGCACCGCCCGTTCCGGTGCGCGGGCCGTGGATGAGACTCGGCGGAGGCGGCGCAGCCGCCAGGCGCCAAAGAAACCGAGACGACGGAGGGGCCGGGTGAGGGCAGCGAAGGACGGAGCGAGAAAAAGGGGGAGCGGGGGGTGCGGAGCGCTCGGGCGGTCAAACAAGGGCGCGAGGTGCGAACAGGCGCGACTGCGCCGCCGGGAAGGAGCACCCCCAAGCCGGCCGGCGAAGGACCGACGAACACCGGACAAACACCGACCAAGGCCGACAACGAGCGAGCGCCAAAGCACCGCCGCGCCCGGTGCGGAATTGACGGTCTGCGCCGCGTTAGCTAATCGGGTCGGGGGGGGTGAGGGTCGGCGTCAGGCAGGGAGCGGGGCGGACCGGGGGGCGGGTCGGAGGGGTCAACGCACCCAGTGAGGGGATCGAGACGCCCCGGGCGCGGCGGGGCGGGCAACGGAAGGCCTGAGGAGCGAGTTGGGTGGGGGCGCAGAGATGCGGCGGGGCAGTGGCCGGGGCGACGGCGAGTGACAAAAGCGGGCAAACGGGTTACGCGGGCACGACAGAAACCACGCCACTGCGCACGACTGTGCAACAGGCACCAAACGATGCTCGACACGAACCCAGACGCCCACGACCCCCCGACACACCCAAGGCGCGGCACGAACACCACGATCGACGAAAAACCAAACGCAGCAGCACGAACCACCACGACCCCAACAACCGCCCGACCGCAGGATCCGCGAAAATACAGCCACCCGCGAACACGCATAATGAAAGACCACAACACGTACCAGCGCCCCAAACACGGTATCACAACGGACCACTACGCCGCGCGCAAGAGCCACACAACCGCACCACGAAACGCGAGATCGGCCCGCGCCGTCTGGGGGTGATGTCAGCTTTCCAAGAAAAGCCCTATACCGTTAAA
>Ga0163217_1007882_pt1 | contig 11690 bp, 12 predicted proteins | sample SynspAceP_FD_185933 | JGI IMG/M metagenome (GOLD analysis project Ga0163217, IMG submission 185933) | Saline lake microbial communities from Ace Lake in Antarctica - Synechococcus sp. Ace-P (PacBio error correction) | ecosystem: Environmental > Aquatic > Non-marine Saline and Alkaline > Saline ... | reverse complement strand
AAATTTTCAAAGGGCACACAAGAAGAGGGTAAAAGCACAATTAGTATATTTAGCATTATTGAAAATACCACAGTAAATTAATAGGAATTGATTCGGATAGTGGACCGTTAAAATTGAAAAAGTAGATATAGAAAATAATCTTTACTGAAATCATTTTAAAAACTTTATTTTTAAACCTGCTAGATAATATTATTAGCAGGTTATTTTTGATACGCAAAATTGGTAGTACAGCTAAAGTTTAAGGAACCGAATTATTCCGGATGCTTTAGGCTTCAAAATTTTTTTTTATTTTATTATCTTACTAAAACCTAGAAAGTCCACAAACCTATATAGCCATTTTTTCCTATCGATTTGATTCTCATTTCAAGAAAAAAACTTATTCATAATGTCATTTTTTCAAAAGATCCTTTACAAATTATATGTTTTTGACGGCCTATGGTACGCATCACATTTTTATTTGATGAGTCGTGCTTTTGGAAGATGAAACTATAGATTTTAGATTAAAAAAAAGATGGTTTCATTTGGTGTGGGAACACTTGGAAACGTTTTGCAATCGGATGAAAATTAAGGACATCGCATAAAAACATTAGCTTGCCAATGGTACTGTTCTGAAAACGAAAACCAGGACCATCATGGTATTTTAAAGTATAAGGCCGAAAGTTTAAATGATTTAGCTTGCTTTGCAAATGAAAGGTTGCTTGTCCTTGACGTGGCTTATGACGACATTCCTTAAGCGTTATCATCAACAAAAAAAAATAGCTTTAAAGTAAATTTTGGATTTCCCTTAAAATGTTAAAAGCAAACTACGGTGTTATTACTGATATTGAGGATTACCCATATTACATACGGGGTAGTCTTTCAAGACTTAAATGAAAGTACTCTACAATACAGTGTTTAAAAACCGCTAAAAACCGGATTTGCCGGCTCAAAGAGCCCTTCGGAGTTTTACAACCAAAATTACACCTTGGAAAAACCTTAGAACATTTGCGAACCCATTTTTTATGTGAAGTCATAGCCCCTGGAATTTATACCGCTATTTTAGATTGTTTTTAAGACAGAATAATTTTCCAAAAGCCCTGATTTATTGCGTAGTTTTCAGTCTATCTTAAAAGAAATCAGTAGGAGGACCAAACCTCAAAAACAGCAATGAGATCCTTAAATATATAATACTATCCAGATTTAGGTTTTATTAATGTAGGGGGGGGGGTTAGTGGAGAACGTGATGCCGATATATTACAAAGAAATAGCAGCACTTTTTCCAGATCGTATTTTTGGCTATTTACTGAGAAGTGTAAATCAACAAGCGAAAAATGGACTCGTGTTAAAAGGAACGTTTTTGAAATTATAAAACGAGCACCTGTTTTATTTGTAGAAAAACAGCAATCAGGCTGTTAGCAGCATGCCAAGAAAAGGGCTTATTTAAACTTAGCTATAAAGAAAAATGTCAGCGTATTCAGTCTATGTTTTAGATTCTAGAGCGTAGCCGTCTTTAATTCCTAGTCCTTGTCTGGGTCTTGTAAACAAAGCCATTTAATCTCTGCATCAATTTATGAATAATGGCCCCCAAATCGTTCAGATTGGCTACAAAATCAAGATGGTCTACATCGTAATTAATAATTTTCCTTCTCATATTTTTGACTCCAAGCTTCGTAACGTTCATTAAGGCGGCTTAAATTAATCAATAGAAATGGTTTTTCGTATTCGCGACCGGTTTGTGAATTTGGTTTAACTAGATCTGGAATAGAGCTGCGTGGTAAAATTAGCACATCAGGTGTGCACTAAACGCTCCATCAGTTCAAACAAACTATAATAATTTTTAAAATCTCTATTGTCAATGAAGCCCATGGCAAATGCAAAATAGGAGCAAAAAAATATAGCATCTCATAAATGTTGCGATCTTGAATTATATGTTTACCAGTTTCTCGAATTCCAGAATTTGGCGGTACCGACTATTTAAAAAAAATTAAATTTGCAGAGATTAAAAACCCAACGCTTCCATCTGGTTTAAAAATCATCTAAATAAGGATTGTCCACAACATCTTCAAAATGATGTTCCCATTTATAATGTTTGGCCAATAAGGTTTGGTAAGTTGAGTTTTACCGCGCCAATATTTCTGCAACAAGCAACATGCATAGGGTGTTATTTAATCGCTAAGCAGTAAGCTGTATGCTTTAAGCCTTTAGCGGTTTGAAACATATAATTATTTTATTCCCCGTTGAGCCTTAACTTAAAACTTTAAAAACTTTTCAAACGGGGACACAATATACAACGAAATCTTGTTCATGTTAAAAATATAGGTTGATGAAATGCAAAATGTTTTAAGAGCATACCGATTTTACCCGTAACCGCGAATATTTAAGATTTTAATGTTAGGCATCTTTTTTAGTTTTTGCGAGTTTGGAAATAAAAACATCCATACTCCTGGCATTAAAAAAATCATCATCACCCCAAATTTTATTCAAAATATTACGACCTTTCTAATATTGGTTTCGCGTTTCTCAAAGCCAGTGAAAAAGTAATTCAGATTCTCTCGTGCGTTAAGCCGTACTCTTGCTTTTCCCAAATAGTTAAGGTCTGCTTGATTGATTAAAAGTAAAAGCGCTAAGGCTATATTTTCAAACCTTTGGTTTTGCTTTTCTTTTTTAAGAGCGCAGTATTCGCACATTTAAACTGCTTCAAATACTAAATGGTTTTTTTAAAGTAGCGTTACCGCCTAGTCTCCCCCAAAAGCCTTCAAACACATCTTTTTGTTTGCGTTTTTAGCGGTTAAAAATTTAAAATTGGAACATGCGGGATTTTCTTTTCTGATTTCTTTAGCTTAGGTGAAAACCAATCTTTTTTAGGCAGTCATAACATCGAGTACTAATAATTCAGGATCTTCTGTTTATACAATTCGTAACCGCTAACGCCATCGGAACAATAGCAATTCAAAATCTCTGGTTTCTAGACTTCCTACAAATTAACCCTATGAAGGTTTCATCCTCAGCATACAGTATTTTTATTTTCATATTTGTATTTAAAAGATGGTGCATTTAGTTCAGATTTGAAGAATAAGCGACCCCATGTTTTTTCAATGATTTTTTGAATAATATAGGCCAATGCCCAAAAACCGTTAACATCATGTCTGTTTCCGGTTGGAACTTCTATAAAATTGTCAAATATTTTTTCCGGAATTGCTTTTTGTAATTCCCTTTACCGATTGTCTATAAAACGAATTTCAGTGTCATTACTAACTGATTTAACTCAATTGTAATGGTGTCACCCCCATATTTTATAGCATTATCTACTATATTGTTTAGCGGCATTTTCAAAAATGAAACGGATTCTAAGTTAAGCAACTAATTTTCACTAGAGGATGTAAATCGTTATTTTTTATGTAGTGATTACCCAAAGTGTATTTTTCACTAAATTTTGAAGTAAGTCAACAAGATCTGTAGGTTCTTTGCAGTCAGCATTAGGCATCGCTATCAAGTGTAGCGTTTCTAATAGTTTTCAACCCATGGTATTCAATTTACTAATTGTTGTCTGGGATATGTTCAAAATAGTGTTTGGTTTTTGCTTTATCGTTTTTTATTGAAATCTCGAATCGCTTTCAATTGCTGTAGCTACTGGGTAATGGCGTTTTAAATTCGTGGGTTATATTATGATTAAATCATTTTTAATGTTCAGCCAATTGTTTTTGGCTTTTATTAATCCGGGATCAGATTAAAATAAAAGTTACTTATATCGCTATAGATAGGAATAAAGAACAAGATAATACCTGCCATGCCTCTTTAAAATCAGATTAGCGGATTGCATTTTCAAAGTTTAATTGTATTTTGATCGGGTTTTAAAAAAAGGGTTTGATGTTGAAAATTTCTAAGGCTAGGTTTGGTTCGGTGTTTAACGGGCAATGTTGCCAATAGCTGTCTTTTTTAAATTCAACAAGTTTGGGGAGTTGATAATCAGTATTTTTTGATGAGCTCATCCTTTAATAGGGAATTCTAAAACACAGATCAAGTGAGTCTCTTGTTATAGAAGTGTCATTTTATTCAAAATGAGTTTAGGTCTCCCATACTATCAAGGCTTTCTTGCCCATAAAAACAACTTTCGTTTTTGGAAAAAATTTGCGCATTTTTATATTGTCGAAATGGCAGTTTTGTTTTGATTTGATATCTAATCGGATATATCAATTGTTGATCAATTTTGATATTGTAATTTTTATATTTTTTTCTATAAAATTAGATGCTCTATCGAGAATAGGTAGCTGTCTTTATCTACATCTAAAAAAAGTCACCAAAATCAGTTTTACTAATTTCCGCAAAGTTAGGCCTCTTACGTATTACTAAAGCAATTGCGTATCGTTAATGTATCGGCTCAGCTTATTCGAACTTGTATGGTCTAAGTTTCCAAATATTTTGAATTCCCTATAGTTATGGCATGCGTTATTCGATATATAGGCAGCATTTTTGAAACTGAATTTTTGCATAAGAACAAAGTAGAGATTATTTCTATTTTAATATTTTCATCCGTTAACACACGTTTAACCTTGGTTAACTATAGATACAATTTTTTCTACAACTAAATTGAAGTATAAATTGAACTAAAATATATTTATTATGAAAAAATCATTTATGATTGCCCTAGTATTCAGTCTTTTGTTAACTACAGGAATATCGGTCACAGCGTTTCACCAGATCAAAAGAGTAATATCAAATTTTACAGAAATAGGTTACCGTAATTCTTTGGCAGGACATTAGATGCTAAGATGGGAAAAGAATTTTTTCTGTTTTTGATGGGTATGACCGATGATTATGAGATTCCGACCTTCTTAAAAATTTGACCATGCAGTGGTAGTTAAGGATGCTGAACCAAAACAAAAATGGCCGAAAAAAAAAGCAAGTTATTAAGCTTTTTACAAGAAGCGTATACGAAGTTTAGAAAAGGCTTTGAAGAGAATGAATTCTTTGATCTGAAGCTGATTTTTCAAAATTAGAATAACGATACCATATTTACCAACTTCAGACTTAATAGGCATCTTCTGAAAATTGTTCAAAAAGCGTTTTCATAAGACTACCATTGAAATTAAACAAATATGAAATATTGCAGTTAAGGTTAAAAAGTGAAAAAGAGGCACTTATTAAGCCAATGGTGAGGTCAACCGAGAGTGCCAAAAAAGAAAAACTGAAATAAAAAATCTAGTATTGCATTGGTTTACGCTTTTGCAAGTTTATGCATAGAATTTACCTTTAAGTTTAAAAAGTACAGCTATTTGCTTTAACCTAGGCTAAGAAAAAACCTACACGTACTAAAGTCTACACACCTGGATTTAGAACCTTTTAGAGGTATCTGAAAAAAATAATCTAAAGCATAACAGATGAAAAAACACACTTTTATTGCAAAAACCACGTTTTCACTAAGAATCCTTAATATGCTGCCACATTCTTTTGGGCCTTAAACAGCTTGGCAAATCGAGTATTATTCTACCCAACGGAAAAATAGATTAACTAAGGTTGAAGAACTTGAAAAAACCAAAAAAGCAAGAACTAAAACAAAAATTTGAAAAGGTCCACCAAGCAGAAATTTTTGTAGGCATAAAAATTAAAAAAACAAGAAAACAAAGAAAGACTCAATCATTCAAACCATTCATTTGGATATCCACCAACGGAAAAGTAGAGGCTGTAGTAATAAAAGGGTACCTCACTAATTTAGTTGGAGAAAAAATTTCAGGACTTGAATTAAAAACGGCTCCTAGGAGAACAAATTCAGTGGCTGCCCAATTGAATGTCGTAAACCTACTATGATTATTTCTGCGTTTTACGAAATGCGCTCCTTTGTATTTGACGAAATGCCTGTTTTGAACACCATATTATCAAAATAAAAGATTTTAATTTCATAGCAATTACTACGGAATCAGGAAGAAAAAAGTGACAGCTTTTTAAAGAAGCATCCCTTTAAATTTAAACAACTGTCATGCACAATCTCTTTACTGACGCGTTTAGACACCGAGCCTATCTTTAAATTTGTTTTTAGAATTGCCAATGGTATTTTGAAAAGATTTGAAAAACGATTATCGTTATTGATGAAAGAAGGAGGAAAAGCAGAAAAGGGTGTGATGTACTGATTATTATCGTATTTTAAAAAATTGAAGTAGTAAATTAAACCCAACATTCAAAAAATACAGTCTTACAACAAAATAAACATCCAAGAATGAGACATTCAATTTTAGTACAGTAGACCTTTTTTGCTTTAGTAGTGCCTAGTTTAGCACAAGACTTTCAGGGTAAAGCCATATATCAATCCAAAACTTCTATGGTATTTAATTTTGGAAATTAACAAATATTCAGAGACCAAAAAAAAACGAATGATGAACGAATGAAATAATGTTCGAAAAAAACCTTTGTACGTCCATTTTGATCAATCTGTCGCAAGTATGCTGAAGAAGAAAAATTAGAGGGCTATGAGTTCTGAAAGCGGAGGAATTCCGCTTTGGTGTTTTGGAGGGAGTGGTAAATTGTATAAAAAACCCTGAAGATCAAAGTTTCACAAGACGAAACTGAAATGTTTGGAAAAAGTTTCCTCAATTAAAGACAAACCCTTGAAAACTAGAATGGAAAATGGTACAGGAGAAGCAAAAAAAAATTGGAAAATTATACCGCATATGAAAAGCGACCCCAATTAAACCCATTGATACAACAAGTTATTGAACCATTGCGCCAAAGACGCCAAAGAGAAATGATAAGAAACAGCCGATAAAGAAAGCAAAAAAAGATTCTGACCAAAAAGTAATCTTTTTTTATACAGCGAGACCAGCAACCTATAAGAAATTAGAAATAACGGCATGTTTACTCCCAGAAATTCCTATCTAGTCAAGGACCAGGAGAATATTGGGTTTGCCTGGTTTAATTTTTAGAGGTGAAGCGCCCCGAAATACAGTGATTTACTTTGCACTTTAAAATAGTGTATGAATTCAGAGGAGAAGTTATCCTTGCAAGCACGCAAAAAAAGAAAAGGTGTCTCCCAAATAGAATTACAACACCATAATGATGAGAAAATGGAAAAATGGACAGAATCCCAGAGTCGCGGTGGTAGCAACAGTATTCGTATCGGAAATTAAATTTTTTTCTAATAAATAGACTAAAGCCTAATCAGGAAATTAGGTCAGCCTTTTGCTAAAAGGCTGACGCTTTTTGAATTTAAGGGCTGAGGCCATTGGCACACCTTTTAATTAGCATTTAAAAATAGCATGGCGTAACAATTTGCTGTTAAACCATGTTTTCAAATAGCATTTTTCTTCTACTTTGCAGTCTATTAATTGAGGAGGATGACTGATTGCCCAACCTCATGCACTAAACTAAGGTTTAGTGCAAGAAAAAATGCTAAAGCAGTTGTGACTAAAACTTTTTTGTAGGCACTTCTTCTGCAACTTTCTACCTGCTGTCATTTCGTGCTAGAAGTAAAACAAGTAATGGCATATTTATTTTACCTCAGAAATCTGTTAGTGAAGGACACCAATAAGGTATAGCAGACCAAATTAGTGATTGCGATGTTATTAGATAATTTTTTAGCCTTTATCCCGAAAAGCAAAGTTGCTTGTGAAACTTAGTTTACTAACAGGTCAAAGTAGTGCTAGCAGAGTGAAGTAAGAGCGGATACCTACTTTAGACGTACAATAACAAATTGCGAGGATGTCATCATAAAAAGGATACACAAAGGGGGCAATATCAATTTAGTGGCGATTCTTGGTGGGGTTATTTCATAATTCACGAGGCAATCAAAGGATATTAATCAAGGAGTTGACCGCGGATCAAAAAGAGCCAAGGCAGAGACAAGGAATGATGTTTGGTTACGCGACCAAAGAAACAGAGAATTACATGCCTTTGGCCTTAGATATTTCGCCAAAATTACTACAAAAGCACTGCATGGTGTGGGAATTACGAAGAGAAAAATAAGGAAAATCACCTATTTACGTCCTGATGCCAAAGCACAAGTCACAATTGAATATGGACGACAACAATAAGCCACAACGCACTTGGATTTACTATCGTAGTTTCTTACCCAAAACATGACGCTTTTGATTGCCGATGAGGAAAAAAATGTTAGCTAAAATAAGAATCAGACATCATGTAGCCTATTAATTCCAAGAGTAAAAGCACAATTACCAAAACATACACAAGCTTTGTTTTAATGATTTACCATTAATTATCATATTAACCCAACGGGGAAATTGTGATTGCGGGACCACATGGGGATACAGGCCTAACGGGGCGTAAAAATTACTTGTAGATACCACGGCGGTAAAGGCGGCTCATGGTGGCGGTGCTTTTTAGTGGAAAAGATCCACAGTAAAGTAGAATCGAAAAGTGCCGCTTTACGCCGCACGACATGCAGCGAAAAATTAGTGGCTGCCGGAGTGCGCTACCGAAATTTTAGTGGCAAGTGTGGTATGCCATATGCGTCGTGAAACCTACGGTCTATTTTGTAGCAAACCTATGGCACCTCAAAAACAGATTAATGATGGGCAGATGCCACAAAAAGTAGCGCAGTTGTTTGATATCGACCGTTTGCGATCGAAAGCGTTTAAAATTGAGGGAAATCCTATTGATTTAGGAAAAACGCTGCTTATGGTCATATGGGAAAAAGAACCTGTAACGATACTAATAAACTTTTGGAATCGCCTTACAACGTAGGGTTGAAAAAAAAGTAGAATTGTTACCTGGGAAAAATTAGACATGCAAGAGCAAAGTTAAACGGGCTTTGGATTGTTAAAAGTTATCCCTAGGGTACCTCTTTTTTCTTTGTTGTTAAGCTCCGTGGAATGAATATAGGGCTAATTGATTTCTCCAGAGTATGCGCTGAGTGCACACAAAAGCGCGCAGAGAAAAAAATGATGATGTTATCGGACCAAAATCAATCGGAGCATTAAATATGAATAGATATTCATTTTTTTAACAAAAACAGGAGAAAATTAATAAATTTTCATCAATAATTTAGGAATTTTAAAACAGTTTTCCCCCTGCCTCCTCCACCATCCCCTCCCGTACTTTTTTTTTTATTAATTTGCAGTCCGTTCAGTTCAAACACGTATTTGAATAGTTATCAGAAAGGTGGAGGAATTAAGACCCTTTAAACCTTAGCAACCCTTGTCTCCAAAAGAGACCAATGAAGGCTGCACATTATCTCCAAAATGTGCCTTACTATAGCATTGCGGCAGATAACGAAAATTAATAATTACCTTTTCAGTTAATTACAATATTTCGTTTCTTAAAACTTTTGATTTTTCTAGTAAGCATTTTTATGCCCTTTTGGCGTTGGACTTTTTAATTATTTTGGCTCTTAGGATAGTCCTGGAGTTAACACTTAAAAATAAAAAATCATGAGTACCCACAAATTTAACACTAAGCTTTACATGCTTGGTCACGACCACCACGGCAAACAGGAGGAAAAGAGCCAGGTGCCATCATTTCAAACATCGTCGTACGTTTTTAAAAAATACCGATCAGCAGCCCAAATTTATTCGCCCTAAAGGAATTAGCTTTATTACACACCTTTAAATAATCCACGAACCAAATTTTACAATCGCTTAGGCTGCTTTAGAAGGTGAATAGGAGCGTAGTTTTCGGCATCAGGAACTTCGGCCATTGCCACAGATTATGAACGCTGTTAAAGCTGAAGATTCATCTAGTTTGCTTCAGTTAGTTTTGTATTGGCGGAACTTTTAATTTACTGAACGTTACCTTACCCAAGATTAGGCAAAACACCACTTTTGTGGATGCTTCTAACCCGGAAAATTTTAAGAGCAGGCATTACAAAAAAAACACAAGCCTTTTCTGTTAGAAATCTCTTTAGAAATCCCAAAATTTAGATGTACTAGGATTTAAAAGCGATTTCAAAACCAAGGCAAAAACTGGGCCCTCACAGTACCTTTTATTGTCGACATACTGTAGCTACACCAGCCTGAATTAAACCCCAATTGAGATGGGGCTAATTTGGTGATTCATTCTAAACAAAAATATATAGGTGGCCAAGGAAACCTCGGTTAGGGGGGGGGGGGGGGAAGGGCGCCCATTATTGTTGGCATGCTCGTACTTTTGACTGCGACCAACGGAAAAATTCCTCTGGAATTTACCCGAGCATGCCGGATTACCACGGATTGGGTATAGTGAAGCTTTGGGAAGCAGCAGCATCTCACCTATAAATTAATCTTAGAAGGCTTACGGGATTATGGGGAGCGTAAGTCCATATTAATGCTTTTCAGATTATTCAAGGCCTAGAAACCTTATCGGTCCGCATTCAAACAGCACAGTTAAAAATGCATTAGAATTAGCTACTGTTAGAAGAGAGAAGAAGTGGGCTTGCGTAAGTTATCCAGAGTTAAAAGCAATGCTATACGATAGCCACAAACAATACTTGCCAAAGACAAAGCGGTATTGTAAACTTTTGGTGTAAAAGGCGGTTTGAAGCAGCTAAAAAAGTGACGGATGAAACAAAAGTATTCTCCCCGGCTATTAGCAAATATTCGATACAAATAAATTCACTTGATCATTCATCCCGCAAGTTACCACACCACCAACAGTTAAATATAGAACAGCAAGAAGCTGCGGAGTGCCACAAAGGACTTAAAATCGTTTATCTGTGGGCTTAAGAGGCTATTGAAGATTTTAAAGCGCAAGATTTACAGAAGCCTTTAAAGCGCTTACTTAGCTGTTAAACTAAAATTTAAGTGAGGACTAAAGAAAAAATAAAAGCATTTAAGGAATTCAGAGGGGCTTAAGAGATGAAATATTTAAGTTATATCTAGTTAATATAAATAAAGACATGTTACATCAATAAAATAATAAATTACCACCAATTTCGGTGGTGTTTCTCAGATATAATTTTTCTTATCAAGTTTTTGGACCGGCAAAAAACTACATAGTTCCCCCATTGTTTTTGGTGAACCATTGCCTTGGACAAGGTAATTCTGATGAGCGGGCAAAAAAAAGGCCTGGTGGTCTGCTCTTAATTGTGTGACGGAAAATGTATCGATACCAATAAATTACACGGTACTTTCTTTTAATGTTCAGGAATGCTATGAGGTTTTGTGGTGAGAATTACAAAGATTTTTGGTAGCTCAAGATCATCGCAAAAACTCTTTTCTGAATGGCCTAGAAGAATACATATAAAAAAGCTTTTTTTGCTCTTATTTGGTGGTTCTTTATGGGGGCGAATCGCGGGGAAATGATGGCCTTACAAATCCGAAACCTTTAGCACACATTTAATTCCTGTGCCTTTCATGATTGGAAAATTTCTACTGATTGGTTTAATTGCCCAATGCCAAATTCGAAGAACCCAATTTTTAGTAAGAATTCTAAGTCAAACCGTCCATGATGGCGCGGAGCCACGCGATGTTGGTTTAACCGAACAACCAGGCCTCTTTTAAGGAAGCGTTTTAAACGGAAAGTAACAAAATGAAAGAAATTACAGGTTTTTTAAGTGTAGAAGTTGGTTGGACACACCATGTGGCAAAAAATTGCAAAAAAAGAACGGTTTTCAGGGCTTTCGGGCCTATAAAAAATTAATTGAATCAGTTGTTAAAAAAAAACCATGATATTACCGGCCGCACTAATAAAAAAGATGGGGTTTTTACCGATGGATAGAAACAGAGGTATGGGAAACCCCAACCATCCCATAATCAATCGGAAAGTAATCTTCCTTCTCCTTTTTTGGT
>Ga0163217_1053513_pt1 | contig 11691 bp, 17 predicted proteins | sample SynspAceP_FD_185933 | JGI IMG/M metagenome (GOLD analysis project Ga0163217, IMG submission 185933) | Saline lake microbial communities from Ace Lake in Antarctica - Synechococcus sp. Ace-P (PacBio error correction) | ecosystem: Environmental > Aquatic > Non-marine Saline and Alkaline > Saline ... | reverse complement strand
CTTACGGACGTTCACCCAAAAAATAACAAAAAAGGAGGTTTTCTGAAATGGAAACGAGCTGTGGGACCTATTTCGACGCGCTCACATGAAATGGTGATTCATCCCCAATGGCCGCGATTGCCTGGTCCATAACCAGAACTGGGCACCCATGAAAAGGAAGTCCTGCGCATCATTACATTGCGTCAGAGCACAAGGACCCAGCGCGACGAAGACGCGCCGAATTGAAAGAGGCGCTGCGCGATCTGCGCGCGCTATCCTCAGGCTGATCAACGCTAGCGGATTTTGCGCTGGTTGCAGGACCGCGCAGGCGCCCCGGGCCGCGACCAGTGTTCCAACACCCAAGCGCGGCGCCGCCCAAAGGCTGACGCACACCAAGCCACTAATCAATTACTCACTCCCAGCCCATCGCATCCGCGGCGGGTTTTTGTCATTTGAAAGGACCATCCACATGGCCGAATCCCATCCGCACATATCGTCACTTCCGAGATGTTGCCAGACAATCTTTTGGCGTTGGCCAACTTCTTCGCCGCGAGATCGGCCTGCCGCGGCACAGGGCAGTTTGAAGCTGCACCCTGAGGCGCTGGACAAACTGCAGGCGCTCCGCGACTGCTGGTGTAAGCCCTGATCATCGCTCGGCCTATCGCAGCCCCGAGCACAACCGCGCAGTTTGGCGGGAGCAACGCTCGAAGCATATTGATGGACGGCGTTCGACATTGCCATGGCGAACCCACGAATCCTACGGCCTTCCGAGGCGGCAGCGCGGGAGGTCGGGTTCCTGGGCCTTGGCTATTACCCGCGCTCGGGGTTCATGCATATTCGATCTCGGGCCGCGCGCAGCGGTGAAAAGTCCCGGTCCGCGCTGTGCCATTTGCGCCGAAAACTCCACCCGCACGCGAGGTGCTGACGGAAAGCCGCACGCTGAAGGGGGCAGGGCGGCGGGGCGTGGCCACCGTTGGCGCCGCGGGCGTTCGAGGTTGCACAGGATATCCTCCGGAGGCGCAGGGCCGCTGTCTCGCGTTTGGTGCCACACCTCGACACACTGCGCTGCTGTTCATCGCGCTAGGGTTGGGCGGGATCGCGGTTGGCGGTCTGGGCGCGGATCCGATGATTGGAAACGGGGGCCAGCCGGTGATGTGGGGGCAGTTTGCCCACCGGGCTCTTGCACGGACCCTGGGGCCGCCGGGGGCGCCGGATGCGGGGGTGGCGGCGTTCGCCCTTCGCAGCACTCACCCATCGCCCTGTTTCATCTCAACCTCCGAAGTGCAGGTGAGCGGCAGGGCCGCGCCGCGAGTGACTGGAAAACCTGGAGCATACCCATGTATTCACGTCCGATGCTGGACGCGAGCCAGCCGTTCGCCCTTCGGGATCGCGTTGATCTTCTTGACCGCTTGCGCGAAGGTGGGTTCTGACGGGTCGCCATTGGTCCATGTCGTCGGCGGTGGAGTATAGCAGAGCGAGCAGGTGCATGTGGGCAGTTGAGGTTTGCTGCGCTGCCCGCAGGCGCGCGGATTGTTGAACTTGGCTGGCGGATTATGCTTTGTGCCAGGGGCGCAAGGTGAGGTGTGGGTGATGGATAGCGAATGGGGCCACAATTCGTGACGTCCGGACGCATTTTCGACCTATTTTTTAACCGCGTTGTTTCTCCCCGACTAAGCGGCAACAATTTTGGTTGCAGGAATCGGGAGTGTTTGTTGTAGAATCAATGATAAACAAATAACGACGAGGCACTATGGGTCCGGCGCGAAAGCTGGTCGCTCGATGAAGGGTAGGCCGAAGGGATTTTACATGGGACGAACTGGTCAGGCTGCTCGAGGGCCTCGGTTACGGAGGGCTGCGACGGGTAAGACAGGCGGTTCGCGGCGGCGCTTCATTCATGAAAACGCGCCCGACCGTCGCTTTTGCACAGCCTCATTCCCGGCAAACATCGTCAAAATGTACGTGATTGGATGATTGTTATTCGCCTATTTGATCGAGGAGGATCTATCATTTGAGCGACATGGCTTGAATATAAGGGGTATTTTGGTTCGGTCAATACAGCGACGAAGATGAGGTTTGCATGGCGCCTTGAGTTCATCGCCGATTCTCGTGACCTTGAAGGCGAAAATTGCCAAAAAACATAAAGGCAGCGTTCCAGGAGGCCGTTGACGATTTATCTCGACTCTGTGAGCGAAGGACGCAAGGCGGATTTACCTTTGAAGGGCAGTTTTAACGTGCGTCCTGCCGCGATTGCATCGCCGTGCTATGATTTATGCTAGCGTCGCGGCCACGACCTTAATGCTGTCGTTAGCGACGCCGCTGCGCCGGTATCTGGAACGTGAATGAGCGCCCTGTATAAAATTTTTTACGCCTTGGCGCAGTTGTTTTTAGGCGGCTTTACGATGGTGGAATGCATTGCGTGTCATACGATCTAGCTTTGCCGAAAGTTGTTTTCTTATAAAGGAGTACGGTCAGTTTTTGTAAGATTTTGCCGATGTTCGTGCGTCTTGCTGCAGTGATTAAGCTGACACAGGCTTGTGGTAAATCCTTGGCCTGTACACGTAGTCTGATCCTGCAGTCTTACTCCGCGGCCACGCGCCGGACTTTGGCTGTTAACAAATCACGACCTTGTATGGTCGCGCCAGGCGCGAGGTAGGGTTGCGAGCGAAATGATGTTTTGCTGTTGCTCACGGTACGATTTTTTCCTAACTCTGTTGGCGGAGGATTTATCAAGGCGGAAAATCGCATTTTCAATAACCGACGCGAACATGTACGCGTTGTGCAGGAAGCGTTCGCAGCGGTGCCTACGCATCATCCAGCGAGGTCATTCGCGAAGCGCTCAGGAATGGCGCGCAAAGCGGGTTGTCGGTGAGCTATGGGACGAGGGGCTGGCGAGTGGTAGATGTGACGACGGCCTCTCCCAATTGCTGACATCAAACGCGAAGCAAGGCGCCGCCCTCAAGGGCAAATGATCAAACATGGCAGCAGTCTTACTTTACCGCCGGGCCCGCCAGGACTTGATCGACATATGGTTGCAACATTGCAGCGGACGATCCGGGGCAGGACTGCATCGCGTGTTGGACCGCCTGGAGCTGCCGCAACGATTGACTGAAAATCTGCGGATGCGGGCCTGCGCGTAGTGATTATGTCGACCGGATCTTCTACTTGGGTCAGCTACACCTATCTGCGTTTTGTAACCGGATTGCGGAGACGGTGTTGAAATCGTCGCGTGTGCACGGCAGGCGCGAATCGTTTCGGTTTGTTTGACTCGCTTTGCTGGCGGGCGAAGCGGCGGCCTCACTCCGCCGGCCACGCGCGGCTTGGCCTGCACCCAGATCGCCGACTATGTTGGCCGCCTCGATAAGGGCGCCGGGCGGCAAGGTGGGGTCGTAGCGCTGGGTTGTCTCGCGTTGGAGTGGCCAGCAGCTTTTGTTACCTCATATAGGTGTGACCGCCCCGAGTTGGGACCAGGAAGCTCGCGGAAGGAATGACGCAGGTCGTTTGGCAGCCGTACGTTCGGGAATGCCTGCCCGCTGCCGGATTGGTGTCCCAGCCATGATGAATTGAATCCTGCGGCCGACCCGTGTTCGGGTTCCAGAACAGCCATGGGGATTTCAGGCTCGCGGGGCAGGGACCGCAGAAAACATCAGGGGCCGCGTCCGACAGGGGAGATGTGCGCGCCTTGGCCAGATTTCGACAGAGGCACCCGTCAGCAAGCGGCGCTCGACGGTCGACGAATTCCCAGCGAGCCAATGCATTGATTTCCGTTTGCGGGCACCGTCGTGAACAACAATAGCTTGATGATGTTTGCAGGCCTGGGCGGTTTGGATTGGTCTCCAGCTCGGCCATGAGCCGTTGGCTTCTTCTGGCTGAGATAAACGCTCTCGTGCAACCGTGTCAGGAAGTGCTTCAATTTGCCAATTCGCGGGATTTGGCACCATCCGGCATCAACTTCCCATTCGCATCGCGCAGTTGACATGAAGCTGATTCAAGACCAAAGACGCGATTGGCTGTCGCGCGGCGTAGCCCGATTGTTTCATGCCGTTGCTGCAGCCACGACGATGTCGAGCGGCGGATCCGGCTTGACCGATGAGTGCCCAAGAACAGGCAGGATCATGATGCGCAGTAGGCTGTCATCCGAAGTCCAGCTCGCTGCGGAGTTTTGAGCATGCTGCATGTAATGCTCGGCCGCGGAATTCGGCAAACGTCGCGAATGTCTTGAACCGGTCGGCCTCGAGCTTGGGTCGCCCGCCTTCGCCACCATTTTCTTCATGCGTGGACGCCAGCACCGCGCCTCCGATCAGCGAGATTTTATCGAACCGCGCCGATCCGGGCCAGGCGGACGCGTTTTCTGCATCCGCGATACCGATTATAGTAGGTTGGCCCGCCATTTGCGCGATTGCCCAACGCAAAGCCTTGTGATCTCCGTGTCAAAATAGTTAAGGTGCCGCGCGCTTCAGGTTTCAGGCTGGGCAGGGTCTCCCAAACGCAGGGGTGAGGCTTGGCTTGGCATGTCCAATCTCCTGGTTGAGTGGGGAGTTGACCATAACGTAATATGCCGCCTAAGCGAATAAAAACGCGTCTAATTGGAAATGGAAAGTGAGCTCGTAGATGAAGGTCGTCAAATCCGTGCCGCGCGTGGGTTGCTCGGTGGAGCCCCGGTCCGACCTGATCGACGCCTCTGGAGTTTCGATGTCGGCGCGCTGCGTCTTGAGAGCGCACAAGCCGATAGCCCGAAGCGTCAACCCTCAACAAGTGATTTTGCAGCGCTGGAACGCTGCGGGTGTTCGGAGTTCATCAATGACGGCCAGCACGGCGTTGGCGTCTGGTCAGACCGCAGTGCAGAGCCTGACGGCCTTAGAAGGGTCAGAACCGGCTTGGTAGGGGATCCTACCAACGCAAGGGGACTGTTTTGGCGAGTAAAACTGGCCGGCTGCGGGTAATCTCAGCGCAATTCCCGCTCGGGTTTTCGTGGTTTCGTTAGGAACCCTACCAAATTTGCAGGCCTGGTAGGATCCTACCAAGGCGAGTCCCACCCCCCAAGGGGGCCTTTCGGCTGCCAAAGCGCCACGCGCGAAGCGCCGCGCGGAGCGTCGAGCGCCTTGTCTCGGAGCGAAAATCAGCAGAAATTGGGGTCAGATCATTGCGGAAAACGGCCCCAAAAGTAGGTTTTTTGCGTAGGATTTTTCCGCGACGTACCAACGTTGCCTACCACGCGCTCACCCGCGTGTAACCTTTGAATAACCGCAAAATATTTCCAAAGCGACACATTTAAGACATCTTGCTTGGTGTGTTTTTGGTGGGTAATACGTCAAAGTAGGCATTTTTGACCCGTAAAACCTACTGTTATCCACGACATTTATATTCTGCTCCGTCCATCAGTGAAAACTGAAATGACGACTAAAAAACTGCGAGCGCGTGATGTCTAACAACATCGTTCTTCATGTTATACTAGTAATCTATACAAAGAAAACTGCGGCATCAGACTCCAAGAGACAGCGTATTCGTCACTAGAATCTGGCTTGCTTGATGGTGACTAGTACGAGTGATGTAAGGTAAGTTTGCTCGCCACCCGAAGTCGTATGTGGCTTGAAAATCGTCGGGCGGATTGTGTTCGTGCTGTTTCGTTTCGATTGCCAACGCGTTTTCTTTTCTGCATTACTTTCAGAAGCTGAACAGGCAAGCCTGCGAGTAGTGCAAGCGGTCGCGATGCTAAGAGTATCACTGCTTACTGTCAAAAACCAGTTTCGCGGAGGCGCATCGGCGTCTCCGCATCTTGCGTTTTACCCGAGGTCTCCTTCGGCGCGTGGATGCTGACGCGGCCGAGGCCCAAAGCGGTGGAATCAAACAAAATTCGGGCATTCGATAGCTTCGAGACCGCGCGACGGTTATCGATATCGCATAAGCCGTACACCAGCCCGGGAGCCACAAGTTTGGTTCTCGGATTTCCACAATCCTCAAAAATGTTGCCGCGCGCCTTTCAGTCGTTGTGTTGCCCCGAAACAGAATTGCTGCGGCACCCTCCGCTGGCTTCCAGATATAAAAAAACAGGACGACGAGCATGAAAGATATTGAACACAACGGCCAGGACCTTCAGGCGAAGCGGCTGTGGATTTTAGTAATGGGAGTGGCGCAGGGTGGCTTGAGGCTTGTTGTTTCCGGCAACCGATGCTGGCGTGTCTGTTGTCGAGGGCTGTTCAGTCAGGTATTCTTTGTGGACGGTGTTATTGACAGAAGCACGGTCCGGTGATTTGCGTCTGCGCTAAATTGGGCCGGACCAGCTCGAATTGCGCGAAGTGGGGAAAATCCCTGCAACCCATGCTCGGCGCCAGAAATTTCTTGCTGGCTTGGTCTGAAGCCTGCACGTAAAAGCGCAAAAAAGGGTCTTGGTTCAGCATGCTTTTTGCTGCCGCTTTCTGCTGTTATCGGTGTGGGCGGAAGTGGACGGCGGCACTGGTGTGGACAGGGCACAAAAGGCTTTCGTTTCGATGGCTACTGCCCAATGCGTTCCATTTTCCGGGACGAGAAACGGCAATGGCGTATTTGATGCCGAGAGGCGAGTTCTCGTATGGGAGCGACGGAGCGTTCACGCTTGGCGTGGCGGGTTTTCGGTAAGTCCCGGACAGTGCATTACGGTAAGTTGCCGGACAGGCATTTCAGTAAGTCGCGGACAGCGAGTTTCAGTAAGTCCCGGACAGTTCCGGCGGTTGACGGTTTGATCATTGCTAGCGATGTCGCCGGCATCTGTGTCGGTCTTTGAAGGAGACCGGAGGGAAGCATTGCACGACGCAAGCAAGCGAGAGCGAATGGACCGTGCAAGACATACGAACGATTTTTACGGCTGACCGCATGAACAGGGTTCTGTCCGTTGGTGAGGATCGCGGCTTCGGCTTCCCAAGCTCAGCAAGACAACGGTTTGGCAACCATATCTGCTTCGTTGCAACGAGAGGCTGGGCTGAACTGCTGGCCACTGCCACTTGGGCGCGAGATGACACCACGCTGGAAGCAGCACTTTTCCAGCGATGGGCCGTCCAGCCCGCGACCTCCATGAGGCCCAACTGGGCCGATGTCGCCACCGAAGTGAAGCGCAGGCTTTGACCTTGGTGCTGTTGTGGCAGGAATACCGTGCATCGCACCCGATGGTTCGGCTACACTTGGTTCTGCGAAACAATTCCGAGCCTTTTGAGAGCCGCACAGCCCGAGTTTCCGTAACCGGCATGAAAGGCAGGCGGCGGTCATGCAGACCGATTAATGCCGGCCATTACCGATCCCTGTCACTGATCCGGCCACAGGCGTTGTGCGGCCAAAGCACACAGATCTTCGTCTTCTGTGCTCGGCGCATCCAGACTATTTAATTTAAACCCTTTTTTGTTTTTGCGGCCAAGGCCTGACCCCAAACGCTGCCTGACTGGATCGAGGCCACAGGTCCGCGCGCTTGAAGTTTTTTCCGGGAGCATAGCCAAGCTGATTGGTCTGCGACAATCTCAAAAAAGCGCAGTGGCCAAGCCGTTTGATTGGTTCGAGCCCTTCGATCAACCAAACCTTCGCCGATATGGCGACGCATTATTGACACGACCGTGCTTGTCCCACGCGGCCGCCGGCCAAGCCCACGAGATAAGGCCAAGGTCGAAGGGCTTGCTGCGATTTCGAGCGGCTGCGATATTGGCCCGACTGCGCAAACATGGCAGTTCTCTCGGTCCGAAGCGCGCTCAACATCGCCATCGCAGAGTTGCTGGCCCGAGGCTGAACGACGCCCCGATGCGGCGATTGGGCCGGTCCACGCGGAGCTTTCGAGGATATCCGAACGCCCCCGCCCTGCGCCGATTTGCCCCCTGAACCGTTTGAATTGCCGAATGGGAAGCAGGCCAAGGGCATGCCGATTACATGTCGATTGGTGCTGCACAGTTTCTATTCCGTTGCCTTCATCGCCTTGATTGCAAGAAACGTCTCCATCCGGCTGACGCATCGCATGTCGAGGTTCTTCCACAATCACGACCGCGTATTGCTGTCCATACACGCCGCGGCACACGGGGTGGGATTTCCACCGTGAAGGAACACATGCCCAAGGCGCATCAGCGGCATGGCGGCTATGACCCGGAATAACTGATTATGCGCGCTGGGCCGGTGTGGGCTACCACGTCGCTGTCCTGTCGGAGCGCCTGATGCGCGAACCGACCTCACCCCTGAGGCAAGGCTACCGATCATCCCTCGGGTCCTGAGCCTTGAGCGCAGATTTGGCAAAAGAACGGCTGGAGACCGCCTGCGCATCGGGCGCTTGAGCCCACAACACTGTCAGCTTATGTCTCGGTAAAATCGATCCTGGTCACAGCCTGGACAAAGCCGCCATTGATCCAGCCACGATCACGCCACCTCCGCGTCACGACACATTCGTGGCGCCGCCTATTTACCAGTAAACAGGCACAAAGGACAAAACAATGCTGACACATCCACCCTCTTGATCAAAATGGCCAGCCTAGGCCTGAACGGTATGGCTGCCGCCTGGCGCGCCTTGGCGAAGCAGGACCCTGGCGAGGCACTGAGATCGCAATGAATGGCTGGGCATTGATGCCTTGATCGGCGAGGTCGCAATCTGCGCCGAAACAAGCGATTATTGCCAACAGCGCTCAGAGTGCAAAGATGCGCTTTCCCAATGCCTGCACTAGTAGACATCGAGGTCACTGCCCACCGTGGCCTTGATCGCCGACAGGATCCTGTCATTTGGTGCAGGGCGATGGTCAAAGGCCCATGAGCAGATCATTCTTACGGCCCAAACCGGCACGGCAAAACCTGGCTTGCCTGTAGCATTCGCCCATCAAGCGGCTCCGCATGGATTTAATTCCGTGGGCCTATGCCCGCATGCCGCGCCTCTTTTGAAGATCTGGCCACAGCCGCGCCCGATGGACGCTTCCCGAAAACCTGATCGACAAGCTTGCGCGCGTCCAGGCTCCTCGTTTCTGGGAGACGGGGAAACCATAGGCCTAACGGATCAGCAGGCGCCCTTTGATCTGCTGGAACTGTTTGAGAACGGATATCAACGCCGATCAACGATCATCACGGCGCAGCTGCCCGTAATCAGGCTGGCATCAGATTGATCGGTGAACCAACCATCGCCGACCGCGATCCTCGACCCGCATCATACACAATGCCATTCGCCGTCGAGATCAAAGCGACAGCATGCGCAGAAACAGGCAAACTGAAAGGATTACCCAGGGCCGAAAACTCCGAAACCATCACCGCAGATTAAATGACAGCGACGCAATTGAACAGCCGCCGACTATCTGTCCGACGTACGCGAAACCGACTGTTCCGGGACTTATGAAATCACTGTCCGGTATTTCCGAAAATCCGCACGCTTTGGGGGCGAATTGAAAGGCAAGTCGATTGTTGTCGACGGGCAGTGATTGGGTTGGCTGTTGATCTTGATATCCCACCGAAGCATTTTACTGGTGTTTCTCTGGCGCCAGCTGTGTCGACTGTGGTCCACTCCACTTACGGACCCTTGTGCAGCAGCTGGTTGAGGCAGGTGAAAACGGTCCGCTTCGGCAACCGCTTCCGTAAAGCAGGCCCGGGGTATAACAGGCGACGCTGAATCTTCTCCAGCACTGATTCCCCAATCCGCTTCAGAAGAATTATTGAGGTCTTACAGGCTGTTGTTGCAGGTGGCAGGGCTGATGCAGCTGCTGGGGCCGGCCGCTAGCCGGTCTGGAAGTTACAAAGGCCTTTCTCAAGCCGTTTAAAACTGCGTCGGACAGCTCGTCGATCGGTGAGACTTGACTAATGCCGATTGCAGTGAAAAGCAGTCATGATGTCGCAAAGGTCGTGTCTCGGAGTGGTGGAAATTTTGAAGTTGGCGTAATCTCCGGGTGAAACCAAACCACCCAAAACGGCGGTTGGGCACCGCCACAGGAGATCACGCCATGAAACAGAATACAGAACACCCAGCGCGCCTGCGCTACTTGCATTTAAGGACGGCTTTGATCCGATCGAGGATCCCTTCGCGCGAAACATCCGCGGCACGATCCGGAGGCCGTTTTCAACGAAGAGCTGGACGGTTTTCTTGGCCGTTGCGCTATGGCCGAACGGCCGGGAGTGAAAGTTATCGCCACGGGCAATCGGGGTTCGCCAGATCATCGGGACATTTTGGGGCCGAGACAATCGGTGCCTCGCGCCCGGATTGAAAGACGCGGCGGGCAAGGTCAGCGAATGGGCGTCAAAGGCTTTTTTGCCGCGTACCAGCCCGGCTGACCAAGACGGCAGAGAGCGCTGAATCGCATCGGTTTACTCGCGGGCCGAACACGCGGCGGGTGTGAAGGCGTGCGCTGTTTGCGCTTGTTCAAGGGGGCTGTCAGCAAGGATGTGCGTAAGCCGGGCTTTGGGCGCAAGGTGAAGGTGTTATTGGACGCCTGGTGCGGGGCCCCGTAGCCTGGCTTGATGGAGGACATCATCCGGCTGATCCTCGACGGCCACGTCATCAAAGACGCGTCTCGACCAAGAAGGCCACCAAACCATCTCAGTGCTGGCTGCATCGGCGTGCGCCGCGAATGGAACAGAAGCGTTATTGCTTGTCCATCATGAATATGGGCGGGGAAAGCACCGCCGCATGGCGCCAGTTCCTCGATGATCTGGATAAGCGTGGGCTGAACGGCCCGAGTTTGTTGATCGTCGATGGTGCCCCGGCCTTCGAGGCGCACTGGTGGCGCCATTGTTGGGGCGATGACCATGCCGATCCAGCGCTTGCACGGTTCCACAAGCATTCGCAATCTGTTGGCCCACGCTCCAAGCACATGCATGAAGAAACGGGCAACGATGTATCCGGGACATGATTCTACGCTGACACCGCAACTGAGGTCGAGGAACCCCGCCGCAAAAGCGTTCCTGCGCAAAATGGCGGGCTTGAGTGCAAGGCCGTCGCCGATAGTCTGAAGAGGCGGGGCCGGGGATCGACTGTTCACCTTCACCGCCTCGATCCGACGCAATTGGAAAAGCGGCGCGGACCACCAAACGCGGATCGAACGCTAAACGAGGGAGTTCCGACGCCGGATTCAAGACCCAGAGGCTGTTTGCTGCCCTGTGCCGGAAAAAAACCGTTGCCCCATGTTGCTCTGGGCCCTGATGGCCTTTTCCGGCCAGATCACAATATGCGCAAATCCGGATGATGGCAAAAAACCTCAGCCAAACCCCATCGAGCCCAATGGACACTTGAACCTCGCAAGGCCTGGATTCAGGGTGCAAAATCAAAAACCACTTCGGAGATCGCCGCCAGGAAATTTCTACCACATTCGGAAGGACACAAACCGTCGCCAAAGTCAGCGAAAAACCCCAACTGCGGATGTCCGGGAGTCGACACGGGATGCTGCTGCATCAAAACCGGCTTGCGAGTTAAGGCTTGAAATGGGTCTGTTTGGTTTTCTGCGGACAAACCCAATCGGAGGAGATTGCTGGGGACGGTGCAGTCAGGGCAACCTTGTTGTTGAACCGAAAGGGGCCAAAAAAAACGGTATTGTCCAACCGTTTTTTGGTGGTTCGGGCCCACTGGTTCTATCCCGGTCCAAGTGGGACGGCTGGGGAACGGGGGACGATTGGGCGGCGCAACTTTCTCGCGCGCTGGTAGCGTGGAACTGGCAAGGGCTAGTACTGCGGCGGACGCGGCCTCGGTAAAGATTTCAGACGTCCCAATAAGACGATCTTTTGGCTAGCATTCGATCATTCTCTCTT
>Ga0163217_1001600_pt1 | contig 11691 bp, 11 predicted proteins | sample SynspAceP_FD_185933 | JGI IMG/M metagenome (GOLD analysis project Ga0163217, IMG submission 185933) | Saline lake microbial communities from Ace Lake in Antarctica - Synechococcus sp. Ace-P (PacBio error correction) | ecosystem: Environmental > Aquatic > Non-marine Saline and Alkaline > Saline ... | reverse complement strand
CAACGAGGCCGCAGGAGTGCCTGGGCGGCGCTGGATATGTGGAAGAACAGCATTTCTTGCCCCGGCACTTGTTACCGAGAAGACGCCGTTCAAACTCGATCTGGAAGGCTCAGGCAAGTTCAATGCCTGGAATGTTAGCTGCGGCGCCCTATCCAAAGAGCCAGGCGTACTGGAAGTTGATGTTCAACCGAACTGGGGCAATGGCCCCACGGCGATGCCACCTGTAAAAATTATAGTTGAGCAGATCAAGGCGGACTTTCGCGAAACCGACGAGATTCTATACCGCGCCCGCCAACTGGACCGAGGATGTCGCCGTGGCGTGCAGGCAAAGGCGCTACTGGAAGCGGGCAATGCGCTTTGTGTCGATGCCTTTATCGCCTAGCCGGATCGCTGGACGCTGGGCGCGTCTACGCACCATGCCCCAGGAGGCCATCGAGTGCAGCGGCATTGGTCGCTCGCTCTAACTCCTAACACCTGAATAAGCACCGCAGTTGTCGAGACGGGGAAACTCGAACACGCCCGATTTAAAACTGACCTGCTGCAGACGGAACCACTAGCACGGATATCCGGCCCAGGCCTCAGATCTCGTATGAAACCGACCAGACCAAGAACCCCCGGCCCCAAGGACACTCAGCCCGTCCAAACACGCAAGCCGACGCCGCCAGGGCAGCACCACCGCCGGGCCCCAAATCCACCGCCTGATGCAATTGAAACAACCTTTTGATGTCGCCTGGACGCAGTTTACCGATGACCAGGCCGCGCCACGCTCAAGGACTTTGTAGATAACCAGGCCTCTACCCTGCAGGCCGGCTGGACCGGACAGCGAGGCTTGCTGCTATTGACCAAACGGACGGCGCCTGCAGGCGCGCATCACCGACCCCAAGCACAAGCTGCCCCAAGACCTACTGGGTGCAGGTGGGAACGGCACACCCTCGCGCAGAAACAGATTGGACAATTACGGGCGCCGGGCCCGCGTATAAGGATGGCCCCACCCGCCACGGCGCAGTGCTAACTCAGGCATGAACGAGGCCAGCAGTTGTGGCCACGCATCGCCCGTTAGCGTTTTTTCGCGCCAGCATCCCAACCGGGCTGGTTTGAGCCATTACCATCAGTGAGGCCGCAAACCGGCAGGTGCGCGTGTCATGACTGCCGCAGTGCGGCCTGCCCACCTTGCGGTAATCCGTGCAAAGGCGAATGCGAAAACTGGCCCGACTGCACCCGGTCATGGCCGTGATTAGCGCTTCTGAGCCCAATTACTTCTGAACCAGAGGCCGAACCGAGCTAGCTAGCGCATACCAAAGGTTTGAATACAAAGCCAGCAGCCAGATAGGACCGATCAGCAGAAAACTTGCATGATCTTGAAGAACGAGGTTACTTGCCCTCCAGATGGTGCGACAAAACTGACCCACCCAGGCCAGAATGAATATCGCCACGCGGGAATGAATACATAGGTCATCATTCTCAGAATCAGCAGCATGATCAGATCTCCACCTGCATTCGCACGAGGTAATTACGCCACACAGGTTCGCGTAAAAGCCAGGCTACTGCCACTGCCAGAATCGACACCAGGGTGAATCGCCCAGAGAATTCCTAATTACACTGAAGGTGATCAGCGGCACGGCAGATCCAGTGCAGCAAATTGTTGGTTGGATTGCGAGGCGTCGCCGTATTCAGCGAACATTGGTCTATCGCTTTCATGCCGCACCTTCAGTTATTTTTTTTTACAAAAAACCCAGTATCCTCTGCACTCCCCGTCCGGGCACCAGACCTTGAAAGCCAGCCTTGGCCCCCCTGCCGATACAGGGCGGCTTGAATGTTAAGCTTAGGCCGATGAATACACTTCTACTTTCCGTCCCGGTTGTACTCTGGACCTGTCAGGGCATTGACCCAAGCGGCGGGCGCCCGGTCCTGCAGGCGATATTTGACGCTTTGATTGCCAGGGCTGCCACGCGGCACTACGGTCCAGCCGCCCTGACGGTACAGACATCGGTCGATGTCAGCGGACTTCAGGGTTCGTGGATCGCGAGTGAGGTTATGCCAGGCCAATGCCGTACTGGACGATATGCCGGTATCAGCGTCAAACTGGCATGCTCGGCATCTGCGATGTCGTACGATGCGTCGATTATGCAGGGCCCATCCCGAACTGCCCTGGTATTGCGATCCGGTATTGCGTGCAGATGACGGCGTGCGCGGTTCGCTGGCAAGGACGACTGCTGGCCTATGCATGGCGTGAAAAGCTCCTGCCCATTTGGCGTGAGTTGCCACGCCCGAATCTTTGCCCGAGGCGCGGCTGCTCGCCGAGTTGCACCGACGGGCAGCGCCGATGAATTGTGCCGCCGGCTATTACCCATTGCCGCAACCTGCTTGAATTACCGCGGCATTGGCAGGAACGGGAAAAATCCATAATCGGCGATGTACTGCCGCGACAGCGCCGAACACACCTTTATCTGGCCAGCGCTTGCCAGGCAGCATCCGGCTGCGGGCTGTACCCTGGCCAGAGCGGCACCTGGCAGGCCCGGCTAGCACTCGGAGAAAGACGGGTCAGCGCGGTAAAATCAGCGCTCGACTACAACCTGGCGGCACCCTGCGAGATCGCGGAACAGCCCAGCCCGGGCAATATGTTCCCAGACGCCTTTGACCATTGGAATTTCTGCTCTTGAGCGTTTGCCCCGTGGGCTTTTGGCAATCACCGATAGCGAACTGCTCGCCGGTGACCGGCTGTTACCCGGGTCGACGCCGCCCTCGCAGGCGGGGCGCGGCTATGGCAGACCTTGACAAATCGGCGACACCGGCCGACGCCGCGACCAGGCTTTCTAACAACTCAAATCCCTCATGCGATATTACGGCGCGCACTTGATCATCCAATGATGACTCGCGTGGCTAGCGAGCTCCGTGGTTTTGCAATCTCGGCCGGGGAACGGCAAGCCTGCGCGAGGCCCGCCAGCAACTCGGCGAGGCACGCCATTTATATGGCGCCACTGCCACGCCAGGCCTGGAATTCGCTGAGCAGGGCCAGGACGCAGTGACCGTTACATCGCCTTCGGACGTTCTTCCAGTCGGTGACCAAACCCGGACCAACCGGCAGCCACGCCGCGCACTGGAACAGGCGCGTAAAGGTTCAATCTGCCAACTCGTCGACCATTGGCGGCGTTAGCCTGCATAACGCCCCGCCAATTGATCAGCTCGGCGCCAAGCTTTGTGCCGTGTCCATGGCCTGTTGGGCGCATCCTCGCAGCCGAGGGTCGAACGTCGTGCACGCGCTTCACGAAACTGTTCCAAGACCACTTTGAGAGAATCCCCTCATGTTCCGCTCAGAAACCCTCTTCGCCCAAGCCCAGGAAGAAACATATCCCCGAGCGGGCGGCAACTCGCCGGTACGCGGCCTTTCGCAGGAGTGTTGGGTACGCCACATATTCTTCAAGCACGCCGAAGGCGCCTATGCTGACCGAGAGATGACAAAACCGCTAATGTTAGGACTATGTGAGGTTCCCTGGGGGCCGATGAGTCTCGGCCACAGCCATCTGCAGGGTACTGGATTGCGGTACGCACTCAGCTGCAGCATGGCCTGTCCTACGGCGCACCCACGGCCATGGAAACCGAGATAGCCGATCTGCTCTTGCGAATTGGTGCCTCGATGAAAAATGGGTCGGCATGACCAGCTCCGGCACCGAAGCACATGAGGACCTATTCCGTCTGGTCGGGGCTTACCGGCCGCGACAACCATCAAGTTGGAGGTTGTACCACGGGCACTCGACAGGCTGCTGGTCAAGGCCGGTTCAGCGCACGACCCAGGGCGTGCCCGCTCCGTAGTTCGTACCCGCCGACTTCGCCAAACACACGCCTGACCTGCCCTTCAATGATATTGACCGCGGTCAAACCCTGCTGGCTCGAACGCCGGGGCCAGGACGTTTCATTGCCTGGCATTATCGTTGAAACCCGTGGCCGGCACATGAATTGCGTAACGCCGGCACCGGGCCTTTCTTCGGGGCCTGCGCACAGTCTCTGCGACGGAGACGGCATAGCTGATTTCGACGAAGTCATTTGACCGGCTTCCGCGTTCGCCCTGGCGGCGCGCAGGCTATTATGGCGTCACCCCTGACCTGGCCACCTTTCGGCCAGTCTTGGGGGCGGTCATGCCAGTTGGGCTGCTTTCGGCGGCAAACGGCAGGATCATGGAAGTCATTGCGCCCACTGAGGTCCGGTATATCAAGCAGGCACCCTGCCGGGCAATCCGCGGTGGCGATGGCTGCCGCCCTGACTAGTTTAAACTGATTCAGCGACCCGGCCTTTCACGATGGCTAAACCGACGTACACCAGCCGGCTGGCTTGCGGGATGCAGGACAGCGTGCTGACGCGGCAAGCGTGCCCTTCGTTCCCACCAGGCCGGCGGCATGTTTGGTCTGTATTTTTCCGGAGCTAGACGACATCGTCACTGTTTGATGGACGTCATGGCCAGCATACCGAGCGCTTTCAAAGGCTTCTCCACGCATGCTGAATAACCGGCGTCTATCTGGCACCAAGCGCCTTCGAAGCAGGCTCACTCCATTCGGCCCACGGCGAAACCGAGCTGAAGTGACGCTGGACGCCGCTGTTGAAAGGTCTTTGCCACCTATCGATCGCGCTGAGCTACCTGCTTGTGAGTGGCGCCTGCGTGGGCCTGTGCTTCTGGCTCTGGCGCCGGGCAAGAGTGCGCTGCATGCTGTGGGCCAGGTGCGCTTGAAAGCCAGTATGGTCGCGCTAGAGCTTATGCTGGCCAACCGCCGTCCTGCTCGGCCTGCAGGGCTGGGGTTGAACACAGCAGCGTCGGCATGCCCCAAGCGCATGCTTGGCTCGCCGCCGCAAATATGAAGCCTGCCCTGACTCGGTCTGGCCTGCCTGGTTCCTCGGCCGCGGGCTGAGCTGGAAAGCCGGTCATCTGAGCAGATCATTCTCGGAGCCTGCTGGGATGGTCTACAGCTGTCCCGCTACTGGAGTGGCAGGCGGCAATGATCCAATGGCTGGTTCAAACCTGATCGGTGGGCGGCGAGCCTGGGCCTTGGTGTTTGCGTTTGACCGGCGCCAGTATCTGCGCGTCAGGGTGACTCTTGCGTTGCTCGCGGCTGGCCAGCTTGCTGGCCCCCGCCCTGCTCGAAGGCAGCTGCCGTTAGCCAGTTTGCTTGGATAGGCAGCTGCAAGCCAGTTGGTTGCTGCAGCTTCGTCGCCTGCGCGTTGCAGTGCTGCTCGCGGAAACAGGGCGCACATAGACAGAACGACAGCCAACACAGCGATCCAACGGTCCGCTTCAGACTCATGAGTAGACTTACGCCCAAACCGCCTTCTGCCCTTGCGAATGACAGGCTGCTGCCTGCTGGTGATGCGCTCAGCCCTGTGGCGAGGCCACCGCCCAAGACAGGCAGCAACCCTTCTTCTTGGTCAAGTACCGAAGGAGCGCTTGCGCTATCAATAGGCGTGGATGGACGAAGGCCTGGATATTGGCCATTGAAGCCTAGCGAACGGCCGCGACGAGGGCGACCTGCGGCGTTGTTCGAGATGGGGCGAGCTCTACTTATCCGCGGCGAGCGGGTGGAAAAGGATATCGAGCAGGCGCTGGCCTGTTTGAGAGGCCTCCGTGCAGGGGCCACCCGGCACGCCAATACCAGTTGGGCTGATGCACTATCAGGTGTGAAGGTGTTGACCGCAACCTGCCGCAAGCTCATCATCCTCAAGATGGCGGCCGTTGAATGGGCAAGGAGAAAGCCATGGAGCCAGCGACCAGATCGCGCTGCAGATGAACGCCGCAGGAGCTGGATGTCGCGACTCAGGTGTGGGCACGCTGGTTCGCACTATCTGCGCAGACCGTGAAGAGCAGTTACAGGGAACGCCCGCAAACAACCAGCCAGTAGTCAGCCGCAGGATCCGCAGATGGACTCCACCTTCGCCCCAGCCGACTCAGCGCTGACTAAAGCCGCCGGCCAGCGTCAGAAGCCGTGCCAAGCCTCAAGTGGGCTTGCGCGCATCGGGATGTTCATCCACATTGCCGCCACCTTGGCCTTCCACTGATCTTCGCCGACAATCCGCGCGCTTTCATCAATGCGACCGATCGATTGCAGCAATAAAGCTGCGCTCGACCCTCAAACTGGGTATTTTCAGCTTTTCTGTCAAGCGGGATCAACCAGTAGCTGCGAGCGCTCCAAAACAGCAATTCCTCTTCTCCAGAGCCCCATAGGTCGCTCTTGGGAAGATATGCCGCGGCATAGAGCTCGACACCTGACCCTGGTTGAGGAAGAATAACGCGAAAAAAATCGGGCTGACTTGTCTTTGATCATCGTGAACCATCAAACCTGTATCTTGGCCGAAGCCGAACGGGGCGGGTGCGCGGTCGCGGAATCATAAGCACAGCGCGGGGACATGCACCCGCTCATCAGTGTATAATTCCGCTTTTTACAAGGGACGCTCAAGCAAATCCATGCCAAAGAAACTCTTATTCAGACCACGGTGCCAGATTGAACGAGTATGACAGCTGCGTATGGCTGACGCTCGGCGACAAATCAGGGCAATGGAATTGACGACCGCCCCCGATGATGCGGACGTGATTCTTGCTCAACACCTGCTCGATCCGCGAAAGGCTCGGAAGGTCTCTCTGAACTGCGGCGCTGGCGGCCGCTGAAGGACAGAACCTATGATTATTGGCGTGGGCGGCTGCGTGCCAGCCAGGAAGGCGCCGCTATCCGCGGACCGCGCTGCCCTATGTGGATGTGGTGTTTGGCCGCAGACCGCTGCATCGCTTGCCGGAAAATGAGTCAACGCCGCACGCACCACGCACAAAACCGCCCAGGTGGACGTGTCTTCCCGGAAATTCGAAAATTTGACCGCTGCGAGCCCCGTGTTGATGGCCCGATCCGCCGTTCGTTTCAATCATGGAAGGCTGCAGCAAGTATTGCAGCTTCTGATGTGGTGCCTATTATACCCGTGGTGAAGAAGTCAGCCGCCGGTTTTGATGACGTGCTCGCCGAGTGCATTCACCTGGCCGAAAAACGCGTACGTTGAAGTCACGCTGCTGGCCAGAATGTCAAAGGCTACCGGCGCGCCGACCCACGACGGCAAGACGCGACCTGCTGACCTGATTCGCGTGATTGCGAGATCGACGCATCGACCGCATTCGCATACCACCTCGCACCGCTGGAGTTTTCCGACAGCCTGATTCTGGCCCACGCGGAAGTCCCCGGCTGGTTCAAGTACCTGCACCTGCCTGTGCAATCCGGTTCGACCGGGTTACTGGCTGGCATGAGGCGCAATTCACACGGGCGCTGGAATACAAATCACGCGTGGCGCAAACTCGCGCGCGGCCGTGGCCGGACATGATTCTAGCTCGGACTTCATCATCGGCCTATTCCTGGTGAGACCATAGGACTTCGAGCAGACCATGCAGCTGGTCGAAGAGGTAGGCTTTTGATCTCCTACTCTTTTTCTACAGCGCCCGACCGGACGCCGGCCTCTGGACTGCGGTGGACAACACCCCCGACTGAGGTCAAGAAGCAGCGTCTGCAGATTCTGAAGTAAACCGCTGAATCAGCAAGGCTTTGGACAAATAAGCGACGCATGGTTGGTAGCGACTCAGCGGATTTAGGTTACCGATTATCTCGAAGAAAGATCCGGCATGCTTCAGGGGCCCGCACCGAGGCATAATCGTAGTCGTCTAACTTCCGCTGTGAACAAATCCGCGATTATCGGCGTTCGTTGACGTGCTGGTCGACAGGGCCAACTGCCGCACTCCCTGCGCGGCAGCCTGGTTCGCCGAGGACTGTCCACTAAGCTATGCACCTGGCTTTTCGCGCGGCCCGCTCCGGCGCGCATTTCTACCCTATCAGGGCTTCTTTGCAGTCGCGTGCTTGCGCGCTATGCTGTGGATCCCTGAATGCACGAAGGACTGACAGATCCACTTTGAACGCTCCCCTGCAAACATCGCTTACCTATCGAACCCGTTGATTCACGCCGCTTTTGCCAGCCTCTGCGGCTCAATTTGACACGAAACAACACGCTCCTCATTGAACAGCGGCTGGCATTGAAGTGCGCAACCGAGGTAACCAATCGAGCTGAATTCGGTGATGCCGAAGCTGACCCGTTTCGCCGAAAGCGTGCTGCGCCAGCTGTATCGCGAGACCGCGGACAACGGCGAAGCTGGACGGCCCGATTAACCGTCCATCTGTTTCTGCAGGAAATCCGGGCTCGAAAGCCTAAGCGCTGCCCTTAGCAGGCAGGAAGGCACCGGCAAAACCGGTGCATCTTAGCGCACTCGACGCAATGACCATCCAGCGCGCGCCGAACCAGCAAAGCTATGTGCGCTCCATTCAAGGACCATATCAACTTCCGGTATGGCCTGCCGGTACTGGCAAGACCTAGTGTGGCCAGTGGCTTGCGCGGTCAGACGCGCTGGGCGCGAGCAGATTCGCCGGATCCTGGCTGGACGGATCGGCGGTGGAAGGCAGGCCGAAAAAACTCGGCTTCACTTGCCCGGGCGAACCTATCGCAAGAGATTCGAACCCTTATCTGCGCCCCCTATATGACGCACTCTACGAAATTGCTCGGTTCGAAGAATGTGGCCAAAGCTGATCGAAAAAAGGTGTCGAGGTCGCTCCTTCTGCCTATAATGCGCGGCCGGACATTGACAGCAACAGCTTTTATCATTCTCGGGGTACGAGAGCCAGAACACTCACCGCTGGGCAGAATGAAATGTTCCTGACCCGGCAATCGGCTTCGGATCAACGCGGTCATTTACGCGGTGACGTTACCAGGTCGACCTGCCGCGGCACCAAATCCGGCCTGCCCAGTGTGGTGGACAGTACATGAAAGACGTCAAGGGCAATTGGCTTTACCCAGTTTCAAATCCAAAACGGTCGTACGCCACCCCTGGTGCAGCGTATCGTGAAGCTTACGACATGTTTTGTACTTGCGCCAGAGGGTCAGCCCAGGGAGAACCAGCGTAAGAATGACCCGCGCCAGGAGCGCAGCGATGGCCTGAGCGAATGACCATAGAGCTGGACCCATGCAAACAGGCCAGTAGCGCCACCAACCTGCCCGACGAGGAAAGCTTTCAGGGCGCTGGGCCGGGTTGGCCCTGCAAGGCACCAAACCGGGCCCACGAACGACCATCCGTGTGGTGGACGAGGCTGAAAGTTTCAGATCCTGAACAGCCAATACCGCGGCAGGGACTACACCTACCAACGTACTGTCGTTCCCGGCGGATCTGCCGCCCGAACAGAATACTCCGCTGCGCTCGGTGATCTGGATGGATCTGGCCCAGGATGGTCGAGCGGTGAAGCGCGAAGAGAACAGCCACCAAAACCCCTTCAGGGCCCATTGGCGCACATGGTCATTCATGGCTGTCTGCACCTGACTGGCCTATGATCATAGTTCGACGACACCGAAGCGAGCAGATGAGATCTCCTGGAGCGCCAGTTACTGGCGCAACTGGGCGATTGCCGATCCTTACGAAGCCGCCACTTCATCCTTGCAAGCACAACGAGTAATAAGGAACCATTGAGCGAAGATCGATCGACCAACGGACACAAGACCTGGCTGGACAACTGGTGCCCAGGCTTTTTCCCACGACCAAGAAACCGCCAGGAAATTACTGAGCTGCTGCGCGAAGCGCACGCCATGAATTCTGGACATCGAAGCCTTGTCGGATCATCGAAGGCGCTCTGCGGTGTCCGACATGCAGGTGCGATATCATATCCACGCGCTCGCAGATGAATTACCATTGCAAAGTCCAGCCAGACGCCCGTGAATTTCTTACCGGACGTGGACGAAGGCTGCAGGCACTCGCGCTTCCCGGTGATCGGCGACAGTGGTCGACGATGTGGCTTGGCGTGCTGGCTCGCCAAGATCTGCCTGCCCTTAGCTGCTGCAGGACATACCGACCGCTTCAAAGCATCAAGAAATCCTTCCGCCCGGCACCTGCGTGCCCGGAGTTCAAGCGCTTGAACGTGCTGCTCAAGGAGTTCCGCGCGACCGCAATACAATGGCCATCGTGAATTGACGATCGGCGGGGCTATCAGGGCTGGCTGGACGGATTCGAGGACGTTGTGGAGCAGTCGTTGGGCGATATCAGAGGGACGAGCATGATGTCGACAGAGGACAGCCATATCAAGCCATTTGCCAGCGGCGCTTTCTGGTCAAGGGCTGACGGCCCATCGAAGACTTCAGACGGACATTCGATACGAGGTTTCCGATGAAGAGTTCGCACTGTCGGCGGCTGTGATTAGAATCTGCCTTCGGGTCATTTGCCCAAGCGCGAGATGAAGTCGCCGAAAACCTGGAAGGCTCTCGGCGTCCGCAGTGCTCAACGCCGACAGCCGTCGCGTGCATCTGCCTCAGGTTTACCCTGGCTAAATCTTGAGAAATGCTAATAACAGTGCTGATGCAAATGGATAGACCGGCTACGCGGGCCGGCTTGGATGGGAAAAACCTGCTGGCCATCGCAGCCGGCGCCTTGGGACCACCCTGGCGCTTGCCCCCTTCGACCTGTGGCCCCGGGGCCTGTTATCCATCGCAACTGCATTACGGGCTGCAAACATCTGCCCCGACAGCCAGGCCGGCGCTCACTGCGCGGTTGTGTGGGTCTGGGCCTGTTCGCCAGTGGCGTATCCTGTTTACATCAGCATTCACGTGCACGGAATGTTCTTCCTTTCGCTGGCGGCTGGCTGACGGGTTGTTCGTTGCTGGAATGGCGCCTGACTTATCGCCACTTTACGCCTGCTCTGGGCGGCTGGCTGCGACCTGTCCACTCCGGGATGGTGTCCTGCATTGGCTTTGCCTGCCTGTGGGTCGCCCAAGAAATTTTCCGCGGCCTGGTTTCTTAACGCTCCCGGCTCTACCAGGGCTATCTATCCATACCACACCAGGCTAAGCGCTACGCACCTGGGCGGAGTCTGGCTACTCGACTGCTGACCGTTATCAGTGCCCTGCCTGCTCGCGGAGCCTGCCATATGGAAGCGTATACCCGGGCCCCTGCGCTGTAGCCAGTACTGCTGGCGATCTGGCTCGGCGGCATTGGCCCTGGCACTGTCGGAAGACCCCAGCCCGCGGGTGAACCGCTCTCGTAGCACTGATCCAGGCAAGACATACCCCAGATCGCGCAAATGGGGACCCGGACCATATTCCAAACCACACCCTGAGGCCTGTTTACCGGACATGAGCTATGCACAGGGCCAGTGGATCTGATTCCTGTCGGCCCGAAAACCCGCGGTGCCTGTGCCGCAAATCCAGGCCCAAGGGTTTGTCGACGCATGGCTGCCAACTTTTGCCGGAACAGGGAACACGCCTGATTACCGGGCATTTTACCGCGTGGACGATTACGAGACCGGTTGAAACTGCGTAGTCTACAAATGGCATCAGTCGCCGGCAAAAAGGGTTTTGGCCCCCGATAAATTCAGACCGGAAAAAAAAACAAGCTGTGCCCATTCGGAGCGAAATAGTGTTTTGCCGCTTGGAGCGGTACTGCGGGGGCTGATCGGCTTCTTTTGAACATCGGCCCATGTCGAGTTTTTCCCGTGGCCCGGCGGCCAGGGCGCCGCTTGCAAGCGCAGGTTAAACCGGGCCCCTGAGGGCGGCCCTTATATCTGCTACGAAAAGCGGTTTACCCCGACTTTTTCGCACCGGGCCCAGGGGCTGCAAAGCCGGCAAAAGGAAAAAAGATTCTCTTCTTTTTCT
>Ga0163217_1071920_pt1 | contig 11692 bp, 6 predicted proteins | sample SynspAceP_FD_185933 | JGI IMG/M metagenome (GOLD analysis project Ga0163217, IMG submission 185933) | Saline lake microbial communities from Ace Lake in Antarctica - Synechococcus sp. Ace-P (PacBio error correction) | ecosystem: Environmental > Aquatic > Non-marine Saline and Alkaline > Saline ... | reverse complement strand
CATTTGTTGTGAAGTTCAGTATGCTGTCAGAACTACCAATTCAAACCAGCAAAACAAAAGCAACAAATACCTTTATTTTACGCTGATGAACAATCTAAACGATTGCCGAGCAAAACACTTTTTAGCAATCTAAATCTAGGTCTTTATCTCCCAAATCCTTCTATAAAATAGAAGAAGACCGTCAGCCAAATGCCGAAAGCGGGTTATTATTAAATTACATGAATCTCCAGGAAATGGCGTTTGGAGACAAAATCTATCCATCGCTATTGACTAAAAAGCATTAACGCATAACGCTCAAGGAAAAAAATCTATCAAAGCATTTAAGAGCCAAACGAGGCCATTTCCAGTAGCAAAATCTGTTAGATTGGCTTACTCTCTGCCAGAACAAAAGTTAGCGTTAAATTGAGACTGAATTGGAGTTATGAATGACCTCAAAGCATGTGGGAATTTCTACCATATTTCCATTTTTGAAAACGAATTAGTACATTCAATAAGGGAATTGTTCGTACAAAAAAGCTATGCTTCCTAAAATATGATGAGAGAGGTACTGATATTTGTAGCTTCTTTCAGGGACCTTTCAAGAGTGGTCAGCTCAATGTTTTAGTGAACCTGGATGAATCTAAGGTTCGAAGAATTAAACTCGTAATACCAAGCGAGCTGTTTTAAGTGGCGATAGTACTTACTGGATAATAAGATGGTTAGATTTCAAGGAATGAAGAGGTTCTTTCAGATGGCTACCAATGCGGATGTCGGATAGACAGGTATTATTCGATTAGTTATTCCCAAAATCCTACTTCAAGAAAAACTGCTATTAGAAAAAGAGAGTTTAGACTCACAAAATGAAGATGAGCGTTATTCGGCTCCAGTTATTAGCCAAACCAATCTTCTAGCCGTTCCCGAATGTGAACATTTAAAACTGTACATGAACCAACCGCCAAAATGGGTTTAAAGATGAACCCATTTCGCATTTGGCCAGGTAATTTAGCAGGAAAGATAGTTATTGAGCGCTTAAAAGATGACAGAACGGGATTGGTGAGTTAAACAGCCTTTTCCTTTCTTTGGCGGACAATCTTGAAGAGAAATGAGCTGCGTTCTACCAAAAGGGTTGCTAATAGGATACCAACCATAAGAACAGGGGCTATTCAGACCAAAGGATATTGAACATTTCCTTATTGGATTAATTTATCCCTATTATTCCAAGTTAAATGCTGGAGCAGTTGAAAAAGAGCCTAACTTACAGAGTAGGTGTATTATTCATTATAATTGCGTGCAACGTTTAAGCAGAATACTTTTTTCTATTTACCTATTTAGGTGAGAAAGAACGAATGTATGAGGCCAAAAACTAAACACCAAAAGCAGGCCGTCATATAAAGCGGTATTAATCAACCCGTTGTTATGAGGAGTTCGTGTTTAGCTAATGATGGGTTTTTAGGAAGAAGGTTAGATAAAGGGGAAGGCAGTTGAAATTGCTAATCAAGCTATTTTAGGCTATTTATGGTCCATTGGTTTGATAAGGATCAAGGACCAAAGAATTTTTAAACCCCAAATAGATAAAAGACCTATTTCAAATTATTATAGGAAAGCTTACCATTTGTTGTTTTTTGTGTCTAAATTTTCTCTTTTGTTGATAAAAGACGATGCTGAAATACGACAGATTATAGATACAGCAAAAGGTAGTGTAGTTTACTCAAGGGCCGCTAAAGATTGGGTCTGTGTTTATCCCTGATACTATTCACGATTATTTACCGTTTATTGAGGATACAGATTATGAAAACCCTGAGAGTCTTCATTTATCAAAAAGATTGGAGATCTGGCGAGCATGTGTGTGCTAAGTAATACGGACGTTGAAAAGCCGAGGGCTGGAGAAACGCACCTATCGTAAATAAAAAACCAACCAAAATTTCGGTTATCTGAATACCTTTATTCCAATCTGATCATGGAAAACTGTTTAATAGAGCTAGCCTTAAGAATTTTTTAAAAATGGTTCAGACTCCATCAGAGTCAAGGCTTTGCTGGGCTAATTTGATCAACGATGTATAAGCTAGATGATGGGTTTTCAAAAACACCAAAAAGATGCGTTATTCGTATTAGCGCCGCTGGGTTAATGATGCTAAATTGCTTATCATTTTTTTAAAACATATTCATAGATCAACAAGCTAAGTGGGATTTCACTATTTTCGATCGGGTGAAACGGATTAAGGGATTGCAAATTTCTGAAGAAGCGAAAGAATTGCTTTATTCTTAAAAAGAAGGCGGAGGTTATTGGGGTTGGGTACCAGAAGTCCGAAAATTATGATTTTGATGTGATGGTGTTTTGCTTCCAGAACACGGTTGGTACATACAAAAATGGTGGCAAATTCCAGCTGATGGAGAGTGGCATTGTTTGTGCTCGAAAAAGTTGAAGGAAATAGCTGCTTTTTTGAGTGTGTTGTAAAGGCAGAAGGGCCCAGATAAAAGAGGTAAAACATGCAATTTGCACTAGGCTTCTATTATTTGTTGTTTACATGGAAGAGTAAGTCATTCAAACAATCTGGTTTTTTGGCTGGTTTCGGGATCTGTATTGCTATAGGGTTGAAAACAAATGCGATCATTCTGCAGAGTTGGAAATTGAAAACCAGATCAACATTATGGAAAAAACTTCCTGATGGCGAGACTATACAAGCAGATTATCACATGACTTCATTGTGGGCTAAAAGACTAATGTCTGAGCAACTTAAAACATAATTATTCAGTTAGTTCTGAGATAGTAGAGCATCGGCAGCAGCAGACTTAGTCTTTTCTACGAAACTAAAGCTATTTGAATATGCCCAAGAAGCTTCTGGAAACACTATGGATGACGGTATAATGTACACGACCCAGGCATGGACATCCTGGAAGCTTTTTGTTACACAATGACAGAAGTAGGCTTATAAAAATGTCTCGTGACTTAGAGCAGTGCTGCTTCATTCCTCATTCAGGAAAAAGTATCGCCAACCATTTTTCTGACTGTCACGCAAATGAAACTTTTTGCCTCCAAAGGCTCTCTACAGTAGAGGATTACAGTTATATTGCTGTTAGATCAAATTAATTTAATGATCTAACGCACGTATTTTGTTACCGCTGAAATTAACAAGGACCAAATGAACGGGGGTAAAGGGTTTATATTTACCATTTCGCGTTGATACCTAGACAAAATGTTTCTTCAACCTTTGAAAAAAAGAAACTGGCACAACAGATATCGTCTTTATTTCTTAAGACAGCATGGAACTTAGGGGAAGGACCTCCAAGAGAAGAGGTTCGCATATGAGCGCCAAAATTAGTTTCATTGAATGTAATGTGACCTTATCAAACAACATTGATGCCCGAATGCATTGCTCATTTTTTCTTTGCACTTAATCAATTATTGAATCCAACGGTGGCAAGGTTTAGTTCATTAATGGAATTGATGATTTAATGGAAGAATGTATTTGGAGAAAATATTTGATTTAATCGTCATTTACAAATGTGATTTATTGATTCAGTTTCTGTTTCAAAAAACAAAAGACCTACATATTAACCGAATCAAGCAACTTGTTTGCAAGGACAAAAAAGGGGTGAGATCAATTAATAGTTTTCATGTTTTAATAGGATGGCATATTTACAAAGAGATGAATTAAGGTTTCAAATATAAATGAGCATGAGTTTGTTTACCGTTAGAGCTTTCTTTTAGTCCTTTTAATTATTTTACAAAAAATTCAAGTAAGGGCAGCCAATGAAAATATGGAAAATCGACTTTAGTAGGTATTCCAATTACAACTACACTTGTTCAGAAGAAGCATGCGAAAAACGTACATCGCTTTGCAAAGCCCGTTTATCCTCTTCAAATGCCATTACTAGACAAGATTTACTACAGTATAAATCTATTGTATTGATCTTCCAGGGATTACAGAGTAGGAAGTTATGAGGCACGACTAATTTGAAGATAGTAGCAATCAGGGCTAACTCTAAGAAGCTGGACCATGTAAACATATCTTTTTTCGATGATATTTTAACTCAAAGCTACTTGGTACAATATAACGCAGCTTGAAACAAATTTTTTCTATCGAAAAAAAGATGCGCCCCCTCCAATAGAAAAACATGTGAGGGATTCTCAATTTCAGATTTTATCAGCATTTACTACTAGGATTTGGTTGAATTTGGGTATTTCAATCAAAAAAAATCGGCTCTTCATTAGAAATAAAAGCACTACAAAAAGAAAAGACTAGGTCAAATTAATACGGTTTTATTCAAAAAAAAACAATCGATTTGAGCTTTCTGACACTGTTACTTAAAAAAATGGAAGACGCATCAGATATTGGACGATTTTCCAATTAAAGCCAAATTAGCTTCATTATTTTCAGGCTTAAATATCACAGATATGCTGTGCCATGTAACCAAGGTTATTGAGACTATTAATCAAGGTTTCAGTACAAGAGTTATCAGAAAGCAGCCGAAAACAGATATAGCTGAAAAAATTATTTTGAAGAGACCTCTGAAAGCTATGCCAAGTTGGTTTCATCTTTGATAGCCCCCACAAAAGGATGTCTGGAAAATATATTATGCTTAGTGCAAATGGTTTTCTGATTCCCAAAAAGGTTTAGGCATTAAAAAAGTGCCAATAAGCTACAGTTTGGTCTATAAAAAAGATGGAATATTGCTAAAGGGCAACTACTATCTAGCGCGGAACAAAAAAGAAAGGTATTGAAAGAACTAGCTGACTTTCTAACTGTTTAGCAAAGGTGAATAAATGATCTGAAGGTTTCCATTTAGTAGAAACTATTCTCCTTAGACCAAGAACCCTTTTTTTTACTTTTACCAAAACAAAGTATACTTTACACTGATAAAGATGGGCATCTACAGTAATTCAAAAAGCACCATACAGAATTCGGTATTGGATGCTCAAGTAGCGATGGCTAGATGATACCGGCCTGTACTAGCAGCTTAATTAAGAATAATTATAAGGTGGGTTAGACTTAAAAAATGGATGAGTTTTGGAGTGTCCATTCAAAAGATTTGTCAAGGAACAGTACTAGCACAATCAACAGAAAAGTTTATTACAAAAATTGGCGCTGAAGATTTCATCAAATCTATTGCGGACGTATTTTTGAAGAGCTTGAAGAATAGCCAAAAATGTAACTGATATCATTAGGTATTTCTTCCCCAAAAAATTATCATCTAAAGCGTCTTAGATAAGGTTGGAAATATAACTCTTTTAAGACACAGAGGCTCCAAAGCTTAGATGTGTTGCATGAAAATCCAAGATTCAATTGCTATCGCTGCTTAAAATATCTTGAGAATTATAAAATTGAACAAAAGAAGTTCAATTCAAGATTAATATGGGTGAAGATGTTTGAATGGGTGGTTTTCAGTGGGAAATGATCTTTTCAATTCAGGAAGAATCTTGCACAAAAGTTCATCGAGAAATCGTTAAAAACCTATAAGAGGTATTCAGCATTAATTTCAGATACCTAGTATTCTTTTAAAATTGAATTCTATTTATTGGCGAGAAATGCGGATAATTACAAATAATTTTTTTTAAAATTGCTTAACACTTTCTTATATCCTGATTGGACCACTAAGTTCCAGAATGAGCAGTTTGTTGCATAACTTTATTTCAAACTGTGCAACAGGAAATGCCCAAAGCTATATTAAAATTATTGGTTAAACCCTTTAGCATGATGAAAATGCAAGCGCTTTTTAGAAGAATCTCATTTCCTTGGTTAGATATATTTAAATCAGAGCTTAGGATGATTATTAACAATGAAACAGCTTAATTTATTGTCTAAAGCAAATTGGTTAGATGTTTTGAACCGCATCAATGCTTTTATATGAAAATCTACCAACATAGGCGATAATTTATTCCATTTTAGGCACAAAATAAAGCTATGAAGATTGGATTAAATTGAAAACAGGCATCACAAAAAATGAGTTTTTTTCAAAAAATTTGATGCAAATAACTTTATACCCTAGTTGGCAAATGCGGCTTAGCGTAAATCGGTCTTTTCCTAAGGAATGAATTAGTACCACAACTTAAAGATGGTTATGCAAAAATGGTTGCGAAATGGAAAGTTATTGAAATAACTAAGACAAGATATCCAGCTGACTTAGATTATCAATGAATTAAGGCTGAACTAGCAAAGTTTTTACGCTCATTGAAGAAAAGATTAACCCAAATTAGAAGCTGAGTTCTATGAACAAAATGCTATCTAGCCTTATGACTTAGTAAGATATACTGCAAGGTTTTTTTGCCTAAGGAAACTTTTTTAATTTATTAATACTAGCCGGAAGATAGATGAATTATTTAGCAGTCAGCTGATTACTGATAAACAATCAAGACAAAGAGCATATTTATCTTTAGGCCAAACCCAGATTGACAAAGCTATATCGCAACGTCCTTTTCCAATAAATTTTTGGTATGTAGTATTTTGATGAGAAGCCATATATCAAAATTGTTCAGTTATGACGAAATTTGTATCATTAGTAACAAAGAATGCACTACACTTATAGGCATTTTGCAGAATGAACGATATTCTACTATATCTAAACAAAATTACAGATAACTTTTTGTTAAACGTTCACGAGTCTTATTTAATTCTGAGCTACTGAAATCTATACAGTTAAAGGCACTATTGTCTTAGCCCAAAGGCCTCATTTCAATCTTTTTTAAATTCAGCTTATACAGTATTTTAACAATGATTAAGGCAGAGCAACCATTGAGAAAAGTCATTACAATTAGCGGTAGTATTAGCTCGGCTTTTTTGATAAATCGTTAAGGAGATTCGATTAAATTAGCCTTTCTGAAAGGTGATAGAGTTTACTGTTATGCTAATATTCGTTCATTAATCTTTTATAATGATCAAGAAACACCTATACATAAAATCTGCTAGAGCCTCAGATTTAAGTATTTTATTTGGCACGGAGTACGGGCAAGCATTTTGGAAATGTTATTATCGTCTGTAATAGTTGAATGGCCAAGCCACTTTTCTGATGGCAAAATGCAGATCTTGTAGAAAGCAAGCTTGGGAAAGATTTTTATCTGACGAGGCATTAATAATAAACGGCCAATAGAATTTTCAAAGGTGAAATTTATATATGTTCAAGTATCATTATATAAATCATTGAATATATTAAAAATTGTTCTGTGCATTTATCAGAATGCACAAAAAACTTGCTGAAAATTTCCAAAGATGTTTACCACAGAGAATTCTTACTTTACAGAGACGAGAAGGCAAAGGCAAAGGTTTATAGTTGGTTCAAAAAAATTTATGGTTTAACCACCAAAAATAGGAAAGTTTTAAATTGATACTATGAAGAAGTGTACGATTCATAGAAGGAAAGTTACTTAGAAGAAGAAAGAAGACGTAACCGTGATAAAAGCAGAAGAACAAAGTCGTTTCTTTAGCAAGAAAAAAGGTTTAAAGTTGTTTGTTATTTTCATCTGCTTTTATAGCGTTTTAATTCTAGTTGTCATCTCTGTTTATTTTGGTTTACGGACCTAAAAAGAAAATGGCGTTTGGCAGATTAGTGTCGAGCTAGAATTATCAGTTAAAACGTTGAAAGCTTAAACAACAATACAAAGCTCAAGGCAGATCAGCACTTAGAAGCGTGGACATTTCTACTGAAGAATTTAAAAGTAAAAGAAATTGAAACTCGCAGAAAAAGTCTTCGAACTAGAGGTAGCAAGATAATATTCAAGTCCAAGTGATTAACCTAATATCATTAAAAAACATCCTTGATTGCAAATTGGTAGCCCTACAGGCCAAGATGCTTTGTTGTACAAGACTCACTTGAGGCTGAGGCGCTAGATTCAATTTGAATTAGCTAATACAAGCTTAAAGAGAGGCGGGCTTTCACCGTCGCTATAAATGGAATAAACTCAATGATATTTGCTGGTTGGACAATTAATAAGAAACCGAAATATAATTGAATCAAGAACCACTATTAAAGCAGTTCAAAACAAGACTAAATGCCTTACAACAAGCCTAGGTTGTTCTTAGAAAAAACACCCAATATTCACGCTTAATTGATCCATCTAAATATGAACAAACAGAGCAGGATCTATACTTCACATCTAACAATTTCTTATTCGCAATTAAAATTACTTCTCCAGCTAACAATGTATTTAAACCAAATTTAAAAACAATTCTAGAGTTATCTATGCCTTAAGAATATGTTGGTCTAAGGTTTTTGTAGGAACCAATACAGGAGAATTTTACGTGTTGATCTTAAAGAATTAAAATTTGTTACGGGAAAATATTTTAATTGATAGACAATATTTCCATATCCAAATGCACAAATAAGAATTATTCAATAAATATTGATGAGGGAAAAAAAAACACTTTTTGTTTTTATCTGACGGACGAATGTATTATTTTGATTTCTTTTATGCACGATCATTTACCCTCTTATTAATGATCAAAATGTGGGTTATGTTGCCAATAACGAGTCCTATTTACGTTATCAAAAGAGAAATACGTACATAACCCTTTTTAAAAGGTTAAAATTTCTGAGTTTATGATTAAGAGGTAAAGAGATTAAGTCTGTGTATATTTATTTCGGAAAATTGGGTGAGTTCACAGATAAATGTTAAAGTTTAGTTATGACTAGCACAACAAATTTGCGCTTATGTAGAGAAGACGTGAAAGTCTTTATCAGTTTATGCCAAATCTAGACTTAATGGAAAAGTTTGAAAAGCTTGAACAAAAATATTTGACGACGTTAAAAACAGATATCCAGTTACGTAAAGTGATTTCCGGCTTACAATAAACTAATATTAGGTTTGCAAAATGTAGAGATTTGGCCACTATTAATACCTCAGATGAGGGAAAAAAAATTTTGATAGAAGCACCTTAATTTAAATTTCGGGGCAACATGAAAATGCGGTTAGTATCTATGAGTTTGAATCAAAAAATGGACTTAATAGCTATCGGGCAGGAACAGATGGAAGGAGTACTAGTTTGGGATGTTAATAGATTATTTTCAAAATGAGAGTCTCATAAGCCTTTCAAGCGTGAAATTTTGATGTACAAGCTGTGCCACAGCACTACCTTCCCCATAGATGATTTTGCATTTTGATAACTGCGAGTCGCTTTTAAGTTTTGATGAGGATTAATAGAGACGGTCGAAGTTGGTATTATGGCCACTTAAACTAGATGAACTTGCGGCTAAAGTTGAGACAGTTATGCAAATAATACTCGTTGGAATCAAGAAAATAAAATTTCAAACAGAAACAATCCAAAATGAAAATCGTAATTAACTTTAAAAAGGGACTCCTTTTCTAATTTTGTTTCATTAGTTCTGACTTCAAAAGTATTTGCTCAGCAAGCACTATTCAGCTAAAATACCAGTGCTAATGCACGAAATTCAATTGCAACTATTGAAGCTACTAATCAATAACAGAGACTACAGGCAGCGTAATTCACGGCATGAAGTAAATTGTTAGAGTTGATAATTTCCCTGGTTACTCAATAAAACAGCAAGCGATAGTCCTAAATATGGTATACAAGTCAACCTTCTTACTAGATCTATATACAGAATCTTAGATCGTTATTGAATGACTTCTATCGTTTTGATAGTAATTTTTTCAGCAGATGATATATCAGGTACTCCCCAAATTTAAAAATTACATAAGATGAATTTCTACAGTACTAAGCAAACAATTTTAGTTATTTGTAGGGAAACAAAAAAAACCGTCTTTGATAACATACCAGCTTCTGTTACGGTATTTACTTGCTGAAGATATAGACTAGACTAGGGGTTAGAGATTTTTATGGGATTTTGATACGCTTGTCCCTGGTATTACTGGAAAGTAGGCGATAACAATGAAACGCATATGATTGGTGCGAGGTGCATCTTAGTGGAACCACAACCCAATGATATGTTATTCTGATTAAATGGCCACCGTTTGAATGACAACTTACTTCTTCTGAGCTAATCCTGATTTTATCGCGATAGGAAAGCATTCATCAAGTAGGAAATATTACGCGGGTTTCAGGCTCCACATTTTATGGGGCCACAATGCGTTTATGCTGTATAAATGTGATACCAAGACGAGGCTAGACCGCAGACAATAATCGATTAGTGTGCAAATGCAAGAAAAATGATTTACGTGAATTATGCAATCGGTGATGCGTACGGCTATGGTACTGAACGCCAGAGTTTTTTGGCGAGAAAAATTAGTAACACTCAAAGTTTTTTACGCGCCTTTGCTCAAATAAATGGCAGCCAAGGGTGGATTATATCACATACGACAGAACATCCAGGCTATAAAACTACTGATAGCAACTAGGCGATTTGGTCGTGAGTATGTGAATAGAAATTGGTCCCGGAAATTTCAGGAATACTGCCTTAATTATGTATTCTGGTGCATTGAGATGACCAAGCGGAACTCACAATTTAAATCAATTTCAGACCAGCAGGAACACAGACCCCTATGAGTTATGGCGAGGAAATTTTGATCAAGATTTACTTGCGAAATTACAGAAGTAAGAAAAGAGTCGTAGGAGTTTTTATTTCACGGCTTCTTATTGATTATTCTTAAAAAGACCGTGAAGAAGATGGCTATTTCTTTTAACTATGCATTTAGGTTTTTGATCCATGTATGGCAAGTTTCATTCCTTTAATAATGGCTTTAACAGAATTATCGATGGATACTTACAAGGTGATGAGTTACGTCAGAGTGCTAGAGATAGAGTATTCAACTACGTTCATTTTCTAACCAAAAAAAGATAAAAAAAGTTTTTACGCTGCGATTGGCGATGCTGAGGTGAATGTAAAAACAGTTGGAACTATTAAATACTTTATCAGTAAATTCCGAATTTAAACGTTATTTACAAAACCAAGTTAGGAAAATAGAGCATTGTTTAATGCCAGCAAAATTTTACCTCAAAAATGAAGTATATGCGAGGTTTCTATACCCCAAAACTGAAAAAGTTTAGCAAATGATAAAGTATAAGGCTTTCATTTGCGTGTTTAGGGTAAATTATCACAATCGGTTTTAATGGCGGAACATTTAAGCGGCTTTAACATGGTGGGGAAAGAGTTACAACCCTAGATTAAATCTTGTGTGGAAAATACACACAGGAATGGTTAAAAGCGCAAAATTATTTATAGCTCTTCATTCTTATGCTCCCCAGCCCATTTCCTATATTAGGTATGGACGTCCCGATGGTTCTCAGTAAACAAAAACGCTGTTGCCGGAGCTGCGATTTCACAGGGCTGTTATCTAAACGGTCAATTTGTTGCTTTTTGGAAGCGTTAAAAAGGGGGTGTTTCTTATGATTCCAGTTGTTGTCATCAAATGTCAGAATTTCTATATTCTGTATACAAAGAGAGAGTGTTTTTTTGGGGGGGGGGGGGGGGGGGGGGGAAAAAAAGTATAATAAACCTAGCAGGGAAAGAACACAGTGTTAGTATAAGGAGGGGCTTTGAGGCGGAAGTAAATTTTAAGGGTAACTGTGAAGATGAAACAGGATTAAAGATTTGGTTAACGCATTTTTGCGGTTTAATTATAGTAACAAAGTGAAGGCGTTTACTTTTTTTTTGAAAAACCCAAAAAAGGTTTTGGATTAATTTCCGATAACTTTCGGGATGGGTTTTTTTCTAATTTAGTTTAATTTTTTTTGGACCCAAAAAAAGGCGGTGGCAACAAAGACCCCAATTTTTTTTTTCCCTTTCCCCAACTTTTTTTTCACAC
>Ga0163217_1115419_pt1 | contig 11694 bp, 5 predicted proteins | sample SynspAceP_FD_185933 | JGI IMG/M metagenome (GOLD analysis project Ga0163217, IMG submission 185933) | Saline lake microbial communities from Ace Lake in Antarctica - Synechococcus sp. Ace-P (PacBio error correction) | ecosystem: Environmental > Aquatic > Non-marine Saline and Alkaline > Saline ... | reverse complement strand
TAAACAGGTTACTTGTAGAACTTACATATTCTAGATTCACAACAGAAATAAACCAAGCTACAACATAAAATTTCTATCAGTTAGGATATACTAAGCATTATTGTTAGTAAATTTTGGATCAGGTTACTTCTAAGTGACTCTTTATCAATGTTTTTGTGCAAAATTGATATGCAGAAGCAAGATTAGAAACCAACCGTACCAAACTAAATTGCAAATGCAAACTTTGTTTTTTTAAAAAACGCTATTTTTTTATTTTATGTATAGGTTTAGGCTTTTTACTAAGGCGTTTATAGCCCAAGAGTAATCCCCCTTTTACAAGAAACGTATGTACCAGCGGTGTAACTTCAGGATTCAGGCGAATATAGGGAAGGATTTACTTTTATGGAAATAAATATCTAAATAGAAAACAGAAGACCGCAAGTAGGGCGCTTTGGAAAGAAAAGGGTGAACTGGGTGTATGTTACCAGCACTATTCCAGGAGAGATACAGATTTATTACGTACAATGTACTGGAAACAGCTCCAGAGTACATGAATAATATTAAATTGCGCTATGTGGATTAGATGCGGTGCTTCAACTTTTAGTTCAAGTACGCAAATTTGTATTCCGGAACCAATTGTATCAAATAGATATGCAGGCTTGTATTGGTCCAGCACCTATCCCAGCGACTTGCCTTCGCAAGCCACAGGACTAATCGCAAAACTGATTTTAATCAAGTAAAATTAAAAAATTCCTGGACTCAGCTAACTTACCGATATTACTGAGATGGAGGTTTTTGATGGTTTTAACAGTTACGCGTTGCCTTCCATAAGGCAAACAGCCTTTGCCTGTTATTGCAGATGTAATGCCTTTAGTTCCTCAATGGCGAATTCTACCGGGGGACTACTTCTATTGCCCAATGTTTAGATCTGGTTAAAGGCGCCCTTAAGTCCTGGTTAGTAGTGCTTCTGTGGTTGGATTTTAGTATTGTCTATGAAAACCACGGTTACGGGTAAAAACTAATTACTACCTACGATGGCTTTGCAACGGTAATAATGCCAACGCCGAATATCAATATAGATTATACCAGGATTTTTCAACAATTCCTAGCGGCCCAGTAAAAACGGTACGTAGTGTGGCAGCTTTGAAGGTGACAATTAGAATACTGGTTGATGAATTATATATCAAGGAGCTACCACGCCTACCTTTACAAGAATAGCCCATTACGGACCAATTCCTGGGGTCAACATTTTCTTTTAATAGTAAACATCACAACACTGAAATATGTTATCACGACAATAGAACCCCAATAGCGTTAAAACCTTAGGGCACGATACAGATTTACTTCTCCTCAATAATGTACGGTAACAGTCATTCATTAGAGAAATACCGAAACTGCGGCAAAACTTTAGGTTCCTCGTCCGGAGACCAGTATTACCCGTTTTTTAAACTCTTTTATATAGAGATATTGACCAGTGTGGTCGTTGAGAAAACCAGTTAGAGGACATAGCCTGGTATGGGAACTACGGCTTAGTGTAATTTAGGCAAGAGTTAGATTATATAGTTAGCCTTTCAAACATTGGATAATGATTAATGCGCGTTAAATTTTACTTAGAGATATTTTCCAAACCAATGTATTTTTTATTCTGTAATTTACTACTTCTCCAGGGTTACGTTGTATTTGATGGCTAGTACACTATTTACGTTTACAAATTCCACCAATTAGTAGAGTAGCTGATCCGGTATCTAGAATACGATTAAGAGTTCGATGTGCAGAAAACTGTTTTGATTTTTCGATGATTACTTTGATATGATTACAAAATCTGCTATGCCACTTATGAGGTGAAATAAACGAACAAAAACAAGATGATCCAGTGTATCGACTTTGACTTCTTGTGGTTTCTACGGCCTGGTGCGACTAACTTTTTTAGGATTGAATTTAGCTGATTGTTGTTTAGAGAAACGGTTACAGTTTGCGGTGATTAATGTGTTTTTAGAGCAGGTGATAATTTTTGATGCTGATTTATCTGGTACCTAGATGCTAATAATGATGGGCCTCAGTCGATTGAGTGATTCTGTAGTGAATGATGGTATCTGATGGGGATTTTAGCACCTGATGGTGCACTATCGGCACTATATTGTCGATTAAAATTGTATAGCGATCATGTTAAAGATTTCAAGAAATAATTACCGTTTGAAAGGTTGACGAGCCACTTCAACGACCAATTTTAGATCTTTAACGCTCAAATACTGATACTGACCCTAACAATTGATATTCAAGGTGAAATACTGCAAATTGCTCATTGACGGTGAATTCATTGCATATCTTTTATGTGGCTACAGCGATTCTGATTTTTACAAATAAATATTCCGGATGCTTACAAGTATGAATGGCAAAACTCTGTGATTGAAACCTAGTACTTTCTGCTGATATCCTGCCCTAACAAAGGAGTATGTTGCTATGCAAAGTAGCGACGGGTTAATGCGTATACGCTTTCGATTTCGGGTGCTTATAGAGTCGTTATTAACTACCAAACGGCTGTTCAAGTCGCTTGTTTATTTTAGTGCCTTCAAACATCTAGACCAAATATCCGTAAGCGATATTATTTGTGCTCCCTGGTTATTACGTTTAGTAATTTGCCTGCAAACTTGAATACAGGCTTATTGGATGCGGTACCCAATTAACCGGGGAAAAAAAGGGTAAGTTTCTTTGGGGGGCCCTATACCGCAACACCTGTTCTTTGCATTTGCCACAATGGCGGCTTTACTGTGAAATTAGAACAAGTGTTGTTGTGGTTTGTGTATTTGTATTGATAATATTGGTGTTTAGAATCGCGCTTTGATGTAGATTTACATTAGATACCGATTGTAATGGTTATGGAGAAAACAGTATTTTGCATTGGATGTGACACAATATACTTATGAGATTTCTCAAGGAGGTGTGGTTGTTGATTACTTATGGCCCTGTAATGATAATAAATATACTTTTGAAAAATTTAACATGGTACCTATGATGTGTTAGTGACTAATGAGTGGTGTACCTTAACACAACAAGTTGGTCATCAATGACCTTAACTGGATCTAAGTTATCAGCTAGAGTTTCGAAACGTAACCTGCTAGAGTTACTATTTTAATGGAATAAAGTGGTGGAAGAATTCCAACACAACATATTCATTGGTCATATTGTTAGACGAAGCGAAATTTGTGGGTGACGTCATTTCCCTACAGTAAATGCTATTCCTGCAGGTAATTTCAACAAGTTCAAACATTCGGTATTCTTGATTCTGGGCACCTATACGTTTGTGGTTATTGATCGAGATAATTTTTCTAGCTTTTCTATCCTTGTAACATTGAATTACGCCGCGTAGATTTTTACCACCGCCCTAACAGAGAACTGTTTTTGGCTAGCGATGGCGCATTGGTATACAGTGAACATGCCAATGGGTACACTTGTGGGAATTTACCCTTTATGATGACTAGGAAACCATATATTTACCATGCTTACTGGTACCTTTACAAATTTACACAGTGAGATTTATTCTGTACCGTTAACACAAACAAGAGGAGGATACTTGTGTTAGCTCTTAATTTTACTATTGCGGCCTTAGTGGATTTACAGGAAATGCTGTGAATTACGCGTATACCTAGTACTCAAGAGGCTATTATCCAAGCTGAAATGTAAGTGGCGGAACAGAACCATATGCGATTATGCATTGATGGTGTTTATTGTTTCGGATACTACGGCTGGAGAATACCTTTGCTAACTTAACAAATGTACGTACACCATTACGTTTCGTGATGCTGAAGGCTGTACGTTGTACAAATTCAATTGTAGTAGCTGCATTAGAATCCTTCCTACAGATATAGCTTTTCGCCGCAACAGGCCGAATTGTCCTGATCAAACCACTGATTTACCTAACACCTCAGGTGGCTACTGGTTTCATCAATATGAATTATTTGCGCATGCTGTTGTTGCAATGGAACTAGTTACTGTTTAGACTCTTGCACAGATTAACCTATAACTTTAGTGTTACCGATTGATAAAGGCTGCGTATTATACGAAAATACACCATTGCACCGTAACCTATTAGCAGCATTGGTTACTCTAGTAAATAATGTTCGTATGTTTGGGATGGGATGGGTTGAATACATTTATGTAAATGGGTTTTACGGGCGACCTATAGTTTTACTATGACAGGCCCACAGCATTGCTCCACAAATTGGGGATAGCTACAATCTTTAAATTTTACAGGGTTATTAGCGCAGGTACCATTATCCATTACTGCGGACTTGATATGTTACAAATTGTACGTCTACATCAGTAATCGTTAGTGACCTACTCAAGTATTAGGATTTTACTTTTACAAACAACCCTTTAACTGTTTACTAGATTGCGCTTACCATGTTATTGCAACAGGAGGATGGGTAAGTTATGGAATATCATTTAATTCTGAAACAAGTTTTGGGAATTGTTTACGCCTATCAATTACAAGCGCTTTTAATCCTGATTAGGCGTCGCTGGAGATACACCATTCTGTTGAGATGCGAATGGTTGTTTGGTTACCAAAACATTTACAATTGCCGCGGCAGTAGCGCCTCTGTTAGCTTAGATGCGTAACCGATTTGTGTTACGACGCTTCAGAGTGAGCTTAACGGCCACGTTTCGGAAGGAATTGCACTTATTGTATATAGCCTTAATGGTGCTGCAACAATAGCGCACAATTAATAACCTTCACCGGGTTATTTTACGAGTAACTGTAAAAGATGCCTACGGATGTACTGCGCTCAGCTCAGTAATCCATGCACCAGAATGCTGGTACAGGCTATATTAATAAAGATTTGACTGTACTGCAAGTCCGGATGTACTATAAATGTTACGGAGTACGGGTGGTTATTGCGCCTATACTTTATACGTATAATTTGATGGTGGCTGCAGCGAGTGCTCCAGTGAATTGTGGCCAGGCAGTGCATTTTACATATACTACTTTCAATGCGGGACCTTCAACTTTACAATTACAGATACTGGACAACATGTACCGGATCAAAGAATTATACCGTTAATCCGATTGTTTTTCCTAGTGGGCTAAGCAATGCAACCGCTGTAAGGTTGTATGCAAGGAAATGATGGTTCGTACAAATTATACCTGCAGATGTTTAGACCCTATACCTTGTTTTATGGAGGCATGTTACCAACCAAAACTTGTATTTCTGGCTTGGTTGCAAATTACGTATCGTAACCATTAGAGATAGTAAGTCTGTGTGTTTACAGGCAACCAGTCAAGTAAACGGCCGCGGTGATGAGTGCGGATGCGGGAGCTTACTGTGGATCTCATGCTTGATGATTGTTCTATAAACGATATTGAGGAACCATTCGGCATTATGTGGCAGAGTGGCCGGTTGCTCCTCTCTCTATGTATTAGATTGGTGTTGATCCAATAGACAGGATATTTACTGGATTTAGTGTCTGGGTACTGGTTATACACTTTCTCTCGAGATGCTAAATAAGTGTCTCATAACACGCTCTAACAACAGTTCTCTACCTCTAACACGCAACGATTATTACTCTTTGTACGCTACGGCGACTAATTGTCCCTAACTCAGCCTCTGATGTTAGGCTTGACCACTACAGGTGGTTCGGAACTATTACTTATGAATAATAGACATCCGCTTGTTGCTAACGGAACAAATAATGGTTTGCTATTTAGCACGAGATACCTTGTTTAGGAATTTATGACGCAAGGATGTTACCTATACTGAAAACTACACAATTAAATTCCAGTAGCTACATTAGGTTCATAGGAACTTGTACGTTATGTTATTCTTGTTTGCGATGCTGATGGAGAAATCTCTCTTTAATGTGGCGGATTTTACAGGTAATTATAGTTATACAGTTACGGGTCCAACAGCTATTGCTCACAATCGGGAATTACTACAATCCTGTTGACTTTACAGGATTATTAGCGGCATTATACCATTACTGTTACGATGACTTACAACAAATTGCACGGCAACGGAGTGTCATGGTTTAGTGACCCTCCTTTCTCAATTGCTGAGTAGATGGTTTTACGGTTATATCCAATGTTCAACATTCTGGAAATGTTCCAGGTGCTGTAACGGTGAATGTTTCAGGAGGGATGAGGGTAGCCTATTCTTTGGAAATGTTTGATCCTAGCGCAAGCGATTTAGGGACAATACAACGGGTATTACGGTATTCAGATACTTAGGAGGCTATCGGTCAAATGTTACGATGCCATGGATGTTGTTTAGGTACTTTGTACTTTAGCACCTTAGTTTCACCAGTTTAGTGTTTTCTCGAATTTTTGTTATGACAGCTACGGGCCTGACCCTTAGGCTTTCACTTCTGTGTGAAGCGCCTTTTCAATATACCATTAACGGAGAAATTTCCAATCAGTGCTACTTTTATGGACTTGCACCCGGACCTATACCGTTGTTTTATAGTAGTAAAACTGTAAGATACGGTTACTTTTAATCGTAAACCCTACATTAGCGGCAATGCACCTTAAGCAAAGATTTAGATGTCTGGCTTTCGCCTGATGCAGCAATAAAATATCACTATTACAGGCGGAACAACGGCTATTACTATGAAGTTTTTAGGAACGGAGTTTCTTTCAGCCCTCTGCAGCACGTACCTACTATCCGTTTACGTTTACTGCGATACGTAGGACCTATGGTTTACGTACAGAGCGGCGGATTGTACGATCACACAATGCATTGTGGTAAGTCCTAATACGCTCCTGTAGCAAATCTGTTTTACAAGTCCTTTATGTAACGGAGGATGCTACGGAAGTGTTATCTAGCCGTTTAGTGGTTCGTTCTTTATGCTATCGTATTTTAATGGGAGTGTTGTTCCAACGCCAAGTATATTCGGTTATCTGCGGTGTTCCTTGCGTTATACCATTCAGACAGTAAGGTTGTACAATTCCTGGACAGTTGGCTTACTGGAAACCAATGCAATTTACTCTCACCTCATTACTCAAGCTTATGATGTTCATTACAAATTCCGGCACTATTGAAGTAACCACATTGGCTAGTGGCGGACACGGCTCCCTATCGATAATAGCATGATGGTTGTTAAATTTTAGCGGAAACACAATCATTTAAAGGCTTAGTAGGTGGTACGATATACTATTTACTGCGCGTGATGCTAATATGGTCAACCACAAGCTGTCGGAAACGTAGATCACTTAAATCCCCAACAGGAACCTCATCATTTAACACCAACCGCATAAAGATGGGTCCTGTCAATTGCCAAGTGATGTACGGGTTGCGTACGAATGGTAACGGACCTTTTACTATCGCAATTGCCCTTTACTATAGTTGCTTACAATAATGGAAACTATGCTAGTTTACAGGTTTAATTCAGGGACATTTATACTTTCAAGTAACGATGCAAAAGGTGTGTTACTTACAAGAAAATTATAGCAAAATTACCATTCCACAAGTAACGTTCTTTATCATTGGTAAATAACGTACCTGTAGGCGATGCTTGTGGTGGTTTGCCTTCTGTTAGAGATTTTGTAAGTCCTATAGTTATACGGTTGAAACAGCGCGTGGGGAACTGTAGTACAGTCTGCCTTGGAATAACACCACAACACTATATCTGTCCTAATTTGGCGCAGACGCTATGTTATATTTGTTGGTGGATTGATACTCACAACTGTGATACCATGGCACCAGTTTAATTAGGTTGAGCCAGCATTTTCATTAGGACTTTAGCTTTTTACGTAACAGATGTACTGTTTTATATTCACATTAAGCGTTTTAGCCGTTGGTGGTTGGGGTTCTTATGCTTTCAAAAAAAAAATTGAGATTATTTTTGTCTCGATATTAGCCCGTACCGAGTATAATAATTTCTCAATGTTCCTGGGGAGTCTACAACTCTATGTGTCGTGATGCGAATGGTTGTATTTGTGAGTAAACCAATAACATTGCGCCGCGTCCATCCAAACATAGTTATTAGACCAGGTTTGATCTTTGTTCGACACTAATGGCGTGCATTGTTTTAACCGACATGGGGGTAGCACCCTATTCGCTATTAGTCCTTAACGGCGAAGCAAGGACAGTGAGTAATTAACCTTTACAGCTTAATTCTGGAACCTTAGTGACTTTATACTAAGATATTATGGCTGCTTAAGCGCAGCAACTTGCAAGTATTTTCCACCGAGATTAATTATTGCAAATGGCTGTTTTTAACGAAAGATCTACCTGTACGAGTACCCCTGATGCCATATTGTGGTGCATTGAGGAGGTATCCGATTTTATGATCGCTATGAATTAGTACGATGGGTAGCGAACTACATTTGTCGGCGGCGCCCAATTTGCACGTTGCTACCAATAGTTTATTTGTAAGTTCAAACCTGGCCAATTATTATCTTTAGGAGTATATAGACGCTATTGAGTTGTAATTGCAGGACTTAGAACATTAATTGACTATACGGCTGCTATAGATCCAGAAGCCCAACATATTCTACAGATCAAATTGTTTATTGGTGGTTGAGATCGGGGTGTGGAAAATGTACCTGTGAACTGGTTACAGGTACACGGCAATACCAATACAGCTTTATGGTAGGTCCTTTATTGCACAAGAGCTATTCAGGGCTTTCAGCAGTATCCCTTACGCCTAATACGATTCGAGGATTCTAAAGGAATGTTCCAAACACTTACAGCGTACCTTAGTGGCCACACTTTTTGATGTAATATTTGTACACCGACTCCGCTTCGTGGTGAAGCGGAACAGGTTCGTAACTCAGGAACATTCGACAATAGATATATAAAGTGTGGAATGCGATTTTACGTATTTCTCTCCTATATGAATAGTGTTAACAATATCTCTGTTGCGCGTAACTGGCGCAACACATCCATATGTAAACACGCTGGATACATTGTGCTTTTGAAGGCTTGCATTGGTGATTATTTGTAGTGTTTTAGATTTAGGATGTGAATTTATGAAAGACCCGTACGTATTGTTGCCAAATCATTTTTGCATTTACAAGATCTAATTCCTCCTGTTGTGCATGTATAGGTCGGTACGCGAAATCCGGATCTGGTGCTCTGGTGGTTATATTTTAGTATATACGGTTCCTTGGAACCCTCCAAATTCTACAACAACTACGGGACTGATTGAAACAGCTACCTTTAACATCTTAATCCAGGTCAACATATATTTTTTAAAGCAGTTTGATGATATATTTATGTGAAAAGTTTACGTAAGAAGTAACCATTCCGGACTGTACCGGGTAGTAATATTGCTATATGTGGCAACACTGTAGTAAACAATGCAAGTTGCTTTGGGGAATTTTACGGATGGTACTACATTCCAATAGAAAGATATGATGTCAGTGTAACGATTTGTAAACTGATAGGTTTTAGAGAAGCACTTACCAATATCCAGGGCTCTGGGGCCAGGACCTATACAGGTTACTGTTAAACCGGACAGGTGGAGGACCAACTCTCGCACTAAACAATTCTGATATTAGCGATGGAGATTACTATCTTTATTTTTTGAGAAGCAACGGTCAACATGTTCAAAACTATGCTTTTTTAAATTTTAGAGCCTACACCTGTTCAATTTAGATTTGTAAGGCTACATGCATTTGTTGTAGATGGCTTCATTTGTTACTGTAAGGCGTAGTGGAGTACTGCGCCTTATCTTACGCCTTTATGTGCAGTGGAGGACAGACCAGTTGCGTTTCCAGAAATCGAAGTACCTTTCCAATTGTACGGCCTACCTATCCAGCGGATTACGGATATATACGTACAAGATGCCAATGGATGTCAACAGGGACCAATACCTATAACCGATTAATACAATCCCGAGCTTACATTCATTCAATGACTTGGCCATGTTTGTGTTACAAAGAAGGCAGTTATGAGTTGTTGTAGGATGGGATAGTGCGGGTATAGAGTCAGCTTTATGGTGTTGATGGGCGTGCACTTTACTCTGTGGCAATTAAAACCGTAATATAGGCGTACCGTGACTTTTTTCAACCCAATATCAGGTCGGCACTTCGGTTCCGTCATCGATTTAGTGGTTGTGGAGAAGTGGCTGGAAACCCATAGTTAATTTTCTCCATTGCAATCTTGGCCAAGTTACGGGGAAGAATTCTGTGAATGCGGGCCAATAGTGGGGAGACAATTACATTGTTACAAATGGTTGGATTACAGGTTATACCATACCAGACAAATTCTGCTGGACCAACCCAGGTTAAATATGGGGTACTTTAACCGGAATAACTAGTGGCACTTTCATACTTGAGGTGAAGGGACAATGCAATTGATAACAGGTTGTATAAATACGGTATCTGCAACTATAGCTTCCTTACGGTTGACCAAACATTTTCTTTATCAAAAACAGACATCAGCTGTTTTGGATAATGGATGGAACTTACGTTACGCTAAGACCCTGGTATTTAGATACTCCTTACGGAATATAGTTTGGTGTCAGGTATCGCGGTCACTTCAACTTTTTTTAACGGAGGGTTATCGTTTTTGGCAGCTATAACGTTTACGGTCACTATTCCTCGAAGGATGTACAGAATCGGCAACGATTAAGGCTTAGGCAGCCACACAATTAGCAAATCACGCAGTAAGCTTCTGGATTACTCTTAGTGTGATACGGCGAGACCATTCTGTTCCATAGATTGTGATTGGTGTTGGGAAACCGTCAGAAAGCCAGGGACTATTTATATGTTTTATGGCGGTTATTTAACCAAATATACTATCAAGGCCTATGGCTCTCCTTTAATAGTTCCTGTAAGTGTACCAAGATCTAACGGATTGTTCCTTGTTTATCTCTCTCGGTTGCGTGCCTGTTGTAACTAGGGTGACTTGCGATATAATGTTACTACAACTATTGATTTGTACTAAAGAAGAGAAATCATTTGCCGTATAACGGCTTTAAATTGGTTCTGGAAATTATTTCGGTTATAGCGACATGTAGTGGAACTTCCCGGTGCTGATCCTAAGTAACATATACTTACGGACAACTGGTAATTATGTTTATGAAGTTAACTAGATATAACGACGAATCTGTAAGTGTTATCGTTGAGCATATATTGCTGTCTTACACCTTATTAATGTATTCTGCCTTCATTTAGTAGATGATTGGCACGTTGTAGGGACCAGTAGTTTGATGGCCAATTAACAAATAAATATTAACGGATACCACAGTAACGTTGGATTATACAAGTTTTATTAATTAGGAACCAATTTGTGAGCTGTAACGGGAGTGATAAATGTAATCAGATCCTTATTAATTTTATAATTCCACCAACATTAGCTGCTGGAAACAGTATATTACCTAAGAGTTACAGGAACAGGGAAAACTGACCTACCCAGAATGCTTATTGCAGTGACAACACCTAGGTAACTATTTAAGGATGCCCCAGAAGCCAGTAGCGTTATTGAGGTAAGTATACACTTTGCAAACTGTTTACTCTGATGCACGTATTGTTTGTGTTCAAGCAGTGGAGGTACTGACTGGTTATAACCTATGCCGTATTGGTTTTGATGGTAGCCCCAGCAACCAAAAACTTTAGGGCTGGAGCTTTTCCAGAGATGAACTTTTAAAAAATTTAGACCCGCAACGGACTTGGTTTGGGACTTTTCCTATCGGAGAAGATTTTGCGGAAATGGGTTGTTTATTCATTTCCACTCACCCGGAAATGTCGCGCGGGGTGAGGGTGTCTTTCTGGCC
>Ga0163217_1083566_pt1 | contig 11694 bp, 7 predicted proteins | sample SynspAceP_FD_185933 | JGI IMG/M metagenome (GOLD analysis project Ga0163217, IMG submission 185933) | Saline lake microbial communities from Ace Lake in Antarctica - Synechococcus sp. Ace-P (PacBio error correction) | ecosystem: Environmental > Aquatic > Non-marine Saline and Alkaline > Saline ... | reverse complement strand
CAATCAACAAAGACTTGCTTTTGGGTCAGTGATGGGCGATGAAAGCCGCTTGTATAAGCGAAGCAAGTGCTGAAGGGTTTTCATACGATACTTCAGTATCCGACAAACTATCACGGTGTTTAGAAGTGTACAGTTGATGGGAAATGGTGAGACAGACGACAAGACGTAAAGCACCCATCAATATTAAGAAAGTAACATGCGTATAGCGAAAGAAGACATGTGACGTAAGATTGGATGATTCCTGGTGCAGTAATTCGGTTTCAGCAAAAACAGACTTTGTGACGCCCACAGGTTTAGCAAGATCAGTGGTGAGTACTTTGCCCTTTCGGGCCAGGGGTTGATTACAGCCCTTATTTCAAGGCTTTGGAGGGAGATTAGTCAGTGTCCACATTGGGCCTACGTTTTTAAGTGCAAACTCCCACACAGATGCAACGGCGTCACAAGAAACAGTCAACATGAAATGATCTCTTTTTATTGGCCCCGGGCATCAATGTTAGGTCACAGCAGATGCATAACTTTTAGTTAGCCCCCAACCCAGCACACTCATTGTCTCGCGCATAGCTAACAAGGTTTTTCAAGCTACATTGCTACAGGTCAATGTTGCCACTATCGGACATTGACATTCGCCCCTTATGGCGGCTGTTTATTGTGCAGTAGAAAAGGAATTGTGAAATTATTGATATTTGCGTTCTCCTACTCGATTTTGGCTTGCTCTGGCGCGGACTCAGTGTCTACACGGTTTTTACTCTAATGGTACATCCCTAGATTCAATGTAATTGAAGTCATGAAAAGCACTTCACTGCGACTCACCCAAGAAACACCCATGCGAGCTGGCTGTTTTAAGGACTCATAGTTTTGGGTATGCCTTGTCGCTATTTACCTTCTTTATATTTTCATTCGCATGATTCAGGGGACTTTATGTTTTCTGTCGCCCCCGTTATTCTTGCTATTTATATTATTTTAGCTATAAAAAATTGGTTTAAATACCGTGTTTGTCTCATGTCTTTGGTGTTTTTTAAACTTCGGCTTTGGTTTAATCAACAATAAGTGCTTGTTTATCACTGTGGCAATAAACCTTGAACTCCTGATTCTTGGTGTCCTCTGCACCCATATTAGAAGCATTTTTACACCGTCGCACGTGGACGGAGGGGTGGACATCGTAAACTAATCTCGTCAAGTGCTTCATTTAAACAAATTGTAGTTTGGCACCCTGTGTACTAGTTAAAGCAAGAGGATATGTTTAGGAATATGCTCGAGTTCGATCCTTAGTTTAAGGCGCGTTCCTTCTTCATGTTTATTGGGGAGATCAAACTGAAGGGCGAAGTCCTGAATAGATTTTTCATGGCCCCTCCAGCCAGTATGACAGTGAGCTTTATTATGCTTTTCGGCTCAGTTGAAAAAGCGCAGCCCAAACGATTGCAAATTTGGGGTGTTATTGCACAAAAAGCCCACTGATTACCCGTTGTGTGACGAAATCCTAGAGGTAATAACATGTACGATCAGTTCCTATGGTATTTTGAAACCGTAGTGGTTACCCAAACCATATTGAATATTAATCGAGTTATCGCTATTCGGCACATGTGCTGAACGTCGGGATGTTTTCTGAGCCGCCCATTACCTATAAATGCGTTATCCTAATCGCATGAAGCGTCAAGTAAAAGGTAGAGTAGTAACGATACCCTTTCCGCTGCATGCTATGGTGCTTCACCATCTTACCGCTAAGGTGACTCTGCTTGGAGTGCGTCACGGCTGATTATCTTTTGGCAAAAATCATCACTGGACCTTCCCATGACATGTAAAACGTAAGAACTGTTTATGGATGCACACCTTTACCTTGGGCACAAGAATTTGGTGGTATGTGCGCATTGGATTCACGCATGCGCGCTGTAATCATGCTTTAGATATGGGCTGACTGGCCTGGTAAGGCAAGCCTGGGCACGGGCTCAATCCAGAGGCTATGCCCAGCCGGGGCGGCTAAAATAGCGATTTGACTGCTTACCTCTTTAGTTACTGCCTGTTAATAAGTTGAGCTATCGATCTCATTTTGATGCATTGGTTGAGCTAATGGCGTCTTTCGTCTTTAGCGGTCAGTTTAATGAAAATCCGCTAATGTTCGCATGCGGTAGCTGCACGCTTGATAGGGGAGCTACTGCTGCCTGAAAACGAACCAGTTCAAGATATAATGCCTGTTAGTCAATCCATCATTATCTTTGAGTATGGGCAGCGCAGTGATGGGTATGATTGACCGGTGGGCTTCTGGTCAGTGAACTCACCGTTTTTTAAGCCCAGTGATTGCCCCAGTGTGTCTGCTAAGTGGCGTTGTATGTGAGCTTTCGTTTTATCCTGTGTGCATATTGAACCTAACTACGGTATACGAACTCATCTAGAAATGGTATGTTTTTCACGTTCTACCTCGCATATTTGGGTTATGCTAGCCGCTGAATCGCCAAGAGGCCTGAAAAAGGCGTGACGCAAAATGCGCGAGAGCTTAGGTTATGTCAGTGTGAAGACTCGACGTGGGTGGTTCCCGCATATGCGGTAGTACCGTCAACTAGCCAGAGTATTGCTAAATTTTTCTACCTCAAGCTAGTTAATGTATTTGATTGCTTCGAATACAAGCTGAGTAAGCGACCTATCAAATCGCTTGAGCCGATAAGGTTCTACATACGCTGATGACAACGTTTCCTCGTCTCGAATGGTGCTAACGCTAACTAGGCTTGAGTAAAGTTAACTCGGTCGCAGTTAATGGGGCGCTTTATGCCATCCAAACGGATCTGCATGGCCTTAATATTAATGAAGTTTTCAGAAATACCGCATGAGCGCTTTTTGACCATCACTAGCAACGAGATCTGGTAGCACGCTCTGTAGAAATGGTTTTACGACTTCTGCATTGATATTCATTGCTCAACACAGTATGGTATGATGCTTAAGCGGTTTTATTATCAAAGGCCGATGAGTTTGCAGCAGATTTTGATCCGAGGTCACTTTCAAGTTCTTTCGGGATGGTTTGGCGTTGGATCGCAAATTCAGCTGGGATTTTACTACAATAAATGATCATGACCGCCCTGAAATTAAAATAATATAGGCAAGATTAATGTCCGCTCTATCCAAGTTTCTATCAGTCCACGCATCATATGGGCATAAAGTTCAGATTAAGCACCGTTTTTAATTACTGTTAAACGATTAGCATCGTTGAAGCCCGTATAAACAACTATTGAGTCCCCGTAAGGTGGACAATAATCTTCACTGGTTTTGGCAATTCCATGCACCATGCGTTTACTTAGTGCAAATTCATCGCTATGTATGTCTATCTATGAGCAGCAAAGTAAAACAACTCCTTCTCCTGCTTACTTCGACTGTAAGAGCCTGCATTAGTTATTATCATGGCATTGATAAGGCCAGACGTACACCATAGTAGTTGTTGTTGTACTTTGATTCAGCCTGTTCAATTTATGAAAAATGTGCTGAATTTTATTGCAGATATACCGATCCAGTCTTGCACTATATTGATAAGGCCCACATTTTTTTATCTTTAATCACACCCAATGCGTAGGGTTCAACCATTCCCTTGTCATAAATTTTATGCGCGTTTACTCAGTAAACTTATGCATGATTGGGGCGATCCGTTGGGTCGCCAATGATAGCAGGGCAAGCCTTGTTGTTCTTAATTGAGTTACTTTTTAGTCGAACACGAGCTGATGTAGGGCTTACTTCGATCAGATCATGCAATAGGGTCGAAAGGAAGCATTCTGCGCAATTGCTGGCAATTTTTGAAGGCGAGTATCATTTATCAGCACAATATTTGAGCGCGCTTTTTGCTTTCTTAATGTTAGTCATTGCTTTTATTGGATCTGTCGATTACTTCATTCGATATACGAACTAAACCGTTCATTGGACGTCCTTATTTCGTGACTCATACTGCGGAGAAACTCAATTTTGGCTTTGTTCGCTTTAGCGACTAGTGTTGCTCCTTCTCGTTGCAAGAGCCGATGTATGATGCGGGTTGCGTTCATTTTTTTTCATCGGTCTGAAAATAAATAAACCTTCTAGTAAAGTGTAGCAGGCTAAAATCCATAAGAACTTTCTAGTTGTTGACGCATTAATCCTTTGACCAGCGCTCGAAGACTCCACGGCTGTTGAGTCTTAAATAGCAAGCGATCGCTTATTGATGACTAGTTGTAAAATGAAGGGAATTGTCCACAGATTGCTCAACTCAGAATCCTTGGCTTTGCTGAGTAAGTGTCGCTATTCCTTAACCAAGTGTGCTGGGCAAAGTAAAGCTTATAACTTTCTAGGGGAGTGAGTCAACTCACGAGGTAGAGTGATATTCTTGAAATGCTTCAATGGCTTGTGATAATGATCCTGCAATTAAGGCTAGCGGCGGACAATGATGACAAACGCTGGTAATAAATAACGCAATGCCGCGACAAATACGCTGCTGATCAGCAATATTAATATGATAGCGTCATTCTCCGAGTTTGAAGAATGTAAGAAGTATCAAAAGCGAGGAATATACGGTTAAAGCATACGACACAGCGCTTATATTATAACAGTTCTTATTGCATGCTGTGAATAAACGTTATTAACATGAAAGTGAATACCTAGGTTGTGAGTATAAATATTAACACGTTACTCCACCAATTTACAATAAGTATTTTAACAATGGCCAAATCAATGGTAAGGGAAAATATCGAGAAATTAATACCAATCCATTAAGGAAATGCATAGCAGCGAAATAACGGACAATCCAGGCGCTTGAATGATATCATAAAGGGTATTCGAGCATCGAGCCAACGAGGGATGTTCGTTTTTAAAATCGCGAACCGGAGATCACTATGCCCAGCAGCTTCAAATTGTTAGTCGCTATGAAGAAGTGATCATTTGAGCGACCGCGCCCCTACAAGCGCTGACCATGCTGACGTGGCTATGTATTTATGAGATTGTATAGTCACAATTTTATCTGTATTTGCATTAGTGAGAGTCATGGAACTCGATTTTCAATGTTCAGGGTCTTGGCGACGTTAAAACAACTAGATGTCCCAATGGCCTGTCCCTAGTATGGAAACCACATTTCAAGCGGCAATATTGCATCGTTTATTATGCAGGCTAATTTTTATTAAAGTCAGCCTTTTGAATCCTCTTGCTGTATCTTCATGTACTTTCGGCAGGTTGTGCGATATATGATGTGTTAAGATGCATTACTCAATTATTCTGCATTGATATTCAGCGGAGAGGACTTTTATGTGATGGTCTTTTATAACGATGACACAAATAAATAATGATATTCATTTTTAAAGTCTACTATTAGCCGCGTCGTTCTGCGTTTAGCTTAGGTCTACGCGAGCTGCCGGGGTTCTATTACCCTGAGCACACTCATATCTAGCCGTCAACAATATCAATACAACCAAACCAACAAGTGCTCACACTGTGTAATATAGTGCGAAGGCCATACAGAATTTGATGACTCTTGGCCGTTAGCTCAGGCGAAAGCTCAAAAATACGCGCTAGATGCAGACTAATCACGACGAACTTATACCTGTAATCGCAATAGAATGATGCCCGTCATGCTTGTTCAATATGTCCGGATTAGTTGGTAAGGTAGCGGTGTGGATTTGATGGGTATCACTGAATGTTTATCCTTTTATCCTTCCATTTAATCTGGAGTGATTAGCGCCTATTAAACAAGTAGTGCTGTGGCAGCTTTAGGATTTTTAGTGCTGGCTCACCGCCGCACAACCACGCTAATGCTTTAAACACCAGCATTAATCAACGACATCTCATTAAGGGCTTGCCTTTTACCCACAGCAATCAATATTTGTGCCTACTACCTTATCTAATGGCTAATTATTACGTCTACCATTCAGCCAGAGATATTGCGCCCTTAACCTTTGTCCTGATCTAAGAAAGCGTTTAGAGTGTTTGAGCGTCCTTATTGTTGCTACTCGTGCCAACTGAGGGGTATCTAGCGTATCGCAGCACAAGGTATGGAATGCTATGAGTTTAAGGGCAAGATATTCCGATTGGTGTCTTGCAAATAATAGTATTAGTTGTGTCCCGAGTGCCACGCCGTGTTTTGTTATGATTTGAGATGCCCAGCACACAAGTCTTGAGTATGGGGCACACCGAATCAACGAATTTATTCACTTTGAGCGCACATGCAGCCGTCAGTATGGATGTTACTATGTATGCCCCGACGACACACCACTCTCGAGCCTTGTGTTTACCCCAAAGTCCTGTCAGCATTTTGCTTGATACCCGGTCAGGACGACATTCTATTACGCACTACAAACATGCCATTAAGCAATGTCAGACTACTGGTTCCCGACTTTTTATTAGCTAACCATTTTAGAAAGCCCCAAGCGTGCGTACGGTGGTTTGAACAGGGTATGCCTTTTGTCCAAAACCAAAGCCTACTTACGTTAACATACTATTGCTTACGCTCTGGTAAATGACCAATTGTTATGCTGAAGCGAACGGCTATTTGTAGTGAGCAGGCCTTGGTTCTGCCTAATGAAAAAATTCATGATTACCCAACAGCCAATACCAGGTCCTTGAAGTGCACTCGTCTGATAAGCCTCTTTGTCAGAAATGTAGTCCAGCAAATTAAGCGTCGCGCTTACTTCCAACGTTAAAGCTGTTTAGATGGCAAGTTTTATGTTAGTGGACGCGGTTCATACAATTATATACAACTAAAAAATTACCTCATCTTGGGTTTTGCAGTAATAACAGTATCCAGCTATTCGAGCTGAGGTATAATATGTTTTGCATGATCAAAACTGATTGCTTAGATAAAGGCCCGAAAATATCGCTGATGTGTATTACATCAAACATAATGTTACTCCGCGCTAGTCGCTTTATCTGAAGCATATTAGACTTAGCCCATACACCTATATTAAACGCTGCTTATTTTCACTGAGTTGAAAGTTGAGCTTCACCGGTAGTCATGCATCCAAACAATCCATAGCCTTTATGGGTAGAACACTTTCTTGTTGCAGATAAAACGCGAGTGCTGTACCGTATTGTTGTGCGCCTGCGATAACGATTTTATGCCGCTGCCTTAACAGACTCACAACCATTGAGATTGGCATTCAAGCTCTGCAATAATGTTGTCGCCAAAATTCCACTAAGTGACTGCTTCGCTAAATTCAATATCAAAAAAGTGCTCTTTGGGCCAAAATGCCAACAAGGGAGTACCTCTGTTCATCCACTGACCGCGACATTTCGCAATACCTTAGGCGAGAAAGCTTGGGGGAGGTGTTGGGCATAAATAACAAAACGCGATCTGCACAACAGCGACCTGCAGTACCTTCACGATATGCTCCGCGTAAAAACAAGGTACAATTCAGATACCATAGATCGGTTACCACAATCGAGACTAATACTGACGTGTCCCGATACCCCAGCTTTTGAGGTGGTTAATACATTAAAACATATGATATAGCGGACGACGTTAATGCCTATCGCGGCTCTAGCCAGTGGTCCAATATTTTTACTATCATGTCTTCTCCAGTACATAAAGTAGCCATTGTAAATTCAGTCGGCTCTGGACGTTATTCACTGTATAGTCAACAGATTTATTTTGTGCTGAGCTGATATACACCTGGGGTAAAGACGAAACCATTCCTGATTCAGTAGAATTTGTTTGTAGCACTAAAGCATCAACGAATGAGTCTAATAGTGCAATGGAAAAGGGTACCTAGTTAGTTTCTTTGCTTCCAACCAGTGCTTTATTATTCATGAAATTATTGCTAAATTTGCTAGGTAACCTGATTAAATGACGTTAAAATAGAGTAATAACCAACTAATTATTAGTCATTTATGATAAGAGAAAGAATGAAACAGCTACTATCTACTTACCACAATGCTCGCGCAAGTCATTTCCGACTGCCGTCTTATATCTATCGCTCGACTGTGCAAATCGGCGGATCTAAGCTGGACAGTTTCAGGTGTTATTAAAGGCTTATTCGCTCGATTTGCAGTAGTATTAACGTAACGGTTCGTAGTCACATGTCGCGACTCAAAGTCGCCAACAGTTAACCGCTAAAACCAATAAAGCAATACTTTAAAGCCAAATTGCCCGAACTTTATGCATTAGTGTGAGTTCGATTAATTGCGGTAGTAGGAGCCACAATCTTTAGAAGACACTTGAGGTAAAAATTTATTAGATGAATAGGCAACCTAGGAATGCGGTTGAGCGCCACTACTCCTCGGTATCCTATGTGAAACCAAAGTCTAATCGTAAAACGTTTATTCACACTAAGCCTACGAGAGTTTGAATAGCTCTCCTGGAATTGTTTTTAGTGTTTACTCATGCATTAGAGTAATACATTAAATGTCTTATAAGAACAATGCTTCTTATTTTTGTGTGAAGACCCAAAATGCGCAGTGCGTCTATTAGTATGTCTATGTACAGTCTTAACAGGGGTTCACGTGTTGGCTATGAGTATCAGTGGGTAAGTGCCAAGTTCTCATGATTATCGCTTTGCCATAGCTCCAATAATGGGCCTATGTCTGTAAAAAATTACTCGCTTTCGGTCTTAGATCATATGTTTTTTATGATTCTAGTTCTCTGTGTAGTTTGGTCCTATATATTGATTTGTATGCGCCGACCGAGCGCCGACAGGTAGCCCACACCAATGTCCCATCGTATCCTCGTTGTTCTTTCCGGACTCTTTTTTTCATTGATGAGTTAGAGGAAACGCGGAGTTGCTTCCTACCCCTATCCCCCAAACCGGCCCAAGTTCATAAAAATCTAAGTTGCATTTCTTTACACTTGTCCTTCTACTCGGGACTAAGTCATGTCTAACGGCGCAAGCAGCCAAACGAAATCCCGGCAGTCTAGCATCCGGACGTCTATCTCCAGAGATTTTCCATTCAAATATCTGTATCGTTTCATTAATCTTAGTCCACTTTTTAAATTCTTCAATTTTATGACATCTTTGGATTTTCAATCATATCTTTTGAATTTTTTACTAGTCTAAACTCCTAAAGGAGGTATAGGGCTTTCTTCCGTCGAAACACATGCCGCAGTTTCTTCGCCACCTGCGCAATCCTACTCCTTTTTTGCTTAAGCGAACTAAGTAGATTAGCGATTTCCAGAAAGCTTTTTCCAGTTATATGCTCAGATTCTGTTGATAGCTACCTCTTCGCTCCGCGCATTTCGTACTAATTGGGCCATCTTGCGCAAAAGTTCCTCTGTGTCTTGACAGGCGCCTTCTGCGCGTAAGCTTCCCGGTTCGCTGGTAGCCAGTAGCGATCACTAACCATCCCATTTAGATAATACTCGGTAGCGTTTGTAGCGCTGGTGATTAAAAGAGGTAACGGGAATGTTAAGAAACTCCGATTATTAGCCGCTCAAGAATAGGGCAATTTCTGGTATGATTGTAACCCGTCAGGTAAACAACCCTGAGCCGAATCGATTAAGCTTCCATTTTGGCAACTCCAGCTACTTCCTTACATAATCGTATACGCACTTGTCTGTCTATATTTGTAAAAAAGACCAATCCCCGATCTGCTGTTACTTCGAAGGAAGCTCCCCAATTAAAGCAATTAATCACGAAGCTTTCTTATAAAATATACAGGATTAGCGAGCGGCAACATCGTAACGGTTGTTTGTAAGCGCTCGGCCATTCCGGTGACGATAACGTTCCGGTGGCGGAGTCCAGGCTCTATGCGGTTCGTGTCAAATATAATCTCCTAGCAAGCCGTACACGGGTTGCCTTTCACATCGGCAGACAAGAGACTTTATTCGGCCAGCCAATGACCGCCGAACGCCGACGTCATACTTCAAACCAGATTGAGAGACTGCCGCATGAGTTGAGCGACCAGCGAAAAATAAATCTTGTGAATCATTTCCCCTTCGACGCAATATAATGTTCACCCATCCAACCTATTTTCCTATTCGTCATCCCACAAAGTATATCTAAAGATTTCTCACCATTTGGCGTGTGATAGGCATCCCCCGATGTAGTAACCAAATGTGGTGACGAATAGAGTTTTGTTCATTACAGTAGGCTACATGAAAATAGAACTGCAAAAATTAACTCAAGCTAGGAAAACAGAAATAAATAAAATATAAAACGGATTTGGGTTACCATTGCGTTTGGCCTAAACTAGCCCGATATCATTGGTAAAAGGCCATGAAAGGAAAAGTCCTTATAGCGGTTTTCTTCGAGACGATTTGAGATCCGTCACGTTCACGGATGATTTATACTTAGACTACAATTACCCACTTGGCTTGGAGCAATGAAAACTCGGTATTGTTAAATGATCTCTTTGTCGGCGTATCGAAAAATGACGATTCATCGCCATCGCCCGAGTCCGAGCGTCGAAAGCATTGGCTCAGCCATTCCCAGATAATGAGCATTACGTACCCTAATCAGAAGTCCAGATCATGTCTGGTGCATTGATAGAGAAAGATCGTCTTCATCTACGCCTACGCAGAAGCGATGCTTTTGCCCCCATCCGTTTAAGGGAAACCGGATATAAAGCATCCGTGATCACGCAGGATCGCATCTTAAATAATAGCAACTCGTCGGCTGCATATATCCGAAGGGCATCTATACCCATCTTTTGATATGCCTTGGTCAAACTGTCATCAAGTATCCAGGTCTTCTCGTCTCAAATACTTTCCAATTGACACCGTGTCTTCCGTAGTTGTTTTATAAATTTGGTGCATTTTCATTAGTCAGTCGTGTGGTCAAGCGATGTACGGAGATTCCAGAGAGTATTAACGGAGACGAATACGGGAGCAATCCTTATAAAAAGCTTTTAATCTAGTGCCTTTTCAGGCAACTGCCAGTAGCGGAAGTGTAGCTTGTCTTTTAATAGTAGATTCAGCGTGCTTCTTCACTCCGAAATCTGTCAAGAAAATTTGAGTATTATCCTGTCACAATCCTTGATTAACAATAGTTGTTCCTTCTGAACATCCTTCAAAAATGTGACCAGTTTCTTTTTGAAAACGCGCATTACTCTCATTCTCATATAAAACTGAAATGAAATAACTATCTCCTTTAACTGTTTGATCAAGTTTTGTAATAAAACATTGGGCACTGAAGGGATTTATGCAAATTTGTCATAATCTACGTATCGCACCAGAACCTTTTTAGTCTGTAGATGGATAAGCACTACAGGTTCGATTTCTTTATTTTTCATGATGAAAGACTCTACTAATTGTAGTCAAATTATAGCCTACTATAAAAATTTATTTATTTCTAATAATCGGCTTTGTTCCAACTCATCTTTACTGTAAATTCGCATAAATTTTCGCACTGTCGGCTATTTTTTACATTCCTAGATTGCAAATAGGTCGTTTAGCTCAATCAAAAAATTTTCAGTTACACCGAAAATTCCTCCAAGTATTAATTGGTTTGATGTTCGCAGAAGCACCAGTGGATTGTTTCTACTCTTTTACTGTCCCAAACTATATTAAAACCTTCAATCAGCTACCAGGATTCCCAGCTTGAAGTCCTATTGACAGGTTTTCTAATAGACCCAGATCATTGTTTCTTTGAGCTTTTAAGTTCACGTTTTTAGATACGCCTATCATTAAGACCTTCGGAAATTGGATGAACTAGTTGACCAATCCAGCTGATCTTCCCAGACCATAAAGAAAAACTGATGAAATACAATTACCAGGATGAGTCCTGATAGACAGCTCTAAAATCAATTGTGATATCAATTGCTCAGATAATT
>Ga0163217_1070036_pt1 | contig 11694 bp, 8 predicted proteins | sample SynspAceP_FD_185933 | JGI IMG/M metagenome (GOLD analysis project Ga0163217, IMG submission 185933) | Saline lake microbial communities from Ace Lake in Antarctica - Synechococcus sp. Ace-P (PacBio error correction) | ecosystem: Environmental > Aquatic > Non-marine Saline and Alkaline > Saline ... | reverse complement strand
CATCTTATTTGTGTATTTGCCCAAGACCTAACGGTCTCAGGATTTTCCCAAAACTTTGAAGAAAAGTCTATAGGAGGATGCGGATGTAGCGCGACACTTGTGCTGAAATACCAACCACAAAAAAGCTTCGAATTCAGATATAAACGGATTTTTCTCCATTGCCGTCGCCTCAACGACACCTTAGTTTTTCGCCGTACAATATAAACGCAAGGAGGAAATTGTTGGTGCAAAACCAAGTACTGAGAGTAAATTTTTATCCATCCCTTAGAGGAATCAAATATGCCTTGGACGAAGTCATTGTTCATGCCCTATTAATTAAACAGGAAACGGGTAGGGACATGCGAATATGGACGTAGAACCTGTATTCAGTCTTCAAGTTTGGGACTGCCCAATGCCCATGTGTAGGCCCTCTGAAGCAAGTGAAAGGCTGCTGAAGGAAGCTTCTTAGCCCTGTTCAACTGTAGGCATCTCCACCACTATCCCTTTCAAATCTCTTATCAATTCCATTTCTGCCGCACCAAAAATTGTGAAGAAACGACTGCAAAGATATTAAGTATTAATAAATCCAACAGCAGTTGAGAACTGAATCCCGATAGTGTTTGTGTTGCAACTCAAAAATTCCGCTGGAAAAAAAAATAGACGACTTTGTATTACTTGCGAGTCCGATTAATTTGTAATGCTGTAGTAGATAGTCAAACCTATTTGCTGCTGGGATTTGTAAAGCAAAAAAGCCTGATGTATAGAGAAGAATAACGAGATAGTGAAGTCAGTGAACAATTAGCAGTGGCTTCGAACTACGCTAAACAGCCACGAATGAAGAGAATGGATATTGAGCGGAGTCGAAATCGAAGTTGGTTGGGAGTTTCGAGAAACTCATGAAGGGAGTAACCGTGTGCCGGCTTCGACTACGCTCAGCCACCCGAATGAAAGATAACGAATTGACGGAAGTCGAAATTTGAAGTGGCTTGGAGTGTCGAAACTCATAAAGGGAAAGGAACAGTGTGCAGTTGGCTTCTACTACGCTCAGCCACCCCGATGAAGAGAATGGAGATTGAGCGGAGTCGAAATCCGAAGTGTGGATGTCCGAAAACTTCATGAAGAAGGACTGAACATAGTGTGCATGGCTTCGGACTCGCTCAGCCCATCAATGAAGAGAATGGAGATTGACGAGTCGAAATCGAAGTTGGTTGGAAGTGTTCGAGACTCATGAAAGACTGAAACATTGCAGTGGTTTCACTAGTTTCAGCCACACCGAAGAAGGAGTATGGAGATGAAGCCTGCCTGCCGGCGGTCGAAAATCGAGTTGGTTGGGGAGGTTCGAGAACCTAAAGGAAGAACATGTGCAAGGCTTCGACTATGCTCACCACGAAGTGAAAGAGAATGGAGATTGAGCGAAGTCGAATCGATTGGTGGATGTTCGAAACTCATGAAAGGAGTCGAACAGGCGGTCGTGTGCAGTGGCTTCGAGCTATGCTCAAGCCACCGAATGAAGAGTATGGAATGAGCCTTGCCTGCCGCGGAGTCGAAATCGAAGTTGGTTGGAGGTTCCGAGAACTCATTGAAAGAGGAAACAGTTGTGCAGGGCTTCGACTACGCTCAGCCAGCCGAATGAAAGAGAATGGAGATTGAGCCTTGCCTCGGGAGTCGAAATCGAAGTGGTTGAAATATTTCATACAAGTCATTTCGAACGATAGTGAGAAATTCACACAATGGCTAGGACCAAATATGTGCGACTCTTCCCGATAATTATATCGGGATCCGCCCTATAAAAAAAGGGGCTCATGCGAAGGACTGTTGTCCATACGAGTTCAGTTTCGAGTGAAATGCCTGTGGGCATTGTTATCGAGAACTTGTTATATGTAAAACGTTACTTCCAAACCAATATTAATTTTCGTTTCACTCATAAATAACTCGATAGTGACGAGCATTCGACATGAAAATGGATATAGACATGTTTATTGTAATGTTCACGTAAATTGCACATCCCTGAACATAGGTTCCACTTTATAATGGAAAAACTAAAATTTTGACTCAAAGGCAGAATAAAATGCGCACAATTGATTGCTTTCATAATGGGTGATAAAAACAATATGAAAATTAAATAAAAAACTCCTATTAATACTGTTGTGCCACTGCTGGCATTCACGGTTAGCGCATAATTTATTTAAGTGTAACCAGTATTGAATACTCCATAAAGACAGGCCATACAGATCACTACAAGGATTGTTAACGATGTATGTGGATAAAAGCTCTATGAACGCTATGACATCAAGGTATTGGCGGACTATGACGATCTTCCCTAGCCAATGATACATAGAAGAAATATTTAAAGACCAAGTTCGCCATGAGGTCAACAGGAATAACGTGGCCTATTAATTTTTTAGGTAAGAAATTATGAAAATGATATTATGATCTGTTACCATGGAAGTCCCGAACATTGATAGCAACACCACTACTCCATTGCCGTTGCAAAAACGAAGTTTAAATGATATTTTTGAAAGAACAGAAAAATGCGTCCCATTTTAAATTTAAGTCAGAAAAAGAGTTTTTGCTTATTACGGATATAAATAAAGAATGTTAAAATCTTTGATAATTAATAAACATTCTCTGAATTAATGTTTTAAATTTCCGCGCTAAAAATTAATTCAAAATATGAGAGAATGAAACATGTTTTTGCTTCGCTATTTTCTTTTTGCCGCCTTAGCCGGTTCTCAGACAAGTAAAGGAGAAGGGAACCAGGACACTTAATCAAAACAAAATTATAACAACTTTATGAGAATTCTACACCAAATACGTATAGGTCAGCTTCTTGGCTCCGGGCCCGATTATATCAGCAACAGCAGATTATAGATGATATTGAGCTTGATGATAAAAACACCAAAATTTCGGTTCCGAAACCATAACCGTATACCATATAACTCACCCGATGATTTAACTTTTTTATGGTATCACTAGATCAGAAACGTTTCGCTCCAAAAAGCTCTAAATCGCCTTTACCGCGATTGAAGTGGCCTGTGCCGAACCTGTATCAGCTTTGCCACCAAATATATGACCCCGCCTTTCGATGTGGGTTTCAATTATAGAATAGTAAGGGATAACAATGTGAAAGCCTTTTGCCATACACATTAACCCAGACCATGATGCGGGATCATCTTCCCGAAGTGAAAAAGTAAGGGGCAGTTCTTTCTCCTATAAAATGTGGTACAATATTCCAAGATCATTACCTAAATAGGCACGTTCAGGATATGCAGATTTCCCAGAGGACGGCAATAGGCTTTATGTTATAGTCAATTATTCCCTATAATGCCGTCCTATTATGATATAGAAGATGCCAGAAACCATTTCAGTTTGGGGTAGTGGAGAATTTGCTCTTTCTTTGGTAATACGAGGTTAATATTACATTCCGGCAGATCATATTTGGATGGCACGGAGAGCTCAGAATTATGAAAGAGTTATTTTCCAAGGAAATGATTAAACGATTATGATAGTCAAAAAAAAATCGTATACAGCCTGTAATCATATGAGTCAGGGCCGAAGCTGAAGTAGGCGAGAAAAGGTTTCAGAAAATAAGAAACAGAAGCTTAAGGCAGAAAATGTTAGGATTTTTGTTTGCAACTCCTTAAGTTTATGATTGATATGCAGCCGTAAAAGTTTGGCAACAGGGAATGTTATGGCGATTTCTAGATCCCAAGGAAGGAAATCCGTTATGGGAGGAATATTTCTACCAAGCCGGTAGCGCATACTTGCGTCCTATTCGCTCATAACTTTTGATTATCCTATCCAAAGCCATATCGTCCATGCAAAAACCAGGAAATGGGAATATCCTGATTGATCTGTTGAATTATGGAAGCCAATGAGGATGCACATTCGGATAGGAAAATTAACTGAATGATTTCGTCATAATCACGAGTGAAAAAACTTTTTCCCTATGATCGTTAATTCGACCGAACCGCCAATTGGGTTGATGGATGAAGGTTTGTATACTTATGCAGTATATGGCCGAACAGGAATTTGGGGTGCTACCAGCCTATAGTTCCAAATAGTAAATATCCGTCGGGTAGAGGGGAAACCAACCCAAGATAATACCTTATATGTCCGCGATCAAAGTACCATACGCCCATTAGTCCAATCGGAGAATGTGCACCAATTAGAAACAATGCCTATGAAAACCGCAACTGCCCTAAATATTCTTAGGCAAACATACAGGAGGAATTTTCGACCACTGCATTTAAAGGACCATGCACAACGATGGATGTTAAACATCCGTCTCCCCGAGGATTTCTTTAGACATGAAGGATGGCCTCTGCTGTGGATCTGGATTGGTTATTGAGAAGTTGGTTTCTATACTACAAGATTACTTGGATATAGGCGTAAAAGAAGTTAAAAAAATATTATGTCCGATAAGCCTACCAAACAAATGTTGCGTTAATGCGAAAAGGAATATAAAGATACAGATACCACATTGGTCCTATTATGCCGAAAGAGAAAAGTGAAGATACAAACCCAACCTAAAAGGAAAGCAACCTTCGGAAAACTCCAAAAAACTTAAAAATTTAGATGGACAATAATGTCGGCAGCAGAACGCAATGCCGTGTAGAGCCAAAATATTTCTATGAGGTTACCTTTAACAAACCAGAGAATTCCTATGCCCTTTGATCGTTGAATATTAGCTTGCAATGTTCTACTGAAAATGTTCAACCTATCCACCGGAGATTTGAGAAGAATACAAGGAAGTAAAACGATGGTGCCACACTAAGGAGTTGTAGAATTGTGGGTTGATCCAAAAAAAGCCGAAACCAGCGATATTGATACCACTAATAAACTCATGGCCAAAGAGAAGTTAAATCCGTACTTTCAATAATTTAAAGAGAAAAAAAGGAAATAAGCATTTTCAAATTGAATTATCCCATTTTTTAACTAGCTCATTAGGATACTAGTGCATAAATTTAAATGAAGCCCTGAAAACACATAAGCCTAAAGGCCAAACTGTTCAGCGCTTTTTTTATTCTTCCTCCAAAGAGTATTATCTCATGAAGAGTTTAGTTTGTTCGGAATTACTGATATAAATGTCTAAATGCTATACTAAACCCTAATATTACTGGTTTCTTCATGCCCAAAAAAAAGTTAACCTATTTTTTATGCACTGCAAACTTCTCTTATATTGTCACTATGTAAGTAGATAAATTTTATTATTAGCGTGGTGAAAATCTTTTATCCATTTATCGTGTAATGTTTTGGCCGATAAAATTCTGAATACCAAGGATTGGGTAAGCGGCCATTGCGACAACTAAAGGATGCCACACAGATAAAAGAAATAATTCAGAAAAGTGCGAGAAGCAAGTATAGATACTAGTGTACGAGTATAAAGTAACGAGATTCCATTAAAGTTAAGGAAGAACGTTGACGAGTAACTGCGTAGTTCAAAGAAAAAGTAAAATGCTGACCAACTTTTTAAAGTGGACCGTGATACCTTTATTATGTTGAACAGTTGGCATCGAAGATTACCATGCTTTAGTCTACAGAACCCATTTCGACTACTTTGATCCCTTATTTATTTATTGCTATAGTGCTTATTTTAGGTTTTATCCTAAAAAACGCAAGCTTTTTGGGTGTATGGAACTGTTGCTTGCTTCACCCGTGTCAATAGTTGCTGCATTTACAGATACCAAAGAATGTGGCGCGACTTCGTCCCAATAACACCGAAGAAAATAACACTTTGATCCGTATCTCAATAAGTCCCGATGGATACAGTTTTTTTTCTGGCATGTCTCCAGTTCATTAGCATTACTTACCAGTGTGTTTCTATTTCTTAGGCACAATTTTAAAATGGAGTTGCTCTTTTATTTGCCTTATTATTCGCCCACAAGCCTATTATGTAGCGTAACATTGACTCTTTGGATTTGTTTGTAGGTGCAGCAGTAGCCTTCTTTTTGCCTTTCTATTTTTATAGGTTGTACCGTAAGGAAGGTATTGCAAGCTAAGGTCCATATTAATTTAAATCGATTAGTAGTTCCTAATTGGAATTGGATTTCTGTTGAAGGAACTAATACGGTTATTTCGGACCTAACATTTTTACAAAAGTACAAATTGATGACCTTGAATATATTATGTTGTCTAAGAGAAAAAATCCATTTTGGGCAACGCTAATGGCTCCCTTTTGGAACGAAGAGGATGAATTTTCCACGCTATTTCATCGGGAAAGAAAGGGAAGAAATTCGAGCCGTAAATCATTCCTTATCTATTTCACCTTGGCCTGAAGACCTGGCTTTCAAACCCTCCGTCTCCTCCGCAGCTAGCGGAGGATCCACCTTCCTTATCCAAGGAAGGAGCCCTGCTGTGTATTACTTTGCCATTTTTGACTACTGGCTTTATCTCTTTGCCTTATGTCTTTCGGACTAATCCGTATCGTAGACCTAACATTTTTACAGAAGTACCAAATTGGGAGACCTTGAAATAATTATGTTGTCTAGAAAAACTCCATTTGGCGCAACGCTAATGCTCCCCTTCTTGAACGGAAGAGGGAATGAATTTTCCACCCTATTCAACGGAAGAAAGGGGAGATTGAAATTCCGAGCACGTAAATCTATTCCCTTACTATTGTAACCTGCCTGAAGACCTGGCTTTCAAACCCTTCCGTCTTCCTCCGCAGCTAGCGAGGATCCACCTTCCCTTATCCAAGGAAGGTCCCTTTCTGTGTATTACTTCCATTTTTGACTACTGGCTTATCTTCTTTTGCCTTATGTCTTTCGGCTAAATCCGTTATCGGTAGATCCTAACATTTTACAAAATGTACAAATTGGGAGGAGCTTGAAATAATTATGTTGTTCTAGAAAAAAACTCTCATTTGGCGCAAACGCTAAGGCTCCCCTCTTGAACGAAGAGGGGAATGAAATTCCACGCTATCAAACGGGCGAAAAAAGGAGATTGAAAATTCGAGCCGTAAATCGATTCCTTCATCTAATTTTACCTGCTGAGACCTGGCTTGTCAAACCTTCCGTCTCCTCCGCAGCTAGCGGAGATCCACGTCCCTTATCAAAGAAGAGCCCTTCGCTGATGGTTATACATTCCATTTTTGACTACTGGCTCTATCTGTTTGCCTTTAGTCCTTTCGCTATTAAGTCTAACATTTTTGCAAAAATGTGCTAATTGGATGACCTTGAAATATTATGTCGCTAGAGAAAACTCCTTTGCACAATAGCTTACGGCTCCCCTCTTGAACGAAGAGGGGAATGATTCCACGCTATCAGCGGGAAGAAAGGGGAGATGAGATCCCGAACCGTAATATCGATTCCTACCTATTTACCTGCCTGAGACCTTCTTTCAAACCTTCCGCTCCTCCGCAGCTAGAGGAGATCCAACCTTTCCCTTATCCAAGGAAGGAGCCCTTGCTTGTTATTACTTGCCATTTTTGGACTACTGGCTTATCTCTATTGCCTTATGTCTTTCGGTAATCCCGTCATCGTAGACCTACCATTTTTACAAAAAATTACAAATGGATGACCTTGAAGATGATTATGTCGCCTAGAGAAAACTCCTTTTTGGCGCAATGGCTAATGGCTCCCTTCTTGGAACGAAGAGGAATAATTCCACCGCTATCAGTCGGGGAAGAAAGGGGAGATTGAAAATTCCGAGCCGTAAATCGATTCCTATCTATTGTACCTACCTGAAACCTGGGCTTCAAACCTTCCGTCTCCTTCGCAGCTAGCGGAGGATCCACCCCCTTATACCAAGAAGAGCTCCTTGCGTGGTTATAAACTTGGCCATTTTTGACTACTGCCTATCTCTTTGCCTTTAGTCTTCGGCATTTTAATCATGTTGACTACACATTTTTGCAAATGTCGCTTAATTGGATGACCTTGAAATGATTATGTTCGCCTAGAGAAAAACTCCTTTTGCCCACAACAAGCTAACGGCTCCCCACCCTAGACCTCCCCAAGGGAGGAATTTCACTTGAATAAATCGACTTGAACTTGCTGCTCAGAATAATATTTCCCCCCTCCTTGGGAGAGCCTGTCCCGCAGTTGTAAGCGGCCACGGTTAAGGGGGGAGGTGCAAATTGCGTTAATAACAACAATACATTTAATGTAGTATTGTTTTGTACGCATGCCCCTCCCATACAAGAATGATAAGTAACAAAAAACCAGACCTATATTATAACCCCTAACTTCATGTAAGCCGTCCCCTCAATGGCGAAAAGAACGGTTTCTACTCTGGGACTCTCTTTTAACTTCCCTTTAATCAATTAAAAATGTTTGTTAGCCTTTTTGCCAGAGAGTTTAATATGTTTGACAGCACCAGCACTAATAGCTCGGACCAAAGCACATTATTCTGAATAAAATAACACTTCCCCTGTAACGTCATTTAATTAAGCAGCTTCCAAAAATTGGTCTCATAGCTCACTTCTCGCATCAAAAAAAAAAAGCCAGATCAAAACAAGCCTCCAGGATTCGGTTATAATTTCAGCGCGATCACCGAGTGTGTTGTTTACAATTTGAGATACCATTAACACCTTCGTCAACAATTCCGCCTTTGCAGCACAACTCTTCATTAATGTCAATATGTGCAGTTGTTCCCTCTTTAAAATCAGGACCTTCAAGCCAAGAACACAAGCGTAGTAGCCAGTATGATGCATTTCCAAACATATCTGATTATATTTTGGATAAAAGGGGCTCAGTACAAGCGACCCTAAAAATGTCCGGATCATTCTGGAGCACGGAATTACCTTTAATGGGTTTTCGCGTGTAAGTTTTTGAAGGTAATTCGTTCTCTATGAGAATGTCGCAATATATTTGTCCAATATAACCACGATCCACACACACCACACTGCGATCAGTCTTACTTTGTAGATTGTAGTCTCCAAAATAGTCATCAGCCAACAATTTTCAGTAAGAATGCCATCTTTGGCCCGATTTTAAAACTATTGGCCTTTGACAGGAAAATGTTATACGGCCGAAGCCTTTTGACAGACTCTGGACAAGGACTCCCGATCTAGTTATTATTGACCTTCGCCAATTATATGTATCCAATGAGCGAGCGGGACAACAAATGTGCTGGGTAAATACCAACCACAAGTAATCGATGGCAGAAGGAAAAGACTCCAAAAGAATTTATGAGTTCGGGCATGCATTATACGGAGCAAACCTTATTTAGCATCAAAGAAAAATACCACCATCTTGCCCGTTATGTATTACCCATACATGATGTACCGCGTAAAATAGGCATTATAACAAAGATATGAATTAGTAATAAAATAGCTTGGCTGAGTCCAAGATATGTTCTAACAGCTTCAGTGGCTCCTTTCAATTGAGACCACAATGCTACAGTGGTGACAATTATAATCTACCCCGCCCTCAAACTATCAGGGAGCCATACTTAAATGGTTTAAAAAAGAGGCATATTCTATATTTGGAATATGAGCGGGGTGAAATGCGAGGGATCAACACTCTTATAGATTTGGGGTATATCTTTATATACGTAAGGGTATTTTTAGTCATCTATATATATATCTATATAATTCAAAATTCTTAGGCTGCCCCAACAATGTATCATGCGGGTGGAGCCCCGTAAATAAACACGAACAAATCCAGTGTCGCGTAAGATATATATATATATTATCATATATATTATATTCTATTCTTAGTTACTATTGGGTATTCTTCTATACTACATACCAAGCTCGAGCCTCATAAAGTTAGAGGCATGGATATGATATGAGTGGACTACCACTCGTGATACTCCACTGCTTGTGAAGATCTCCGTAAATTATATCACGATTCCACTTAGTATGCGAATATCTCCTCTCGTGTACGAAGAAATGTTTATGCCCCGTTATAATTTAAGAGGAGAACTGTAGGTCAGATGACGATAGCGATTGTGGATGCGTAGAAACTGTTTATTCACTTCAGTGGACTCCCAATGCCTGTTAGGCCCCTTAATTGCCAATGAAAGGCTGCTAAAGAGCTTCTAATGGGCCCTTTCACTGTAGGCATGCTCAGCCACTATCCCTTCATCCCTCCTAATCCCACATGGCAAAAAATAGTCCCAATTTCTGGTAGGGCCCAAAAGCCCTGAGAAGTGTCCCGGTCTGATGAATACCTTAACGGAATAAACCGACTATGCTCGAGTGTCTCTGTGACCAAGGCCCAAAAACAAGAAAAGATATAAAGATCAAATTGTGAGAGAAACACAGGTCATTATCCCTCATATTGCAGAGCATATGAATTGACGAAGTATCAGAGTTTAAAATTTCAGGTTAGTGATCCTAGAAATAAACAAGTGTGTAGTCGCGTATATAGAAAAAGATCGGCAAGTAAAAGAATTTTAGATTACTACCCAGAAATATCACTAATAAGATAATGAGTTTGCGCGGATGAACTGAAGGCGCTGCGTAAATCATAGAGTAAAAATTACAAACGTCAGTCTTTTCATTATGTGGATAGCACATTTACAAAATCGCCAGAAACAGTCCAATGACCTTTTTGGCTGAGGATCTGCCCATTTGTTTGGTTTTTTTTTGTAATGTTTGCTCTAAAACTCTTGACACTGGAGTTCTGACTTTCGGCCTGGTGCAGTTATAAAAAATAGAACAGTGACCCTCGGAAAAAGCGCGAGATATTTATGACATCAGCCAATATTCTTGACAGAGCTATATTTCCCCATTTGAAGCTGTTGGCGCGGATGACAAAAAGACACCGATTTTAATGAAGCCCGAGTTAAACCCAAATGAAAAATAAAATTTTCGATGCTTGGGCAGGTTTAGTAAATCCCCCATGCTTTCACTGGGCTCTTATTTGCCTCTCTGAAATGTTCGCTGAGTTGGCATGGAGGTTACTTATAAGCCCAAAAGAAGCTCAATTGTTTCTTATTTGGAGTTTATTCTCCAGAAATAGATTAATGGAGACCCAAAAGGTCGTTTTGTAAATCATCACTCCCAGGATCGCGTTGTCAGCTTTCTTTTTATTTACATGGACCAGGTAAAGGGAGCTGTTAATTTTTAATGGAAAACCGAAGTTGTTAACGATTGAGGGGGAGCCCAAGTAAAATCGCTTGCACCGGCCACCTTTTATGTTTCCTTGCAGATATGTATAATTTTGGTCAAGTGTTAAAAATCTGAATTTCAGTCTAAGGAGCAAAATTTAAAAACCCAAATTATCTGGACTAAAACATTTATTAAGTTCCACTTCGGTCTTATTCTTTCCAGAATCCCCAGATTATTGCGCCTTCTTGGGTCTTTGGCCAGATATAAAATATTATTGTGTACCTGGCCATTATATATTTACCTACGGTCCAAGGAGAAATTGGATATCAATAAGGGCCGATTTGCGTATACAAACTCTTTTTTTTTCGCCTGGCGTATTTGTCGTATTCCCCAGTAAGCGCAAAAAATCATTAATAAGGTTAAGGGGTTGGAAGCCACATTGGTATAGTATAATTTGTTTCAGTTTGTTTGCGGCCCCTATTCCCCCCATTGGTGGCGCCCTAAATTATTATTCTTAAATGGCACTTTGTTATTGGAACCGGGAAAATGCTTTACCGGATTTATTTGCTATTTTGAATAAACCCTGGTTTACCGGGAAATTGAAAAGGGAAAAGATTCAACAGAACTTTTAAATGGTTCCGGCAAATGCCCCATGGTTTTTTTTTAGGCCCCCTGGTTGGTGTAATTGGGGGGGGGGGGCTTAATTTCCTCCCCTC
>Ga0163217_1026678_pt1 | contig 11694 bp, 3 predicted proteins | sample SynspAceP_FD_185933 | JGI IMG/M metagenome (GOLD analysis project Ga0163217, IMG submission 185933) | Saline lake microbial communities from Ace Lake in Antarctica - Synechococcus sp. Ace-P (PacBio error correction) | ecosystem: Environmental > Aquatic > Non-marine Saline and Alkaline > Saline ... | reverse complement strand
AGCATTCATTGTAATCTAAGGAAACAGCACAAACCTATTTCACTGTCTTATTATGGAAAGAATAGTGCACGTTACGTTTAAGATTCCAAGAGCATAATACCTTATAGGAGGGGTAGTGGGGTAAGTATGCAGGGTAAATTCTCTTAATTATTTCTAAAATTCACGCTTGAATGATTTGAGATTTTGAAGAGCAATTATTACGATCCATATATTCGCGAGTATAATTTACTCTAAAAGGACTTTAAGTAACATTAGGAAGAGTTGCAGATAAGGACTTTATCTTTGATGGAAGTATGATGGAGTCTTAACAATTTTGATAAGGTATTATAGACGAGCTAGCGCCCAATGAATTGATGGTTACCTGTATTGATTTAAGAAATACGTTAAAGCATAATGCCAAAAAGTAGTAGCTTTGTAACACGTAGATCTTTATTTAACAATTTGCAGTAGATGGTTTGATGTACAAACGTATACGCAGACCTTCAGAAAGTACGTAAGCAGTTTTTAGAAAGAGTTTCAGCAGAGATGGAATCTAAGGGATTTCATGGCAAGGGATGAATACAAAAGAAAGAGGAATAAAGCTCAAAATTTGACAAATTGATAACGGCTTACTGTTTTTATTTATTATTCCTTTCTTACCAAACGCGCAATCTATTAAAAGGAAAATTCACAGAGCCTCTTTCAAAGGGAACTTTAGCTTCTGTAAGACATTTACGTTACACCTCACAAAAAGGAACCTATTACGACGTTAATGGGGGATTTTGAAATTTCTTATTATGAAATAGTCAGAGTGTTTTTACGGCTAAGTTCTATTAGGCTATGTAACACAACTTTAGTGATCCTGTTAAATCCGGATTCTCTAACCTAAACTACACCAAAGTAGGGAGTTCCAGCGGTTTACCTCCATCCAATCCCTGGAGCCTGTGAGAAAAAGAAGTTACTTTATCATCAATTTCTAGCACACCTTCAATTGCAAGGAATGCAGTATTTCAATCTGACAAAGTAGTAGAGAAGCTTTTATCATTACTTAATAAGGATGACTGCTATGCTGAAGAGCCTGTGGCTATGAAATAGGATTTAAACTACTAGCTAACCTATAACCTGAAGATTTGAGATAAGTTTTGAAGAGGTAGAGTTTAGAACATATTGCAGGTTCAGCGGCTCCTGAAATTTTCGCTACTTCTTATATGATTTTCTTCTTACTTTGTAGGCAGTGCCTTTTTTAAGAATTAATGAAAAAGACCTAAAAGAGGGTGGTGGTACGCATCGGCAAAACGCGTTATAAAGTTTCGAAGTGCGATTATTTAAAACTATTGTGAGGTAAAATTGAAGAGAAGGTTACACTCGTTTTTGATAGAAAAAGTAGCGGTAAAAGATTACATCGAAAGCAGGAAAGAGAGGGACGACAATGATGGCGGTGACGCTTGGTTTTCTGGTGTTTTTAAAATGCACCTAGTAACCTCAGTTGGAGTGGCTTTGAAATTCTCCCCTCTGGGTTCCGTGGCGAATGGGGGGTTCAGTCTCACTCCAACAGATTGACTACATGCGCGATGGCGCTGAAAGGACAAACGCCTTGTTTTGTGCCAAAACCGTCTTCTTTGGTACGTACGAATCGACCCCAAACAGGAGACGTGCGTTACGGGGAATCAATATGCTATTTTTGAGATATTCAGAAGGATCACGTACCGCACACCAACGTGGACTTAATTTGCCATCATTAACAATAATAGCAGGTTAATGTCTCAGAAGAAAACAGAACAAGCACTCGAAACCTCTTTTGATCTCTTATTAGGCAACACTTGTAAAAAGCGTCAGTCTACATTCTGACGTTTTCAAGTCTCTAGACACCATTTAGGCGACGGGGCCTTTATACGTCCGTGAAAGCTGATACTAATGTTCTCGGGGGCTCCTTTAATGTAATATCTTTTTTAAGATGCTTACCAAATCCTGCTTTGATGCATGCTATCTACCATAGCGAAACGGATCGTAAACCTTATATTATAAAAAAGCACAAGGTTTATCTGTTAAACCTAACTGACCCATGTCCATATTTCACGATTTCTTCCCAACGTTCCTACGCCGAGGCCAGTGCCACAAAAGCATTCCGCTATTCCGCCATTTGGCCTTGCGCTTCATGCATATTACACCTTCATTTGACGCTTTCAGTTTAAACCGGCTGGGCATTTCTTTTGATTAAGAATGAAGCAGGATGGACGGCCATCCTCTGTCCACCGCTTGTAAGTCGCAATAGCCATAACCCCATGTAAAACGGACTTACCAATCATAGACACTCAATGCCTTGCTTAGCAGAAGATATACGCCCAAGGTTTTCACGGCCTTCACGTAATCAGTGATTGCCCTCTGAGGTTAACAAAGTATATTGCGACTTCATATGCTTAATATCCCTATACGATGATAAAATACTATAAAAAAGGCGACACCTTATTCAGGTAATCCATTTTAACAATACGCATGTTACTTAAGCACGAAGTGATCAGACTCCAAGCGGGTAAAAAAATCTGGGTATGGAAGCTAGCAACGCCAGAATCACCGTAGCTTTAGCAACCGCCGCCGAAACCATCGTTTAGCCGCGGTTCATTGGTTTTGGCAGATGTACTCTTTGCCGGAAACTCAATGTAACGCCGTAACGCTTCAACCACATCGGCTGGGCTTCATTCTTTCGCAAGATCTTTCAATGCGATGAACGCTGCCATTTCTCTTCGTTGATTTAGTGCGCGAACGTACTAAAGCACCACGGGAGATGGAAGGAAAGCCAAGTACGTTTGTTTACTTGTTAGGGTAATCGAAACGGGCTTTGCCATTGATCAAATCATCACGTGTTCGCACGAGCCAATTCAGATTTGATTTTCTGGATCAGGGTTTGACAGCAAACACGATGTGGAATTTGGCGCCATTTAGCCAATGATCAGTAGAGAAAGATCAGACTTGATTACACCATAAAAACATTCAGCCCATCATAGCGCCATTATTTCCGGGGGGGTAACGTACGGTTTATTCAGTATCGATCGCAAACATCGCTTGAAACTGATTCAAATCGTCACGACAGAATGAATAAAACCCTTTTACGTCAAGAACGAAAATGTTGTCCCTGTGCGCCACAAGCAATAATCAGCTCATTACAAGCCGTTGCCGCTGCACCTGCACTAGGCAAACAATTTTGGCGTCAGCAATTGTCTTTACCTTGAAGTTCCAGCGCATTCATAGACAGCCGCCAGTTACGTAGCATTGTTACCTTGGTTGGTCATCATGGAAACAGGATAGAACACGCTCGATCAATGACGTTCAATTTCAAAAATCTGGCGCTTTAATGTCTTCTAAGTGTTGATACCCCGTAGGTTGGCGAATACGAGCAACAGTATCGATAAACGCTTGCGGCTTTCAGATTAAACTTCACATCAACAGAATTATGCCAGCAAGCGTTAAACAACAACCCTTTACCTTCCTTACGGGTTTGTAGCAATGACTAGGTTAACCCAGTCAAGGAATCGCCAAACCATCAAATACAGCCACGTAGATTGCCTTTACTGTGTGTACGGTAGCGGCTTCTGGGTCTTTTGCTATTCACGGAAAGGATTCTGCCACACTGGGCTGGTAAGCTAAAGCAAAGGTACGTTGCCGTTGCAGTTGGCTAGTACATAGTAGAGCTCATTTTTTCCAAGGTTATGGGATAATCATGTAGTCCAGTGAGCTGCTTAATATCTCTGCCATTATGTTGTTTCAGGCGGTTTGGTGTAATTAATTATTTTATTCGTAGCCAAAAGGGCCTTGTTCCAAAGACTAGAGAGTCCAAAAGTGGGCGCCTTATTATTTTTTGATATATCAGAATAGACATTACTATTATTAAAAGTGCAACCATAGAATTTCTATCAATCAACGAGTTGGTAGACGCTTTAATTTCAAGCAATATGGGGATGTACTTTACCGACAGACCCAAGACTTAACTCTGAATGTCGACTTTTTTCTTATGCTGCAACTCGCACGTCTATTTTGCCTTCCTTTCAAGATCAAACTTTTTTGGGCAGGCCAATAATCGGTTACGTTGGGTGCAAATGACACTAGATCACGATTTGGTTCTACCACACAAACCGCCTCGGGTTATGAGTTCTTGAAGTGATTGGTGCACGAGAAATGACAATCAGGCCTTTTGGCTTTGCCATTTGCAAAGTTTTGCCATAATCCTTAGCTTGGCATTGCGAGCTGAGTTCTCAGCTTGTCAAAAATTGCTTTGATATGCAGATTTGGAGGGACAGAATACTCGAAACCAAGTCTTCGGATAGTAAAACTGTACTCGTTAATGAATCCGATCTTTATCGAAAAAGTAGTTAACAAATAGCGACGTATCTATCACGCTCATTGGTTGCTTTTTGAATGTACACAAAGGATTCAAGCGAGGAGCGTAAAAGTCTGCGCGCCACGGCATAAGCTCATGGCGAGCCCTTCTTTATGGTCGAGTCTGGCGTGTCATGCCAACTAATCGAAACTTTTCGACCATCGCTAGGAATTGTATGATGTGCCTCCACTACTTCTTGATTCGCGCTTTTCGAGTTTCGCCTGTTGCTTCACACGGCACTTGCGCTGACAGCAAGGGGACAAAAAAAAAAACGCCAAGGAAAACTTGGCGCTTTTTTAATGCAAATCACTGTCATTCACCAATTACTCTGGCGTACGACGTGCTCCGAAGCTTGTTAAGCGATCAACACGGACCACAGAATCCAACATTTTTTAGTTGCCTGATGTAGATGGGGTGCAGTTGTGCAATTACATCATGTGATGTCTTTACCAGCAGTTGGAATTAAGATTCCAGAGTGTTACCACAATACACGTGAGCAAACAAGCGCAGAGTAAGTTGGGTCGTGGATATCATTTTTCATCGATTTACCTTAAAGTTTGGTGTGCGGCCGCCACTTGCGTCGATAAGATGGCTATTGCCGCGCCAAAGCACCGCACGTTTCTTGTAAGACATGACGCAGTGGTGCCAAGGAATCGCGTATTTTTTAGGTGCTATTGCCATAATCAGCAACCCTTTTATCATGCTTTTCTTTATAAAGATTGCCTCTCGCACCCGAACCACTACTCTGAGTACACTTAATTCTTGTCGATATACTCTATTTTTGCTTTACTAACAAGGTCTTAACCTAACGCATTGTTGCCGAGGGCCTTCTTACTCCTATACCCTGTTGATCAAAAGTCGCTTTACCTAAGTCCGGATGCGCACTTTGTTGTGACTACAAAGTACCGAAGCACATCGCATTAAGGAACCCGAGCTAAACCCCAGGGCCTATGCGGATTAAAGTACCTTTGGAAAGAGCACCCGCCTTGGTGTATTGTCGCCTTAAGCGAGACAGCGTGGGATCCATCGCAAGTCAAACCTCTCACGTCATTGATGATGAAAGCCCGTATCACAAAAGAATCTGCATTGTGCGAATGGCCGCGCGTTAATTAATCATCACAATATTGGGGATGTTGATGTTTTCATGCCATTACCAGTACTGTTTACGAAAAAGGCGAGAACGCTGAGTTCCGGCACAGAAATTGGTGAGATGACGACACCAGAAGGGCAAAAGCTCCCTCTTGACCAACTCCAGTCGGAGCGCCTCGACAGCAAGACTTTACTTTTAAAGCCGATTCAACAACACCGCATGGCTTGAAGCAACATGCCATCGGTTCTAGATCTTGCCCCTGCTGCCGGGAAAAGCTATAGAAGAAAAAGGCTTCACATCCGAAGAGAGCTGCGTCTTTAATTAAAAGGTGTGAAAACACGCCCACAAACTCAAAGTACCTCTACGCAAACCCAGAACAAGCGATTGCACAGTAAGAGTTATTAGATCGCAGTCACATTTAATGTTGCCATTATATAGTGGTTGTAACGGGCGCGGCAAAACCGAAGTGTTTTTTACGGGTCATGGAACGCCTACATAGAACGAGGGAAGCAAATTCTCGTGATGGTGCCAGGAAATTGGTCTGGACGCCTCAAACATGAGGCGCTTTTGAACATACGCTTCAAATACCGAATTTGTACTGATTGCACTCAACTATGGACGTATCGAGAAGGGCCTAGATGCTTTGGTATTGGCCGCCAGCGGTCATGCAAAAATTCATTCTCGGCACGGCGTTCTAGCGCGCGTTTATTCTTGCACCAAGATCTTCGGCTAAATCGTGATAACGAGCAACACGACACCTCTTACAACAAACACGAAGCTTTCGCTATCACGCTCGGGACTCGCGATTAAAACGCGCCAAGCTTAACATTCCTGTCTTATGCATCGGCCACACCGTCCTACGAAAGCCTAACCAATGCGCTCAAAAGAAATTCACTGGCTTAAACTTCGTAAGCGATGGGCAATGAGCACATTCCAGAAATTGGAACGAGTGATCTTCTAGGAAAAAACCTTTGATTCACGGCTTAGCGAAACACGGCCCTTGCTAGTATTCAAACTGTGCTTTAGATCGCAAAAGAACAATATTGATATCTAAACCGGCGCGGTTACGCGCCGAGTTAATGTAGTCATCAATGCGGCTGATGCGGCCTGCGATCACTGTGATGTCAATACTCACTGTCCACAAACGCAGCCAAAAACTGCTAATTTGCCATCAATTGCGATACGCAAAAGCCTTGGCTACACACGTGCCAGAATGTCAGTAGGAAGAAACTGTTTACCGTGGGCGAAGGACACGAGCAGGTTGAAACTAAAATCAGCGAACACTTTTTAGACGTGCCATTTTTAGAATTGACGAGACAGCACTCAGCGCAATCCGCTGATGCAAGCGTTGACCCAAAAAATCCATGGCAGACCAAGCATTCTTAATTGGCACACAAATGCTGCGAAAGTCACATTTTCCGACACGTTACTTAGTCGTCATTAGACGCTGACGCAGGGCTGTTTTCCTAGACTTTAGAGTATGGAACTACTGCTCAATTTAACACAAGTCTCTGAGGCGCGCAGGCGCGCAAAAAACCGGGGCATGTTTTGCTGGCAAAAACTCATCCAGTCATGCCCGATCGAATGTTGTGCAAACTTGGGTTACGCACTTTGCCAATTGATGGATTAGCAGGAGCGAAAACGCTCTCGTTACCGCCCTTTAACCATCATATCGTACGAGGGATGAATCACGGCAAGATGAACAAGAAGCTATGCAGCTTTTGTCTGACGAGCGCAATGACCTTGGAACCCCTCCTTTTGCAAAAGACGTTACCTGGTTTGCCCTTACGCGGCAATTCATTGTTCGTAAAAGAGGCCCGCCAGCACCCGCAGCACTTATTCCAATAAATCTGTCATCGTGCCCCTTTACATCAGGCGACCCAAATGATGACAGATTGGTGTAGAACATCCACAAGCAGCATTAAAACTTCGTTCGCAATCGACGTCGATCCACTGGAAACTTACTGATTAGCAGCATAATGAAGCGCGTTCGTAATGACGTCTATATTTAAAAGGCAAAAGCCCTAATTATGTTAATCCCACTGAAATCAGCAAAGAATCGTCCAGAAAAGGCGCGACTCGACGTTCACCTCCGCCGACCGAACGCAAAAACGCTGGTGGTGTTATGGCTTTAGATCCCCGCTATTCTTGTGGATTTACTTTACGGAATTAAGGCAAACTCAATCAAGTTGCGCAACACCCAAACATTCTAAAGCAATCGAAAAATCAAACCGTAGTAAAACCGCTGGCCTAAAGAATTAAAATCACACCCAAAGAAGTGAAAAATTAAAAACCAAGTACTAAAAAAGACACGTTTTGAATTTATTCAAATACTGCAGGACAGCGAAGCGATACCAGTCATGTTGACGACTTACCAGTCAACACTCGACCGCGAACAAGATTTTATTAACATGCTACAGGCCGCTTTCTCTTCGCAAGTCAGAAGACGCGACCGCATGAGAGCAGAGGCTAATTCATATCGAGCTTAGCGAAGCCAATGTTCGCAAGACCATCGGCAAAGGCGGAGCAACGCTTCGGTACCGTTTACTCTTGGGCCCTTATGAATGGGTTCCAAAACGAATTCGGCTGAACAAACTCGTTTCGATGAAATATCGCCCTACTCTTATAAAGTCAAAAAAAGAGCAAATAGTCCCCCTTCAGATATGCGGCTGATGCATACAATAAAAGTGAAAGCGTCTTTGTATGCAATCATTGCCTTGAAATACTCTCGCTGCCCCCATTGTATTTAGAATCAAACTGGATAGACCATGACAACGATTCTTACTGTAAGTAAAGGCAACCAAGTCGTCGAGGCGGCGATGGACAAGTTTCTTTAGGAACACGTGATGAAAGGGCAATGCTCGAAAAGTGCGTAGCTATCGGGAGAATGTGATTGAGCTTCGCGGCGGCACAGCGATGGCCTTCACCCTATTCGAAACGCATCGGCCAAACTCGAAAACAACAAGGGGGATCTTTCGTGCCGCGGTTAGGCCTTGCTAAAGACTGCGTTCAAGACCAGGAGCTCTGCGCAATAGAAGCCATGGTTTTGTCGCGTAACAAAGGACCAGCAACCTTAATCATCATGGACAGGTTGATGTCGTTAACCTCCAAACCACGGCGCACTTTGCCATCGCTCTGGAGGTTAACTGTACGCAGAAGCGGCAGGCTCGCGCTCCGATCGGAACAATATACTCGGCAAAGAAATCGTTGAGAAAAGTCTCAAAATTGCCGGGATATTTGTGTCTTCACCCATCACGTTTAACCATTGAGAATCGCGATTGAGCCCACCAAACTTGAAGACAATCCAGCCAACCCAAGGGCGATACGCGATCCATAACATCATCAATAATAGAAGATAATTCGATAGATGACGAGCATGAACCCCAAGAGAGACAGGTTAACGGCTCATAAAAACACATATGGCACAAAAAGCAAAACGAGCCGTAGCATGCGCTGCGAACGCTGGCCGTCGCATGCATTCCTAAGAGATGCGCGCCGAAATTACGCCAAAAAAATTCTAATGATAAGGGCGACGGCGTGTGTAAGAACGAAATCGCTCGCGTAGCCAAGTTATCCATACGCGCCTTCATCAAAATTGAAGCAACAAAAATTCACCGAAGTGGGCTATGTTCGGCGCGACGTAGAATCCATTATTCGTGAATTTGTCGAACATGGCCACCAAATGCTTCGCGAAACAAAGAACGCAGATAAGCTGCGCCATAAAGCCGAAGACCTGCGAAAGAATCGATCCTTGACGTTTTTTACGCCAGGCCTGCGCGGAGATTCCAGAAGTTAGAGACAAGCAGCACACGTCAAAACTTTCGTAAAATACGACGAAGGTAAATTGGACGACAAAGAAATCGACATCTACGTTGCTGACTCAACCAATGGGTGTCGGAAATTAATGACGCCGCAGTCATGGAAGAAAATACAGCAGTTGCCAAACATGTTTTTCACAGCTTGATCGCAAAAAACAAAAACGTAAATGAAGGTAAAGAAGTTTACGCAAGTCCGAGATGAAGAAGCGGCTAAACGGTCAATGAAGAAGAAACTGAAGCTCGTGCCGCGTCGACGCGGAGAACAAAAACGGCATCGTTTCTTTAGACGAAATTAAAAAGTCAGCAAGCGCTTGAAACGCTTCAGGCGGTGAGTATCGCGCGAATGCGTTCAGCTGATCTATTGCCTTTGATTGAAGGTTGTACCGTCAGCACAAAATTACGGCATGAATCAACAAACGGATCAACATTTTTATTCATTGCTTCCGTGCGTTTCATCTGTCACTCAGATTGATTCTGAGCTGCAAGGTCGTTTGCCATCGCGTGGAACTGGATGCCTTGACGTTAGGACGATTTATAAAAGCATTTGGTTGAACCAAGCGCGTCTCTCACAAACAGTATGTTGCTTAGCGAAGACAGAAAATATAAACCTCAACTTTACCGAAGAAGGCATTCAGCGATTGTGAGATTTGCTTTTCAGAGTGAACGAACGTACGGAACACGGTGCGACGTCGCTTACAACACTGTGCTGGAACGTTACTAGAGGAAGTGTCTAGTATTTCCGCCAGCGAATGCCTGACGATTCAAACATCGAAATAACAGCCGCGTTGTTGATGAGCAGCTGGGCGAAAATCGTTAAAGAATGAAGCACTGGCAAATACATTTTGTAAATGCATAAACACGACGCTTCACTGAAGGTGTCTACACTTTAAAAAAAAAGAAATCTGCAACCATGGCAAACGCCTGCGCCGACAAAAAATTATACATAGCAATCTCGTGATTGCGGCTAACGTTCGCCGATGCAAGCGTTTCGTCTAAGCGCCGAGTATTTTAGATTCATCTCCTGTCTAGCAGAATGTTGCGACACGTATGCAAATGCGATTCTGCATTTTGGTAAAAAGACGTGCCATAGTAACGTCGAAGGCGCTGGTAACACGCGGCTAAAAATTCCTTCACGACGGCACGACACCGTCTTTACTCTTGGGACTATCTTTATTAATATCGGCAAATCTGACGAATTGGGCAAAGTGTACCTAGGACGCCTTGAACAAAGAAGTCCAGACGCGTGAACTTGTATAAAATCAATCAGTTTAGCTTTTATCATTAATCACCGGAAGATCTCTCATGGTTCACTCAGCTTGTCCGCCATAGCGCCATTGAAAATGCTATCAACCTAGCGTTAAGCAGGATCTGCCTTCTCAAACATCGCCTGAATAATTAGAGGACAAAACAAGTCTTTCTCTTTGTAGAGATTTTTCGTTCATATTACAAATTCATTTTCTCGAACAAGCGTCATGCTGCATCGTCAGAAGTCTAGACGAAATAGAGCTGACCCCACGCTTTATACGCTTGTTCAAGCCCAATGAACGGCGTATCAGAAAAAATTGCTTGAGGCGATAGGTTTTTTGATGGCGAGGACCTACGCATCCAAGGCACAACGCAACAGCGTTTGATAACTTGCAAAAGTCATGGAGAATTTTGAACTCGATTGGGGAAGGATTACTGCGATTACATCGCGGATTTGCCAGCTTCTGCTTTAGTCGCCTGCTAGCGCCATGCAATAGTCTTGGAGCAAAGAGATTCACCCCCATACCAGAATTACAAACTGGCCACACCTACAAACAAAGTCAACATTCTGCCAGCAAAATTGAATATCGATCATCACGTCGATGAACTCGAACGTTTCGGCACCTTAATTGAAGAGCCGAGCAAGATTTGATTTATCGCTAAAAGTAATCCTACATTTTGCATTATGGTTATTTCTTGCCAGTGTGATGGATTATCTTATTGGCTTTAGTTCGACATCAGAATTTACACCCAGGATAGTCACACAAAGCGACTCTGAATCGTTGTCTATGGACTCTGTGGAATAAGAAATAACTTTCTATCGCCGCAAAGTGGCCGCTAGAATAAGACGTTGAGACTTCGAGGCTTGACTTTCTCAGCAAACCACACCATTACAAATACGCCGCCCGGGACAATAACAATCACGCCCAAACATCAGTAAGACCGATCCAGCGCACGAAAAAGGCTTTACCCTAAATAAGCACAAAACAAAGACACACACTGAGCGGAGAATTTTGTATCGCCATTGAGTGAAATATCGAGGATGATAATCGCATTTTTGATACGGGTTACCCCAGAGACAGAGCGAATATAGCCGAGCAGCCAAAGCAAAGTTAAATAAAGGACACCGCCGTGATCATATCCAGCCTAAGCGGGGCACACAACATTAAACGACATTGCATCAGCAACCC
>Ga0163217_1017899_pt1 | contig 11694 bp, 12 predicted proteins | sample SynspAceP_FD_185933 | JGI IMG/M metagenome (GOLD analysis project Ga0163217, IMG submission 185933) | Saline lake microbial communities from Ace Lake in Antarctica - Synechococcus sp. Ace-P (PacBio error correction) | ecosystem: Environmental > Aquatic > Non-marine Saline and Alkaline > Saline ... | reverse complement strand
GATTCTGCACCCCGGGACGGACAGAGGACCGTGCGTTCATTCAATACCCAGGAGTCGCGACGTGGCACGAAAGAGTCGAGCCCTTTGAAACGGCGCGGTATGAGTTCACGTTCGGAACCATAGGAAGGCATATCTTTTGTACTTCAGGCTAAGGCTGCAGCAAGCCGGCAATTGTCCCCAGCGCATATTGCTATAGCGTGTGCATCGGCCCGTTCGCGCAATTACGTTGGTGCCATCCTGGTCGACGGACTGATATGCACGTGCATGCCGTATGCCGGCGCATCCTGAATCGTTATCGGTTAGGGCATGAAAGTGTGTGTCCTTCTGTCATAGGCCAACGTTCTTGATGATCTCTTCCTGCACACGTTAGTGATCGCAGTGCCAAACCGATCGTCCACTGATGCAGGCCGATTGACCTTCGAATGGCCCGCGTGATTCCGCTTAACAATGACGCCGTCACTGCGGGGGGATATTGTCCTGCTCGTGGCACCTCGGGACCGTCCTGGAGAATTCAGCCGCCTCGCTACTCACCAGGTCAATCCATGGAATACGGGACACTGAACAGATTCGGCGCGCTGCGCTTTGCCTTTGACATTGGGCGAGCGCAGGGTGTGGTTGCGGAACCATACACGTAACACATCCAGTAATTGTTTCCTGTCCATGAGAAAATTCACGCTCGAAGCCGAAGACCAGTAGTTCAGACCAGTCGCATGAAGCGCTTGGCATCCTTTGCAGCACTAACGAGGTCGAGCGAGAATGGTTGATTTGTTGCGGATCCAGCTCATACTGATGTTCATTAATCTGACTTGTTAGGGCGCTTCTGCGACAGGGTTCTGAATCGTTAAGCGTCCGGGATCAGGCAAACAACGGTCGGCAGTTCACCAATTCTCCAGGACCCAGGCCGGTCTATCTCCACGGTTGCTGTGCCTGAATATTCTCAGCGCAAAGATGGAGGCGGAAGGCGATACCTTTTAATAGGCTTTCATAAGGGGTCGGGACGGTCGAACGTTACCACGTCACAGAATTGTCGGTCATGTCCTGCAATCAGTCTCGATATCTTGAAAAAAAGGTTTGGATTATTTTTTTTTGGGATGCTGGCCAGAAAGCCTCCGCCCTGGTACACTGACGTGCAATCAGCGATGGCTGCCGCCGTATCGCTCCGAGTTAGGGATGCTGAGAATATATCACCTGTTGTTTTGTTAATATCTCAATCACTTTGGCGTTCACGAAGGTAGAAAATAATCTGAAAGCCCTGACGCGTTCCAATAGAATCCAGATCGCACAAAACGTGCATACTGCACAACATAAGCCGCTTATAAAGCGGGCTGCGGAGCAATTTCAAACAGACGTCTCAGCGCACCGCTTTCAGGCTTGCTTTGTGTAAAATTATTTTATTTGTTGCTATTGTATAAAAAAACTTGAACAACATCACTCTGTACGTTATGCACTACAGCCGGTGACCATGTCCTCGCAACGAAACCCTGATTGCATTCTTACCTGCCATGCTTTACCGATCAGTTTGGGTCTGCATCCTTTCCATTTAGGGTGAAAAATACATTCTACGGCTGTACGCTGTTGCGGCGTTTGCCCTGCTGATCCCGCGTCTGGCAGGCGCTGGGACTTTGACCAACTGTCGACACCTTGGACGCAGTTCCCTGTTTTACGGCTCGCCTTCCAAGAATAAGATACCCACCAGCTCATAAAGGCCCCGAGCACAGCGGCCGAAGGAACCAAACACGACGCCAAAGCGCGACGCCACCACGCTACCCTTGAAATATCCGGCCGGGTTGCTCGGGCGTACCGGTGCTTGGTAGTGTGCCGCGGAATTTCAGGCAAATGAACGTCGCCATTTGTGGCACCCATTGCCACCAGCCTGCATGACAGTGGGTGGCTATATGAGCACCGCCGAAACAGGATCAGCCAGCTCGAGCAGCAATATGGGCGTGTCCCACGAGTTTAATACTTTGAGCCGGAGGCCTGGCTCTATTGAACTGTGTCAAGGGCCGCGGCTCGGCGCAGGTCAACTCTCTGCATTTACCAGCCGGCGTTGACCAATTGGCCGCCGGCTTGCGGGCCAGAGCAGCACCCTGCTGGGCTCGACGAAGCATTTTCCGGTCAGAGGACCCAAATTTCGCATGGGCGTGTTCAGTTGGCATCCCAGGAAATGCGCAAGGTGTTGAGGAAAACGCCATCTATCTGTCAGATCTTCAAGCGTTTGGTTGACAGCCTTGCCGCGCGGTTCAAACAGGACTCTGGAACTTATGAACAAATTGCAAGCATGGCTTGAAAGAACACAAGATCACCGAAGTGGCAAGATTGGTCAGCGGACCTGACCGGCATTGCCCGCGGCCAATATTGCGCGACGATAAGTTATTTTCGGAAAGGGGGCATGCCGCTTGCCTGAAAAGCATTTCTGCTGCAATCGGTTACCGGCGACATTACAGTCAAGATGAAATCTATACGACCTGCTCGACCCGGTCGGAGTATCGATTGATACTGCAAGCGGAACGACGTCAGCGCCATCTACCTGTGCCCCTGGGGCTTGTCTCTTCGGCTTCTTGCTACGACAAAGGCGGGCTTTTAGCGATCAAAATGCCGCGCGAACATTCTCAAAAAATGTCTTGAAGATTATGGCTATAAGGGTTGGCACCCTCTGGTGCGCCCCAGGAATGGAGTTTCTACCGTTTTGACCCAAGCGCAATGAGGACCCGTTTGCCCTCTGCAGCGTTTAACCCCCCAGTCATCTCCAGACGACGCGCCAAGAGTTCGACCTGCGCTGGTCAAGAAAATGTACGTTTTTGTCTGGATCTTATTCCCTTTTGCGCAGATTGGAGATCTAACGTTCCGTCACCGGTGACCCGCTTCTTTCTGGCTATCAAGTCCCCTATCTCTTCGAGGCGCACTCAAGTTTTAGCCGCGACTTTATGGCCCAAGCGGTTTAACAATTGTGCCGGCAGGCGCATGCTTTTGCACCGAGCATGTGGACCGCAAGACGGCGTCAAATTTCTCCACGCTTACGCATAGGGGCATTGAGCGAGCTGTTCCTTACCATATCGGCGGACATGCAACGCTACATTCCGAAGTTTTTTTGCAATTTTTTAATTCCTTCGCCTCGTCCTGTCGGGACACTCCGGCAACGCTGGTCAAGCGGTTGAATGGGGCTTAGAACCGCACCCGCAGGCTGCGTTTACAACCGGCAGCACCGCCTGAAACAGCCTGCCGGCGACCTGATTTGGCACCCTATATTCGCCATTGCCGCCAGCCCTGCTGTTTTGGTCGGCAGATGACCATCGCATCGGTCAAGTCGGGCCTGATGAAGCGGCGCAACTCTGTTGTCGCCTGTGCCCTTTACGCCGGAAGGTCTGCGCTGATTGCTTTTTAGTGGAATTGGCAGGCAAATCTGCCGTGGCTATGGTAGCGTGAAAGCGCGTCGAGCACTTTTAGCGTTTGGGAATTCCTGCTGCTCAGCGGTTAATTCAGCGAGTTCAGAGTGCGCCCGACCGGGACGGCGCTTTTCAATACGTTCGGAGTGGCTTATCCAAGCAGGCCGAAGCGTGTAGGAGACTCGAAATGAGCAACGAAAACCCAATCTTCCAGCAGTCTTTTCCCATTACCTGCACCGTTTCACGACCACAAGGAACTGGCGAGCGTGGCACGCGCATCATCGAGCGTGCGTCAGGGGCGAATGACTGTGGACCAGACTGGCATCAGGATTCCGAGGCATGGCCGGGCCTTCTTAGTGCGGGAACATCGGCTACGGGCCGACCGAACTGGCGACGTTGCCTTATAAACAGATGCTGGAGCTTGCCGTACTACAACAGCTTTCTTCCAGTGCGCAATCCGGCGTCAGTGGCTGGCGATTGCCGAGTCGCACGGCGACACTGGAATCACGTTTCTTTCACGTTCCGGTCCGAGTCAACGACCACCGTGCTGCGTATGTGCGCCGTTACTGGGACCTGAAGAGCCAAACAACCAAGAAAACCATCATCGGCGGATGTCAACGGCACCAGCTGGGCGGCATGTCGGTGATTTGCGATGAGCAAGTGAACTGCGTATTCCCGATCGTTGGCATATCCCCAGCCATACTGTATCGGATAGGACGGCGTTGAGCCGGACGAGTTTTGCGGCTGTGGCGCCGCGCAGCAAAACTGGAGGCGAAAATCTAGGAACTGGAGCGAAAGACCAGGTCGCCTGCCTTTATTGCCAGGAGCCCATCCAGGGCGCGGGTGATGTGGTCATACCGCGAGATACCATATGGGGCGGAGATCAAGCGTATCTCTGGCCAAGTACGACATTCTGCTGGTGATGACGAAGTGATTGCGGTTCGGCCGCACCGGTGAGTGTTTGGTAAGCCAGTCTACGACCTCAAGCCTGACCTGATGCGTCCGCAAGGCATGACGTGGCGTTATTACCCATGGTGCGGGTGATTGTCGCGCCGATCGGGTTGCCCCGCACGATGGATTGATCACGGCGGGAATATATTTCCACGGCTACACTTACTCAGGCCACCGGTTGCCGCGCCGTAGGTCTGGGAATTTGCGCAATACTGCGCGACGAGAAGATTGGTGAGTATTGTAAAACAGGAGCGGAACCTCGTATTTGCAGAGATGATTTGCCCAACTATGCAGAGAATCGCCTGGTGGTGAGGTACAGCGGTGGTGGCCTGCTCGGCGCGATCTTGAACTTGTCAGCAACCAAAAGGACACCCGGCTCGCTTTGCCGAAAAAAGGGCGCAGCAGGTTCCTTTCTGACGGGAATGTGCTTGCAATGGCTAGGTGATGCGCGCTGTGAGGTTGACACCATGATTCATGTCTCCGCCGATTGATCATCAAGCGCGGAAATTATGAGATGGTCCAGGAAAGATATGGCGTTGTCTGACTGACCGCAGAGCAACTGGGCGTCTGTAGACACCTCTGCGACGGTAGCCTTGCAAACCGGGTTGGTGAAAAACAAATGAGAGCATGTGATCATAGATCAACCGCTTGGCAAGGACCTGCTTGGCCGTGGCCTTGCGCATCATCACCGTCCAAGCACCATGGCGATTCAGCAGCGTGGCGCAGGGCCCAGGCACGGTCAAACGTTGGACAACTGTCCGACTACTTTGCTGAGGACACCTCCCAATTTGAAAGGAAACTGCATCAAGAGTGACCTACGATGTGTTCGGACAGCAAAAACAGTGCTGGAAGCCAAATTTGCTGTCGGCAGTCGGCGATTCGACTTGTGGTGCCGAATCAAGCCCAGTTTCTCGCAAGCGGATTCAAGGCCGGTGCTTCAACCGCTGGATCGCAGTAAACTGAAAATGGGACAACCTCGACCGACTCTGCTCAAAGGCCTGCGAGAACAATGACCGGGGGCAACCAGTACGCCGGCCCTACCTGTGGGGCACTCAGGCCATCGCTACAACGAAGCCAGGTCAAGGCCGCGCTTAGGACGATGGGACGCCCCTGTGACCCTGGACCATGGTATTTTCAACCAGAGAAAGCGAAAAGCTGCTCCGGCGGCGTTGCCTTCCTGGATGCGCCAGCCGAAGTCATTCCCGCTGCGCTTTTACTATGCGGCTTGGATCCATAGCACTTTGACGTGATGATTATACGCCAAGAGCGGGAAGCCTTGATGATGAGATGTGCGTCCACACATCACCTACTTTCCATTCGTCAAAAATCATTACCGACTGGCTCAATGGTTTGAGCCATTTGTGTTTGCCGTTCGGCTGGTTCTGGCGATATTCTGCAGGCAGCGCGCGCGCAGAAGAGGCGGAAACGGCGAAGTGTGTGAAATATGCGATCCCAAGGAAGGGCCCATGTTTTTACTTTTTTGATGTTTGCGATGATGGTGCAGCGGTAGACGCCCGCATGTCGACAAAACGCCATATGCCCTTCCTCGATTACATACTGCCCCGGACGTTGATTGCCGAGGTCGCAACTATTCGCTATGCCAATGCAACAAGGCATCGTACGATTGTTGATGAGAGCGTATTGAATGACCAAGCGTTATCGAAGCAGGACCTTGACAAACTCTCACGCTGGCGAGTTGCCCGCAACATCGAGCGTGTACGTACTCGCGCTGGACGCATCAAGTCCGGGCCTAGGCCCACCTGCGGCACCACGCATATTCAGAACGGCCGGCGTCAATGCGCGGCCAAACAGCAAAAACAGACCAGGCCGACGCGGGGGCTGGAGGTCTGTCATAGGGACGACATGAAAGGTTTCCTGCAGAAGACCCTGTTGCACTGGCCCACTGCGGCTGGTTTGCGCTGCCGTGACGCCCAAGCTGCTGCGAGTTGAAGATCTACAACGGGTTCGGATTACATCGCGAAGGACACCCTCGCCAACTTCGAGAAGAGACGCTTCAGGTGACCTATGAGTGTACGACTCCAGAAGTGCTGATGCGCGCCTGGCTCACCGGTCGCTCGGGCTTCGGTATCGTCGTGCCGTCCAACCACTATTATGAGCAAACAGATCGCAGACCGGCGTGCTGTACCTGGAGATAGGACCACAGCAGATTGACCGAACATGAAAAACCTGAACGCCCGCGCTGATGGATAGACTTGAAAGCGTTCAGACGCGGGCCCAAGACTTCTATCCTACCTGTGGGGCCAACGACATTGGCTACAACAGTCGACCAAGGAACCGCCTTCTGGGGAGGACGCAGCGGGTCGCCTCCTGGCGAGTTGCGTGTTTGCCGGAAGTGCCAGCACAGACTGTCAGCTGCAGGTATCTCGATTGCTCGATTTTCCGCGACGAAATGCTTACTCGGTGCTGAAGTTCTGGGCTTTGAGCAACAAGACGACAAACAATGCAGAGAACCTGGAAAAAAGCGAAAGACTGTGATGTCAAGTGTCGCGCTCGGGTGACTACTTCATCGGCGCGCTACATCTCCACTGGCCAACGGTAATCTGTGTTGCTGCAGGGTTATTCGGCGAATTCTTCCAGCTTGCGGATCCGCGCCGATGAGGCCTCGAGAACGGCGTGACATTGCTTACCCGATCCAAGAAAGGCACACAGTTGTGTTCGATATGCTGGCGATTCCCAGATGCGCCAACGCCGACAAAACGCCCATACCTTTATCAAACTACATTTCTGCGGCCTGAGGTCGGGGAGCGGTCCGATTACGACCTATGTGCCTACGCCAATACCCCAACAGCGCTGCTGACAGCTGATGGACCCAGAGGTTAGCTGGCCGACGCGGCTATCTACCCCAACGTGAAGGTCATGACCAACCTGTCGTTGCGCCGAGCCACGCCATGGAACTACCCAAGCGCATCGTCACTTCCTGGAACCGGATCAAATAGGCGATTTAAGTGCCTCGGGCTTACGGGTTAGCCCCCGTTTCGCGCAACGGCTTTCATAGAGTTTGTTGTTACGCGTTATTTCAAAGAAAGCCCCACGCTCTGGTTGAATTGACAGGCGCCAAAGGGTCCAGACAAGCAGGAATGCGGAACCACTTGGTGGGTGCAGCAGTCATGAAACAGCAATGGACCAGGCAAAGCCGACGAATTCGTCCGCATTGATCGATTCAGGCAAGCGCTTTGATGATGCCATTGGGTAGACGATGATGAGTTTGAGCATCCAACCGTGGCGAAATCTTTGCATTGCTTGGGCGGTCATCCGGCTCCGGGCATGTCGCACCCTTGCCACGATTTGGCCGGTTTTGAACGGGCCGTCGAAGGCCGCTCTGATCTCGACGGCGGTATTACGATCAACCCTAACGAGCGGGCCGATCAACATGATGTTCCAGTCCTATCGCCCTGTTTTCCGCATTATGGCGTCGAGCAACAGCGCCTTTGGCCTCAAGCAGGACAAACTGAACAAAGCCGCAGATCACCGCCGGGTTGACGGAGATGCTCAGCTAGTGCATATGACTCTGAATACGCCAAAACGCAACCCAATCAGCTATCGGTGGCAGCGTTCACGCGTGGCGCTTGGCCGCTCGCGTGGCAAGAGCCCCAGTGTCCTGTCTCGATGAGACAGGGTGCGATGGACAAGAAGCTGCGCTCGAGATGCACTGGAACTGGTCGGCGATCATCGAAGGGTTGGCGTGACCTGCATTCTGGTAACCCCGATAGGAAGAGCCTACATGCCAGGGGCGTTAAATTGAATCTGCACCAGGCTGGATCGCTTCGGTCGTTGCCGATGGATATTCTACTGAGAGCCCGGCCAGCGCACTGTGGCGATTCATCGGCAGTGAACATCTTTGAAGGCGAGCTAGGTCGCGATATGGAAGATCAACGCGATATCGAGTGCACGCGATGCTGGATCGGACCGATCTATAATAGCCACAGGCCTCACGACGCCCGCGCCCAGGACAGAAGAATGAACCTACGCGTGCGGCCCGAAAAGGTGGTCAACACGAAAAACCCGGAACAGGAATAACTGGGCGCATGGCAGTTCCGGACATCGCCTACCACTGGCGGCATTCGGTGTTCTATATCAATACTGGAACGGCACCTGGTGCAACCTTCTTTTGCCAACTCCGAGCGCGGCTCCGCGCATTGACCTGGGAAGACGTGTTGTTATTAGCTGGATGACGGACGCCGGAGGTGATTCTGCATTGAACAAGCTATCTCAGCATGCTGCCAAAGCGGGCGCTTCTGGGTTTCAGCGTTCCTACTTGTGGTGTTCTGTTCTTCTTATTGTGCCTTCGCCATCGTGCTGAAGATCAGCTTTTCGGAAGGGCATTTCCATCCGCCTACAAGCGCTGTTCGACTATGTCGAAAGTCGCTGATGTGGTGGTCATCTCAGGCAACTATATCTTCCCTGGACTCAGGATTCGCTGTATGGCGCTTAACTGGGCTCGCTGAAAGTCGCGCTGATCTTCAAGGATTATCTGCCTGTTGCTCGGTACCGATTGCCTTGGCCAATTGCCGCGCACCCACGGGAAAAACACTGTCCTACTGCTGCTGGGATGATGCCGACCTGACGCGATTCGATCCGGGTATACGCCTGTGGGTATCCTCGCCCAAACGGTCCTTGTGAGAATAACTGTTGATGTCGATCGGGTGATCGTTCGCCGATGCAGATTATCAATACAACACCGCGGCTCTATATCGGCGTGGGATGCTACGCTTTGCCGTTCATGGTGCGAATGCGCTCTAGCAATTTGGTCAAGGACACGATCTACTTTGCTGGAACGGGACGATTGGATCTGGGCGCGACCAAGATCAAGCCTTCGGAAGGTGACGGTCGCTGTCCAAAAACCGTATTCGGTGCCGGCTCATGCTGGTGTTCATTCGGGTGGTAGGGGAGTTCGTGTATTCCCTGAGGCTGCTCGGCGGCCGGAGACACTAATGATCGCAAGGTGCTTGGCGAGGAATTCTTCAACAACCGCGGAGCTGGCCGGTAGCCTCGGCCGCTGCCATCGTTCATTGGCTGGCGATCCTGTGATCCCGATCTTTCTGTTCCACTACAACCGTCCGGGCCATGGAGAAGTGCATGAAATGCTTTGCTTTCTCCTCATCATGCTTGGGGTTCGGCCTGGCGTTTATCTACATCCATGGTTCTGGTTATTTATGTTCAACGCCTCGCGGATGGTGACGTGTGTGTGCCGGCTGTCGATGCACTGGTACTTGGCCCTGCTCATGACAATACCCAGTTGATGAATGCAGTGTCAAACGTCAGCTCAGATCGCCTTCTACACCGCCTGTTGGCAGTGGCACTGGGCACCGCTGGCAGCTTTCGTATGCACGCATCAAGCGCTTATCGGGCCGTACACTTTCTCGCTGGTGACGGCGCCGTGGTCATGGCAGAAGTGCTCACCGGTCTGTCCTTGCTGCTTGTCTGTTTAGCCATGCGCAATTGAATCGCTGGCCAGCGAGCGTGGCATTTCATGCCATTGGAATTGCGATTACGCCTCTGTTACGGCCTTATGTCGCAGTGGCTGTGGTTCAGCGGTAGGCTGGGCGAGCTGGATCAGTGATCGAAGAAAGCGGCGATGGATCGTGGGCGCGCCAACCCTTGGAAAACCTTTCTGCTGATCACGTGCCGATGATCGACCTCGTTCGCAGGACGGGCTGCTGTGCTTGTCGTTCACCCTGTCGTGGATGATCTGTATTGGCCAGTTTCGTGTCAGTCCGGGCGACTACCTACCGATAGGAGTCTTTCGGCGGATGCTTCTGGGCGTGAACCGGGTGGAAAAATCATGCGATTGCCAGGTTCTGCTCGCGGGTCTGCGCGCTCTTTACTTCTCGCTGGGTTCTCGTGCGCAGCGCCGACAAGCGCAGCCGCATGCTCCGCAGAAGATGACAAGCACATACCTGGCGGCGCCGATCAAATAGCGCAAACACTCCTGATACTCCTTTACCTAAGCGCCACACGGGCCTGTTTTCCCTCTCCCTATGACGCCTGCCAACAGCACCTGCTTGCAGATCCTTTCAGGCTGGGTTAATCTGCATATGAGATCGAATATTCATTTTTATTAATGAAGCCTCATTAGGCGCTTTACATTGGCCTATTTCCGAGCCCAGAAGCAGCGATTAAAATCCACCTGAGTATGTTTTTACAGTCAGTGCGCTTGGAGCAAATACTGGGGCATAAAAGCTTCGAGATGTGAGGCGACACGCTCGCATGACCTGTCATGTATTACGAAAAATTACGTGCAAAGAGAATTTGGGCGCGCATAGCGGCCGCGCCCATCCGATTAGACAAAACGTAGCGCGCCCCATGCTGTGCAGGGCTTTGAGCCAGCCTCGAAGGTCTTTTGCCAGGGCGGCGTCAATGGGTTCCGATGCCGCCACTGGGCTTAGAGAGGACTGCACCCTGGCTCAGGGGGAGCACGGATACGATTTATCAGTAATTACTGTCCAGCACGCCAGGACGGAGTCGTGTCAATTGCAGGCCTCGTTCAGCCCATATGAGAAGCTGCCGGCCCTCGGACAAGCGGGATGTTATAGTTTTCACAGCACCTGGACGCCCGAATCTGCGTGACCGCGAGGATCCCGGTGCGCAGAAGTTGCCCGCTGTGATATTTTGTCAGAAGAATTGTTGCGCGTACACCGTGAACACCCGCGTCCCTATCGCGTTTATTGGGAGGTTGCAGGGACCATCGCTCGCCCTACCTCCTGACGATGTAAAGGCCGTATGATGACTGCTTCTTAAACCAGAGTCGCAGCTTCTACCAGGCCGCAGACCGCGACTACGCCTTTTGCAGATATGCTAGTGACCGCTGCTGCGTACCGCCCGAGGAATGTCGCGCCGAAAGTAATGAGGGCGCTGGATCTGGGGTGCCTTCGTTCAAATATGTCAAGCCGAGCTAGCGCATGGTGCTTTATCAGCCGCCTTATGAGTGCCGAAGACGACATTATGCGGCAGGCCGTGTCGCCTCTAGACTGGGCAAGCTTGTACCGGTTGAGCCCTGCTACCTGGTGCACGACTATATCAATACGTGCGCAAGTGCAAGCGCATGAGGGACACAAGGAGGAACCTTCCGCCAATGATATACCACAGCTCGGATGGGCACTCGCATCGTCAGTCGCCAGATGCATTGATAATTCTATTTAAAAACGGCCCCGGGCATGTCCTTGGCCATTCTTATCGACTTGAGGTGCATATGCTCTGCAGTCAGCAAAGTTTTGCGCGACGTGATTGTCGTGGTGCATAGCTTGGCCGGCTCTAACCCTGCTTGGTGACTATGTGAATTGCCAGCTGCCGCACACAGGCCGTACCAGACGAGAGACACCCTGCTGCGTCTATTTGACAA
>Ga0163217_1098753_pt1 | contig 11695 bp, 13 predicted proteins | sample SynspAceP_FD_185933 | JGI IMG/M metagenome (GOLD analysis project Ga0163217, IMG submission 185933) | Saline lake microbial communities from Ace Lake in Antarctica - Synechococcus sp. Ace-P (PacBio error correction) | ecosystem: Environmental > Aquatic > Non-marine Saline and Alkaline > Saline ... | reverse complement strand
TGCGTCAGGAGCTGAGCTGCAGTCAGGCGTAACGCCGTGAAGCACTCCAGACCTTGAGTTCCTCGATCGTCAGCACCCTTCCTCGTTTCCATCCCAGCACCCAGGTGGGTAGGCCTTCACCGCGGCGGCCAGGCAGCGCTTACGACCGGGCCTACTCCCGGGCGCATTCCAGCATAGGGCAGGCGTTCGCCGGCGTTTCGGTGCTCCGAAAAGATTCTTCTGAAAAAACAGTGGGAGGCACCACCAGGCTCCGACTAGAGACACCGCCCGACGCTTCACCAGGTGATTCCACCAGGGCGAAGCATGTTTCGGCCGTTGATGGGGCTCAGTGCCTTGCCCAGGCCGGAGGGCGCTCCCGGCGCAGCTGCTTTGGGCCGCGAATTCGCGGCGCCGCCCTCGGCCGACTGAACGAACGCCCAGCCAAGCCAGGCCTGTGGCGAGCAGGCCGAGGGCCGCCACCCGTGCAATCGGGGAACTCGGCGGGCATGGGCCGCTGCGGCCCCATCGAGCTTGAAGGGCTAGGAAACGTTCGAGGGTTAGGGCAAGCCGTCACGGGCTTCGCCTGCAGCGGTTCCCCCCAAACAGCCGCGCAGGACTGGGAAACTGGACATCTGCCGACCTGCAACCTGGAGTTCGATGGACTGGCCTCGTGGAGCGCCAATGGCTTCCGCGACTACTTCAAGGTTCTCGTGTGGAGCGCGGTGCCGGACGCCGAGGCGATCAAGCGTTCGTTTCGCAAGACTGCCGTCAGTTTTCAAATGCGCGGATGTGAAATCCCGAATGACGCCGCGCTGAGCAAGTTCAAAGAGATCAGCGAGGCCTACGAAGTGCTCTCAGATCCGGAGAGCGACGCAAATACGAGCAGTTCGGCCAGTACTGCAGCCACGATGGTGGGCGTTCTGCGGCGGCGGCGCCCCCGGCTTCGAAATGTCGATTTCGGAGACTTACGAGCAACTCGGACGCATTCATCAACGGACCTGCTCCGGCGCTTCGTGGTCAACGGGCAGTGCCGGCTTCTCAGGTTGCGCCCGGCGGCTTCGCTTCTCCGGGCGCTTTCCCGGAGGAGGATCCCCTCTGTGCTTCGGTGGGCCGCGGACGCACATCCGCCGGGCCAACCCTGGATGCCGAAGCCACGATCAACCTCAGCTTCGCCAGCTTCAACGGCTTGTGAGCGTGGCTTCTGGCGGTTTTAATGAGGAGCGGCTTGCAGGTGCGAGGGTACCTGCGGGGTGAAAAACGGCAGCCGCCTGCGGACTCAAGGCCAAGGGCAACCCTCAGGCCCAGGCACCCCGGGCGCCCGTGGTGATCTCTACCTCAATCTGCGGTGGAAGACCATCCGATCTGAAGCTCATTGGCGACGTGTGTGTGGCCGAGCTGCGCTGAGCTTGATGAGCTCGCCCCTCGGCGGAGAGAGTGCGCGTCGCACCCTGATGCGCCCGAGGCCACCGTCCAGGTGCCAGCGGGTGGCCCTTCGGCGCAGCTTGCGCTCAAGGGCATAAGCTGGCCCCTCAAAGACGGCCGCGGCGATCTCACTGCTCAGCCCTCAGTCTGAAGCTGCCGGAACGTTCAGCGAGGCCGAGCGCGACCTGCTCGACCAACTGCGCCAAGCCGCAGCCTTGACCCACGGGCTGATGGAATGAAGGCGCCAAGCTCTGAGCTGGCTGTTGGGACTGGATTCAGCTGCGATGATCATCATCGAGATGAATTCATTCTATGTTTTGTTCTATTCTTGTGCTCCAGCTTTGGGCTCCAGTTTTTGCTGAATGGAAACCAGCCAATGATGCTGTTGGTTGATCATGAGAATGCGATACTAAAAACCAATTCCTGTGAGCTCTTACAGTGGCTGATCCCTAACTTGGCTGGCATGGAGCTCACAAACGCCCGCGTCGATTTGCGCCGCACGCCGCCCTGCGGGCCATGTTGCGTGGAGTTTCTCTACGGGCCCAGCTGACTTCATCTACCCGCTTGTTGTTCACGAAGGACAACAAGCAACGATCCGATCGCGCGCGATGCCCGGCGCCTGCCGTTGAGCCTGGATGGGCTGGTGGAGGATGGGCCGGGGCCTGGATCTCGGCATCCGCGCGTGGTGCTCTTCCGAAGGTGGCGATGCCTCAAAGGCGAGGACCGGTGGCTGAGTGTTGCAACCGAAGCGGGCCTGATCCCCCGGGCGAATTCGCCGCTCAAGCTGGAGCACCCGCGATGCGGTACATGACCGACGTGGGCCCTCGACCCCTAACTCCTGCGACGGGCCATGACGCATCGCAAGCCGAAGGGATCGCTGCTTAACGACGAAACCGTTTCTCCCAGTCTGGCCGTCAGGCGGTGCGAGCCCAGGCCCGCGCCGGCGCGATCTGATCGGCCCAGCGACATTGATGGAATGGCCGCGGTCGGGAGCGATCCGCCCGAGCGCCGATGAGGAGGTTTCGAGCAGAGGCATCATCGGCTACAGGCTAAATACGCTCGCTATTACGGCCCTTCCGCCGAAGCCACTCGATTCAGACGCCTCGCCCCACCACCTCCAAGCGATTCCCCACCGACAAAATCACACCTACAGTATGTACCCGGCAACGGGCCGCGAAGACCTTGATCGAAGCCCTGCTCGCATTGAGGCAGGAGGGTCCGACATTCCTGATGGTTCAAGCACAGGCCTGGCCCTCCTCGACTTTCATCATCGGACTGCCGCCAGGAAACGGAGCTGGCGATCGCCGCCTACAAACGTCAGCGGGCGAATACGCGATGTTTGAAGGCGGCGGCGAGCGCGTGGATCCATGAGCGAGCGATCGTGCTCGAAACCCTGCTCTGTTCAAGCGGCTGGGCGATCTTCATCCTCACGTACCACGCCTGTGATGCCCCGGCTGGTTTTGCGCGACGGCGAGGCCCTGTTTCCCGCCCGGGAGGCAGCCCCGCCGACAGAATGAGCACTCAAACAAAATACGTGCCGTGCAAGCGACTGGGCCACGTAGGCCCTGCGGGTGGAGGCCAATGCCCCGCGCCACGGGGTCTATCAAGGCCTCGGGCTCCAGGTCATCTGGGAAGCGACGATGGACCTACCTCAATCCCCGAAAGCGGCGCATGGCGTCGCCCTGCTCGCCCAAGAACCTACACCGCAAGCCGGACCCATTTCGCCTTTCACTCCTCAGCCGCGCTGGAGGTCGAGCTGATTCACGATCGGGGCTGCAGGCCAACCGGCCAACAGCGTCGGCCGGTGCATAGACACCGCGATGCACGCTTCGTTCTTACTTGCAGGATCCAGAAGGCAACTGGCTGGAGCATTGCTATACGAGCCCCCCACCGAGGATCGTCTCAACAAACTGGCCTTCAACAGATTTGGCTACTAACCAGGCTGGGTGGCGTTCAGGGGCCGGCTTGAGCAACGACGCCGAAAACCTGGCCTTGCTGGGAGGTGGCCGCGGTGGTGAGCATCTGGCCGCTTCCCAGCACGGTTGTCCGGTCGCCAGCGTTGCCGGGCTGCGCTGGCCGCGGATGCGCCGCAGCAAGCGGCGCCTGCTGGAAACCACGAACTGCTCGGCCTCGATGGCCCATCGAAGCGGGACTGGTTTTCAGGGGGCCTGTGATTGTCGAGCCACCTGCTGCATTGCAGGAAAGGCCGGGCCGCCTCGCGGAGGCCGTCTATTGCGGCGTGGCCACCCCTGGCGGCGGGGGCCGCCGCGGCGCCAATCGAAGACCCCCAGCTGCAGGCCGGCCTGCAGGATCCGTCCAGAGTTGCGCAGCCAGCAGAGCTGGAGCAAGCGCCTGCGCTTCTGCTGGAGAGGGCGGCCGGGTGCGATCAGGGCCTGCCCTGCGCTCGCGGTTTGCGCAACAGCTGGCGCCGGCGCCTGCTAACGGCGCGAGCGGCTGGCAGGAGTTGCTGCGGCGCTTGGCGCCGCTCTGCAAGACACAGTCATCTCCAGCGCAACGGCCGGCCGTGCTCGGCGCGTGAAAGCGGGGGGCGGGGTCCAGCTCAAGCGGTTGTGCATGACACCTCGGCTTCTGGCGCCACGGTTGTTATCGACCAGGCGAGTGATCCCCTGGGCAATCGCCTGCGCGAGTGGGTAGTCCAGGAGCGGGCAGCCGACAGCAACGGGTGCTGGCGAAAAACTCAGGGCTTAGTGGCGCTGCAGGCCGAGCGCTGGGGCCCTTTCAGAGTCCTTGGTCCAGCTGGATTTTCGCCTGGGCCCGGGCGGCTACGTGTGGAGCTCGGCGCACCGTGCGCCGAGCTCTCCGCTGATCCCGCTCCCCTGGTGCTGCACCTGGCTAGGCGCCACCCCTTGCTTGTTCTGGCAGCGCGCCATAGCCCGGCGGCCAGGCGGTGGTCCGGTGAGTGTCACCCGCCGCAGCGGCCCTGCGGGTGGTGAGCCGGATCAACGGACGACACCGGCGGCAAAACCGGGAGCTCCAAGAGCGTCCGGCCTGGGGCCCTGATGGCCGGCGGTCTGTTCCTTTCCCTGCGCGGTACGGCGATCGGGGCTGCCTGGTCTCCTGTGTCGCGACATCGGCCGGATGAACAATTCCTGCAGGCAAGGAACCTCTACACCTTCAGGTGGCCATGTGCGCCGCATCGCCGGCATTCCTGGCCGCCCCGCCAGGCCTGCCTGCGGCAGGCCAGCAGCCAGGCCGCCAGCCTGGGTGCGTGCTCGATGAGGGGCCGCAGGCACGTCGGGCGAAGGCGCGGCGCTGGCGATCGCCCTGTTGCGCCATCTGGCCGATCGGGCCCGGCTGACGCTGGGCACACCCACTTCGGTGAGCTTCACAAGGCCGCTGAATACGCGATCCCAGCTTCGAGAACCGGCCTCGGTGGGCTATTGATCTCGAGAGACTCATTCTCGCCCACCTACCAGCTGCAATGGGGCATCCCCGGCCGGCAGCAATGCCCTGGCGATCGCCGCGCGCTGGGCTCTCCGCTCACGTGCATTGGCGCATCTGCCACCGCCCGACCTGCTTCCGCGCCCGCCGATGGGTAGAGGTCAACCAGGTGATCCGCGGGCCTGGAGAGATCAGCGGCGCCGTGGCAGCAGGAGGCCGCCGAGGATGCACGCCGCACTGCTGTGGTGCCTTCACCGAGCTTGTTGCGGATTGGAGGATGTTGCGCACGCGCTGCAGCGTACGCAGTCAGCCGAGCTGCAGGACCAGCGCCCGCGGCGCTGGAGCCTCTCGATCGCTCGGGCCAAAAAAGAGGTGACGACGGCTATCACCGACTGCGCAGGCCAGCCGATAGGCGAGAGCCGCACGCAGCCGCCGGCCAGCGGCTACAAGCGGCTGGGCAACAGCACGGCCCAGGGCCCGAGCCGCTGCGAAGCCCAGGGCAGGCCGTGCTTGGCGAGACGCATCCGTCATGCTCGTCGACTCGGCAAGGCGGCGGAGTGCTGGCGATCAGCCCGGTGGGCCGAACTCACCGCTGCGCTTGCGGCGTGCTGCGCCTGACTGGGGAGCTCACGCCATCGAGAGCCTCCAGGGGAGAAGCCGAGCCAAGTGAATCCGCGGCGCCGAAGGTGGCCAGATCCAGATGTGCCGCCAGGCCATCGCCGCCCGGGCTCGTGAGTTGCTGCACCGAGCGCAACACCGTTGACTGTCGCGCGCCCTGCGGGTCCCATCGAAGCGGACTCGGCCGCCGGGAGGAAAACGCTGGCTGGTGCCCGGGGGCCCTGTTCTGGGTTGATCCCATGCATCCGCACCGGCAGCTCAAGCGGAGTGGCTGCGCCAATGGCTGGACACCACTGCCCTGGGTCGAGCGGGTCAGCGACGCTGAAAAGCGGCGAATGGTGGACCCGCTGCAGCGATAGGTCTGCGGAGGACCTAGGCCCTGAGAGTTGGACAGCAAGTTCCGCGTTTCCCCGCGCCGCTCGGCAGGCCCCTGGCCTCCGCCGGCAGGCGCAAGGCTTCCCCGGATGGCATCGAAGAAGCGCCAGCCCGCCTCTGGTGATTCCAAATGGACCGTTCTAGGCCAGGGGCTCATCTGCTGAGGGGTCGCCGCGCACCTGCACAGGTGATCCACAATCCAAGGCAGCGGGCAGTGATCAGGCTTCGTTGGCCGAGGCTTCCAACGTGGCCAGACACTCGGCTGGGATGTTGCGGTTGCAGCGGGGGGCGATTTTTGAGATTTTTGGCCGCAGGCCGCCGGTGATTGCCCCTTCGTAGGGCCGCTGGTACTGTAGTGGATTCAGGGCTGGCCGCTGGCCCCCTCACCAGAAAGCGCCTGAAGAGCCCAGCTGCAACCTAGGTCGCACCCACCGCCAGACACCGGCAAGCCAGCGATTCATCAGGCAGGGCTGCCGATGAACTGGGCCACCGAACCAGATTCGACGGCACTTGTCTAGAGCTGCATCGGCGTGCCGAGCTGTGGAGCCGTCCGGCGTCTGAGCACGGCGAGCGGTGGCCCATCGTCATCGCCTCCACCTGGTCGTGGGTGACGTAGAGGGTGTGGTGCCGAAGCTAGGCCGCTTGCAGAGTCAACGATCTGGCCGCGGTTGCCGGTCGCGGCAGCTTGGTCTCGACGCTTGCTGAGGGGTTCAATCCATCAGAAAAACGAGCGGCTGGCGGGGCGATCGCCCGACCAGCGCCACCCGTTGCTTCTGGCCGCGGAGAGACTCCTTCGGCAGTCGATCGAGCAGGGGTGTAGAGCCCGAGTGTTCGGCCCCGTGGCGATTCGCCGGCTGATGGCCTCCTCCAGGGGCGAGGGAATCTCAGGGCCACGGGGACAGGAGGCTATGCTGAGGCGAATGCAGGCTCCTGGGAGCAGTTTGCGGCGGCTGAGGGGACGCTGAGCCGCAGGCCGAGCCGATGTGCCGGACCGCTGAAGTGGGATAGAGGCGAGCTCTGGAACACCATCGCCACGTTCGCTGGGCCGGCGCAGCCCCGTGACGCCATCCCCCCGCACCTCGCCGCTGCTGGGGTTTCCAATCCGGCCAGGATCCGCACGGCAGCGGTGGCTCTTGGCCGCGCCGCGGACCACCAGGACGAGGAAAGAATTCGCCGTCCGTGAATGGTCAGATCCCAGCTGGCGGAGCAACTTCCACCGGCGCACCTCCCGCCAGGGCTGAAAGGTCTTCCTGACCTGCTCGAAGCGAACTCTGCACAAGGTACCGTCCTCCAGACGCAGCGATTCCATAGGGTTGGCTTCACCTGCCCCGCTCTTCAGCGGTCTCCTTTGCAGTTCATTGATCAAGCCCGCGTCGCGCTCCAGGCGCGGCCGGGCGGCGACGCCATCGTGGCCTTCGACTGGAAAAATATGTGCCGGCCGTGGCCTCCGCGGCGATTGGCGGCCATGCGGGCATCTGGGCTGGGAGGCCGACCCCAACCTGCAGACCCTGCTGGATTTCACAGTACCAAAAGAACGCCTAGTTTGCATTGCTCCAGAGGGGGTCGCGGCGGACCCAACGCAGCTCCCGGTGCCGTGGCGGTGATCTGGTGGTGCGGTGCCCTGTGGAACCGAGGTGCCGTGATCAGGTTCAGCCTGGCGTGATCGGTGATCTCGTGGAGCCGGCACGCCTGGGGTGCGGCGGAGACGGCGCGCGCGGGCTCGCAATGGCCCACTACATCACGCAACGCAACCGCGCTCCTTGGAGAAATTCACAGGCAAAGACGCGGAAAGAGCGCCTGATCCAGCTGGAACTCAAAGCTTGAGGTGAGGTGGGCAATCATCGGCCTGCCCAACGCCGGCAAGTGTGACCATTGATCAGCGTGCTTTCAGCAGCGAAACCGAAAGATTGCCGAACTACCCCTTTCACCACCTGAGTGACCCCAATCTCGGCGTCGTGCGCAGGCCAAGTTGGGAGAAGGGGCAACCTGTTCGCGACATCCCCGGCCTGATCGCGGATGTGCGCTGTGGTTGCCGGACTCCGGCCACCATTTGTCTGCGCACATCGACGCAAACCAGCCTGCTCGTGACTGGTGGATGCCGGCAGCCCTGATGTGTGCCGACCTCTGGCGTGGTGGAAGAGGGAGCTGCTCGCTATGGGCCAGGGCCTCAAGGACAAGGCCCCGGGCTGCTGGCCCTCAACAAGAATCAAACATGCTCGACAGCGAGGCAACGATGAAAGCATCTGCACGGCGGCGAGCGGCTGGGAAGCGAGGTGGCTCGAAGATCTCAGCACGTGACCCGCGTCCGAGCGCTTTGACGCCTGTGGCCGCCATCTGGAGCACTGGGGATCGCGATCAGTCGCGTAGACGGCACTGGGGAGCTTCCGGTTGAGGTGCAAAACCTCTAGGAATTGGGAAATCTGGTCGTCTTCGAGGGGTGGGCTCTTGTATACTCTGCAGCGGACTTGAGCTCGTCTCGAGGTGGCCCGACGCTTGCTTGGTCCGCCAACGGTCCTTGCGGCTTCGACTTTCGGTCTATCCTTACGGATGTGCTCGTCGTGGTGTTCATGCGGTAATGTCGTTTCGACAACCAGATACATTCCGGCTTCACCCTTACGGGGCGCCGCCACCACTTGAGCAAGGCTTTTGGGCTGGAGCTGATTCAAAGCGCGCAGGTCGCTGAGCTCAAGCCAGCGTTTTCTACGGCGCGGTGAATTGCGCTTCCGCCAGGGCGAGAGCTCCTGGTGAGGGGCTGATCGAAGCTGCCGTAGTCTCGACTTCAGCGCCGCCAGTAGCTGATTGCTCCCAGGCTGGCCTGCAGCTGCGCTCGAAGCCCGGAGCAGCTGGCCCTCAGCTCGCTTGATGTCGCCGGTTTTCGACTGAAACTGCGCGCGCTCGTCTTCCGCACCGGGGGGGGGGGGGGCCCCGCTTGTTTCCATTGGCCAGCGCCGAGGCTGTTCCAAGTGCCATTTACGGGGCTGCTGGGGGCGCGCTGCGCCTTGGGGCTCGCGGCACGCCGGTTTGGAGTCGCCTGCGCTTGTTATGCGGCGGCCTGGGCGAGATAGGCGCATGTTAGTTGCCTTCAAAGCGCCTTGAGCAGCCGTCCTCTACCAGAACAGGCGGTCTGATGGTGCGATCGAGTAAGTACGGCTCGTGGGAGACCACCACCACGCAGCCACGGAAATCCTCGAGAAAATCTTCGAGACGGCAACGTCTGCACATCAGATCGTTGGTGTGATGGGCTCAATCGAAGCAGACGTTGGGGGCCTGATCAGCAGCCAGGCAGAGATAGAGCCGCGCCGCTCGCCCCCGAAGGCTTGCTGATCGACTGTGCTTGCGTGGGCGGCGGGAACAAAAAGCGCTGTTCCAGACAGCTGGGATGCGTCTGACCTGGACCCCGCGAGATCGATCTGTGGCCGCACCTCCTGGAGTACTCGATCACTTTGCGTCCAGCCACCGCAGCGACCAGAGCTCGGCCTGTTGGTCGAAAGTAGGCCAGCGCACGTGCTACAAGTTCGAGGGCTGCCGCTTCGGCCTGCGCCGGCGGCGATCGAGTCGAGAAAGCTGGATTTGCTGAGGCCGTTTCGGGCCGATGATCCCGACCCGGTTCTTGGGCTGAAGTCGTAGCTGAACTTCCGCAGGCAGACTGCGTTCCCCCGCCCGTACGCGGATCGGACACGTCTCGGCCGTTGATCGCCCGCTTTGCCGATCCGCCGGCTGGACGGTGCTGAGGTGAGCTGGCGCCTGTGGCCTTGGCCCGGAGTGGGTTGCCTCGCACGCATCGGCCTCGATCGTTGGAATCCGGCTTTCTGCTCGTTGCTCTGGCCTGGGGCCGGGCGCTGAGCCGTTTCAGCTCCCGCGCAGTGCTCCCTTATGGAAACTTGGCGCGGCGGAGCGCTTCGGCGGTCCTCCTTTTCATCGGCCTTTGTTGGCAGTAGGCGGCTCCCCGTAGTTGCCGCGTAGCTGCGCGTCGCCCCGATCCACCTCGACGATCCGGCAGGGTGACCCGTCGAGGAAGTAGCGGTCGTGGGGACCAACCAGGGACCCGCTCAACGCTCCAGCTGACTGCAGCCACTCGATGCCACATGGGGCATCGAGATGGGGTCCGGAATTCATCCAGCAGCAGCCACATCGGTTCGCACAGGCCGAGCAGGGGCGAGCCGCTTACAGAAATCCGCCGGAGAGATTGCCGACCTGTTGACTGCACGTCCTGGCATGCCGCCGGTCGAGCCACCTCCAGCACGCTGCTCCAGGTCCAGCTCTGGCACTTGGTCAAAGGCGGCCCTGAGGTTGCCAGGTCGGCCTAGGCGGGCCGGTGACCGGGATCCTCGGCGCTTGTTCCTCCGCCAGTTCGCCTCAGCTGACGGCGGGTGAAACCGACGCAGCAGGTCAATTCTTTTCGCCCGAGCTTCGGTCACCGTGCCAGCACGGTGCGCTTGCTCAAGATCCGGCTCCTGGCTCACCATCACCAACCTTGAGCCCGTTGGGCGAGCCCGTCGTTCCCCTTCCCGGGCGTCTCCTGGCCGGCCAGCGCTTGCGAGCAGGGATCGACTTGCCCAGGCCCCGTTAGGGGGCATTCGAGGCCCAGCCCGCTCTTTCTCTCCCACATGCAGCGGCGTGAGGTTTCTCGAAACGGTTATGATGCCAAGTCTTTGCGACTCCACCAGCTGATCAAACTCACGCGTCGAGAGGTTGTCGTTGGTTCTCCAGGTAGCAAAGACACTTCTTGTCGCCACATCGCGGCGCAGGCATCGGGAACTTGCGCAGGCAGAGGCAGGCAGCAACAGCCCCGCCTGAAACCAGCAGGCTGAAGGCGTGCTGGATCGAAACAGCCGGTGAGCCGGCCAGCAGGACTCACCCGGCAGCAGCAAGCGTCACCCCGACCGCTTCGCCCGCTGGGAGCAGAAAAAAATTCCATGAAGCCCACGCGGCGAGGGCGGCGAAAACGGTCCAACGGCCAACCAGCGGTAATCAGCGGGCCAATTGTGAGCCAGACATCTGGCCGTCCTACCCGCAAGTAATTGGGCCAGTCCGCCCAGGCAGCCAGCAGCCAGAACAGTTTGCTGGCGCAGCAGGGGACGACATAGATGGAATCCGCGCAGGCCAGGCACGAGGCGAGCGCCATCACGAGAGCAGCCAGGGCCAGAGGCAGCGTGCCGCCGTGGCTCCACACAGAGCAGGAGCCTGGCCCAGCGGCGGACAGCCCAGCAGGCGAGGGCCGATAGCCCAGCACTCGCGCGGTCGGTGTCAGGTCTTGATGGTGTAGAGCCCAGTAGACCCCCTCAAACCCGGATCAGCCGGGCCGTGCGGAGCTTTCTGGCCCTCTGCTTGCTCGACTGATGGTTTCGGTCATGCCGGCGCTCCCTGGAGATCCAGGACACAGGTGGCCAGATTCGGGGCCCGCCGGCACCGATTCCCGAGGGCTGCAGCAGAAAGGGCACGAAAAGTAGTCGACGCCGCAGGCCTCCCGGGAAGCAGAGTGGCCTCCCACCGCCGCAAGACCATGGAAGCGCCGCCGCCAGTCCCACAGGGGGAAACTGCCAGAGCGGCTGCGTGCAGCCGAACATGTGGCGATAGACCATCTCCATCCGCGATCAGGGTGGGAAACACACACCAATCGCCAGGCTGAGTTGGGAGCCGCAGATCAGGCACCATCTGCTGAGAGGGTCGCCTCAGCTCGCAGAGAAAGCCAAACAAGCTTCGGCTTCAGCGCGGTCATAGCGCCCTGGGTGGCGGGCGAGCCCGCAAGCGGCACACCCCATCGTTTGACAGCCCCCTAGCAGCCGCCGCGCCAGCCCTTCGATGGCTACGGCCAGCTCGGCAGGGTTCAGATCTCGGCACACGCGTTGGTCTGGGAGCTGGCCACGGTTGAGCAATTCGATCAAGGCGGGCGCTTTCT
>Ga0163217_1027848_pt1 | contig 11695 bp, 6 predicted proteins | sample SynspAceP_FD_185933 | JGI IMG/M metagenome (GOLD analysis project Ga0163217, IMG submission 185933) | Saline lake microbial communities from Ace Lake in Antarctica - Synechococcus sp. Ace-P (PacBio error correction) | ecosystem: Environmental > Aquatic > Non-marine Saline and Alkaline > Saline ... | reverse complement strand
CATAGCGGCACACCCAGTTCCCAAAACCAGCACTTTGTTTCCCTAGATGGAGGCAGATCCACTAATTACTCGAACGACCCCGTTCCATAGAACTTCTTACCATGCTGGGTGAAATTAAGGAGGATCGGGTTTCCAAAAAGTATCTGGGTAAATGCTGGTGCGCTATAGCCCTTGAATGACAAGAGGTCATAGCCCAAGTGTTAGGATCAAGAAGGACGGATTACCACCCCAAATGAAAGTGGGTTAGCCTAAATATGATTAGCTGATAGGCCTGATTCACTATGGCAGTGGAACAATTTGTGGACCCATCTCCCTATTAAATTCGGTCTCGCAGGAACTAATCGGCATGCACTCGTGAATGACCCATTCAGATGTACCACCAAAAGCGGTAAATCGTAGAAGTGCATACGTACTATCAGAAAACTACATCGCAGGGCCGATTGCGGGAACTGTGAATCGAGGGAGGCAAAAATAGACAGCGCTTAATAGACCAACTAAAACTGGATCTGGAGACCTAGACGAGAAACAAATGTTCCAAAATCTGGAAATCAGCCGATAAATGCCCCGTCCACACGAACTTTGCACAGTGAAACCACAGGTGATCAATCCCACATTGATAAATAAATAGAACTATTTCCGCCTTCAAACCGATATCAAGTTGCTCAATTAAATATTATGAATCATTTTAAGAATTGGTTCAACGATATTACTTTATGCTTAATGTCAGATAGAAAGAAGCCTTAATATTCTCAAAATTAAACAACACATGAAAAAGAATGCTTTTGCAATGCCTTAAGCTTTGCTTTACTAATTATGGGAATAAGCTGTAAGGATGCTATAAAAAGGACAAGATGAACAGCCGTAGAATTGGAACGGCCAATCTTCCCAAAAATTTAGTTAGGTTAAAGATTATCTACCAAGTTAGTTTCACGGCCTACTAAGACCACCGAAAAAATTACCTTGTTGGTGGCAAGCTTTTACCAAAATCAATATTAAAGAAACCAATGAGGGTATTACTGCACTGCAAGCCTAAACGGAAAGCTATTCAGTTTAGTATTCCTGTAAGTAGCTTGTTACCCAAAATGATGCACCGGTAACAGAGACCCAAAAATTTTGGGAGTTCTCTCTCTTGCGTGTTATGCGAGATAACACGAACTTATTTCTGAGGAATTTAAAGTTCAGGGAGCGGATTAATCTCTAATAGACAGTTACTAAAATGGAACAAAAACCGGCAAAATTCCTTAGACCATACAATAATCAGCGGATAACAGGTATTCATTTAGCGGAGTAAGGAATTGGAGAATTGGGACGCCTTTAAAGCGGTAACCCTCCATTAATTACAAAGCTTGCGAAGTATTGCACACCGGAAAAGATGGTGTAAGTAAAACACTGGAGTGAAGTTGCCCGCTACAGGCTGATGTTTCTTTTGCAAAAAAGTAAGACTTGCTAGGCGGCATTATGTTTCGATAAGACATTAATTCCCAACCAGAGCTGTAGACAATTGGACAATGGGCCCGTTCAGTAGAATTAGTGAAACATAAGTTTAATGTAGTAAAATCCCCGTTTTTGGGAATTAATCAAACAACAGGGGATTTCAGGTTTAAGCCCAAATCTGTTATTTTTAGACTCTAAATCAGTTCAATAATAACACAGTATATCATGCGGTAGCTTGAATCTCCTTTATTAATTGGTAATTTAATTCATAACAAAAAAATTAACTTAAAAATGAAATAGCATAAAATGCATTGTCTTGGCAGTTCTTATTTATTACTGCTTTATAGCGTAAAGAAGTATGAAAAAAGATTCAAAGGAGGGGTATAAGAAGAGGTTACAATCTGTAGCTACGAAAATTAAGGGAAAAATAAGTGTAAGACACATTACAGTTCGCTATTGGAGCCAAAATAGCGCGACAGTAATGTGAAAGGAAGAAAGTCTAGATTTACTGACAGAATAACGGGACGGTGAGCAGTGAAAACAAAACTGCTGATTAACACCTGTGAACATGCAATCCATATTCATGAAAAGGCCGACTGTTCGTTCTGCCGATTGGGAAATCATACTGGAGGACAATTGGAATACCTACCTTTGCCCCTCGATGGCAATTGGGGTTACTGAGGATTGGCTATTCATAAAGGGAATATTTAGGTAAATTTTAACTGCAGATACCAATGGCAAATGCCACGTGGAATTTCGTCTATCCAGATGAATGGTTGTTTGGAATGTTGATGATGAGGCCAAAAAACCTATTTGGGGAAGGGAGTAATCGTACATCAGGGGTCGAATGATTTTATTCACCCAACCCACTGGAGATTGCGGAGGAAGTAAATAAGTTTGCGCAGAATTATTGAAGTAATAAACTATTCAACCAAAAATCATGTGAAGCTGCTTATAAAGTAGCTTTTTTATCCTTTAAAAAATCATTGAATGAATTAGATGTTAACTTAGATGAACAATTTCAAAAAAAAGGATAACTGCCGCCTTTTGAAATTAAGCTGTACTACTATGTATTCTGAAAATATATTGTGGCGTAACTAAACACCATTGTGTTCAGATATACTCGATATTGCTGAAGAAATTTGGCAGGGATGTTTTATGAAGGCATGGAACAATCCGGCGAAGCTATAATGCTCTCAAGGGGAGATTCTTTACAGGATATTAAAATATTGCCAGGAATGCAGCTATCGATGAAAAATACGTAGTAAGCTTCGCATTAAAAACAGTAAAAAGATACCTTTCCGCAGATAACTTCGTAGGTATTTGGTAAAGGCTAAGGAAGATAGTTTGAAGTGGCCAGGCGAAGATACCCATCGGTTTAAAAAATATATTAGTAAATTTAAAGGAAAAGTGTGTAGCATACTAGGATAGAGCTACTTACTCTAAGGGCTTTACGCAAAAAGAATATCAAAATGAATTGGATATTCCAATGGGGACTCGTAAAAACTAGAAATACGAAGCCTTCATTCCCAAATAGAACCACATGGCATTACTAATTATGGGATACAAAGGAATACATAGGAATCAGGCATATTGAGAACTTTACGTTGCTGGAACACGTCTCAATTAGAAAAATTGGAGGTTGATCTAAAATTGCGCGAAATAATATCCAGAGATAAAAAAAGAAATAGAGGCCATCTGACAACATCTGTCCTTACTTTGACCAAAACAGTTTCCCGCCCGGAACATCTGGGTTTGGTGATACCGCAATAGAATGGCCAAAGGAAGAGCTACTTCCCCATACTGTGGAAACCCGAAATACGACACTCCTGTTAGGTTGTGAGCGTGACATATATTTTAGGGTACCTTCACGTTTGGCCATTTCTATTGCGGATATTCCACGCCAAAGACCCCTCCGTTCTAGAAATCTGTATTGGGTAAGAAGGATTAGATGTTTAGACGACAGAGACCGAAAGAACACGAACAATCAGCTTTTTGTCGGATATAGGAAGATGGTTTCATACACAAGACAAATAGTGCCATGAACAGCCGAATTGCGCCGCATCTGAAAAATTCCTTGGAAAAGACAGAAGATTTATTAAAACTAGTCGCGATAAAAATATTACGGTAGTAGCACTTGGAGACAAACCGGCTCCCCTACCTCATACGCCAAAAGCTTATTGGAACAAGCATGAAAAGAAAGTATTTATAGATGCCCCAAGGATTTACCTGATCCCCGGATGATTTTGTTTACCAGGTGTGGTCCTTAAAACTGGAATCCATTAACGCCTACCAGCATGGGACTGTTAGCGGACTTTATTAGGATGACAATAAAGTATTTGCCCTTGCCAATTCCCAATGAGTCGGGAAGCATTTGTTATAACGTTTGGAACCTTGCGCTGGTAGTTACATCACCCAATTTGGAACACATTATAATTACAGTAAAAGGGAGTGGCCACTTCTTAAAAAATTAGGGCAGTTGAACCACAATACAAATAAAAAAGGGTTGTAGCGGAATATTCTGCTTGCAAACCTTTTTATATTTAAAAATGTTGCCATAATCTTACAATTGTATCCACTAATAAAATAGCTGTTAACTATATAATTTCTTAAGGCATTGCCCTCCAATACCCATCCTGCTTTGTTTAATTTTATTCAAGAAAAATACATTGTATCCTCTTTACTAAAGGTGACCACGAGCTTTGCAAGCTAAAAAATTGGACCAAAATAAGTTACCAAGCATTAAAAAATGTACATTATTTGAATGATTACATCATTGCTTTTTCCGAAAAAGAGCCTAATCCTTGATAAGGAAATAAACCCACTAAAAGAAATAATATTATGACACGGACACTTATAAACAGAATGAGTGTGAACTAAAGAATTACAAATTAGTAGATGATGTAGTAAATCTCCATTCATGGGTCAAATCCACATGTAAGTCCAAGATTTATTTACGCTTACTGAAAGAGTCACCAGAACGCCTAATGGCCCATTTAAACAACATACGGTCCATTTTTTTGTGCCGGTGCGGTGGACCCCAAGAATACAAAGGCAGGATATGTTTCAAACCCACAAAGCATGAATATTCGGAACAAGAATTTTTGGCTGCTGTAAGATGATATTTTGGAAGCTATGGATAAAAAATAATTTTGGGGATGAAGACAAGAAAAGATGTATTGCAATCCTATACTCGCTAAAGGCGGAGTTCATCCGTCTTGAAGCAGGACATTCCGTCAAATAACGAACAGTTCAACGAATAGTGCTTTATATTTATTTAACATTACAGCCAAATTTAGTGTCAATTTTCAGTATAATCAGTAAAAAACACGATGACACTATAGAAATAGATTTCAGTTATTAAAGTTTTAACTTTTACCTATATTAGATGCTTAGGATAGTGTTATTTATTGTTCATGTCGCAGTCGATAACCAACCAAACTAATCAATGATTTGAAAAATATGCTTTAAACATTTAAATAAATTCAGGTATGAGTAGAATTAGGGACATCCTATGGTGTGTTTTTATATTGATTTGGGCTGTAAGTCCCCGGCCCAGTTGATCTGGACCCGAACATTTAAGTCCAAAGATGGTTTCGTGGTAGAAAAATTATGATAGTCCAAGTGATTAGGGACCAAGGACTTGGGGTATCATTACCAAAAGATATAAGGGACGCTTATTACATCTGGGGAAAACCAATATGGTGCTTTATATTATGTAGAGGTACCCGAAATTGTTGCGAAAGAAAAAAATTAAAGTTGATTTCCATTCCTTTAAAAATAGGTAATTGCACATGGACTTTTATGGGCATACAATAGCCTTTACGTCATGTCCAATTCAGATAACCAAGAGGAAAGCGGTTTATATATAAAATAACGGACATCTGATTGCGATGGAAGCTTGGAACAAGGTTGATTTCTTATTCCAATTCGTTGGAAGGGCGAACAGGCCCCACATGAATCATTTTAGGTCCCATGATGGATATATTACATGTCTGGGGGAAATCATACCCTTTTGCCAAAAAACCTTTATTACAATTTCAAAAACCCATTTGGGACGAAGATTCAACTCTTCGATGCCATAAGGATCCTAGAGGGCCATTCAAATGATGTGGTGGGCACCTGGTGCTGATTACGGTGCGCAAGAACCGATAAGGACGGTAAGACATTGAACCGTTATTGCTACTGGATTTAGAAAATGCCTATGACCTCGCCTCTTAATACAGATGGGTAGCTTTTTACATTTGATTTCTGGACATGAATGGGACTGCGTCCCTTGGTACAGACCCATTAGGAGTATGCCAATATAACCAAATGGATCCGGAATTTGGTTGCGAGAAAACTGGATCTGGGTAAATGGCCAGTCCTATTACCCCGATATGTGCCAAGTGTAGTAACATAGGACAAGGGATCTCCTACTGAGTATTAAGCAGGAAACACTTTGGATTTCCGGAATATTATTAAAAAAGGGCTTCTTGATGTTTCGACTGGAAGATTTTGGAAACCATGTAAGTTTATTTCAATGACACCGGAGTGGAGGTCCACTTATAAAGGCACCAGGAAGAATTATTATCAGCGGGCCTCCCTCCCTTTGGACCAGATGGAGTTGCCGGGATGATGGCGCCATGTATTTCCCTTAAACTGTGGCAAGAAAATTGGAGCCGGAATGTAGCCGAGATTTTATAGAGAGAGGATAAGGGGCAAGGAAGTAGAAAGAATACTGCTGTATACGGAGGGAACAACAAGCTTCGAAGAAAGCCTGGAGTCATTGCATCGGAAAGAAAGGGGATATTAGATCTTCATTTGGTCTTCCTTTACAACACCAGACAGACGAATTAGAATGCGCCAGGGTAGCTTTGGAATTACCAAGCATGTGCAAGAACCAATCAAGGAAAGACTAGTTTTTCCGAAAGCGCATCCATCCATTTTCAATTCAAAGTGGTATGCCCTAGCTAGGATCGGGAATCAGGGAAAATAGAGGAAAACGCCATGAATAAATTTAATGTCCATTTCTTCCCTGATCGTACAACAAATTTAAAAACAGATTTTACTATAGGGCATGTGGATTCTACTATTTATTAAGAGGTGATTTTACAAAAATGTTAAAATCCGGCAGTCCTCTAAAAAAAATTAGATTCCCGCCTACCCAACTCTGAAGCAACCAAGAGTAATAGCGCGAATTATAGTTCAAGTTATCGGTCATATGTAGAAAATCCTTTCGGGTGTGTAGCAAAAACAATGAAGTTATTGGACACTTTGGGCCCAAAACCAAAAAAATTGACGACGATAATAGGAAAGAAAAAGATGTGACCCGGGACGTAGTGAGCAAATATGAGGAAACCATTTGAAGCGAATTGAAATCCAATTTACTCCTCCTGCTGAACTGATACCACTATGTAAAGCATTAAGATTATGCCCCTAATGGTTGACCAAAGCATTGAGAGAAAAAAATTATTTCACGATATTATTCAAGACTTTCGCAAGCCAACCGGTGGTGAAATTACTCAAGTTATTATTTAAAAATTAAGAGAAAAATGCATTGGGTACACGTACACAAGCCCCGGAAAGGAAAATCTATTGACTTTGATCAGGCGGAGGAACTAAGTCAGTGAACAGCGACGGATTTGGCAATCTTCCTCACCAAAAGGACCGGTAAAAAGCTCGTACTGTAGCAGAAATTGTGCGCCATGTTGTAACGCATTCTGCAGGTGATAATGGGGATTTTGAAAATGGTAGAAGACATGTTCAAAGCAGTTACTGGGCAGCTCTTGCCCATGCCTTGCAGGAATGGGGCCAGCATAGGTCCTGACTTTAACTCAGTAAACTTCGCGGTTTTTTCTACGAAGGGATATAGCCGAAGCGATCGTTAATCCCAATAAGACCATTGTCTGACCAATACTGAGGCCGTAGAAATTACCATGGAACGATCGAAAAGGACAACTGGGGACGTATTATTAATGAACCAATATACTATTATTATTCAACGAAAAACCCTTTAAACGCGGAACAAACTTAACAAAGTGGCCAAAGCTAATATTTAAGCGCAGTAGTTTCAAAAGATCGGCAATAATGCCCTTCACTATATAATAGATTGAATGAGGCAGAAGTTATTGACCTTGTTTTCTTTCTTAAAATCACAGGCAAGGAAATCCGGAACCTTAAGTAATTTACAGAACAAGGCAGAATATCCCACACAGACTTGCTGTATTCATATTCTTAAATGGTCCGAGAATTCTCGGGCCATTTTTTTATGAAATACTAGAAAATTCAAGTGCATAAAGTAAACCCAATCAGTATTCCTAATAGGTAGACCCAATCAGCCTCGAAATATAAAAACCTTATGAAATATACTTTAATAACTATTCTACAAATTTCAAGACCCTTTGCTTCGTATTTAACACCCCAATATCCCAATAATATGAACCGAACATAATTTCAGAGAGTCATTGGCGCATTATTACTATTCTTCTGTTCAATGTTCGGCACAAGAAGCTAAGACTTTGGGCCTGACAACCCTAATAGTTACGAAAACAGCAAACAGAGCTGATAAGTATTCAACAACTCCTTAAAAATAGGGATATAAAGAAAATGAAATATTTGAGGACTTGGGCAATGCCTAACTTTTTTGGTAGCAAAAGTAGGCAAGAAGCTACATTTTTGGTATAAAAAAAATTAATTTGACGCAACCGCTAATTTTTTTTTTAACCCCCCCCCCACGTAAGTCAAGTTATTATTGAACGGGTAATCTTTTTGCCCTTAAAAGTAATTAGAATCTACCAACTTGGGAAAAAAGTCCTTCCGAAGATAAAAGATGGCCTTGCCCAAATTAAAGTGGATTATCAAATAAACGGTAATCCTGTTGGCAAATCCACTACAAATTAGTTAAGGAAAGCAAATATCGAGATTTTAATTTTCAACTGAGCCAAGAAGCTGTAGCAACACAAGAACTTACAATTAGAAGATTTGGGGTCTAGGAAATGATTTCGACAATCCATGGCTATTGAGATTAGGGAAAATTTCAAGTTTGCCTACAATGCGCCAATTGCAATTACTGACGATGGCCGTACGGCGTTATTTTAGCAAAGGGCCGATTTATACAAAACCCACTATATGGTCGGTACCTTCCAATAAGGAAAATTGGTACACAGAATTTACCAAGGCTAAGAAAGTAAATGGGGAAATGGGAAAACTAAAAAGAAGTGCATTGGTACCCAAACATTATCGCGCCATTCACCCAACAGTTTCACCTGACGGAAAAAAAGATTGTTTCTTTGCTTCTAATATGCCCGGAACTTTTGGAAAGTTGACAATACGTGGGCAGACATTCAAAGAGACGTTCATTTGGATAACAGCTAAAAAATCTAGGTCAAAAAGTAAACACGACGACATGACCTATATTCCAAAGATAATAGAGGGCTCTTCCCTAGTTTTGCATTCTGAAGGACGAAAAGTTTTGGTGGACTTCGATGTGTACATGGTGCAAGTTGATCATTTAAAAAAGTAGGAACCTCTGTCAACCTAGGAATAACATTAATAGTATGAAGATGACTTTTTCAATTTTACTAACCGGACAAAAGGCGGGAATGGGGTACGTTATGTCGTTAATCGATGGTGCCAGTAAAGTAATCCTCAACGGTAGCTTCACTTTATTCAATGGATAAAAAGGAAAGGTTATTGATAAAAGACATTAAATATTTTGGAATCTAATCAATGATAATTCACCAGAATTAATGTATTCAAACAACAGTGCTTTGAAAGAGTAAAGCCAACACAGATTGTAGGCCTCTTAAAATTTTAATAGGCCACCTTTTGAACCACAAACCTATGATTAAATTAACAGTAGGAATTTACCTACAAAATTGGTAATTTGGTTCCTCTGTATTTTGGGACTATATCAAGTTTAATTTTCCAAGCCCCGGACCAGAGTGGGAGTGGTCAATTTTAAATGAATAATCCAGTTACAAGAGAGATACCCGAATATATGATTATAAAGAACACATTATGAAAATCGGCATAAATAAATTTCCCCTTGGAATGAACTGGCAGAGTTGCCACTTTTAAGATGGTATTTACTTCCTTAATTTGTTTGCATTGCTTTGCGAAAACCACTATATATTGTCAAAAGCCAATTCAGTTCTCAAAACCACATCCTATTCACAACCAATTAGTCTTTCAAGATAGATTTTTAATTCATCCGGCCTTCTCACTGGTCAGGGAAAATAAATCTTACCTTAATATTCTTGACACAGGAAAACCAGTATCGACCTTCGCTGATAAGCAATCAAATTATTTTTAGCGGTTATAGCAACAACTCAATGACCAATGCGGCGCGTTGGCCTTGGGAATCTATACCCATTTTGGACGGGGGTTATGCAAGAATTTGGTTTTTAAATGGCCAACTACGCCACGCTACACAGCTAAGCAGAAAAATAAATTGACTTTTGGGGTAAATATCACCTACATAAAACCAAGGATAGATAAAAACAGGCGTTATACCTCGAGAATGACCCTAAAATAATTGGATTGCCAGAAAAGAACCAAGTGTGACCGTTCAACTGGCTGGCCCTATCATTAGGCCAAATGATTATGGGTTTAATGCGGAAATCTACTCAGCTACAATCAACACGACCAATAGTATAGTCACAGAATTTTCAGCGAAAAACCATAAAGCTTCCCTCCCAATATCCTATATAGTGAAACGCTAGCAGGAGGTTATTCGAAGCCAGATTATTGCCACTTTTACAATACACAGCAAGGAGGAGGCTAAATTGTTCCTTATATAGGATCTGTATTTTAGATCTCCCGAATATGGTTGGTTTGCAAACCAGCTTTGAGACAACAGATTATGGATTGCTCTAGGTCTTGGTTTTAATCTTAGCAAAAAAGATAATCTATCGCGGTATGTGTATTTGAAAAGAAGTTTTTGATTATGGAGCTAGCCTTGGCTGGGAATCATGAATAACGCTCGCTTTAAGACCTTCAAAAACAACACTTCCTATCCAGGAAATTATATTTGCCAATACTAAAAAACCGCAGGAAATTCCCGTTCCAAGAAAAGCCCTCAAACCAAGTATGACAAAAGGAGGTTCAAAACCAGGAGATATGAGCGGGCAATTGCCAAGTTAAACGCTAAAATAAAAAAAAAGAGCGAAACCAGAACAAAGAAGCCTTCCCTCCCAGAACCCAAACATGGCTCGGTTGATGTAGCCTCAAAAAAAGAATGGTTCTGGTAACCAACATGCTTAGGTTATCCAGTATGAAAATAATGAATTGCTGACTTGTCAAAAAATTCCTTTGGCATATGAAAAAGTCATTACTACTTAAAAAGAACTGGTCAAAAATAAAACCGTAGATGACCATATTATCAAAATCAATCTGTTAATCGGGTAATACTGGCAATTTACTGGTAATGGCGGTTTGACTGAAAAAAGTGATATATGTCAAAAATACCCTTGCTAATGAAAATCGCGTTAATATTGCCTATGGATTGATTTAAGGGCAGACTCTTTAGAGACAGCGAAACAAGAGGAGATTGCAAAAGGTTCAATTATGTTGGTACACATCATAAAGGACGAAATAAAACCAAAAAACATGAACCGGGAACTTGCAAAAAATTAAAACAATTGAACCAATTATGAAACCGCTGTGGGCCGATATTCAGAGAAAAGACCAATCTACCGTATGAATTACCCCGACGCCAAAGAATACTCAAAATTGCCCATTAGATGGAAGCAACAGTCAGATATAGCTGGAGTTAAAAAATCGGGCTATATTTGATAGCCAATGTTTAATAAGAAATAAAGAAATGTGGACTCTCTCCTAAAAGATTTAGGGCAACAGGGCGTAAGGGCCAAGCAATTTTTCAATAAAGAAAATGACTTATACTATGTATATTAGCTGATTTACAATAAGAAAAATGACGCCGAAATGGCATATACTCAATTTGGATGGAAAAGTTCCAAAAAAGACAAATGGATCGTGAAAGTTTTATAGCAGATACCGTATCACAGCCGAAGAATCTGTACGAAGACCGCGGGATGAAACTAAAAATAAACGCATTTCGAATAACTTTAAAAACGCTATTGTCGAACAGTCTAGATATTGATATTTATACAGTGGACTACAATAGTGACCGAGCCAATAAAAGGAATTTACTCCAACCCTTTGTCCGGCCCAAGTATTCCGGAGTTTCAGCCTACTTTCCTTTACTTGCTTTATAAAAAAAACATTTGGGGAAGCCTATATATTATGAAATGACGGA